>WNGF01001028.1_pt1 | contig 41016 bp, 30 predicted proteins | sample 5400641 | NCBI WGS metagenome assembly WNGF01 (sample SAMN13153371, study PRJNA577476) | soil metagenome | isolation source: 80 cm soil or saprolite under grassland replicate 2 | place: USA:California | collected 2016-06-15 | reverse complement strand
AGCCACCCGGCAGCGAGACGCGCACCGAGCCGGCGCGGGCGAGCAGCGGGCCGAGCACCAGCACCGACGCGCGCATCGTCTTGACCAGGTCGTAAGGCGCGTCGGCCGACCCGATCGTCCGAGTCTCGACCGTGGCCGTCGTCTTGGAGGCCTCCACGGACGCGCCGATGTGCCTCAGAAGCTTTTGCAAGGTGCGGACGTCCCTCACGTCGGGCAGGTTGGAAAACGCAACGGGCTCTTCCGTCAAGAGCGCCGCCGCCAGGCACGGCAGCGCCGCGTTTTTCGCGCCGGACGTGGCGACGTCACCCTGGAGGCGCGTGGGCCCGTCGATGACGAACTTGTCCAACGCGAGCGATTCTATTCGTCCTTAGTCCTTTGTCCTTAGTCCCTAGTCCAAAATCCGACCGCGGACTACGGACTAAGGACCAAGGACTCTTCTTCTGGCAATCGCGACCCGGGGGATACCGGCCAGATCGGGATCGATCGAGACGAACCTCCACTCCGGGCGGGCCCGGATCTCCCGTTCGACGTCGCGCGCCTGGCCGAAGCCGAGCTCGAAGAGAAACGGAGCTCCGCCGGCGAGGTGCTCGGGCAGCACGTCGAGGAGGTGTCGGATCGCCCTCAGCCCCTCCTCGCCGGCGAAGAGGGCGGCGGAGGGGTCATGGTCGCGCACCGTGCGGGAGAGGCTGGGGAGGTCCGAAAGCGCGAGGTAGGGCGGATTCGAGACGGCGAGGTCGAAGCGGGACGGCGCGATGGCCGCCAGCCAGTCGGAACCCGCGAGCAACATGCGGCCTTCGAGGCCATAACGGTCCCGATTCTCGCGGGCGAGCGCGAGGGCCTCGACGGAAGAGTCGAGCGCCAGGGCGATGGATTCCGGCCGCTCGAGCAGGAACGTCACGGCGAGGATGCCGCTGCCCGTGCCGGCATCGAGGATGCGGCGAGCCTCCGGCGCCTCGCGCAGGGCGGCGCCGACGAGGATCTCCGTCTCCGGCCTGGGCACGAGGCCCCGCCCATCCACCGTGAACGTCCGGCCGTAGAAGTCCCATTCGCCGACCAGGTGCTGCACGGGAGCGCTCGCGAGCCGCCGTTTCCAGAGCTCCCCGAAGCGCTTTTCCATTTCCGGCGGGACCTCGCGCTGGCCCTCCAGAGCGAGAGGGCTTGAACCGCCGATCACGTGCGCGAGCAGGATGCGGGCGTCCCAGGGAGTGGCCTCGGCATCGGCCTCCCTCGCGAGGCGGTTAGCGGCTTCGAGGAGGTCTTGGACGATCATTCAGGAACGCAACGGGAACGCGCGTGAGCGCAACGTGAACGCCGCGTGAATTGAGAGCGCGTCAGTTCCCGCTGCGTTCTCGATGCGTTCGCGTTGCGTTCACGCTGCGTTTCACGCTTTCGCGAGCTCTTCCTTCAGCTTCTCCGCCTGGAAGTGTTGGGCGATGGGATCGACGAGCTCGTCGAGATTGCCATCGAGGACGTCCGGCAGGCGGTGCGTCGTGAAGCCGATGCGATGGTCGGTAATCCGCGACTGCGGGAAGTTATACGTCCGAATCTTCTCGGAGCGATCGCCCGAGCCCACCATCTTCTTGCGCTCGGCGGCGATCGCCCCATCCTGCTTCTCGCGCTCGATCTCGAGCAGGCGCGACTTCAAGACGCGCATCGCTTTGGCCTTGTTCTTGATCTGGCTGCGCTCGTCCTGGCACTGAACGACCAGTCCCGTCGGGATGTGAGTCAGACGGACGGCCGAGTACGTCGTGTTGACACCCTGGCCGCCCGGTCCCGACGCGCAGAAGCGGTCCACACGGATGTCCTTGTCCTCCACTTGGACGTCGACATCCTCTGCTTCGGGCAGAACCGCGACGGTGGCGGCCGACGTGTGGATTCGCCCGGAGGCCTCCGTGGCCGGCACGCGCTGGACGCGGTGCACTCCCCCCTCGTACTTCAAGCGCGAGTAGGCGCCCTGTCCCTCGATGAGCGCGGTGATTCCCTTCAGGCCCTTGAGCCCCGTGTCCTCGCGGTCCACGATTTCCACCTTCCAGCCCTTCCGTTCGGCGTAGCGCTGGTACATGCGGAAAAGCTCGGCAGCGAAGAGCGCGGCCTCTTCGCCCCCCGTCCCGCCCCGGATCTCGAGAAAGACGTTTCTTTCGTCCTTTGGGTCCCTGGGAAGGAGCAGGACCTTCAAATCCTCTTCGACCTTCGCGAGTCGCTCGGTCAGCGCGGTTCGCTCGGCCGCCGCCATCTGGTAGAGCTCGTCCCCCGGGGAGAGCTGCTCGACCATCTCTCGCGCGCCGGCGAGCTCCTTCTGAAGGCGCCGTTGCTCTTCGATTCTGGCCACGATCGGCTCGAACTCCGCCAACGTCTTCTGCGCGTCCCGCACCGCGCGGTGGTCCTGCACGAACTCCGGATTCGCGAGGCGCGCGCGGATCTCGTCGTACTTGCGGCGGATGTCTTGCAATTTTTCGAGCATGGCGATGGACCTCGAGCTTTCCGCCGTCAGCTTCCGCTGTCGGCCGGACACACTTGTCGCGAGGCCGCTAGAGAGCTGTGAGGGAGGGCGAAGAGACCAGACGGCGAGGCATACCCCTAGGCCGAGGCGCCAGTCGCCTTCTTCTCGTAGCGCTTGCGGAAGCGCTCAACGCGTCCGGCCGAGTCCACCAGCTTTTGCTTGCCGGTAAAGAACGGGTGACACTTGCTGCAGATCTCGATCCGCAGCTCCTTCTTCGTCGAGTGCGTCGTCCAGGTCTCGCCGCAGGCGCAGTGGACCAAGACCTCGTGGTACTCGGGGTGGATGTTCTTCTTCATGGAACCGCGCATTCTACTTGGGAGCCGCCCGCGGCGCAACCGACCCGTAACCTTCGGGGGCGGATGGGTTTAGAATCCTCGAGGCTTTTTGCATGTTTTATCTGTACCTGACCGGCCCTGGCATGCCGGCCCAGAAGTTCATCCTCGACCGACCGGTCGTGACGATCGGCCGTTCCTCGGTCAACGACCTGCCGATCGCGGACAAGATGCTCTCCCGCCAGCACGCCCGCATCGTGCGGGACGGCAACGGAAGCCTGACCATCGAGGACCTCGGGTCCCGCAACGGAACCTTCGTCAACGGCGAGCGCCTCGTGTCGGTCCGGCCCCTGCGCTCGGGCGACCGGATCACCGTGGGCGCGATCACGATCAAGGTCGAGTCAGAGTCCACAACGCGCGTGCGGATCGAGGAGGCGGCGGGAGACCACGACGCCCTGGACAACACGATTCTGAAGGCCTCGGCCGAGCTGCTGAGACAGCACACGGAGACCGACCCGCAGCTGCCGGCCGAACAGCTCTCCAAGCTGATCGAGTCGCTGAGAGTCGTCAACGAGCTCACGATCGAGCTGCTGCGCGACGTTTCGGTGGACGAGCTTCTCAAGTTTCTGATGGACAAAGTCTTCGAAACGCTGTCACCCGACCGCGGCGTGGTGCTGCTGCGCTCGCCGACGTCGGGCGAGCTCGTGCCAGCCGTCGTGCGGGTGGCCGAGGGGATCTCGGCGGACGAGGTCAGGCTCTCCCGGACGCTCGTTGCCGCGGTCGTCGAGAAGCGCAACGGCCTGTTGCTGATGGACACCTCGGCCGGATCGCAAGTCTCGCTCGCCGACTCGATACGCCTCTCGGGCATCAAGTCGGTTCTCGCGGCGCCGCTGGAGAACCAGGGCGAGGTCGTTGGCCTCATCTATGTCGATGTGCGCATGGGGCACCGCTCCTTCGAAGAGTCGGATTTGCGCCTCCTGACCTCGCTCGCCAACGTCGCCGCGGCCAAGATCCAGAATGCGCGCCTCATGGCCGACGCGGCCGAGAAAAAGCAGATGGACCGCGAGTTCGCCCTCGCGCGCGAGATCCAGCAGCGGCTGCTGCCCGACAATCCCCCGGAGATCGAGGGCTACGAGCTCTACGGTTCCAATGTGGCCTCGCGCCAGGTCTCCGGAGACTACTTCGACTTCCGCCCGCGCCCCGACGGCAAGGTCTACGCCGCGATCGCCGACGTGTGCGGCAAGGGTGTGGGCCCGGCGCTCCTGATGGCCTCGCTTCAGGCCTCTTTTCACGCGTGGGCGGACGAGAGCGTGCCCGTGCCCGAAATGACCGGCCGCCTCTCCGAGGCCATCTCACGGCGGACGGGCCCGGACCGCTTCATCACGTTTTTCCTGGTGCTGCTCGATCCCGCCTCGGGCGAGATCGAGTACACCAACGCCGGCCACAACCCGGGCCTCTGGCTCAAGAAGGACGGCACGCTCGAGGAGCTCAACTCCCACGGACTGCCGCTTGCGCTCTTTCCGGGGCGGGTCTACGGGTCCTCGCGTCTGACGCTCGGCGACAACGAGGTCCTTTGCCTGTACACCGACGGCGTGACGGAAGCCAACGATCCGGAGGGGAACGAGTTCGGGATGACCCGGTTGAAGGAGGTCCTCGCCTCGCAGATCGGTCATGAGCCCGCGGACTTCGATGCTGCCCTGGGCCGCGCCATGGAAGCGCACGCCGCCGGCGAGCCGTACGCGGACGACCGCACGCTGCTGATGATTCGGCGACTGCCTGTTTGAGAAGGTGATAGGACGAAGGTGGTAGGTCGTAGGGTGGAACGCGCGAACGACGACGCGCCCCGGACTTCTGTCCTACGTCCTTCCTCCTTCGTCCTCTTATGAGCCGGCTGCTCGTCGGAGGCGCCACGCTTCTCGGCCTGACGTCGCCGAGAGACATCCGTCCCGCGGCGGACCTCTATGCGGAAGGCGGCACGATCGTCGCTGTCGGAGAAGACGCGACGCGACAGGCCGCCGTGTCCGGCGAGCCGGTCGAGCGTCTCGACGCGCGCGGCATGTGGATCATCCCCGGTTTTGTCCAGGCACACCTGCACCTGTGTCAGACGCTGCTGCGCAACGGTCCGGAGGGCCTGGAGCTGCTGCCTTGGCTCGAGCAGCACGTCTGGCCGGGAGAGGCGGCCCACGAGCCCGAGACACTCGCCGTCTCGGCGCGCCTCGGCCTCGCCGAGTGTCTCTCGGCGGGCGTCACGGCCGTGCTCGACATGGGCACGGTGCGGCACTCGGACGCGCTCTTCCGCGCGGCGGCCCGATCGGGCATTCGCTACACGGGCGGGAACGTCCTCATGGATGACCCGGCGACCACGCCATCGAATCTGCGCGCCCCGGCCAGCGAGGGCCTCGCCGAGACCGAGCGGCTGCGCCACGACTGGCACGGGCGAGAGCGCGGCCGGCTGCGCGTCGCCGTCCAGCCGCGCTTTGCGGTGGCCTGCACGGAGGGCCTTCTGCGCGAGGCGGCGGAGTACGCGTCCGAGAAGGGGCTCCCGATCCACACCCACGCGAGCGAGAACAAGTCGGAGTGTCAGCTCGTCGCGAAGCGCAGCGGGCTGTCAAATGTTCGCTACCTGGCTGAGGTGGGCCTGCTGACGTCCCGCACGTGCGTGGCTCACGCGATCCATACGGACGAGTCAGACTGGAGCGAGCTGGCGGGACGGCGGGTGAGCGTCGCGCACTGCCCCTCTTCCAACCTGCGCCTGGGCTCGGGCGTGTGTCCGGTCCCCGAGCTGCGCCGCGCGGGCGTCGTCGTGGCTTTGGGGTCCGATGGCGCGGCCTGCAACAACTCGCTCGATCCCTTCCGCGAGATGCGCATGGCGGCGTCGCTGCCGGGCACCCGAGCCATCCCCGAGACGCTCGCTGCCTTCGAAGTTCTGCGCATGATGACCTGGGACGGGGCCCGCGCTCTCGGTCTCGCGGGCGCAGAAGGGCTCGTGATCGGGGCGCCGGCCGACTTCACCATCCTCGATCCCGAGACGGCCTGGTCGTTGCCGGTCGAGTGGGCCGAGGAGCCGTACGGCGCGATCGTCTATTCGATGGATCGCGAGAACGTGGCGGCCACCGTCGTGGACGGCGTCATCCGCTACCGGGCCAAAGACGCGACGGTGGGCGGCTTGAAGCCGCGTCCGGAGGAGATCCGGGCGGCGGTCAAGCAGCTCAAAGAGAGAATGTCGGCGTAAGCCGCCGCCAACGCAACGTGAGCGCCGTGAACGCACCGTGAACGCCGCGAATGTCCTGAACGCGCGGTTCCTCTCCTAACTTCTCGCTGCGTTCGCGTTGCGTTCCCGTTGCGTTCGCGCTGCGTTCAGTTCTCCCGAATGTCCAGCCGCTTGATGATCTCGTGGAGCGTGGTCGGCTTCATGCGCAGCAGCTCGGCGGCTCGCTTCTGGACGCCTCCGGTGCGTCGCAGCGCCGTGCGCACGAGCCGCCGCTCGTAGTCCTCCACGAGGTCCTTATAGGTCGAGCCATTCTCCGGCAGTCGCACCGGCCTGTCGGACAAGTCGGGCTGCAGGACCGTCTCGGGCAGGAGATCGAGTGCGATGATGCCGCCCGAGCACAGCACCACGGCGCGCTCGATCGCGTTCTCGAGCTCGCGCACGTTACCGGGCCAGTCGTGGTCGAGGAGCGCCTTCATCGCGTCGAGATCGATCGACCGAATCGGCTTCTCGTTCTCCGACGCGTAAAGCGCCATGAAGTGGTCGGCCAAAAGCGGGATGTCCTCGCGGCGGTCGCGCAGCGGCGGGATCGCGATGGTGATGACACAGAGGCGATAGTAGAGGTCGTCTCGGAAGCGGCCCTCGGCGACCATCTTCTTCAGGTCCACGTTGGTGGCGGCGATGATGCGCACGTCGGCCTTCTGCGTCTCGACGGAGCCGACCCGCATGAACTCCTTCTCCTGGATGACGCGCAGGAGCTTGGCCTGTGTCTCGAGGCCCACAGTGCCGATCTCGTCGAAGAAGATCGAGCCCCCGTCGGCCGCCTCGAACAGCCCTTTCTTGTTCGCGACGGCGCCCGTGAAGGCGCCCCGGACGTGGCCGAAGAGATTCGACTCGAGCAGGTCCGTGGGCATCGAGCCCGAATTGACCGTGACGAAGGGCGCATCGGCGCGCGGCGAGTGTGTGTGGATGGCGCGCGCCACGAGCTCCTTGCCCGTTCCGCTCTCGCCTTCGACGAGGATGGTGGACTTGGACGGTCCCGCCAACCGCACGAGCTCGAAAACTTTCTTCATCGACTCGGATTTGCCCACGATGCGGCCGAGGCCGTACTGCCGGGAGAGCTCCTGCCGGAGCCGCCGGTTCTCCTCCGTCAGGTGCCGCGCCTCGGCGCCCTTCTTGACGGTGAGGAGGACCTCCTGGTTCTTGAAGGGCTTCGGAATGTAGTGGAAGGCGCCGTCACGCATCGCCTCGATCGCACCCTCGATCGACGAGTAGGCCGTGACGATGACGATGACGGCGTCGGAGTCCTTTCGGCGCATTTCGCGCAGGACCTCGAGACCGGAGCGGTCCGGCAGCATCAGGTCGAGGAGCACGACGTCGAAGGACTCGGCGTCGAAAGTCGTCAGCGCTTCGGCGGCGTCGGAGGCCGTCGTGACGCGGTAACCTTCCTTCTCGAGCAGCGTGGCGAGGACGTCTCGGATGACCTCTTCGTCGTCGACGACGAGCAGACGCAGGGGATTCGTCACGAGATCCGATCGGCCAGCGGGAGCGTGACCCACGCTTCCGTGCCGCCTCCGTCGCGCGGCGTCAGGCCGATGGCGCCCCCGTGGCGTTGAACGATGTCGCGCGAGATCGCCAGGCCGAGACCGGTCCCGCCCGACCTCTTGGTCGTCACGAACGGCTCGAAGAGCTTCGCACCGAGCTCGGGAGGCACGCCCGGTCCGCGGTCCCCGATCACGACGCGCGCCGAAGACCCTTCGCGGCGCAGCGCGCAGGAGACCGTTCCGCCTTCAGGCGAGACGTCGCGCGCATTGGCCAGAAGGTTGACGAGCACTTGTTCGAGCTCCTGCGGGTCGCCGACGACGACGAGCGGGCCATCACCGCCTTTGATTTCGAGCGACAGGCGGCGGGCTCCCAAGGTCGTCTCGACGGACTCGGCGGCGTTCTCGAGCACCTCCTTGAGGTCGGTCTTCACGCGCGAGGGGACCTTCGGACGCGCGAACTCGAGAAGGTTGTTGACGAGGTGGGCGGCCCGGAACGTCTGCCTCTCCATCTTCTTCAAGATCGCATAGCGCGGATCCCCCGGAGCCGTGTCGGCCAGCAGCAGCTGGGCGTAGGAAGAGAGCCCGGCGATCGGCGTGTTGACTTCGTGCGCAACGCCCGCGGCGAGCACGCCGAGCGAAGCCAGACGCTCGCGCTCTGCCAGGGCCCTCTCCGCGCGCAGTCGGTCGGTCACATCGTCGACGAGCACGACACGGCGGTCCGGGTCGCCCTGAAAAGCCGAGATCGAGACGCGAAGGTCGCGCTCTTCGCCCAAGGCGTTCGTGCATTTCGCTTCGAAGATCTTCTCCGGGTCGCCGGCCGAGAGCGAACCGTCGGGCAGGCCCGGAATCACCTGGCGAAAGGGAAGCTCCATGAGCGCCGTTTCCTCGCGGCCGGTGAGCTGAGCAAAGGCGGGATTGGCGGAGTGGATGCGGTTCTCCCGGTCGAGCACGACGATGCCGGACGAGGAGGAGCGGATGACGCTCTCCTGATAACGCTGCAGCGAACGGATCTCCTCGAGCCGCTCGGCGAGCGCCCCGTAGAGCCGGGCGTTCTCGTAGGCGAGGCTCGCCTGCGCCATGACGGCGACGAGAAGGTGCTCGTCCTCGGAGGAGAGAGGCACTCGCCCGTCTTTGTGTCCCACCCCGAGCGCCCCGACGAGACTGCCGCCGCAGCGCATGGCGAAAAAGTTCCGGTAGCCCTCCTCATGGAGGCGGGTCACTCCCGCGGACTCGGATTCGCCGAAGTTTGCGCTCTTCAGGCGCCAAATGTCGTCTGCCGCGAGCCGCCCGGCGAGCACGGCGCGCTGGGAGCCCTCCGGAGGAGTCTCCCCATCGAAGACGAACAGCGAGCAGGGCACGACGTGGAGGCCGGCCTGCACGCGCCGCACGATCTCGCGCTCGAGATCTTCGCGCGCTCGCGGTGTCGCGAAGTCCCGGGCGATGTCGACCAGTGCCCGCCTGGACCGGTAGGTGTCATGGTACTGGATGCGCTCGAGGACGCCGGTGATGCGCTTCTTGACCGGCACGAGAAGCGAGGCGAGCACGAGCCCGGAGCCAAAGGCGATGACGTTCTTGCCCGGCTCTGCCATGCTCTCGAGCGTTCGGTCCAGGAGCGCGTTCAAGAGCACGAACGTCATGCCGCCGAGCAACACGGCAGCCGTCGTCGCGAGAGCCTCGCGGACGAAGATCTCGACGTCCCACAGCCGCCACTTCAAGATCGCATACGCAAAGGCGAGGGGGATCAACGCGAGCGGCACAATGGAGGCCGTCGACAGCCAGTCCAGCTGGTAGCCCAGCGTGCGAGGCAGAACGGCCAGGAGCAGGAACGGCGCAATTCCCACGGTGACTCCGAGCGCGATCCAGCGGACCTGCTTTTCGGACTCGGGATCGTCGCGCCGGCGGCGCAGCAGGTGGGCGACGCGCAAGAGGACGGCCACGCCGTAGAAGGCGAAGTAGGTCAGCCACGACTTCGTGAACCATTCCACGCCCTCGGCCGTCGGGTGCTTGGTGATCCAGGCGTCGAAGGCCAGGTAGGCGGCCGCCGGCAGGTACAGCAACGGCACGGGCAGGGGTCGGCGCACGGGTTTCGGGAAGATGAGGAACAGGTGCAGGAGCAACGCCGGCAGGAGAGCCCGGAAAGCGTCCTCGGCGAGCAGGAAGGCCTTCCACAGCGTGTCGTGCGGCCCCGACGGCGTCAGAACGTAAACGGCGAAGGAGCAGACGCAGAGCAACCAGAAGACGCGCGCCGAGGGCGCGGGTTCCCGGGAAACCGTGAAGAGACCGATCGCGAGGTAGAGGAAGCCGACGAGGGCGAGAAAGAGGTAGGGGTAGTCGAGAGCCACCGCGGGCTTCCCGAGGTCGATGCGTCGGATCTGCTCCGCACCGGACGCCTCCGAGCGGATCACGGCGAGGTGATGGGGAAACGGCCCGCGCGCCAGCGACTTCTCGGGTCGAGCCAGTGAGGCTGCCGCGGAGCCGTCGGCGGTGACGATGCGGTCGCCAGGCAACAGCCCCGCGCGAGCGGCCGCGCCGCCGGGCTCGACGGCGGTCACGTGGAGCGCCCCGACCGCCCTCTCGTAGCCGAAGCCGGGACGGGTGAACGTCTCGACTTTCCGGGCGAACGACAGGAAGGCGAGACCGAACGTCGCTCCGGTGAAGCCGACCAGAGAGCAGACCAGGGCGATGCGACCAAAACGAGTCACGATGCCCCTCTGTCCAGCAAACTGAATGCCATTGCTCCCCGGCTTCTTAAACTTAACAAGTCGCTTTTTATCAGCAACTTAGTTCCTTGAGACCTCCGGCTCCGGGAGTTGAATATCCAACTCTTTGAATACAGAAGAATTATCTTGGATCGACGGCGGGGGAGAGGCTCTGGCTAGAAAGAGACTGCCAGCCCGCCCAGGAGTCGCTTGTTGACCGGGGCGTCGTCCTTCTCCGAGAGCTTCGTGCTGCGCAAGGACTCGAGCCCGATCAAGAGCCGGCAGATACTGCCGAAGGGTGTCAGACCCACGACCGAGAGGTCCTGCGCCAGGGAGAGGGCGATCTTGTCCGACTCGTTTCGCAGCGACGAGGCTGGCGTGGCGAGACGCTGCCGCACGCCGCGCAGGACGATGGCCACGCCGGTCTTCGATGGCAGGACCTCGATGCCGGCGCGCGCCGTCCAGAAACGGCCGCGGCTGTCCAGGATGCCGAAAGCGGAAGCAGCCTCGGGCTTCACGGCGCCGTCGATCGAGCCGTAGCGCAGGCTCACCGAGCCGGCGACCTTCTCCGTGAGCCGATGCTGTCCCGAGGCGTCGACTTGCCGCACGGTGTTGCCGCTCATCAGAAAAACGCTGTCGAAATCCGTCAGCAGGTCCCCGTCGAAAAACGCGCGCACGACCTCGTCCAGGCGCTGCTGGGAGGCCTGGAGACGCACGGCGCCATCTCTGTCTTTGTGCTCGAACCCAACGGCCAGACTGCTGCGGGACGCCGGCTCGTTCGAGTCGTCGATCGAAGACACGCGCGGCAGCACCGTTCCCGTGGACGTACCGGACGCCGCCACGCGGTGGAGGCCGCGCACGAAAATGAAGGAGCCATCGGCGACTTCGTAGCGGGCAACCGCTCGCGGAGCGACGCCGTAGCCGCCGGCGAGATACCGCGCCACGACACCGCCCTCCACCCGAGCCTTCGGGCCCAGGCGGACGGAGGCGGCGGCCGAGAGATCCGCGTCCGGAGCCGCGACGAAGAACGTGCCGTTCGCGCTGACGCCGGAGGGCCCGCCGCTGCTCTCTCGCCGGCGGTAGGTCATGCCGACGGAGAGCCCCGGGGTCTCGGTCGCGGCGCGCCCGTAGGCTGCGTGCAGCTCCCAGGTGCGCGAGGCGAGCGGGAAGAGCGACGTGCCCCTCGCCGTGGCGCTGTAAAGACCCGCTTCTTCGACGTAACGAGCGGCGACCGACTCGGCCGTGCCGTGCTCGTCGCCGCGGTCCCAGATGACCTGGTGCGCCTGGAGGCTCGCCGGGCCATGCTCGCCGAAGCTGATTTGGTTGTGCCGGGTCATCACGCGCACGTGATCGAGATCGGACGGCTCGACATCAAGCGCCAGTCCGGTGGAGTTGCCGGTCGTCGTCCCGGTGTCGGGCGATGAGGAGCCGCGCCCGTCGGAGAGAGCCGCATAGTCGCCCTGGAGCAGGTAGGACCAGCCGTTGGGCAGACCGCCGCGCACGCCCACGGTGGCGCGCGAGAGCGAGGTGTCGCCCGGAGCCACGTCGGTCACGGTGCGAACCTCGCCGGCCATCTTGGCATTCACATTCATATGTTGGCGGGCGGGGCCGGATGCCGCGCGCTCCTCCGAGTCGGCGAGGCCGATCTCGCGCAAGACGTCGGCCGGCAATCGGCCGCGCAGCTCCCAGATGTCGGGAGCGGGCTTGCCGCGGGCGGCTTTGTCTGCCGCAGCGAGCTCGATCGAGACGGACGAGAGCTGCGGCACCGAGGCCTGATGCCACAGCCGAACGAGCGCCGGCAGGAAGCCCTTCTTATAGGCGATGAGGTCGTAGACGCCCACAGGAGCGGAGGCGATGACAAACGTGCCGTCGGTCGCGGTCCGTGCGCGCGTCAGGGAAGCATCGGCCAGGTTGTAGAAGATGATGAGCGCGTCCGACACGGGCGTTTCGACCGAGCGCACCACGCCCGAGATCGGGGGAGCCAGCGCCGCAGGTGGGGAAGCGAGCAGGTTTACGCCCCCCGTCAAGATCGGCGCGGCCGCCGCAAGGGCGATCGTCAGAAGCGTCCTTCGCTTCATAGGCGGACCCGAGGGTCCAAGGTCGGAGTATATGACCAGCCGATGTCAATTACCACAAGGGGTGGGGGGCCGGCGCCTAGCGTCCCGCGAAGAGGCCCTTGATCACGTGGCCGGCCATGGAGGGGTTTTCTTTGAGCCGCCGGATCGAGTACGCCTGCCAGGCCTGCCCATACGGAACGTAGACCCTCAGCCGGTGCCCTTCGGAGACCAGTCGACGACGCAGCCGCGCGGCGACTCCCAGAAGCATCTGAAACTCGTAGGCTTCGGGAGTGAGGCGAAGCTTACGAATTGTGGCGAGCGCCCGCGCGACCAGGACTTCGTCGTGCGTCGCGATGCCCACCTTGCAGCCGGCGGCCAGGAGAGCTTCGACGGCGGCGGCGAAGCTTTCGCGAATCTCCTCGCGATCCTGGAAAGCGATCTCTCGCGGCTCGACGTAGATGCCTTTGCAAACGCGGACGTTTGCTTTCACCGCGACCGCGCGGCGCACGTCATCGGCCGTCCGCCGCAGGTAGGCCTGGAGTGCGAGGCCGACCCTGTCGGTGCTCGCCCGGGCCTCGAGGAAGACACGGATCGTCTCCTCGGTGACGGAGGAATCTTCCATGTCGATGCGCACAAAATTCCCGCGGGTCCGAGCGGCTTCGACGATGCGCGCGAATTGTCGCCGGCAGACAGCCGGATCGAGCTTCAAGCCGAGCGCAGTCAGTTTGACCGAAATGTTCGAGTCCAGGTGCCGGGCGGCGATGGCATCGAGGGCCTCCCGATACGCCGCGACGGTCGGCTCCGTCTCGGAAAGGTCGGTGATGTCCTCGCCCAGGACGTCGAGCGTCGCGAGACAGCCCTCGAGGTTCAGCCTCTGCACAGTGTCGCAGGCTTCCTCGAGCGTCTGGCCCGCCACGTACCGAGAAGCGATGCGCCGCACGAGGGAGTCCGGCACGAACGGTATCGAGCGGACGATGAGATTGTTGAGGAACTTCACGGGGCGGGCTCGAGAGCGACGTCCTGGCGCGAGGCGCGCGCGAAACAGATGACCGTGATCTCTCGCGCGCCGGCCCCGAGCAGAGCGCGAGCGCACTCCCTCGCCGTCGCGCCGGAAGTCGCGACGTCGTCCACGAGCAGCACGCGCGGCGGCGCCGGAGGGAGGGCGCGGAAGGCTCCCCGGACGTTGGCGGCGCGGCTCTCCAGCGGCAGGCCGCTCTGACGCTTGGTCTCGCGCCGCTTCTCGAGGCGGCCGCGTGCGAAGGGCCGGTCCAGGCGTCGCGCCAGGGCGGCGGCGAGCAGGTCGGCGGCGTGAGGTCGGCGGCGGCGGGCTCGCGGCGTGGCCGGCACGGCGGCGACTTCGTCGATGTCCTCGGCCAGGGCGAGCCGCTGAGCCATCCGGTCGGCCAGATGCGACGCCAAGTAATCCGCGCCGCGGAATTTGAACGCGAGAAGCACGTCGCGCGCCACGCCTCGATACGGCGCCGCGGCGATGAGTCGTGCGAAACGCGGCGGGTCGAGCAGACAGCGGCCGCAGACCGTCGCCTCGACGGCGGCGAGCATCTCGTCGCAGGTCTCGCAGCGCCCGCCATCAGGCGGCGGCAAAGCCGCCCAGCAAGGCTCGCAGACTCCGCCGCGGAAGAAAGTCTTCACCGCCTCCTTCTCGCAGGCGAGGCAGCGGGACGGAAGGACAAAGTCTGCGAGGGCGCGGGCCAACGAGAGGGCAGCCCGCGACATTGTGAGTTCGGTGTGCGTAAACACGGAGGCGGCCGGATTCTATGTAAACTTCGTCGTGGGAGGTGCTCGTGGTCTCTCGGTTCCGTTGCCTTGGTTTCGCTCTGGCATTTTGCCTGGCGGCCGGGCCGAGCTTCGCGCAGGGCTGGTCCGTCGGCGCCACCTACGGTGCCGTCAACGACGTCGAGCGGACCTTCCGCCTCGATGGCTTTCATCCGCACGACGTTTCCGCCTGGATCGACTACCGGCTGGAGCCGCACGTGCTCTTGCGCGCCTCGTACGTCGGCATCAAGGCGACGAGCGACAACTCGGAACGCTCCGTGACCGTCGAGCCGGGCCAGCCGCCGTTGACTCTTCCCGAGCTCAAGGTACGAATTGATGCCGTGACGGTCGGTGTGTCGTACACCGTCGTCGAGGGCTTCTACACGTCCGGGTTTTTCGCGGGGATCGGCGGCTACCGCATCCGTCCTGAGCCGTCGCCGGGGCTCGAGCAGTTCCAGGACCGGAAGGAGACCGTCTTAGGCTTTCACGTTGGCGTGGACGGCGACTTTAAGATCGAGAAGCACGTGTCGGCGGTTGGCCGCCTCACCCTCCACGGCATCCTGTCGAGCGCGAACCACAGCGTCGATCCTCCGAGCGCGCAGCGGTGGCTCCTGGTCGCGTCCGCGGGAATCGCGATCCGACCGTGAGTCCGGAGGACGGTTACTTCTTTTCTTTTTCCTTGCTCTCGCCGACGGGCAGCGGGAGCAAGGTGGACTCTTTTTTGGACGCCAAGGAGATTTCGGTCCGCGTGCGCGCGACGCCCTTGATCGAAAGCAGCCGGCGCTGGAGGAAGTCGGCCAGGGTCGCGGGGTCGGCGGCCTTCACCTTGAGGCGGTAGGCGTACTCGCCCGCCAGGTAGTGGCACTCCTGAACGTCGAGGAGCTTTTCGAGATCGTCCACGAAGCCCTTTTCGAAGCGCGGGTGTTCGAGGGCGACGTCCACGTACGCGGTCAGTGGGAATCCCATCTTCTCGTGATCGAGCAGCGCGACGAATCCCTTGATCATTCCGTGCCGCTCCATCTTCTTGATCCGCTCGTTGACCGAGGGCGTGGTCAGCCCGACCGCTCCAGCGATCTTGGCCTGCGAGAGCTTGCCATTGCGCTGGAGCATGTCGAGAATCCGGAGATCGATGTCGTCGATGGTCATCTCCGTTGCCCTTATAAGATTAGAAGCTTAACCGGTTATGGCGAATAATATTAGCCTCTTCTTGTGAGTCAATAGCTTATTTTCGGCACCGCTATAATCGTGCAAGCGCATGGCTAAAAGGGACTTCTACGAGGTATTGGGAGTGTCCCGGGGGGCCACCGAGGCCGATATCAAGAAGGCATACCGAAGATTGGCCCGAAAGCTCCATCCGGACGTCAATCCGGGGTCCAAGACGGCCCAGACGAGGTTTCAGGAGGTCCAGGAGGCCTACGATGTCCTCAAAGACCCCGAAAAGCGGCGTGCTTACGATCGATTCGGCCACGCCGGTCCCTCTTTTGAAGGGTTCGGAGGGCAGGCCCAGCCCGGAGGTTTCGGAGCTCAAGGATTCCCGGGAGGTGGATCGTCGTTCGAGGGCTTTCAGTTCGAGGGCGACCTCGGAGACCTCTTCGGCAACATCTTCGGAGGCGGCCGGTTTCGAACAGGCCCGGAGAAGGGCTCCGACGTGCGGGGTTCCATCGAGATTCCATTCCGCGATGCTGTGTTGGGAGGTACAGCCTCGCTCTCGATCCGGCGCGAGAAGGTTTGCCCGAAGTGCGGGGGCAGCGGCCGGGTCGGCCGGTCTCCCTGCACCGTCTGTCATGGGCAAGGACGTGTGGCCGAGGCCGAGACGGTGCGCATCAAAATCCCCGAGGGGACCGAAGACGGCGGTTCGATCCGCGTGCCGGGCAAGGGTCAGGCCGGTTCGAACGGCGGACCGACCGGGGATCTCTTCGTGACGGTTCGCGTGACGCCGCATCCTTATTTCGAGCGCCACGGCGATGACATTCATGGCATCGTCCCGATCACGATCAAGGAGGCCTACATCGGCGCCGAGATCGAGGTTCCGACAGTCCACGGCACGTTTCGCGCAAGAATTCCACCCGGCACCCAGGGCCGGCAGAAGTTCCGCCTGCGCGGCCAGGGCGTGAAGAATCCCCGCACCGGCCAGGTGGGCGATCATCTCTACTCGGTCCGCATCGCCGTGCCGAAGGCACAGACGGCGGCGGGCCTCGACGCAGCGACGCTCCTCGATTCGCTCTACGACGGCTCGGTCAGAGCGGATCTGCCGAAGGGTCTGTAGTCGAGAGTCAAGAGTCGAGAGTCGAGAGTCAAGAGTCAAGAAACGAAAAAGCCGGGGGCTACCCGGCTTTCAACTCTCGACTCTGAACTCTCGACTAGTTCCTGGCGGCCATCGCCTCGAGCAGGCGCAGGGCCTTCTCGTAGCTCAAGCTGTCGCTGAGCGCGAGCGCGCGCGCGTCGGACCAGGCCTTCCCGTCGAAGCGGACATAGCGAACGGCGTCGCCGTCCTGCCAGTAAAGCGTTGGGTTGTAGCTCGAGCCGATGATTGTGCCCACCGCAGCCTTCTCCGGCGCGCTCGATCCCTCGACCGGCCGTCGGAAGGCGATTGGCCCGGCAACCGCGATGCCCACCACGGGAATGCGGCGGCGCTCCCAGACCGGGTTTTTCGGGTCGTTGGGCTTGCCGAGGTTGGTCGGATAGTCGATGCGCACGACGTAGTGCGTCTTGGCGTTCAAGTCCACGAAGCTCCCGAGGATGGCGCCGCCGGGGCCTTCGAGCTGGAGCGCGGGATACATGTAGGCCGCCTGGGGCACATCGTCGTAGGTCGTCGGCCCGCCGCCTCCGACGAGCGTCGGCAGATCGTAGACCTTGAGGGTGGAGGCCGAGATTTCCTCGTCCAGGAAAATCGGAGCATAGCGGGCCTGCGCGAACTGCGCCTCCTCCCACCAAATCACCGACAGGATCGAGCGGTTGCGCGTGACGGCCTCGCCTTTCTCGTCGATCGTCGTCACCGTCTGGTGCGAGAGGAGCATCTGCGGGTTGAAGGCGTGCGGGAATCCGATGTTGGGAATGAGATCGGCAAACGACCAGACGCCGCCGCGCAGCACGGCGATCCGGATCTGGTTGACGATCGGGGCTTCTTCGCGATAGACCACGACGAAGGCCCCGGTCAGTTCATCGAAGGTCAGGTCGAGGCTCGTCTTGGGATTGCTGCTCGGCGAGCCTTGCAGCACGCCCCGGTTCTGCGTGCCGTCCTGCCGGAGAGAGGCCCACTCGACGGCGTAGGTCTCGCGGTCGAGCCCCAGGTTCGTGATTCCAAGGTCGCCGATCTTTCCGGCGCGGGCCTCGTAGAGAGTGCCGTCTGTCGTGATCAGGGACCTCTTCGGGATGTCTGCGGCCAGCGCGACGCCGGCCGCGAAGACGACTGCGGCGGCGAGAAGCGGGCGGAGCAGGCGGTGCGTCACGGTCAGGCCCTCAGGTTGATCACGTCGATCAGGCTGATCTGACGCAGGTAGTTTTTCAGCGCCGGGAAGTCGGGGTACGCCAGAGCCAGCGCGTCGTAGTGCGTGTCCGCCTCGGCTTCGCGGCCCATCTCGCAATAAGTCTCCGCGAGCAGATAGTGAGAGTTCTTGACGACGTCGCGGCGACCAAATTCTTCGCCCAGTCCGAGGGCCCGCAGCCCCCAGCTCTCTGCGTCGTCGAGGCAGCTGGTCTTCACGGAGGCGAAGCACAGGTCGAGGCAGGGATAGTCGAGCGCCTGTTGCGCGTCGAGGCTCTCGAGAGTCTCGAGGGATCTCTTGACCAGCGGCAGACCCAGGTCGAGGCGGTCGAGCGCGATGTGGCAGTAGCCGAGGTTGTCCGCCGCCACCGCGGCCTGTCGCGAGAGCGCATCGCCCTCGGACTCGAGCCGGTCGAGCGCCTCCGCGAAGAGCTCACGGGCAGTTTCGAAGTGGCCTTCGTGGAGCTCGAGGCCCGCGAGCAGATTGAGCGAGGTGCCCGTCAGCTCTTCGAGGCCGAGGTCTCGGCTTTTCGCCAGCGCCGTCTGGGCGTAGAAACGAGCCCGGCCGAACTCGCCGCGCGCCTCGTGCGCGTTGGCGGAGACGTAGGCTGCCAGCACGCCGTTGAAGCCCGAAGGGCTGCGCAGAAGGATCTCTTTCAGGCGCGAAAGATCGAAGTCCTGGCGGTCCATCTCGATCAACGTCGTGGCGCGGTTGCAGGTGAAGAGATCTTCGAGGTCGCGGTCCTTCCAGCCACGCGCCAGCGCGAGGCCGTCCTCGTAGAGCGTCAGGGCGCGCTCGTAGTCGCCCGACCAGAGCGCGTCTTTGGCGGTCTTCCGCAGAAACTCGAGGTGCTTGCGCCGCTCGCTCACGGATCCACCGATTCTAGGAGGTCCCGGTGGCGGCTCAAAGCTTTTCTTCTTCCGTCTCGGCGGTCGGCTGCGGTGGCGAGGCCTGCGTCTTCTTGAAACGAGCGAAATCGAGGAGCTCCCGACGGGCCTCTTCCGGCAGCGACTGAAACGTGGCAACGAGCTCGCGTTCTTCCTCAGCGGAGGGTTGTTCGGTTTCGCCGAAGAACTCGCTCATCTTCAGGTCGAAGACTTGAAGAATCTTGAACAGCGTGTCGAGGCCCACTTTGTACTCGCCCTGCTCCATCCGGGAGAGGTCGGACTGGGCCACCCCGATCTTTTCGGAAAGTTCGATTTGGGTCAGGCGCCGCCCCTTGCGGAGCTCCCGAATCCGGGAGCCCACCAGATGAATCTTCCGGGGCGTCAGTGGAGACGACATGGATTTTGGAAATGCTATTGTGCCATAAGTCTGGCCCACTATAATCCCCGCCCTGCTGATCATGTCAAGCCAGACCCGACCCCTCGAGGCCAAAGTTTTCCTGCTCAAGGAGATGGTGATCCGGGACATCCGAGCGCGTTATGCCGGCTCGAGCCTGGGTCTGGCCTGGGCGTTTGCCCAACCGATCCTCTGGATGCTGCTCTACACGGCCGTGTTCGGGCTGATCCTTCGAGCGCCCCTCGAGCCGGGCTTCGCCAACTTTCCCGAGTTCCTGCTCGCGGGACTCTTGCCGTGGATCGCCTTCTCGGAAGGCGTCTCACGGTCGGCGTCGGCTCTCACCGACAACGCCCCGATGGTGAAGAAGACTGTCTTCCCGCTGCAGACGCTGATCCTTTCCGTGGTCCTCGCCGCCGTGGTCAACGAGGTCATCGCCCTCGCCCTCTACGCGATCTTCGTCGGCGCGCTCGGGCATCTGTCCGCCATCTGGCTGCTGCTGCTCGTTCCGGCGCTCCTGCTCCAAACGCTCTTGACGTTCGGGATCGGATGCCTCGTGGCGACGGTCGCGGTCTTCGTGCGCGATACCGTGCACGCCCTGGGCATCGCTCTGACCGTGCTTTTCTACATGACGCCCATCGTGTATCCCGCGTCGCTTGCGCCGGAGCGTTTTCGCCCGATCCTTCGCGCCAACCCGATCGCGCACTTGACGGAGTGGTACCGCGACGCGTTCACGCTCCACGTCGCGCCGCAGCCGGCTTCGATTCTTTACGTGACCGCGTTCACAGCGCTCGCTCTGGCGGCCGGCGGGATGCTGTTTGCGCGCGCGCGCCCGCACTTCGCCGATTTGATCTAGGTTGAACTTCAACTGTCTCTTCGAGGAGGCTTCGTGAAACGATTCTGCGTTCTCTTCCTGGCGGTCTCTGCGGCGCTCGCGGCCGCGGCCGGCTGTTCGTCTTCCGGAAAGCCCGCGGCCGCCGCGCCGCCGCCCACGCCCACGCCCTCCGTGAGGCGGATCAATCCCAACGTCGTCGAAGAGACGGACACCTACTTCATCGAGCGCTACCCGAAGAAGGGCTACATCCGCGTCGACGACCGGCATTTCCGGCACCCCCTCGTGGGCCAGCCCGCGGAGTTCTTCAAGGAGGACGACGAGTACTTCTACGTCAAGACTGAAAAGGTCATCCCCGAGGAGGAAAGATTGAAGAGGGAACTTAAGGAGCGGCTCCAGGGGAAACAGGCCCCACCCGATCCCGACCGTCCCCGTCCGCAGAGCAAGCCGACTCCGCCGGTCGCCGATTTCGAGAGCTTGACGCCGGCGCGAGTGGCCGCGCGCTTCCGCCTGGAGGAAGTGGCGAATACCGGCCTGCCCGACCAGGGTCTCTGGCGCGCCTCCTTCGCGATCGCCGACATGAACGGCGACGGTATCCCGGACATCGTGGCGCCGCCCTCGCGCCTGGCGGGCGACTCGAAGCTTCACGTCTGGCTGGGCGACGGCCACGGGCATTTTGCGCCGTGGAAGCTGACGTTCATCGAAGACGGCAAGGAGAGCCTGGACTTCGCACTGGACTACGGCGGGGTCGCGATCGGTGACGTGGATGGCGATGGAAAGCTCGACGTCGTCGCGGCCTCGCACAACCGGGGTCTCGTTGCGCTCTTCGGCGACGGCAAGGGAACCTTCGTCGTCTCGCGAAAGGGTTTCCGCGGCACCGACTTCTCGACTCAGGCCGTCGCGCTCGCCGACGTCAACGGCGACGGCAAGCTCGACGTCGTCGCGGACGCCGACCGGAGCGAGGTGACCGGTCTGCCCTGGACCCGCGATCAGGCCCAGGTTTATCTCTCCAAGAGCGACCGCTCCTTTGAGCGGAAGACCAATGGGATTCAAGACGCCGCCTTTTCCAACTCGGCTGCAGCCTGGGACTTCGACGGCGACGGCCGCGTGGACGTTCTTTTCGGGAGCCACTACTTCGCGGCCGTTCTCCTGCTCTTCAAGAACCAGGGCGACGGCACGCTCGCGCCCGTGGTCGTCCCCGACATCGAGGTCTGGGCCTATCACTTCTCCGTGGTCCCCGGCACCTTCGGTAAAGACCGCGCGCCGGCCTTCGCCGACCTCTTCTACAAGGGCTCCCACGAGAGCGAAGACCTGCGCGCGGCGGGCGTCAACATCCACGTCTACCGGAAGGGCCAGTGGGAAAAGCGCCGTGTGTGGCGCGAGAAGGGAACCAAAGCGGTCTTGCGGACCATCGCCTTCGGCGACCTCGACGGCGATGGCTTGGACGACGTCGTCTTTCCTGACACCTTCCGAGGGAAGCTCCGCATCTTTCTGCAGCAGCCGGACGGCTCCTTCAAGGAGGCCGACGAGAAAGACGAGCCGAAGATCAAACCGGTTGCTCAGGCCGTGCGCCTGGCGGATTTGGACGGCGACGGCCGCCTGGACGTCGTCCTGGCCAAAACGGTCGAGTCATCCGATCCTCCGGACCAGGGTGGCTGGACGGTCTTCCTCAATCGGAAGTAACCCGAAGGGTGCAAAGCGGTTAGTGGGATTAAATGACCGGAAAGCATATTTTTCGCTTTTTACCCTTGACACCGGCCCTCGCGGAGCCGAAGATGCCACCACAGCCGGAGGTAGACAATCCGTCCGGCCCCAAGAACTTTGGTCACAATTCGGGTTTGCAAAATTGAAGTACGGGAGGTGATGGGATCGCGCGAGGGAAGGGATTTCTAGCGTGTTGTTTCAAAGCACTCAACTGTAACGAGGAGATCTCAATGAAGAAAACCCTCATAACGTGCCTGGCGATTGTCGCCCTGTTCGCGGTTGCGAGCAGCGCGAGCGCCATCGTGTGCACGATCGATCAGCGGCCGGCGGCGACGCTGCTCGTTCCGTTCTTCCAGGCGGCGTTCAACGCCGACGGTTCCGTGACGACTGGCGGGGCCGCTCTGGACACTCTCGTGACGATCGGCAACGCGTCGTCGGCGCCGATGCTTGCTCACGTGAGCGTGTACAACGAGCGGTCGGTGCTGGTTCTCGACTTCAACATTGCTCTGACCGGATTCGACATCCAGGCGATGTCGATGGCGGGCGTGCTTTCGGGCAATCTGCCACAGACGCCTGTGTCCACCAAGCACGTTCCCCCGGACATCACGGTTCTGGACAGCGACGTCTGCTTGCGCAACCCGTTGGCATCGCCAGTGGTCGTTGGGACAGGCAGCACGGCTTCGTTCATGCGTATCCGCCCGTGCGCGGCGGCGGCGGCCTGCGCCAACACGGCCGACCCGAACGATCCGATCCTGGCCACGACGAACTACTCCAACCCGGCCTGGCCGGCTGGCGGGACGTTTGCGATCAACGTGTTGGGTTCGCTCGACGACGCTCCTGGGTCTCTGGGCTGCACCGTGCCGGCATCGTTCCCGCTCGCGGGGCCGCTGCGCGGGTACATCGTCATCGACCACATCAACTACTGCACGATCTCCGACCCGTCGCAGCTGAACTACTACAACCTGGATGCGATCGGCATGGAGAACAACCTGTTTGGCGAGGTCATCTTCATCTCCGGTTCGGGCATCCCGACCTTTGGCGTTTCGACGGTCAACGTCGAGGCGAGCCGGGTGTTCAGCTCGGTGGCCAACGGTGGATTTGCCGACCAGACGGACACTTCGCGTGAGCGCACGTTCTACGCTCGCTACTGGGCTCCTTCGGGCATCGTTCGCCCCAACGCCAACACGGGGGCGTTCGCGAGCAACCCGTGGAACCAGGGCGTGGGCGACGAGCGCGAGCCGCTGGGCCTGCGGTACGCGACCCGGTACTTCGAAGGCAACGGCATCGTCTCGTACTTCCGCGTGTATCGCTCCTCCGCCGGACTTCTCACGAACCTGACTGGCGGAACCAAGGCTGGCGCCTGTGACCAGATCGAGCCGTCCATCAATCTCAACTTCTTCGACGAAGACGAGAACACGCTCGTTCCGGCCGGTCAGCCGCCTTGCCCGTCCCCCTGCTTGGTTCCTCCGCCGTCGACGTTCAACTTCCCGCTCGAGACGCAGCGCGTTCGCGTCAACACTCTGGCGTCCGCGCTGCCGCCGGCTTTCGCTGGCGCTCAGGTGGGCTGGCTTTCGGCCAGCTTCGTGAACCTGGGTTCGACGGTCGCCAACTACGGCGGTCTCCTGGATGAAGCCTGGATGGACTACGAGTTCCAGGGCGCAGGAGCCTTCGTCAACGCTTCGATTCCGGGCACGCAGCTCGATCCGACGACGTGTCACCCGCTGCTGATTCCGCTGGCCAATGGAGCGGGCATCAACATCGTGGTGCCGGATGCACTGACCAACCCGGTGACCCCGGGCAGCCAGGACGGCAACGGCGGGACTTTCGCCAACCCGGCGCCGGTCGGCAAGGGCAGCCAGTAGGTCGAGTCTTCCTCGATGGGCGGGACGAAAGTCCCGCCCATCTTCTTCCTCGGGCCCTCTTTCGAATGCCCTCCGGAGGACAAGGGCATTCGTGAGGGGACCTCGGAAAGTGTTCAAACTGTTTCTTTTCCGGAGTAACGGGGGAATCTTCGTCCCATGAGCGACCGCAAACCGCTTCTCGGCGTCACGGTAGCGGCGCTCTTTACCCTGCTGGCATTTCCCTTTGCGCCCCGCGCGGTCGCCCAGACGGGCTGTCCTGGCGGTACGACCTCGGCCCTGGCGCCTCAGTTCCCCAACAACACGAGCAACATCAGCGACCACGTCTGGACTGGCGACACCTGGATCTACGCGCTCTCGACTTACGGTTTCACGCGGACGAACATCGTCAACCCGGATCTTCCGGGACCAGCGCAGCTCGCTCAGGTCGGCTACGATCGCGGCAATCCCGACCGCCAGGGCGGCGGCGGGAAAGTCGTCGTGGACTGCGATTGCCACAACGGCGGCACGACGATGGGTGTGGCCGAGAACCTATCGACCGGCGACTCGCGGGTCATCTCCGACTGGCAGCCCTATTACGAGAACGGCGCCGCCTCGATGCCGCTCCAGGCTGCTCGAGGCATCGGCGCGACCTTCGACTTCGCGCAACAGATCCATGCGGGACCGGTGAGCGTCGGCGCGCCTATCGCCGCGATCTATCTGCCGTCCTCTGGGAAGTACATCGGATACTTTCCAACGGCCTCTTTCGTCCAGGCCGTTGACCTGACCAACACAACGGGCCTGACCGGCCAGACTTGCCCGCAGCCCGGGCCTTCGTCCTGCTACAGCGATCCGGCCCAGGCGCTCCAGCCGCTCCCGACCACGCTGCCCTGGCAGGTGGTCGCCGTCTGGGCGGGGCAGGCCGTCGTCGGCGGGCAGCTGCAGTACATCCTGGTCGGAGCCGGCACCGCATTGAACGTGGCCTTGATCAATCCCGCTACGGGCGTCCCGACCTCCATCGGCAGCGTGCCCTATACCGTGTTTCCCGACCAGATCGCCATCGCCACGGTCAAGGGAGGCGCTTACATTTTCTCGGCCGAGGAGACCGTCGGCGGCCTGCAGGTCTACGAGATCCGACCCAACTACACGATCGTGCCGGTCACCCAGCCCGCGGCCTTCGCCGGAAGGAGAATCACGCGCGTCGTGGTCAAAGGCTCCCCGGGCTCATCCACCCCGCTCATCTTCGCGCACCGAGAGGGCTCGCCCACTTCGTTCATCGACATCTACGATACGAGCTGGTTGACTCCGGGAGTGGTCAATTCAGGGATCTCGCCGCGGCTGGGAGCCTCGGTTCCGCACCTGGGCAATTCCCCGGGCGGGTATCTCGTCCGCGCCCGAAGCTTCGGGGCCAAGGTCGCGCAGGTGGGCTCGACCGTCTACGCCTACGTCTTCGAGGTGGTCAACACGTCGCCGCAGCTCTCCTTCGCTTCGACCAGGAAGGACGTGTCCTGCATCGCCGCCGACCCGACCGCGCCGCCCGCCGCGAGCTTTCTGACGACGAACCTGACCGCACAGGCCCAGAATCGCGTCGGCACCAACTACTACGGCGACCGCTGGACGATCCAGGACACGACCTCGACGGGCGTGCCCTTGACCGGGCTCGAGTGGGATCTCATCGCGCCCGACCAGTCGACTTCCTCGCTTGCGCCCGACGCGTCGGTCTCCTTCCCGGGACCCGGCACGGTTCCGGCGAACGTCTCCACCCTCACCAACATCATCTGGCCCTGCGATCCCGCGGTGGCCGGAACCCCCGCCACGGGCTCGGCCTGCTTCTCGAGCCTCGGGGGCGCGACCGCGGGCGCGAGCAATTCTCACTTCCTCAAGAACCGGTCGACCAACCCGAACCCCCCGCCGAGCATCTTCGCGGCGGGGCAGACGGTTCAGAAGCCGACCGTGTACGTCAACGGGCAGACCGGAACGGGAGTGACCGTCCAGGTTCTCACCGGTGCGGGCGTGCTCGATGCGCTGGCGAATCCGCGGACCCAGGGAAACACCGCCGAGGCCTCGTTCCAGTGGCTCTTCTTCGGCTGCGCGAGCTGCTCGCCTGCAGTCGCGGTGGGACTGACCTCGGTCAACGTTCCGACCGGCGCCACGAGCTTCTCGCTTTCCGTCCAGTACAAGGATGGCTACACGGCCGCGCTGGTCTCCGGCACGATTCAGCAGAGAGACTTGATTCCCGGGTTCACGCTCGCACCGGCGACCGTTCTGACCGGTGTGCAGGGCGGGCAGCTCACGCTCACCAACACCATGCAGAAGGCCCCCTCGGCGACGGTCAACTTCGTGAACTACTCGATCTCGGGGCCCGTCCCGAGCGGCGGCTCGCTGAGCGGCACCTTCAACGTCGCCAATGGAACGGCTCAGGTGACCGCTCCGAATACGGTCGGGTCGTACACGATCACCCTGACGTACAACTACAACGGCCCCACCGACGGAGTTAACCAGAACCAGACCACGCCGCCTCAGAGCTTCACCGTCACGACCTGGTCTCCGACCCCCGCCGTGACGGTCTACGCGGACGCCGCCGGCACGATCAACGTCAACCAGGGCTTCGGCAACAACCTCGTCGTCAACACCACCTACTACTTGAAAGACAGCGAGAGCGTGCCGAGCGGGATCACGCACCCGGGCGCTCAGTTCTTCTACAACCTCGGCGGCGGTGAGACGTCGGCGGGAAGCACGCCGGCCGGCACTCCGCAGCCCACGGTGCCCTTCACGCCCGCGGCGCTGTGCTCCACAGGGTGCTACGTCAAGGTCTCGGTGCAAGGAGCGACGAATCAGGCGAGCGTGACGGTGGGCTCCGCGACACAGCCGCTGTCGGTTTCGGTCAACGGACCGACGTCCGGCGCCGTCAGCACCGTCCTCCAGTACTCGGCGAATGCCACGGGCGGAAAGCCGCCGTACAGCTACTTCTGGGACTGCGACGTGCAGTTCACGGCCAACTTCCAGCCCGGCAGCGCCGTCAAGGCGTGCTCCTATTCGACGGCGGGACAGCACTACGTCCAGGTCAGTATCGTGGACAGCGCGAGCACCCCGACGGTCAGCTCTCTCTTCCCGGTCGTCATCGGCGGAGGCGGTGGCGGACAGCTCGCCGTCACGATCAGCGGTCCCTCGACGGCGGTGCGCGGCACGCCGGTGACGTTCACGGCGCAGGGCTCGGGCGGAGCGGGAGGCTACACCTATGCCTGGAAACCGGGCGAGGTGCCGAATTTCGAGGTGTTCCAGTCCACCGGCTCCAATCCGAACTTCAGCTACACCTACGTCGCTCCTTCGACGTATACCGTGACCTGTCAGATCACCAGCGGCAGCTCGACGAAGCAGGGCACTCGGACGATAACGATCACGCCGCCCCTCGGGCCTCCGGCTCCGACGGCCGCCTATACGGTCTCTGGCGCCTCGCTCAATCCCTTGAACGGCACGTACGAGGCCGAAGGCGGCCAGACGATCACCTTCAGCGCGACGGAAGTCCCCACCAACGTGGCCCCCAACGGCTACGCCTGGGATTTCGCCGACGGTTCGCCTCGATACGGCCAGCAGGTCGCGTACTCCTTCCCGGGCGCGGGTTCGAAGACCGTCAGCCTGTCGGTCACCGGCGATGGAACGAACCGCTCCGGAACGGCATCGGCGGCGATCCATTTCACGGTCCATCCGCCATCCTTCCAGGCGATCCTGGTGCCTACGGCGGAGCACTCGGCCGTCTTCACCGATTACGACGGCAAGCAGAAGTTCTGGGCGACCGACGTCTCGCTCTCGAATCCGGGGACGGCGCCCGTGACGATCTCACCCGCATTTCTCGATTTTCTGGGGACGATCGGCAACTTCCAGTTCGACCTCTCGACCGTGGCCTTCGATCCGGCCAAGAGGTTCGAGCTGGCGCCCAAGGCGACCTGGTCCGCGGTGGATGTCGTCAAGGTTCTCAACGGAGACACGGCGAACAAAGGAACGCTCATCTTCAAGTACGAGGGCGGCGACGCGACGCCGCTGGTCACCTCCCGCGTGTACTTCGCGTCGGCGGACGATCCGCTGGGCCCCTCGGCTGGAGCCGCGGTCCCGGGTGTTCGGGCGACCAAAGACGGCCAGGTCTTGCCGCAGAGCGGCCAGCTCGCTGTCGAGCAGTCGCTGCCGGGTCTGCGGGGAGACTCCGCCTACGATTTCCGCCTGTCGCTCTTCAACTCGGTTGGGCTCGCAGGCATGTTCCGGCTCACCGTGCTCGATCAGGACGGAAATCCGGTCACGATGAAAGACCCGCGCGAAGGCGGCGCTCCGGCCACCTATTTGGACTTTGCGATCGGGCCGTATCAGGGCGTGGACTGGTCCAGCGACGACCTCGGCTTGAACGACCCCACGAAGCGCTACGTCCTGAAGGCGCGAAAAGCGCCGGGCTTCACGACGGGACGGCTGCTGCCCTTCGCGGCTCTGCGCGACCGGATCACTCGCGACGAGATGGTGATTGCACCCGACGGTCCGCCCGAGTTCCGCGAGCCCTGCGCCGGCAGCCAGAGCTGCGTCAACTACGTCGTTCCGGGCGCGAGCCGCTACCCGACTCCGGCCGGCGCGCAGTGGAAGACGGGCCTCACGATCTACAACCCGTCGACGATGACCCGCGGCATCGGCCTGACCTACAGCTACTCGCCCACGAGCCTGCAGCCTCCCGAGCAGACAGCGCAGGGCTTCTACATCCTCGGGCCCGGCAAGCTGGTTTTCTGGGACGACATCGTGGCCCAGGTCTTCGCCACGCCGGACAACCACCTGGCGGAGCTGACCAACGGGACCGCGGGCGTTGTGCGCATTCAGCACTTCGCGGATCCGGAGACGACGACTGCGCCGCTGCTGATTTCGGCGCGCAACTACGACGATCAACCCACGGGCACGGTGGGATCACAGCTCTTCGCGTACACGCGGCCGATCTCGATCGGCCCGGGCGAGGCGCCGCTGATGCTGACCGGGCTTCAGCAGGACGACGCCACGAACCCGAAACCCCGCTTCACTTCGACCGTCAACGTCTTCGCCTACGACGACGTTTTGACGGTCGTGCGGCTGACGGCGTTGAAGAGCGACGGCACCGAGCTCGGGAGGCACCACGTGGCCCTGAACAACCCGGGTGCCAGCGGCCACTTCCAGCCGCGCTCGCTCGGAGCCAGCGACGCGACCGGGAGCCTGTACGGCGTCCGGAACGAGCCCATCTCGGTCAAGATCGAGGTCGTGGAGGGCGGCCGCGTGGGCGCGTACGGCATGATCGAGGATCTGACAACGCGCGATCCCACGTACGTCCAGGCTCTCCCGCAGAATTAGCCGAGCCGCAGCCGCGGCTCGGCTAATCCGCCATAGCGCGTAACGCGAAGGCGGACAGCCTCGACGTTTCTCCCCGCGGCGCCGTACAAAGACGTAAAATGCCGCGGTCAGAGCGGTTTGTGTTGATTTCATGAGCGAGTCCTCCTCTCCCCGCGCCCCCGCCGTCTCGCCGGTCCTCGAGCCCGAGACGGTGTCGCCTTTTCTCCACGATCGGGGAACCGACCTCTACAACCCGCTGAACGGAGCGTTGCTGCCGAAGGGCAGCGAGGCCTATCGGGCGATCCAGGGCCTGCGCGAGGGTCGCGAGCCGTCCGGCGTGGCCCCCGAGGTCCTCGAGCACCTGCGCGCGGCGCGCTTTTTGATCGAGGACGTGGACTCCGAGGCGCGGCGGACGCACCTGCTCTACCTCTCGCTCGAAACGTGCACGAGCTGCAACCATCGCTGTCCCTTCTGCCCGGTCTCGGTGGACCCGCGTGAGCGCGAAGTGATGAGTCAGGAGCTCTTCGAGTCGATCGTCGACCAGTGCGTCGCGATCGGAGGCAAGAGCTTCGTGGTCTTTCTCTCGAACTACAACGAGCCGACCGTCGACCCGCTGTTCGAAGAGCGGTGCCTCGCGCTCTTCGCGCGGAATCTCGAAGTGAGCATCCTGACGAACGCCTCGCAGTTCACGCCCGAGCGGGCCGACCGCCTCGAGCGAGTCGGCAAGTTCCGCTACATCGGGATCAACCTGCCCACGCTGGACCCCGAGCGCTACGAGAAGCTCCACGGCACGCGGGACCTCGCGCGCGTCGTCGCGAACATCGACGCGATGCGGGCTCGGGAGCTTTCCCAGGAGACGGCGATCGTCGTCCTGGGTGAGCAGGACGAGCCGCACCGCCGAGACGTCGAGGCGATCCGCGCTCGCTTCGCGCCGAAAGGCTGGGACGTCCGGCCCTTCAGGATCCGCAGCCGCCCGGCCTCCGGCACCTTCGTTCCCGAGCCGCCGGCGAAGAAGACGCTTCGGGGCTGCGAGCTCATGGGCTCGCGGCCATTCGAGCACCTGCACGTGACGGCCACGGCCCGGGCAGTCCTGTGCTGCCAGGACTACTACGAGCGGCTCACCGTGGGCGATTTGAAGACGCAGACGGTGGCGGAGCTCTTGGGCGGAGATGTCATGGCACGCCTGCGGCGCTGGACGTATGGCGTCGAGCAGGCACCCGACGATTTCCTCTGCCGCCGTTGCGAATTCGCAATCGGCGAATGACCGACCTGGCGATTCGAGCGGAGAGTGTCTCGAAGAGCTACCGGCTCTACGACACGGCGGCCGATCGCCTGCGCGAACTCGTCTTTCGCCGGCCGCGCCACCGCGAGTTCCGCGCGCTTTCGGACGTGTCCTTCGAGCTGCCGCGCGGCGAGTCGCTCGGCCTGATAGGCGAAAACGGCGCGGGCAAGTCCACTCTCTTAAAGATCATCGCCGGCACGGCGCAGGCGACCACGGGCACGGTCACGCGGTCCGGCGTGATCGCCTCGATCCTGGAGCTGGGGATGGGCTTCCACCCCGAGTTCACCGGCCGCGAAAACGCCCGGATGAACGCGGCGCTGCTGGGCCTCTCGGGCGCGCAGATCCGACACCGGCTTCCGGAGATGTGCGACTTCGCCGAGCTCGGCGACTTCTTCGACCGGCCGGTGCGGACCTACTCCTCGGGCATGGCGCTGCGACTCGCCTTCGCCGTGGCCACGCATGCCGATGCGGACGTCCTGATCGTGGACGAGGCCCTGGCTGTCGGCGACGGCTACTTCCAGAAGAAGTCGATCGATCGGATCACCGAATTTCAGAAGAGGGGAGGGACGCTTCTCTTCTGCTCGCACGCCCTCTACTACGTGGCGCTCCTGTGCCAACGGGCGATCTGGCTCAGGCAGGGCAAGGTCGCGTCCGCGGGCACCGCGCTTTCTGTCGTGCGCGCCTACGAGACCTTCCTTCAAGAGAAGGAGCGCAAGCTCTCGGCGGGGGAGGGTCCGGTCACGGCGGCCGCGCCCGCCAACGGCCGACAGCCTGCCCGGTTTGCCGACGTCCTCGTCCACGACGGCTCCGGCTACGCGCGCGCCGAGTTCGGCGCGGGCGAGTCGATCGCGGTGGACCTCTCCTTCGAGAGCGACGACCCCTCGCTCGCCTTCCACCTGCGCGTGGGCGCGGATCGCGAGGACGGCGTGCAGGCCTTCGCGGTGGATACGCGCGGCGAGCCCTGGGCTCCGCTCACGGGTCGGCGCCGTTACCGCGTGCGCCTCCTCTTGCCGGACGTGCCGATCGCTCAGGGAGAGTTCCGCCTGTACGCGTTTCTCGGTGATGAGAAGGCTCTGCACCTCTACGACCTGCGTGTTCTGCGGCCCGGATTCTCGGTCGTCGCGCCGGACTACGCGGTCGGCCTGATCCGCCCGAGGCACGTCTGGACCGTCGAAGACGAAGACGGCCGCGAGGAGGACGTCCGGGCCGGAGCGAGTCCGGCCGCAGCCTCTTCGTGAGCCTCGGTCTTCTGTTCGCGGGAGGCGCCGGTCCTCTCGACTACGGCCGCAGGCTCTGCCGTCTGCGCTGGCGGCGAGCCTTTCCCGAGACCCGGACGCGGGAGGCATCGGCCGGTGACTCGGCGGCGGAGGCACTGTCGAGCGCCGGGGCCTGGATCGCCGTTCGGGACGAGATGGCGCTGCCGCTGCCAGGAGCGCACGTGACTCTGCAGGCCGGCGTCGTGGCTCTGCCTGCTTCACGCGCGGTGTTCCCTTCGGCCGTCCCGCACACGCTGCGAGAGCTCGAGGAGGCCCCGTTGGAGCCGCGGCCCGGCGCCGACTTGGGACCGGTGCCGGCTCTGGCGTTCTCGACGAGCGACTTCCCCCCGTCCGCCGGAGAGACGCTCGGCGCGTTTCTCGAGCGGCTCTGCCGCCCGCCCACGCCCCGCGAAGTGGCGCGCGGGTTCGCTCTCTTCGCGGTCGAAGACCCGTTTGAGCGCGAGCGCCCTGACGTGACGCGCCGCATCGCTCTGCGGGCGGGGCGCTTGCTCGACGTGGGCTGCGGTGCGGGCGCGGCCTCGTCCGCCCTCAAGCGCGAGCGGCCGGGCCTCGTGGTGGAAGGCATCGAGAGAGACCCCGTGGCCGCGGCGCGCGCGGGGACACGCCTCGACCGCGTGCACCTTGGCGACGCGCCGACCACGCTTTCGCGGCTGGCGGCGGCGGGGGAGCGGTTTGACGCCTTCGTGTTCGCCGACGTGCTGGAGCATCTGGAAGACCCCATCGCCGCCCTCGCGCTTGCCCGCCGCCTCGCAGCGCCGGGTGCGTGCCTCGTCGCGAGCGTGCCCAACGTCGGCCACGTCTCGATCGTGCGCGATCTGGTTTTCGGCCGTTTCGACCCCGTGCCGGCGGGGCTCGCCGACGCCGGGCACCTGCGCTGGTTCACGCGCCACTCTCTTGCGGAGGCCCTCGAGGAGGCCGGCTGGAGCGTCCAGGCGATCGAGGCGGAAACCGGGGCACCGGCGCGAGAAACCGAGTCCTTCCTCGCGTGGTTCCGCGACTGGCCGGACCTCGACCGGGAGAGCCTCGGGACGTATCAGTGGATCGCGGTCGCGCATCCCAACGAAGCCGAGGCCGCGGCCGTACACAACGCGCATGGAACCGTCTGAGACGGGGCGGCGGCCGCTGCGCATTGCCTATCTGCTCGAGTCGACCGCCCTGTCGGGAGGCGTCCGGGTCGTCGCCTTGCAGGCGGAAGCCCTCGCCCGGCGCGGGCACCGTGTCGCAATCGTCTCGCCCGAGCCGGCTCCCCGCTGGTTCGCGCTCGGGCGGGCACACGTGGAGCTCTCCGCCTTTCGGGACTCGCGTGAGCTGCCGTCAGCCGACGTCCGCGTCGCGACATTCTGGACGACGGTCGCGCCGGCACTGGAAGGGGCGCGCGGCCCGGTCTTTCACTTGTGCCAGGGCTACGAGGGCGACTTCACGTTCTATGCCGATCGCAAGAGCGCTATCGAGGAGGCCTACGCCCGTCCGACGCGCAAGCTCACGATCTCCGACACGCTGGCGGAGAAGCTGCGCCGGAAGGGCTTCGGGCCGGTGACGAACGTGGGTCAGGCATTTGACGGCCGCGGCTTTTTCCCGGGGCCGGACCGCAACGGCGCCGTGCCGCACGTCCTGGTCGTTGGCCCGTACGAAGCCGACGTCAAGGGCATCGGGATCGCGCTCGAAGGACTGGCGATCTGGCGCCAGGCCGGCGGCGCCTTCCGGCTGCGCCGGGTCTCGACGCGTCCGCCGACGGAAGCCGAACGAGTCAGCGGCCTCGTGGACGAGTACTACCACACGCTCTCGCCGGATCGCATGCCGTACGCGTATCGGGCCTCGGATCTCTTTGTTGGCCCCTCCCGCCCGGAGGAGGGCTTCGGGCTGCCGGTTCTCGAAGCGCTCGCTTCCGGTCTGCCGTGCCTGCTCTCCGAGACGGCCGGACACCGCGAGATCGCGGGCGAGGCGGCCTGGTACTTTGCCGATGGCGACCCCAGGGCCCTGGCTGCCGCGTTACCGGCCGTCGGAACGAGTGAGGCGTGCGCCAGGGCTCGGACCGAGGGCCCGCGCGTGGCGGCGGGCTTCGACGCCGCACGCGTGGCGGAGAGGCTCGAGCGCGCCTTTCGAGAGGCTCTGGCCTGACCCCCGAGCTCTCGGCGATCGTCGTCAACTACCGCACGACCGCGGAGGCAACGGCGTGTGTCGCGTCGCTCAGGGAATCCTTCGCCCGCGAGGGGATCGCTGGCGAGATCGTGCTCGTGGACTGCGCCTCGGGTACCGGCGAGCAGGAGCGGCTGCGCGGCGCTGGAGCGGACGCGCTCGTCGCGCTGCCCGAGAACCGCGGCTACTCGGGTGGCGTCAACGCCGGCCTCGCTCGAGCCCGAGCCGGAACGCTCGTCGTCTCGAACGCCGACGTGATCTTCCTGCCCGGAGCGCTCACGGGTCTGCGGGGAGCCGTGGCGGACCCGGGCGTCGGCGCCGCGGCGCCCCTCGCCGTGTGGGACGCAGAGGGTCGAATCTGTCTGCCGGCCGGCTTCGCCTCCGGCTTTCTCCGCGACCTCGGGCAGCTCACCGCCGGCCGCTGGCCGTGGCTCGACCGCGCGCGCTTCGCGGCCTTTGCGCGGCGGACGACCGCTCTCTGGGAGCGCGGCGGCGACGCGGAGCAGGTCATCGGCGTGGTGCTCGCCGCCCGGCGCGACGTGTTCGACCGCGTCGGGCGCTTCGACGAGCGTTTTCCGTTCGAATACGAAGAGACCGAATGGGAGGAGCGCGTGCGCGCCGCCGGGCTGCGCCTCCGCTTCGTGGCCGACGCGCGCGTGCGCCACCTCTGGGCCCGCAGCGCGCGGGCTGACCCGGCCGAGACGGACGCTCGTCGCGCCGTCTCGACCCGTCTCTACCGGCGCCGCCGTTACGGCGCTCTCGGCACAGCGCTGCTAGAGCGGGCGGTTCGTGCGGCGCGGCCGCCGAAGGCCCGTCGGATCGCGGAGCCGTGCGTGCCCGCGCGGCCCGGCGCCCTGCTCGCGCTCTCGCCAAACACCTCGGTGATGCCCTTTGCGGGAGCGCGGCTCGACGGGGAGTTCCGCCTGCCGGAGGAGCTGGCCGCGGCTCTCCCCGCCGGCCCGCTGTACCTGCGCGTCTTCGACGGGGCCGACGGCCAGCCGCTCGAGACGTTCGTCTGGGAAAGACCAGCCCGCATGACTTACGGACACCCGCCCGAAACACGGACACGGGATAGCGCCTAATGGGGCAGTGGACGAAGAGACGGTGCTGAGGTTGAGAATGAGTTGTCCGCGACGGAGATCTTTCGTCCGAGCAAGGAAGCGCGACGACGGCGATGCCGCTGTGCATCGGAGAGGAGCGCTGACGCCGCTCGGGCGGAAGAGATCCGAGCGGCGGGCGGAGTCGTTCGTGAGTCATGCGGGCTAAAGGATGAGCGGTTTTTCCGTGCGGTTCGCGGCGGAGGCCGACGCGCCCGGCATCCGCGCCCTCTTCCGCCGCGTCTTCGAGAAGGAGATGACAGCCGAGGAGTGGGACTGGAAATACGCCCGCAATCCCGACGGCTGGCTCGGCACGGTGGCCGTCTTAAACGGCGAGATCGTGGGTAACTATTCGGGCTGCGGCATGCGGTTCCGGCTCGCAGGAAGGGAGCGGCTCGCGTACGCGATCGGCGACGTCGCGACGGATCCGAAAGCGCGGCAGCTCGGAGGCCGGCGCGGCGTCTTCCGCGAAATGGTGGAAGCCTTTTACGCGGAGGTGGCCCGCCGCGGCCTGCCATTCTGCTTCGGATTTCCGAACGACCGCGCGCTGGCGATCAGCCACCGCTTTGCGGGAACGCAGAGCCTGCGGGCGATCGTCGAGAAACGCGTTCGATGCGAGAGCTTCCCGGCTCCTCCGGAGAGCTTCGCGTCCGGCGACGCCGTTGGAGAAGCTTTCGACGCGCTCTGGTTGTCCGCGCGCGACGGGCTGCTGGCCGCCGCCGTGCGCGACCGGATGCGGGCCAACTGGCGGTTCCACGCGCGGCCGACCCGCTACTACCGCATGCTCTGGAAGGAGTCGGCCGGCGCCGTGGCGAGCTGGGCCGTCCTGTCGGTGGTGGGAGAGGACGCGATCGTCGCGGACTATCTCGGCTCGGCCGCCGAGGGCGGTGATTTGCCCGAGCTCTTCGCCGCAGCGGCCGCCGAAGCGGCGCGCTGCAGCGCGCGCCAACTCGTTTTCTGGGAGACCCCGGGCGGTCCGGGCGCTTCGGCGATTGCGGAGCTGCCCGGGACCTCTGCGCCGGCGGGTTTCACGCTCATCGCCCGCGTCTTCGACGAGGAAGCCGTCCGCCTCTTCGGCTCTGGACACCTGACGCCTGCGCTCTACGACGTCGTCTGAAGAGAGGAACCCGGATTAGACTTCGAAGACCTTGGCTGACGCGAGAGGATCCGTGCCCGAGCAGTCGTTGATTCCTTACCAGGCGACCGAGCTGGCGGGATCGAGAATCCTGGTACTCGGCGCGCACCCGGACGACGAGGTGCTCGGCCCCGGCGGGGCCGTCGCGCTTTGCGCCGAGCGCGCCGAGTCGATCCGTGTGTGGATCGCCACAGACGGCACGCGCCAGGAGGGGGTCGCCCCATCCGAGGTCGACTACGGCGCCAAGCGCCGCGAGGAATCGCGCCGGGCGGCTGCGATCCTCGGAACTTCCGCACCGCTCTTCGCGGGACTGCCGGACCGGGAGCTCTCGGAGCAGCGTGAGGACCTGAAGGCAGCTCTCGCGCAGCAGATCCAGGCGTTTCATCCGGACCTCGTGCTCTGTCCGTCGCCCGTCGAGATCCATCCGGATCACCGCGCCCTGGGCGAAGCTCTCTACGAGCTGGTGGCCGCCTCCCGGGCCGAGGACGCCGACCACGACCTCTTTCGCTTCCTGTCGGTGGCTTTTTACGAGCTTTCGCACCCGCTGCTTCCGAACACGCTCGTGGACATAGCGGCGGCGGCGGACAAGAAGCGGGAGGCCATCGCCGCCTTCGTCTCGCAGCAGGGTGTGCGGGACTACGGGGCCGCCATGGGCGGCTTGAACGCCTACCGCCGGCTCACGCTTTCGGGAGACGGTCCGGTCGAGGCGTTCCGCGTCGTCACGTACGCCGAGGCCTCGACGCGCTCGCTTGAGGAGCTGCGGCGCGAAATGGGCCCGGCCGCCGTCGTGCGCGCGGGTGAGCGGGCCCCGGCGCCGCTGGCGGTCGTCGTGCGCACGCGCAACCGCCCCGAGCTGCTGAAGGAGGCGCTGGGGAGCCTGGCAGCGCAAACGGCGCGGCCCGAGCAGGTCGTCGTTGTCAACGATGGCGGCGCTTCGGCGCAGGGCCTCGTCGGGGCCTTCCGGTCTTCCTTCGAGATCACTGTCGACGAGTCGCCGGCGCGACAGGGCCGTTCGGCCGCGGCCAACCGTGGCGTCGCGGCGGCCCGGCGGGAGCTCGTCGCGTTCTTGGACGACGACGACCTCTGCTATCCCGACCACGTCGAGCGCCTCCTGCGTGCCCAGCGCAGTGGCCCGGAGCCCGTCGTGTACTCCGACGCGGTGACGGTCGTGTACGCGCGAAAAGGCGAAGTCTGGGAGGGTCGCACTCGGACGCTCCAGTACTCGGTCGATTTCGATCCGGAGTACCTGCTGCTGGCCAACTACATCCCCCTCCACACTCTGCTCTTGCCGAGCGCGCTCTTCGAGAAAGCCGGCGGCTTCGACACGGCACTCGAGTATTCGGAGGACTGGGACTTCCTGATCCGGCTGTCGTTCGAGACCTCTTTCCGCCACCTGCGCGCCGTGACCTGCGAGTACCGTGTCTTCGACGCCGGCGAGGGGGATCCCGCGCACGCCGCGGCCGGCTCAACGGCCTTCCAGGAGGCGCGGCGGTCGATCTACGAGCGATACCGCGGGCGCCGCAGCGACGAAGGCCTCGCACGCACGCTCGATCGCTTCCGGGCCCAGGTGTCGTTCTGGTACGACCGCGACCGGATCTCACAGGGAGAGCTTCTCTACCAGCGCGAGAGCCACCGGAAGCTGAATGCCTCGCTCTTCAAGGCGGGCGAGCGCCTCGGCCAGATCGAAGGAGAGCTCGCGGCGGCTCGCGAGCACGTCGCGGCGCTGGAGGCCGAAAGAGCGCGGCTCGCGGCGGCGGAGGCCCGCGCCGCCGAGCTGGCCGTCTCCAACGAAAGCTACCGCAGAACGGTCGCCGCGATGCAGACCGAGATTGCCAATCTGAACGATCTTCTCTCTCAGATATACAAATCGAAGACCTGGCAGCTTCATCTTTTCCTCGAACGCCTGCGGGGCAGGGGCTGAGAGATCGGATGACGTGTGTGGCGGTCGTTGCGCCGGAGCCGGTGCGACCGCGGATGGCGGGCATGGGAATCCGCGCCCTCGAGCTGGCTCGCGCCCTGGCCGATGGCTTTTCCGTCCGCCTGCTCGTGCCCAACGATCCGGCCGAGGCGGCCGAGGTCTCCGGTAGCCTCGACGTCGTCGCCGCGCCGCTTGAACGGCTCGGCGCGGCGGCGCGAGGCTGCGACGCCGGCGTCGTTTCCGGGCACGCCGCGAGCTGGTGGTTCCACCAGGCGCCGAAGGTGCCAGTCGCCTGCGACCTCTACGATCCGTTCCCCGTCGAGAACCTCCACTATGCGAGCTGCCTCGGCGAGGAAACGGCCCGACACGACCGGCAAACTCTGGCGCTCGCCCTCGCGCGAGCGGATGTCTTCCTGTGCGCCTCGGCCGAGCAGCGGCTCTTCTACGCGGGCGCGCTTTTTGCGGCGGGACGAATCGGCGCCGCGAACTTTCCGAACGACCCGACCCTCGCCCGGCTGCTGGCGGTCGTTCCGTTCGGCGTTCCCCCGGGGCCCGCGCGCGGCGATCGGACGGCCGGACGGCTGGCCGCGGGCGCTTCGACGACAGGACCGCTCGTTCTCTTCGGCGGCATCTACGACTGGTACGAGCCGGATCTTCTGCTGGAAGCGTGGCCGCGCATCGCAGCGGACGTCCCGGGCGCGCAGCTGCTTTTCCTCTCGAGCCCGAACCCCGAGACGACTCCGCAGCAGGCCTACACCCGGGCGCGCGAACGCGCGCGGCAGCTCGACCCGGAGGGCCGCGCCATCCTTTTTTCCCCCTGGCTGTCCTACCGGTCGCGCGCGGACCTCTATGCCGCGGCCGACGTCGCCGTCTCGATCGCCTCGAACGGACTCGAGTCCGACCTGGCGTATCGCACACGGCTGCTCGATGCCGCCTGGGGAGGAGTGCCCTCGATCGCCGTCGCGGGCGGCCCGCTGGCCGCCGAGCTCGAAGCCGCGGGCGCGGCGCGGCGCGTGCCGCCCGACCCGTCGCTTCTCGCCTCGGCCGTCGTCGAGCTGCTTTCCGACGGGAGAACGCGCGCCGCCTCGTCCGCCGCCGGGAGGGCCTTCGCGTCGTCGCGTTCGTGGAAAGTCGTCGCCGAGCCGCTGGCGGCCTGGTGCCGTGCGCCGCGTGTCGATCCCGGGCGATTGCCTCTGCCTGCGGCGCCGCGGGCGTCTCTCTGGACGCGGCTTCGGCGCCGCGGCGGCTCGCCCGTCTTATAGTTCGCCCCGCATGAGCTCGCCTGACATCTCGGTCGTCATCGTGCACCACCGCGGCCTCGAACAGTTGCTCCAGTGCTTGGACGGCGTCGCCGCGGCGGCGCGCGTCTCGCCCGCTTCGGAGACGATCCTGGTGGACAACACGGGCGGGAGCCCGCTCGGCGAAGTCTTTCGCCGCCATCCGGCGGTGCGGCACGTCCCGGCGTCCGGCAACGCGGGCTTCGCGCGCGGCTGCCGGCTCGGCGTCGAATCCGCGCGTGCTTCTGCGGTCGTTTTCGTCAACGACGACGCCGTCCTCGAACCGGACGCCCTCGAGCGGCTGGGTTCGGCGCTCGCTGCGGCGCCCGAAGACGTGACGGCCGTCGCCGGCCGGCTGACCGACGCCGCCGGGGAACGAAACGACTTCTCCGACGGCTTCTTGACGTTCGATGGCCACGCGTTCCAGAGCGACGTCGGCAAGCCCGTCGCGGCCCTGCCCCCGGCCCGAGCGGGCGAGGAGCGTCTCTTCGCCTGCGGCGGCCTGATGGCGGTGCGCCGGGCGGCCTTTCTCGACTCCGGCGGCTTCGACGACGACTATTTTGCCTACCTCGAGGACGTGGACTTCGGCTGGCGGCAATGGATCTTCGGAAGCCGCGTGATCGCCGAGCCCGGGGCCCGCGCGCGGCACCGCGGGGGGGCGACAGGCGAAGCGCTCGGCGTCTACTCCCGCGGGTTCCTTATCGAGAAGAATGCCTTCGCGACTGCCTACAAGAACTTCGACCGAGATCACTTCGCGGCGCTGATGCCGGCGGTGCTCCAAACCTTCGTCACGCGGGTGGCCGAGATGCTCGAGGTCCGCAACCCCGGCGCGGCCGAGCTGCTGCGCGACCCCTACGCGGAGCCCGAAGGACGGGTCTCGCTCGCCGCGCGTCTCTTCGGTGTGCGGCCCGAGGTCGGCCGGCGCGTCGCCGTCGACGATCCCCTCACGATGGCGCAGACGCGCGCGCTGCTCTGGATCCACCGGCACCACGCCTCGCTCGCCGCCAAGCGTCGTGCGGTGCAGGTCCGGCGCCGCCGGCCGGACTCCGAGATCTTCGCGAAGTTCCCCTTGCGCATCGTGCCGACCTACCCGGGGGACGAACGCTTCGAGTCGGACTTCTTCCGCGAGTTCCTCGAAGCAGCGCCGCCCCTCGTCCGCTCGTCGCTCGATGAGATTTTCGGGAGGCGCGTGTGACGCCGGCCTTCTCCGTCGTGATCCCCACCTACGAGCGGTCGGACACGCTTTTTCGGGTCTTGGATGCCCTCGGCGGGCAGGAGGCCGCGCCCGACTTCGAAGTCGTGGTGGTGGACGACGGCTCGCGAGACGAGACGCCCTCGCTCCTTGCGGCCTACCGCGCTGCCTGTGCGCTCCGGTGCTTCCGGCAGACCAATTCCGGCCCGGCAGCGGCGCGCAACCGGGGCGTGCGTGAGGCCCGGGGTGAGCGTGTGCTTTTTCTGGGAGACGACACGGTGCCGGAGCCGAACCTTCTCGCGGCGCACGCGCGCGCCCACGCGGAGCCGCGCACTTTCCCGGCAGCGGTGCTCGGCTACACGACCTGGCCTCGGGATCGGCGCGTCTCGCCGTTTCTCCACCACATCAACGAATACGGCCTTCAGTTCGGCTACGGCTTGATCGAGAACCCGGACTCCGTGCCGTTCAACTTCTTCTACACCTCGAACATCTCGCTCTCCCGCGCGCTGCTGCTCGACGTGGGGCTGTTCGACACCACGTTCCCTCACGCCGCTTGGGAGGACATCGAAATCGCCTATCGCATGGAGAAGCGAGGCATGCGCATCGTATATCGACCCGACGCTGTGGCACGACACCATCACGACATCTCCTTCGCTTCGTTTCGGCGGCGCCAGCACAGGTCCGGCGAGTCCGCGGCGATCTTCTTCGCGAAGCACCCGGAGCTGGGCGATTTCCTGGGGGTGCCGCAGGCGCGGGAATTCTCGGAAGAGCGATCGTTCGCCGACCGTCTGATCCCGGTTTGGGCGGCGCTTGCGGAGCGCTGGGAGTTGCCGGGCGGCCGGCGCGCCGTTGACCGCGTTCTGCGCGACGACTACCTGCTGGGCCTAAAGCAGGGGCTCGAGAACGCCGGCATTCTCCGAGAAGGGACGGCTTGACCTGCGTCGAGGTCAGGGACCGGTGCCGACCTCTGGCGGAGACGGCCCCAAGTCTTTGATGGGCGGGGTCTTGACGCACGCTTATTTGGGAGCATGATGGTCCGGGGTTTGCTTTTACCAGGAGTCGGAGGACATCGGTCATGAGAAAGCTTCTTCTCGGCGTCCTGGCGTTGATCCTGCTTCTGCCGGCGACGCCTGCGCTGGCGCAGGGGCACGGCGGAGGCGGACGCGGCGGAGGCGGACGCGGCG
>WNGF01001026.1_pt1 | contig 41033 bp, 34 predicted proteins | sample 5400641 | NCBI WGS metagenome assembly WNGF01 (sample SAMN13153371, study PRJNA577476) | soil metagenome | isolation source: 80 cm soil or saprolite under grassland replicate 2 | place: USA:California | collected 2016-06-15 | reverse complement strand
CTGCGGGCAGTTCCAGGTAAGGGCCGGTGTGTCCCTTGGTCTGAATGATGTCCAGCTGCTCATCCACGGCGATCGAGGGCGGCGCATAGCGCGCCAGCAGCAGACGGTCCGCTTCGCGCTGCAAGTCGAAGGGAGCGCGTAAGGGCTCGGCCTCTTTGGTCCCGCGCTCGGCTTCGAGAGCGGGTCGTGGTTCGGCGGCATGGACCGCGAAACCAAAGGCGACAGGTGTAGGAACAGACTTTTTCCGGTAGATCTTCTGATTCTTGTCCGCCATCTCGAATAGTTCCACTCCCGAACTTAAGAGTCCCTCCGTGTTCCCGATCATCAGGAATCCGCCAGGATTCAAAGCATAGTGGAAGATCGGGATCACCCGGCGCTGCAGCGTCTGGCTCAGATAGATCATCACATTGCGGCAACTGAGCAGATCGATCCGCGAAAAGGGCGGGTCGCTGAAGACGTTCTGCGTTGAGAAGATGCACACATCGCGAATTGCCTTGCTGATCTGGTAGCCGCTGTCCACCTTGTGAAAGAAGCGCCGCAGGCGAATGGGCGAAACATCGGCCTCGATCGTCTCCTTGTACAGCCCGGCGCGCGCCCGCTGCACGGCGTTCTCGCTGAGGTCGGTCCCGAAGATCTGCAAGGGTGCTTCAACGCGCTCCTCGCCCAAATATTCCAGCAAGGTCATGACGTGCGAGTATGTCTCCTCGCCCGTCGAACAGCCCGGCACCCAGATGCGAATGGGCGTGGTGCCCTCGCGGCGCCTCTTCACCAGCTCCGGGTACACCACGGTCTTCAGCACCTCGAAAGCCTCGGGGTCGCGGAAGAAGCTGGTGACGTTGATCAGCAGGTCCTGGTAGAGCGCGTTAATTTCATTGCGGTCGTGCTGCAGAAGCGCCACATACTCGCGGAGCTGTTCGATCTTGTTCAGCGCCATGCGACGCGCAACGCGGCGGCCGATGGTCGGCGGCTTGTACTCGGAGAAATCGACGCGTTTGACGCGGCGCAAGATGGCAAAGACCTGTGCCATCTGCGCCTCCCTGGTCTCGCCCAGGGCTTCATGCTCCAGCGACTCTCTGCCAAGCACGTAGGGATGCCGCGAGATGCGCGCCAACTCCTTGGCGATGGCCTCCGGCGGCAGGACGAAATCGACGCAGCCGGAAGCGATGGCGCTGGCCGGCATGCCGTCATATTTGGCTGAGCTGTCCTGCGCAAGGGTGATGCCGCCCTCGCCTTTGATCGCCGCCAGTCCAATGGTGCCGTCCGAGGCCGTGCCCGAGAGAATGATGCCGATTGCGTTGCTGCCCTGATCGGCCGCGAGAGAGCGGAAGAGGATGTCGATGGCGGTATTGACCGAGCGCGGCGCATCGCGGTCCGCAAGATGCAACGCACCGTTCTGAACCCTCATCTCGCAGTTCCGCGGTATCACATAGACCCGGTTCGGCCGCGGCGTCGTCCCCTCCTTCACCTCCTCGACAGGCATCGAGGTCGATCTGGAAAGGATCTCGGGAAACGCGCTCTCGCGCGTTGGGTCCAGGTGAGAGACGATGATATAGGCCATCCCCAGGTTGGTCGGCAGCGCCTTGAGGAGTTGCGTGTAGGCCTCCAGCCCGCCCGCGGAGGCGCCAATGCCTACGATGGGAAAATTGTTGCGTCTGGGCGAGGGCGATTCGAGATCGCTGCCCGAGTTCTGGCGCGGTTCTCCCTTTTTCCCATTCTTATTCTTCTCTTTGTCGCCCATGCATGACCCGCTGACTGTACGCAGGACCGGCTATCGACAGAAGTTTGTTTCAACCTAGCTCTAGTCGGATTCAGATAGTGTAGCGCCTCGTAGCACTGTTTGTCTGCACCCGCCGCTAAGGGGTGGTAAATCGGAAGAATCCGTCTGCCGCGCGACCACAGCCTCACCCACCCATACGTGACGCGCGGCGTATTTCGCAGCCTGTTTTGCGCAGTGAGGCAAAGCCTCAAATCCGATCAACCGGCCACTGCTCTGGCTTCGCAAAGCTGCAAAAAGTTGGCGAGGATCCGCATGCCGTGGCTGGTGAGCACGGATTCGGGATGAAACTGCACGCCTTCGATCGGCAGGCTGCGGTGCCGGACTCCCATGATGATGCCGTCGGCGGTGGACGCCGAGACCTCCAGCACCTCGGGGCAGCTCTCCGGCTCGATCACCAGCGAGTGATAGCGGCCAACCTCGAGGTCCTGCGGGATTCCGCTGAAGACCCCCCGGCCATCGTGCTTCACCTGGCTGGCCTTGCCGTGGATCGGCTGCGGCGCGCGCACGATCCGCCCGCCAAAGGCCTCGCCGATCGCCTGGTGTCCCAGGCAGACGCCCAGGATCGGCAACTGCCCTCCCAGCTCCCGGATCGCCGCCAGCGAGATGCCGGCACTCTGCGGTACGCCCGGCCCTGGCGAAATCACCAGCCCGCGGTAGCCGCCCGAGGCGATCTCTTCCACCGTGACCTGGTCGTTGCGGCGCACTACCGGCTCGGCCCCGAGCTCGCCCAGAAACTGCACCAGGTTGTAGGTGAACGAATCGTAGTTGTCGATGACCAGCAGCATAAATTCCCTTCTGGTGCCCCAGGTCCCGCGCCGCGCATCTTGCGGCGCTGACCTGGGACTTATCCCTCGGCCTCGGCCAGGGCTATTGCGCGGCGAAGCGCACGCGATTTGTTGACCGTCTCCTCCCACTCTGTGGCCGGGACCGAGTCGGCCACCACGCCCGCACCGGCCTGCACACTGACCTCGTCGCCCAACAGCTCCATGGTACGGATGGTGATGCAGGAGTCGAGATTGTTGGCGTAGTCGGCGTAGAGCACCGCGCCCGAGTAGGCCTCCCGCGGCCCGCGCTCCAGCCCGGCAATCGCCTCCATGGCCCGGATCTTCGGCGCTCCGGTCACCGTTCCCGCCGGAAAGCAGGCGCCCAGGGCCTCGAAACGGTCGAGTTCGCCCCGCAGCTCCGCCTTCAACTCGGTCACTATGTGCTGCACGTGCGAGTACTTCTCGACGATCTTTAGCTTGTTCACCCGCACGGAGCCGTAGCGGGCCACACGGCCCAGATCGTTGCGGCCCAGGTCGACCAGCATCATGTGCTCGGCACATTCTTTCTGGTCGGCCAGCAGCTCGCAGGCAAGCTGCGCGTCCGCCTCCGCATTAACGCCCCGCGGCCGGGTGCCGGCGATGGGACGATAGGTCAGCTCGCGATCGCGGCAGCGCACCAGCATCTCGGGCGAGGCGCCGATCAGCGCCTGTTCCCGGCCTTCCGCCTGCGAGGGCCCCAGCTTTAACAGAAACATGTAAGGCGAGGGATTGGTGGCGCGCAGCGCGCGGTAGAGCGCGACCGCATCGGCCGTGGTCCTGCGCCGGAAGCGCTGCGAGAGCACGATCTGGAAGCACTCCCCGGCAAAGATCAGCTCCTTACACTCGGCCACGGCCCGCTCGAACTCGGCGCGCTCGAAGTTGGAATCAAACTCGGCCTCGCCCGCGACCGACGCCGCTTCGGCCTTGAGCGGCAGCTCAACGGCGGCGCCGAGCTTGCGGACCACCTCGCGGTTCTTCGCCGCCGCCGCATCGTACCTCCGCTTCAGCTCGGTCTCCCCGGCACCCGGCTCAACCTCGGCCAGGGTGCGGATCTGGATCTGCTGGCGGGCGTGATCGAAAGCCAGCACGGTGCGAAAGATCAGAAAGACAGCGTCGTCGCCCGTGCCCGCAACCGCCTGCATCGCCGGATCGAACCAGCGCGCGGCAGCATAGCCGAGATAACCGACACATCCTCCTGCCATGGGAGCGATGCTTTCGGCGGCGGCCAGCTTGCGCTGCGAGAGCTCGCGGCGCACCACATCGACCGCGGTGCCCGGCTCGGCGCGCATGCCGCTTGCGTCCTCCACCGTGGTCTGGCCGCTGCGGCTGCGCACGACCATCTCGGGCCCGGCGCCCAAAAACGAGTAGCGCGCCAGGTGCTCGCCGCCCTCCACCGACTCCAACAGGAATGAGCGTGAGCTGCCCTGCGCGATGCGGAGATAAGCCGAAAGTGGCGTCAGCAGATCGGCCGAGACCGTCTCGTTTACCGCAACCAGCCCTGCCCCGGTTGCGGCCAGCCGGCAGAACTCGGCGAAGGGCGAGGACGTTGTGGGCGAGGTGACGGTCACTGTTCCACTCCTGAGAGCATCGCGCGGCTGCACGATGTATTTACGTTCGTCAATGTAGTTGTCCCGCGCACCTCTTATGCCTCCACGGGGTTCCCGGCGCGTTTGGCTTGCTGGGGCGAGGCGGCCTGCGCGGCCACAAGCTCGCGCACAAACCGCTCCACCTCGGCCGGGGCCAGCGCGCCGAATTCTTCGATCTTGTGGACAACGGCCGAGCCCACCACCACAGCGTCTGCTCCCTGCGCCCAGGCCTGCCGCGCCTGCTCGGCGCTGCTCACACCGAAGCCGACCGCCACCGGCAACTGCGTGACGCGGCGGATGCGCTCGAGCAGAGCTCCGGCATCGGCGCTCAATTTCTGCCGCGTTCCGGTGACACCGGTGACGGAGATGGCGTAGAGGAATCCCGTCGCGTTCTGCGCGATCTGCGCGATGCGCTGCTCGGTCGAGGTCGGCGCGACCAGCGAGACCAGGTCCAGCCCGCGCCGCGCCAGCGCCTGCGAGAAGCCGTGCGCTGCCTCCGCCGGAAGATCGGTGACCAGCACGCCCGCCAGGCGTGCCTCCGCCGCATCCTGCGCAAGTTGATCGAGGCCGCGGCGCAGCAGCGGATTGAGATAACTGAAGAGCACGATCGGGACCTCTGTTTTGTCGGCCGCGCGGCGGGCGACCCCGAGCACATCCTGCAGTTTGAGGCCCCGCGCCAGGGCGCGTTCGCATGCGCGCTGAATCACCGGGCCGTCAGCCATGGGATCGCTGAACGGCACACCGAGTTCGACGGCCGTTGCGCCGGCGCGCGCAACCGCCAGCAACAGCTCGTAAGTGGTCTCCAGGTCGGGATCGCCCGCCGTGATGTAGGGCACCACGCCCTTGCGCCCGGAGGCCCGCAATTCCTGGAACGCCTGCTGTAGACGTGTGCTCATTGCGCTGCGCCTTTCAGTTTGGCCACGGTCTCCACGTCCTTGTCGCCGCGTCCTGATAGATTCACAATCATCAATCCATCCTTGCCGAGCTCGCGCGCCAGCGGCACCGCGTGGGCGATGGCGTGGGCCGACTCCAGTGCCGGAAGAATTCCCTCGCGGCAGGAAAGCAGATCGAAGGCCTCCAGCGCCTGCTCGTCCGTGGCGGAGACGTACTCGGCGCGACCCAGCTCACGAAGATGCGCATGTTCCGGGCCAACCGAGGCGTAGTCCAATCCGGCGCTCACCGAGTGCGTCGCCGCGATCTGGCCATCATCATCCTGCAGCACATAACTGTATGTCCCCTGCAGCACGCCGGGCACTCCGCCATGGAAGCGCGCCGCGTGATCTCCCAGCGACTCGCCGCGCCCACCGGCCTCGACGCCGATCAGCCGAACATCTTTGTCCTCGACGAATGCGGTAAAGATTCCGATGGCGTTTGAGCCGCCGCCGACGCAGGCTACCACCGCATCGGGCAGGCGGCCTTCGCGCTCGAGCACCTGCGCCCGCGCCTCGTCGCCGATGACGCGCTGGAAGTCGCGCACCATCGTGGGATAGGGATGCGGTCCCAGCGCCGAGCCCAGCAGATAATACGTGTCGCGCACGTTGGTGACCCAGTCGCGCAGCGCCTCGTTGATCGCATCCTTCAGCGTCTTCGAGCCGGCCTCGACGCCGCGCACCTCGGTGCCCATCAGCCGCATGCGAAAGACGTTCAGCGCCTGCCGCTGCATGTCCTCGGCGCCCATGTAAACCACACACTGCAGGCCGAAGCGCGCGCAGACCGTGGCCGTGGCAACGCCGTGCTGCCCGGCGCCGGTTTCGGCAATGATGCGCCGCTTGCCCATTCGCCGCGCCAGCAGCACCTGTCCCAGCGCGTTGTTGATCTTGGGCGAGCCGGTATGGCCGAGGTCTTCGCGCTTGAGCAGGATCCGCGCGCCGCCTGCATGTTCGCTGAGCCGCTCGGCATAATACAGCGGCGTGGGCCGGCCGCTGAACTCCGCCAGCATGCTGCTCAGCTCGCGCTGAAAGCCCTCGTCCTTTCGCGCCGCATCAAAGGCCGCCGTCAGCTCTTCCAGGGGCTCGATCAGCGTCTCGGCCACAAACCGCCCGCCGTAGGGACCGAAGTAGCCCTCGGCGGAGGCGCCTAGCAGGCGCTCCAAAGGGGTCCCCGGCGCGCCCGCTGTTGGCGTGCTGGGGTGGAACACGGCCTGTTGCTTCATGGCTCCTGCCTCTCCGCGGCCCGCACGGCCGCCACAAAGTCGCGCATCCGGGCCACGCTCTTGATGCCCTTGCCCGATTCCACGCCGCTGCAAACGTCCACCACGTCGGGATGCGCCACGGCGATGGCCTCCGCGACGTTGCCCGCGTGCAGCCCTCCGGCCAGGAACAATTTCGCCGCCGGGGCCGCGCGCCGCACGCTGTCCCACTCAACCGCGGCCCAGTCGAACGAGGTGCCGGAGCCGCCATGCGCGGGTGTGGGCGTGTCCAGCAGCAAGCCGCTGCAGGCAGCAAACTCTGCTGCGCGCGCTGGGCTGAACCGCGCATCGACCTTGAGAGCGCGAATCACCTCGAAACCGGAGGCCACCGCCTCGCAATCCGCGGGCGACTCATCGCCATGCAACTGCACCGCGTCAAGACTCACCTCACCGGCAATGCGCAACAGCTCCGCTGGATCCATATTCACGAATACACCAACAAGCCGCGCGCGCCCGGCGACTGCACGCGCAATCTCCCTTGCCTGCACGGGCGTGATATAACGCGGGCTCTTCGCATAGAAGTTCAGTCCGACCATCTTTGCGCCGAAACCAATCGCTGCCTCTGCATCCTCGATGCGCGTGACGCCGCAGACTTTAATTTCTACTTCCACACTCACCGTACCGGCTCCACGGGGCCCCTGGTCTGCGCGTTGCCGGCAGATTGGGGATGAATACCCTGAAGTGAGGCCAGCTCGGCCCGGGGGTCGGCCGCGCGCATCAGCGTCTCACCGATCAGAAACGCCCGGTAGCCCGCAGCCTGCAGGCGCTCGATGTCCTCGCGCGTGCGCAGTCCGCTCTCGGCCACCAGCGTTGCATCCGCTGGGGCAAGCTCGGCCAACCGCAGCGAGGTCTCAAGATCGACCTGCAGCGTCTTCAGGTTGCGATTGTTCACTCCGATCAGCCGTGAGCCCAGCGCAGCGGCACGCCGCAGCTCCTCGGCGGTGTGGACCTCCACCAGCGCATCCAGCTTCGTCTGGTATGCGGCGTCGAGCAGCTTTAATGCCTCCGCGTCGCTCAATCCCGCGACGATCACCAGCACGGCTTCGGCGCCGGCCAGCGCGGCTTCATAGACCTGGTGGCGGTCGACTGCGAAATCCTTGCGCAGCAGCGGCAGCTCGACCGCGGCGGCCACGCTGCGCAGATCGTCAAGCGAACCTTTGAAGTGGTCCGGTTCGGTGAGCACGGACATTGCCGCGGCACCGCCTGCCTCATACATTCGCGCCACCTCGACCGGATCGGCCCCCGCCTGGATTGCGCCCGCCGAAGGCGAATGGCGCTTGAACTCGGCGATGATCGCCGTGGGCCGCGCGAGCAGCTCGCGATGAAAGCGCGCCGTGCGCCCAGCGCGATGCGCCACGGCGGAGTCGCGCACAGCCTCGCGCTCGGCGTCGGTGAGCTCGCTCATCTGCCGGCGCTTTTCGTCCATCACACGCCGCAGAAACTCCGCGCTCACAGGGCCTCCGTTCCGGCGGCCCGCATCGGCGGCGCGTCTTCTTTTTGCGAGAGCGCGATGAAGGCCTCCAGTTTTGCCAGCGCCGCGCCGGTATCGATCACTTGCTGCACACGCGCGGCGCAGTCTAGATATGTGTCTCCGGTGCGAACATGCAGCGCCGCCGCTGCATTCAGCACAACCAGCTCTCGCGCGGCATCGCGCCGCTGTCCGGCAAGCACAGCCCGCACGGTCGCCGCGTTCTCCTCAACGCTGTCTGCGCGCGCCGAGTCGATGGGGCATTCGGCCACTCCAAAGTCTTCCGGGACGAGCGTGAGCGGCTCGATGGGGAGACCTTCGCGGACCTCCAGGACGCGCGTGGGAGCCGCGGTGGTGATCTCGTCCAACCCGTCGTCGCCGCGCAGCACCCACGCGTGCGCAATCCCCAGCAGATCCAGCGCTCCGGCCACAACTGCCATGCGCGCCTCGTCGGAGACTCCCAGCAGCCGGTACTGCGCCCGGCAGGGATTCACCAGCGGCCCGACCAGGTTGAATGTTGTTCGGAAGCCCAGCGAGCGCCGGACTCCCGCAACCCGAGCCAGCGCGGGGTGGTACAGCGGCGCGAAGAGAAAGCAGATCCCAAGCTCGCGGAAACTGCGCTCGGCGGTGGCCGGCGAGCATTCGATGCGCGCCCCAAGTGCGGCCAGCACATCGGCGCTGCCGCTGCGGCTGGTGGAGGCCCGCGCGCCATGCTTGGCAATCTGGCAGCCCGCGGCGGCGATGACAAATGCAGCCGCGGTGGAGATGTTGAAGGTCTTTACCGGGCTGGCGCCCGTGCCTGCCGTGTCCAGCACCTGCGAGCTGATGGCAACCGGCACCACGCGCTCATACAGCGAATCGGCAAAGCCGGCCAGCACCTCCGGCCCCTCTCCCTTGGAGGCCAGCAGCGCCAGCGCCGCTGCGATTTGAACATCGGGAGTCTCCGGCGCGAGCATGGCATTCAGCACCTGCTCGGCTGCCTCACGCGTCAACTCGCGCCCAGCCAACAACCCAGGCAACAACTCGCCGAGAGCTTGCGCGCCGCCTGGATTTACGTAGCCTGCCGACATAGGGTGGTCCCAAAGTTTGCACACGGCGCAAGGAGTCGCCGCAGTCTGTATTGCCTACAATTGTAGAAGGAAAGTGGAAGCGTGCCCAGTTAGAGGCACACGGCGGCGGAGCGCCACCATCGGGGGGAGGACGATTGAGCACGGGATGGGAACGCGGCGCTCACCTTGCAAGGGTACGACGGGGCGCGCGCAGAGGTCAAACGCAAAATCCGGCTCCTCTGGCAGGGACTTTTAATTGATGCCCGCCCGTCATTGATGCCCGCCCGCAAGCCAACAGAAGCCTTGGATGGGCCACCCCGCCATCTGCACCAGCTCACGGGTCAGCGCCGGAACGCCACATTGACCAGCAGCTTGTCGCCGGAGATGTCGGCCACGTTGCAGAAGGTGCGGTGATCGCGCCGGGTGAACTCCAGGCCGACGCGCGAGTTCCCGATCTTCAGGTTGCGGATGTGCAGATGGCTCAGCCACTCCGGCAGGTGCGGGTCAACGATGAAAAGCTCCTTGCGGTGTGCCGAAGGACGGATCCCCAGCACCGACGAAAGCAAGAGGAACATTGCCCCGGAGGCCCAGGCCTGCGGAGAGCAGGAGACCGGATAGTGCACCGGCTCGTCGTGCGGGCGACGCTGGATACCGCAGAAGAGTTCGGGCAGGCGGTAGTCGCGAAACTCCAGCGCAGCCTGGAAAAGCGAGGTGAGCAGCCGAAGCGCCGGCTCGCGAAACTCGTTCAGCGACATGCCGTGCGCGATCAGCGAATTATCGTGCGGCCAAACCGAGCCGCGATGGTAGCTCAGCGGATTGAAGACCTGCTCCTGCTGCGACATCGTGCGCCATCCCCAGCCGCTGAACATGTCCTCCTGCATCAGCCTCTGGCTGACCGCGCGGGCACGCTCGCGAGTGATGATGCGGCTCCAGAGAAGATGGCCGGGGTTGGATGAGATGACCTCCATGGGCTGCTTCTTTGCATCGAGACCCATGGCATAGAAGCCCCGTTCCGGCATCCAGAAGCTCTTCTCGAAGCGCCGCGCAAGCTCGGTGGACTCACGGCGCAACTGATCGGCTCGCTCGTTATTTCCGAACCTGCGCAACAGAAGCGCCATCCGGTACTTGGCGTCGTAGACGTAGCCCTGGACCTCGGCCAGTGCGATCGGCGGCTCGGCGATGCGGCCATCTCGATGAATATTGGCGTCCCAGGAGTCCTTCCAGCCCTGATTGGCGAGCCCGCGCTGCGAGCGGCGCAGAAATTCCACAAAGCCGTCGCCGTCCAGGTCGCCATACTTGTCGATCCAGTCCAGCGCGCGATAGGCATTGGGGAGCAGCTCGCGCACCAGCGCCTCGTCGTTGGTCCAGTTGTACGTCTCGCTCAGCAGCACCAGCCACAGCGGAGTTGAGTCCACCGAGCCGTAGTAGCTGCCGAAGGGTACCTCGCCGCAGCGGGTCATCTCTCCTTCGCGCGCCTCGTGCAGGATCTTTCCCGGCTGCGCGTCGTGCCAGTCGTCCGCCTCGGTGGCCTGGTATCGCGCAAGTACGCGCAGCGTGTCCTTGGCGAGCTCGGGATTCAGAGAGAGGGTCTGGTAGGCGGCGATGATCGAGTCGCGTCCAAAGATCGTGGCGAACCAGGGGATTCCCGCGGCGATCACATGCTCGCTGCCAAATGGGATACGAAGCGCGTGGAAGTCCTCCACTCCGGTCCGCAACACGTCGTCAAAGAGCGAGTTGGAGCTGCTGAAGCTGGTAGAGCCCGAGTCGAAATCGTAGAAGGCCTTGCGGCGCGCCTTCAGGTGGGACTCATACTGGAAGAACCGGGCGCGGGTTTTCTTATGCTCCACGCGCGGAGTCACGGTCGTCTCCAGCATGGCCTGCCCCTGAGGCTGCAGCCGGAGCTCCCAGCGCGCGGTTCCACCCAGGATCCCGATCGGCGCGGGGTTCATGCGAATCACGGTCTGCCGCAGGATGTTGTCGCGGCCGCGATAGCTGAAGATCAGCCCATCGGGTTCGATAATGGGATGGTAGTACTGCCCAGATTCGGCGCGGGCCAGGCCGCGCACCTGAAAGACATCAACAAAATCCGCATTCAAGGTGAGTTCGACCGTGCACTCCACCGTGCAGCGGTTAAAGTTTTCGAACATGAAACGGTCAAAAAAAATGTCGGAGGCCAGCAGCTGCTCGCGTCGGATGTGGATGGTGTTCTCGGGCAGATCGAAAGAGTCGCGCAGCGTGATGTTGCCCGTCGTCAACTCGATCTTGGAGCAAAATGTCTTTTCCGTGCTGCTGGAGAGCACCACCGCGCGCTGGCCGTCGAGCTTGAATTCAAGGTGCGAGAGAAAACGCGTGTCATCGTGAAACAGCCCCAAATCGGATGCCCCCGGCGGGACGATGTCGCCGGCGACGCTGGTGGCGAGAAAGGTCTTGCCATCGATCAGCGTGAGATCGTCGACCCGGCGCGGTTCGTGCGACTGGTGCGCCAGACGGGGCTCAATGCTGGGGCACTCCATGGGCACCAGCTGCTCATGATGATAAAGAATTCCCGCCCCGGTCTCACTCATGCTGCCTGACTCCCCAGATTGCTGCGGCCGACCATAGGTACTTCTTCGCACATTTCGCGATAGAGCGCAAGATAGTCTTGCGCCATGCGCTCCATCGAGAACAGCCGCTGGGCGTAGGCACGCACCGCCGCGGGCTTGAACTTCCCCACCTCCCGAAGCCGCGCCACCGCCTCGTCCACACCGGAGCAGACAAAGCCGCTGACTCCGTCGCGAACGATTTCCGTCACCGAGCCGCCAGGAAAGGCAATCACCGGCGTGCCGGTCGCCATCGACTCCACCATCACCAGCCCGAACGGCTCGTTCCACTCGATGGGGAACAACATGGCCATGGAGCTGCCGAGCAATTCATTCTTGGTCGCCAGATTGGCATCGCCGATGTATTCGATGAACTTCCCGTCCAGGAACGGCTTGACGCGGGATTCGAAGTACTCGCGATAGATCGGCTGGACTTCGCCTGCGATTTTGAGGGGTATGCCCGTTCGCTGCGCGATCTCGATGGCGTTGTGCACTCCCTTCATGGGCGCGATCCTGCCCAGGAAGCTGAGGTACTCCGCCTTCTTGGTTCCCAGACGATAGACGCGAAAGTCTATGCCGTGGTGGATCGTTCGAATGCGCTTGAGAGGCTCGCCCTGCCGCTGATAGTCGCTGATGGCCACAAACTCCACGCCTGGAAAACCGGCGTAGAAGCCCGACAGCGATTGGGTATGGGGGTGATGCAGCGTGTAAATCCAGCGAGGGCCGCGCAGGCGGCTGAAGACCAGGCCGGGCGCGCTGTTCAGGTGGATCACGTCGGCCTCATGCAGGCAGTCACTCACCGACCATGAGGTATGGTCGAGTTCCTTCAGGCTTGAGTGCAGCTCGTCGTGAATCGGCCAGTCGTCCTTGGGATACAACCAGCGCAGCTCGGCCTGAACTTTGCTTTCCCCATTGGCATAGACCACCACATCCATGCCAAGCCGCTCAAGACCTTCAGCCAGATGGGCCAAAAACAGTTCCGTGCCGCCATACTTCTTCGGTGGCACGCTAAGAAAAGGAGGGGCGATCAAAGCAATGCGCATCCAGCTACTCCACGGAGAGATTAAGAACGCATAATTATAAAAAAGGGTGAGCCTTACCCGGACGCACACTTAATCAGATGCTGAATCCAGAGTCGCGGATTAGAAACGAGCGTCGAAATGCTGAGTCGCACGCATATTCGGCAACACGATGGGCAGTGTTAAGAAGTGGCAAGCCTCGGAAAATTCAAGAAAAAAATGAAATCTGGGTAAAGAAACTGGGGAGCCATGCGGCTCCCCATTGTGTGTCACCCCCCCAGAGAGCCTGTAGTTGGCTTCCTGGGTGAAAAGCTATGGGCATCTAAAGCTCAGAGGCGAACGTCGATGCCGGTCTTTAAACAGAAAGCCAAACAGGAAGTCAACGAACAAGGTGCGGCCCCGTTTGTGCCGAAACTTCGAACGCTGCCGGCCCTCCGCGAGGCCGTGCAGCATTGCCGCGGCTGCGATCTTTACAAGCGTGCAACGCAGGCAGTCTTCGGAGAGTTGGAGACCGGCGCCAATGCGAACGCGCCCAAAGTTCAGATCATGATGATCGGCGAGCAGCCCGGCGACCGGGAGGACAAGCAGGGGCGACCATTCGTTGGGCCCGCGGGCGGGCTGCTAGACAAGTGCCTGCAAGAGGCCGGGATCGACCGGCAAAAAGTCTACGTGACGAACACCGTCAAACACTTCAAATGGGAGCCGCGCGGAAAGCTGCGCATACACAAGAAACCCAGCATGCAGCAGGTGCACGCCTGCCGGCCCTGGCTGGATGCGGAGCTGGAGACGGTCCGGCCCGAGCTGATCGTCTGCCTCGGCGCGGTCGCGGCGCAATCCCTGCTCGGGCCGCGATTCAAAATCACCCAATCCCACGGCATGTTGCAACAGGTCGCGGGACTCCCGCCGGTGATCGCGACTCAGCATCCCTCGTCGATCCTGCGCGCCAGAACAGACGAAGACCGCCATCGCGAGAAGAGGAAGTTTATTGACGATCTGCGGCAAGTGGCCGCGTTCCTCCGCCCCAGCACGCCAACAGCAGGCGCGCCGCCCCCCCCGGGCATGAACCGGCGGGAGCGGCCGGCGATGTGCCGCGAAAACCGGTTCAACGCGTGACCATTGGATCCTTACCGAAGAAGGTTGGAGGCGCGGGGCGGAATCGAACCGCCGAATAAAGGTTTTGCAGACCTCTGCCTTACCACTTGGCTACCGCGCCTTAGCGTACAGAAAAGCTGATCGATGCTATCCCGAGCAGGGTTTTCGCGCAATCGGGGCCCCAGGCGCGCCTGCTTGTTGGCGTGCTGGGATGGAATCGCTGCTAAATTCCCGCGCCGAAATCGGCAAAGTTGGTCTTGTCGAACTCGCTGCGATAATCGCGCCGCACTTTGTCTTCTACGGCGAGTCCCACCACGGTGCTGTCCGCCGCGGCCGCTTGCGCATGAATGTGGGTCAGCTCGTCCACCCGCGAGCGCAGCTCGGCGACATCTTTGGCCAGCGCGACCAAGGCCGCGCTGAGCGGGTCATTGATCTCGCGCGGATCGGTGATCACCACGCGCTTGCCTTCCACCATCACCAGGTGCGCGGGCACGCCCACCACCGTGCAGTTGGAGGGCACGTCGCGCAGCACCACCGAACCTGCGCCCACGCGCGAGTTGTCTCCGACGACGATGTCGCCCAGAATGCTCGAGGTGTTGCCGATGACCACGCCGTTGCCGAGCGTGGGATGCCGCTTCTTCTTCTGCAGGCTTGTGCCGCCCAATGTCACGCCGTGATAAATGGTCACGTCGTCGCCGATGATCGCCGTCTCACCGATCACCACGCCCATGCCGTGGTCGATGAACAGTCTGCGGCCGATCGTGGCACCGGGATGGATTTCGATCCCAGTGAAGTGGCGGGCCGTCTGCGACAGGAAACGGGCCAGAAGACGGAAGTTGTGCTGCCACAGCCAGTGGTTCACGCGATGCGTCCAAACCGCGTGCAGTCCCGGATAATTCACCAGGACGGCGAACGTGGTCGTGGCCGCCGGATCGCGGTCCAGCACGGATTGAATGTCTTCGCGGATTTTCTGCAACACTTGTCGCCTCGCCGGGTTTCTGCCGGTATGGCACAATACGGTGTTTCCAAGCCGCTACTATGTAACTACGGCTGGCATCGAACTGTCTAGTTCCCATTCACAAGGAGGGTCCATGCGATTGCGTCATGCTCTGCCCATTCTTCTGCTGCTGGTGCTTGTTTCCCTTCCGGCTTCGGCCCAATGGAGATGGGGCAGGCCAACTCCGCCGCGGGTCGGCGCGTGCTTCTACCGTGAGCCGGGCTTCCGGGGACCATACTTCTGTTTGAGCGTCCATGACCGCTGGCCTTCGCTGCCGCCAGGGTTCAATGACCGCATCAGCTCCATCCGCGTCTTTCGGGGCGCGCGCCTGCGCCTCTTCAATAGCGAAAGCTACAGCGGCATCAGCATTCTGATCGATAACGATGTGTGGGACCTGCGCCAGCTTCGCTTCCCTGACGATCCCCGCAGGAGCTGGAACGACCGCATCTCCTCCATCGCTGTCTTCCGCGAGCGCGACGAGTGGGAGCATGGTCATCGCGATCATTGGGACCATGAGCGCCGCCGCGAAGAACGTGAGGAGCGCCGCGAAGAAAGATATGACCGTGGCTATTAGCTAGCAACCAGGCCCCCATCCTCGCCGCGAAGGCCAAGGATGGGGGGGCCTGCCCATGCATGTTCCTCATAGACGATGCGCATACGGACAAAGCCTGCTCGGACCTCGCGTTCACGCCTGCATCCACGCTGCGGCGTGTGTGCCCTGCTGCTATTTGGCGTTCTTGCCGGAAGTATGGCTCTGGCGCAGCCCGCCGAGAACGGCGATGAGCTGATCGGCTTCCTCAATCAGTCGATCGCCTGGTATCACCGTCTTCAGTTTCCCAACCAACTCGCCAATGATCCTTCGGATTCCGTCTACGCCGGCTACAACCGCAGTGCCGGCCTCCAGGTGCTTGCGCGGATCTTCGACTTCGCGCGCGAACAGGCACGCCAGCTCCAGCTCGAAAATCCGCAGACCGCCTCAGCTGCACCGGCGGCGACCTCCGGCAATGGAACACCGGGCAGCCGGCTCCAGCAGCTCATCGCCGCCGCGCATCAGCGGCTCGATCAGGCCGCCGCCGATCTCAACGAACTGCTGAAGCAGTCTGGCAGCGCCGACGGAAAAAAGCGGCAGACTCTTGACGCGCAGATCGCCGAACAGAAGAGCGAGCTCGACCTCGCCCAGGCCCGCCTGGAGACGCTGGAAGATATGAACGCATTTACCGCCGCCGAATCGGCCGCAGGGCTGCTGGGCAAGATCGCCGAGCTGGAGCGCACGGTGCCGGAGCTGGAGGCCATGGAGCGCGCCCTGCATCCGCCGTCGAAGAGCGAGGCGGGAAAAACCACGGCGAGCACTCCTGCGCCTGCCGCGGTCGGCACCACGCCTCCGTCCCAGCCCGCCGCCTCTACGCCGCCGCGCCAGACCGGCAACGGCATGCTGTCGCTGGCAGGCGATCTGTTTTCGCTTATCCGCAAGATGAATGCCCAGAGCGACGCGCTCAAAGCCACAGCCAAGCTTCGCCAGGAGCTGAATACCATTCGCGATCCGCAGCGCAAGCGCCTGCGCGAGACCATTCAGCGCGGCGAGGAGCTCTCCGGGCGGGCCCAATCCACCGATCCGGCCGTGCTGGCCGACCGCAAGAAGCAGATCGACGCGCTTACGACCGACTTCCGGCGGCTCTCCATCACCGTGCTTCCGCTAGCCAAGGTCAACATCCTGCTCGACTCGGCCACGAACAATCTGGAATCCTGGCACGCCGAAACCGAACGCGCCTACATGATCCAAGGGCGTGCCCTGCTGGTGCGAGTCGCCGCCTTGTTCATGGCCATTCTGCTGGTCGCCGCTGCCTCCGAGTTCTGGCGCCGTGCCATCTTCCGCTACATTCGCGAGCAGCGTCGCCGCAACCAATTCATGCTGCTGCGCCGCATTGTGGTCACGCTGGTGGTGGTCCTCATCATCTTCGTCGCGCTCTCCACCGAGATCGGCTCGCTGGCCACCTTTGCCGGCTTCCTTACGGCTGGCATCGCCGTCGCCCTGCAGAACGTGATCCTCAGCGTCGTCGCTTATTTCTTCCTCATCGGCCGCCACGGCATCCGCGTCGGAGACCGGATCCAGATCGGCGATGTTACCGGCGACGTCGTCGACATCGGACTTGTTCGCCTGCACCTGATGGAGCTGGACATCGCCAGCGGCGACGCTCGCCCTACCGGACGCATCGTGACCTTCTCTAACTCCGTGGTCTTCCAGCCCACGTCGAATTTTTTTAAACAGCTTCCCGGCTCCAACTTTGCCTGGCGGCGCATCACGCTCACGCTGGCTGCCGACGTCGATTACGGACTCGCCCAGCGCTGCATCTCGGACGCGGTCGCCAGGGTCTACGACACCTACAAGGCCGAGCTCGAGCTGCAGCACCGCACCCTGGAAAACTCGCTGGCCGTCCAGATCGGCAGCACCGAGCCGCGCACCCGGCTGCGGCTGGAAGAAGGAGGCCTGGAGATCGTGGTGCTCTACCCCGTCATCCTCAGCCGCGCCACGCAGATCGACGACCTCATGACCCACGCGCTTTTGCAGACCATAGAGGCCGAGCCGCGCCTGCGCCTGGTTGGAGGCGGGCTCACCAATATTCAGCCCGTGGACGCCAACGCTCCAAGCCATGAACAGCCGCAGCCGGCGGCATCGCATCCAAAGTAACTTCTGCGCTTTGGGCGTTCGATGAAAACCGCCCGCAGGAAGGAGACAGGAGCGATGACAGAGCACAAGACCGGGACACGGGAAGAGTGGCTCGCAGCGCGGCTCGAGCTGCTCAAGGCGGAGAAGGAGCTGACGCATCGCAGCGACGAGCTGGCACGCCGGCGACAGGAACTGCCGTGGGTTCGGATCGACAAAGAGTATCGATTCGAGACCGACGGGGGGAGCGCCTCGCTGGCCGACCTCTTCCGAGGGCGCTCGCAGCTGCTTGTCTACCACTTTATGTTCGGACCCGACTACACGGCGGGATGTCCGTCGTGCTCGGCGATCGCGGACGGCTTCAGCGGGTCCGTCGTGCACCTGGCCAACCACGACGTGATGCTCTGGGCGGTGTCGCGAGCGCCTCTCGAGAAGTTGCAGGCGTATAAGCGGCGAATGGGATGGACGTTTCCCTGGGCTTCCTCGTTCGGCGGCGACTTCAACTTCGACTTCAGCGTCGGCTTCACCGAGGAGCAGCAGCGCGAGAAAGGAATCGAATACAACTACATGCACGAGCCGCCGCTGCGCAAAGAGCCCGCGAGTGGCGGCGCATTCACCTTTGCGGGCATGAGCGGGACCGATGTGGCCACGTACACGCGCGAGAGGCCAGGCATGAGCGCTTTCGTGCTCGACGACAGCGTCGTCTACCACACCTATTCCGCCTATGCGCGCGGACTGGACGGCCTCTGGGGAATGTACCAGTGGCTCGACCGCGCTCCCAAAGGACGCAATGAGGGGAAGGGCGTCTGGTGGCGCCGCCACGACGAGTACGGCAAGCACTGAGCGAGATTGGAAGCCTACTGCTGCTGCCGCTCGATGGCATCCGCCAGCCGGATCACCGTCGCTTCATCGAAGTGCTTGCCCAGCACCTGTATCCCAATGGGCAGGCCTTGCGAATCGGTCCCGCAGGGCACTGAAATTCCGGGTACTCCCACCAGGTTGGCCGTAACCGTGTAGATGTCGCTCAGGTACATCGAGACCGGATCGTCGGTCTTCTCGCCCAGTTTGAACGCCGTCGTCGGCGTAACGGGGGTGAGCACAACATCGACATGTGCGAATGCATTCTGGAAGTCGCGCGTGAGCAGCGTGCGCACCTGCTGTGCCTTCAAGTAGTAGGCGTCGTAGTATCCCGCGCTCAACGCGTAGGTGCCAAGCAGGATTCGCCGCTTCACCTCGGCGCCGAAGCCCTCGTCGCGGCTGCGCCGGTACATGTCGGCCAACGTCTTCGCGTTCGCCGAGCGCGTGGTGTAGCGCACGCCGTCAAAGCGCGCCAGGTTGGCCGAGGCCTCGGCGGTTGCCACCAGGTAGTAGACGGGGATCGCGTATTCGGTGTGCGGCAGCGAGACATTCACGATCTCGCAGCCCGCCGCACGCAGCCCGTCGATGCGGCGCTCGATGGCCTGGCGGATCTCCGGCTGCAGCCCCTCGCCGAAGTATTCCTTCGGAATGCCGATGCGCAGCCCGCGCACCTCGCGACCGCACTCGGCGGCGAACTGGCCCACCGGTACGTCGGCCGAGGTCGCATCGTGCGGATCGCGTCCGGCGATCACCTCCAGTAGCGTCGCCGAGTCCTTCACCGTGCGGCTCAACGGCCCAACGTGGTCGAGCGAGCTGGCAAAGGCGATCAGCCCGTAGCGCGAAACGCGCCCGTAGGTGGGCAACAGTCCCACTACGCCGCAAAAGGCGGCGGGCTGGCGGATCGAGCCGCCGGTATCCGAGCCCAATGTCGCCACGGCAAATCCTGCGGCCACCGCGGCAGCAGAGCCTCCCGATGAGCCGCCCGGCACGCGCGCGGTGTCGCGCGGATTGCGCACCGGATAATAGGCCGAGTTCTCATTGGACGAGCCCATGGCAAACTCGTCGCAGTTGAGCTTGCCCAGGCAGACTGCGCCTGCCGCCTCCATCCGCTCCACCGAGGTCGCGTCGTATGGCGCGATGAACTTCTCGAGAAAGCGCGAGCCCGCCGTGGTTCGCTCGCCGCGCGTCATCAGCACATCCTTGATCGCCACCGGAACGCCTGCGAGCGGCGGCAGCGGATCGCCCTTTTCCGCCATGCGGTCGATGCGGTCGGCCTGCGCCATGGCGCGTTCGCGGGTCAGGCTCAGGTAGGAGCCGATGGTCTTATCGCGCGCGTCGATCGCTGCATAATGCGCCTCGGTGAGCGCCTGTGCGGAGACTTCGCGCCGCTCCACCAGCCCGCGCGCCTCATCCATTGTCAATGAATTGATATCCATCAATGTGTCTTCCGTCGATATCCGTGTATCGCAACTCGAATCAGCGCTCGATGACCTTGGGGACGCGGAAGCAGGTGCCGTCCGTGTCCGGCGCATTGGCCAGGGCCACCTCGCGGCTCAAGCACGGCTTCACCTCGTCATCGCGTTGCGCGTAGGAAAACTTCTCGCCTTGTGGTGTCCCCAGCGCGCTCCTATTTGGCGTGCTGGGGCAATCGCGCGCCGAGGCAAAGGCCGAGAGCACCTCCGCCATCGGCTCCACGTTGCCGGTGTCGAGCTTGTTGAGCTGGTCGATATGCCCCAGGATCGAGTTCAGGTCGGCGAGCATGCGCCGGCTCTCCTCGGGCGTCAGCTCAAGATTGGCCAGGTCGGCGACGTAAGCTACGTCCTTTTCGGTGACCTTCATGGGCTTCCTTTTTCTGCGATGGCAAGCTCTGTGGTGATTGGGATTTGGTGCCCCACATCTGCCCTCCTTTGGCAGATGTGGGTTGCGGCGGCGCGCCCGCAAGTTGAAATTCGATGCGCTCCACGGCAAGATACGGCCGCAGTCGCGCCAGATACTGCGGGGCCATGGCCGAGAGTTGCGCGCGCCAGGTGGCGTCGGCCACCTCCACTCGCAGCGTCTTGCCCTCGCAGCCCACGACGCGCGTCTTCTCCGCCACGGCGTGTCCGGCGGCATAGTCCCAGGCGGCCTGCGGCAGCTCTTCGGGCGGCAGACGCTTCAACGTCTGCGCCACCGTCTCGTCCATGATGCGCTGCAATATGCCGGACGCCTGCTCCATCGCACGATTATAGCGGAGAGGCGGGAAGGAAAATTTGAGGTACGGAAAGTTGAGGGTGCCCCATTCAAGCCTTTCTTTGGCTTGAGTGGGGTAGTTGACTTTGTTGTTATGGTTTCTATCCTCGCCCAAAGTTGTTCTCCACAAAGCGCAGGGCCTCCTCGCGCGTGGTGATTGCGCCCTCCAGTTGCGCCTCCTCCACCGCGGAGAGAATCTCGCCAAAGCGCGGCCCGGGCGTGTATCCCGCGGCAATCAGGTCGTGGCCATTGATGAGTGGCGAGGGGCGGATCTCTGCGGCGGGCAGCGCCGCCAGCCGCTCGCGCGTGTAATCGTAGAGATCGAGTTGGCCGTGGCTGGCGAGGCAGTCGATGCGGTGCAGCGCCAGGTGCTCATCGAACTCCGGCAGGCGCACAAAGCGCTTGAAGGTGGAATCCTTCATGCGGCGGACCTCGGCAAAGCGCATGTGATTTTCTACCAGCGCCAGCACCTGTTCGCGGTCGCGGTTGCTGAAGCGCAGCCGCGTCAGCAGCTCGTCGGCGATGCGTACCCCGATCTCCACGTGCCCATCGAAGCGGATGCGGTCGGGCGCGCGCCGGAATGTGGCGGGCTTGCCCACGTCGTGCAGCAGCGCACCCCAGGCCAGCGTAGGCGAGCAGCCCGCGGGAAGGTACGACAACAACAGCAGCGTGTGCACAAAGACGTCGCCCTCGGGATGAAACTGCGGCGGCTGCTCCACGCCCTTCATGCGCACGATCTCCGGCAGCACCTCGCGCAATAGCCCGGTCTCATCCAGCATTTGAAACGCACGCTGGGCGCGCCCTTCGGTCAGCATCTTCGTCAGCTCGTCGCGAATGCGCTCCCAGGAGACCTGGCGGAGCTGCGGCGCCTGTTCGACAATCGCCTCCATGGTCGCAGCCTCGATCCGGTAGCCGAAGCGCGCGGCAAAGCGCACCGCGCGCAGCATGCGGAGCTTGTCCTCCTTGAAGCGCCGGCTGGGCTCGCCGATGCTGCGAATGATGCCGAGTTCCAGATCACGTTGCCCGCCAACGTAGTCCAACAGCTCGCCATGCGGCGTGTTGGGATGCGGAGAAAGTGGATCGAGCAGCAGTCCGTTGATGGTGAAGTCGCGCCGCTCCACGTCGTGCTGCGCCGAGGTCGAAAAGCGCACCGCATCGGGATGGCGGCCGTCGAGGTATGCCCCGTCGGAGCGAAACGTGGCGACCTCAATGTTGTGGCTGTGCTCGGCAATTACCGCACCGAGCGCTTCGAGAGCGTGCGCAGGCGTTGCCCTGTCAGGCGCAGCTATTTCGAGGTCCGGCGCAGCGGCTTCGGCCTGCGCGGCGAGCTCATCGGCCTCAGGCGAAAGTTTGGCCCCCAGTGCGCTGAGCGGCACCAGCACCACCCCGAACTGCGCGCCCACCGCATAGGTTTTGGGAAAGATCCGCATCACTTCGTCGGGCGTGGCCGAGGTGGCAATGTCGTAGTCAGCCGGCTCGCGGCCAAGCAGCAGGTCGCGCACGCAGCCGCCTACCCACAGGGCCTGGTGGCCGTGCCGGCGCAGTAGCCGGAGCCCTTGCAATGCGGCCTGCCGTCGGATCATCCCGACATTGTAGATCGCTGGCGAGCCGTGGATGGCTTGCCAGGGCGAGTATCCTTTAGGAATGAACGAGAGCGCGCTGATTCTGGGCATTGAGAGCTCCTGCGACGAGACAGCGGCGGCCGTCGTGCGCTCGGGCGAAGAGCTCATCTCCAGTGTCGTCGCCTCGCAAATCGCAACCCACCAGCCATATGGTGGCGTGGTCCCGGAGCTGGCCAGCCGCGAACACCTGCGAAACCTGGTACCGGTGACGCGCGCCGCACTGGCCAAGGCAGGGCTGAGCTATGCCGATGTCGATGCCATCGCCGTCACCAACGGCCCGGGGCTGGCGGGGGCGCTGCTGACCGGCATCAGCTTCGCCAAGTCGCTGGCGTGGGCGCTCGACAAGCCGCTCATCGCGGTCAACCACATTGAAGGTCACATCCACGCCGTGCTGCTGGAGCAGCGCCAGCAAGGGGCCGGCACGCTCCGCCCCAGCACGCCAACAGCGGGCGCGCTGGGGACCCCGCTTAGCCCCAGCACGCCAACGGCGGGCGCGCTGGGGACCCCGTTGCGCTTCCCGGTACTGGCGCTCGTGGTCAGCGGCGGACACACCCATCTGTTCCTGGCCGAGCAACGCGCTGCGGGCTGGTATTACGAGAACATCGGCCACACCCGCGACGACGCCGCCGGGGAGGCCTTTGACAAGGTCGCAAAGCTGCTCGGCCTGGGCTATCCCGGAGGTCCGATCATCGATCGGCTGGCCGAGTTCGGCGACCCCGAGGCTGTCCGCTTCACCTTTGCCCAGCTCAAGCACCGGGCGCGTCAGGAAGCGCGCCGCGGGGGTCCCATCGATACGGACCTCAAGCGCTTCGACTTCAGCTATAGCGGCATCAAGACGGCCGTGTTGCGATATGTCGAGCTCCACCAGATGCAGCCGGCCATCGAGACGCGCCGCCGGGCGCTGCTTCGCCCCAGCACCCCAACGGCAGGCGCGCCGGGGACCCCACAGGTCCCATCGCCTTCGCTCGAGGACTACCGCCGGTTATGCGACAAACAAACGCTCGACCTGGTCGCGAGCTTCCAGGCGGCGATGGTCGGCGACCTCACCCAGCGCACCCTGGCAGCCTGTGAGGAGCACGGAGTCGAAAGCCTGCTGGTGACCGGAGGCGTTGCCGCCAACAGTGCGCTGCGCGCCAGCTTCGAGCAGCGCGCGCCATTAGCGGGAGTTCAGGTGCACTTTCCCTCGCGGCGGATGTCCACGGACAATGCCGCCATGATCGCGGCAGCGGCCTATCCCAAGTGGCTCGCGCGCGACTTCGCCTCGCTCGATCTCACGGCTCAGGCCAATCTTCCGCTGCGCTAGCTAACGATTGTGAAGGGGAATGAGCCGATCAGGCTGTGGCGTAGACCAGCGCCCGAAAAAGCTGCTCTTCGATGTCGATGTCCTTGAAGATGACTGCTTCGATCTCTCTTGGCAGTTCGCGGGCCAGCTCGTCAGCGTTGCGGCGGGCCGAGAGGATGAGGATGGGAGTCTTGGCAAGTTCCGTGCGATGCCGAAGATTGGTGATCAGTTCCGCGCCGCCCATACGCGGCATGGAAAGATCGGTGATGATGAGATCGGGGACAAAGTGCTCCAGCACCATCAGCGCCTCGACCCCGTTGGTGGCCGCCTCCACAATGAAGCCGCGCTCCTCCAGGTAGCGGCAGACGCTGTGGCGGATCAGCATGGAGTCGTCCACAACCAGAACTGTTTTTGCAGGGATCAAGTTTTTCGCCGACAAGTTGCCGAACTCCGTGCCGAAATTTCACTACTTCCGAAATTTCACTACTTATAGCATTCCGCGGTTGGCTAAACGAACGGAAAATGCTCATCGGGGACGGCACACGTCGGCGCGCTTTCCAGAATGGCAGGATTCCCGACCCGGATCAGGCGTCGCCGGCGAAGGAGTCCTCAATATCCATGTCTTTGAACTCGCTGCTTTCGAAGACTTCGCGGCACTCTACGCACTCGACGAATTCCGAATCGGCGTGGCGGGCGACAATCTGCACCCGCGGATGGCGGCATGGCTGGTTCCTGGGACGGCTGACGGACGGCTGGTTGCGCTGAGGCTGCAGTGAAGGCATAGGGACATACTCCGCCGAGGCGGCAAGTTTGGGTATTTTAGCTTGGCCAAATTGGATGTCAAGAAAATGCGCGCAGAGAGATCGATGAAAGTGGCCCCCTAGTTCCGGCCTGGGCCGAGCGGGCTTATGCGGCCGAGTTCATCGCACATTCCGGGTCAGGCAGGCAGCGTCGTTCAACGTCAGAGCCGCCGCCTCACCGGCCCTGTTCCAGTCTGGCCATTGGCCGCCCGCGAGAAACGGTGGCCCCCGAGCAAGCCCGTTGTGGCCTGCTGGGCTGGAAGGCCAGGACCGGCCCCCAACAAGCGCGAAGTTCATCACCGGGGTGAACCCTAATACGCAAAACGGCAACAGCGGCCAGGGTGCATCGACGCGCCCAAAGAGCGTAAAATCGCCCCACTGCCTTGGCCCAGCAGGCCCGACGTGGGCTGAAAGGGAATTCGAGGTAAGCGGAGCTCAGATGAATCGAACCGTGATCACGGCCTGTTTGTCGGTCATCCTGTGCAGCCAACTCGTTGCGCAGCAATCCGCTCCACAGCCGTCCGGGGCACAGCAGGCCCAGCCCCAGGTGACGCAGCCGGCGAGTCCTCAGGCGGCGCCCAGGCAGCAACTTGAATCGGCCCCCGCGCCTCACCCCAGCACGCCAACAGCCGCCGCGCCGGGGACCCCACAACCAGGATCGCCACCACCAGGACCTGCTGCGAAGAAGAAGCGCTCGGCAGCGAAGAAGAAGGCCACGAAACCCGCGGAGGCTGAGCCCGCAGTTGCGGCACCCGCTCCCGCAGCAGCGGCGGCTGCGCCACCAGCCGCGCCCCTGCTTCCTCCGACGCTCATGAACCAGCCGCCGGTGACTCCGACCGTGACGATGCGCAACGGCCTGCTCACCATCGACGCCCCCAACAGCACCTTGAGCGATGTCCTGAGCGGAGTGCGGCAGGCGACTGGCGCGGTGCTGGAAGGCGTCTCGCCCTCTGACCGCGTTGCCGTGCGGCTCGGACCGGGCAGCCCGCGCGATGTAGTCGCGGCCCTGTTGCAGGGCACACCCTACGACTACCTGATCCTCGGATCGGAGCGGGACCCTAACGCCGTGACCCATATCATGCTGACGCAAGCGACCTCATCCGCGGAGCCCACTCGGCCCCAGCAGCCTGCAGCAGCGAACCAGCCGCCGGCGCCGGCGCTGCCGCCACCGCCGCCACCGGAGTTCTTCCCCGACCAGGACAACGTGGTCACCGGAACTGTGACCGAAGGCGAGCAGCCACAACCGCCGCCTCTGCCGCAGCAGCCGCAGCCCGTCAACCCTAACCAACCCTGGCTGACCATGCCGCAACCACCTGCGCAACCTCAGCAGCAGTAGAGGCGGGTCAGAGTTTCGTACCTAGCTTTGTAGGGCTTGGCGTACGCGCGTGTGTCCAACAGGACGCCGCAATGCCGCTCGCCGCCTGCATCCCGCAGCACAACGGGTGGGCGTTGAACGCTGGTCCGAAAGGCCTAGTTTCCGCTCGCGGTTGCGTGGAGCACCGCGACCGGAGCCTGGCGCATCGCCTGACGGCTGCGGTCGAAGGCGTGCAGGATTCCGAAGATGATGAGGTAGCCCATTGCGATTCCCGCGGCGAGCGCGAGGACGATGGTGACCAGCAAGAGAAGCGAGGACATCAATAGCGAAATCAAAGTGTGCCTTTTCCCTGGTATCCGGATTAAGCCGGCTACTCTGCTCTATGGTAATTCGCCCCCGGCGACCGTACTAATTCCATACCGGGGACGCCCCGGTTGGGAGCCGCCGACAACTCAAGTCAACAAATTCCAGAGATGCTGCCAACACTATGGGGGCGGTTTGACCCCTCGCGCTATTGGCAAATAAGATACATCTGTCGAATTGTCTCCCAGCGTGTTTTACCGCGACCGTGGAGGCGTGTCCAATTACGGGCGGCAGTGTACTACCGTGCGGCGCGCGAATCCCCCGAGGCAACTCGACTCACCCAGCGGCCAAAAACAGGCGCGCCGGGGACACCGGAACCAGCCAAAGATGGGCATTCGCAACATCACGGTGCGCGGCGCGCGGCAGCACAATCTCAAAAACATCGACGTTGAGATCCCGCGCAACACTCTCACGGTCATCACCGGCCTGAGCGGCTCGGGCAAGAGCTCGCTGGCCTTTGACACCATCTATGCCGAGGGACAGCGGCGCTACGTCGAGACCCTTTCCGCCTACGCGCGCCAGTTCCTGGACCAGATGGAGCGGCCCGACCTGGATTCCATCGATGGTCTCAGCCCGGCGATTTCGATCGAGCAGAAGACCACCTCGCGCAGCCCGCGCTCCACGGTCGGCACCATCACTGAGATCTACGACTATCTGCGCCTGCTCTACAGCTCCATTGGGATCCCGCACTGCCCCAACTGCGGCAAGGAGATCACCCGGCAGTCGGTGGACCAGATCGCCGCGCGGGTGATGGAGCTGGCCATTGGCGCAACGCCCGGGGCCGAACCGCGGGTCATGCTGCTGGCGCCCATGGTTCGCGGGCGAAAAGGCGAGTTCACCCGCGAGTTGGAGAAGCTTGCCTCCCACGGCTTCACTCGTGCGCGCATCGACGGCGAGCTGCGCTCTATCGAAGAGGAGATCAAGCTCGACAAGCGGCGCAATCACACCATCGAAGTGGTCGTCGATCGCCTGCTGGTCAAAGAAGGAATTGAGCGGCGGCTGGCTGGCTCCATCGAGGTGGCGATGAAGCTCGGCTCCGGCCTGCTGGTGGTCAGCGTAGTCGGCGGCGATGAGCACCTTTACTCCTCGCGCATGGCCTGCCCCGACTGCGGCGTCAACGTCGCACAGCTTGAGCCGCGCTCGTTCAGCTTCAACAGCCTCTACGGCGCCTGTCCGGAGTGCAGCGGCCTGGGCTCGAAGTACGACTTCGATCCGGCCAAGGTGATCGTCGACTGGTCCAAGCCGCTGCTCGATGGCGGACTCGGTCCCGGCGCCGGCTCGGCGATATTGCAATCCATGCTGAGGCGCGCCGCCGAAGAGAGGCAGATCGACCTCGGGCTGCCCTTCGAGCAGTTGACCGAGGAGCAGCAGAGATTTCTGCTTTACGGCGACCAGCCGCGCCGCGGCCGAAGCGGCTTCAAGGGCATCCTCGCCTTCCACAAACAGACGCTGGACGAGGTCACCACCGAGGCCTATCGCGACTACCTGATGCAGTTCATGTCGGCCACTCCCTGCCCGGTGTGCCAGGGACGCCGCTTGCGCCCCGAGAGCCTGGCGGTGCGGGTCAACGGCATGAGCATCGCCGAGTTCACGGCGCTGCCAATCTCCCGCGCGGAGGAGGCGGCAGCGCAACTCCGGCTCAGCGGGCGCGAGGAGAAGATCGCCGGCCGCATCGCAGCCGAGATCCGCGAGCGGCTCGGCTTCCTCAACCACGTCGGCCTCGGATACCTCTCGCTCGACCGCTCGGCGGCGACGCTAAGCGGCGGCGAAGGCCAACGCATCCGGCTGGCCACGCAGATCGGCTCCAAACTGCGCGGCGTGCTCTATGTTCTCGACGAACCTTCGATTGGCCTGCATGCCCGAGACAACGAAAAGCTGCTGCAGTCGCTGGAGGCGCTGCGCGACCTGGGCAACACCGTGCTGGTGGTGGAGCACGACGAGGAGACCATCCGCCGCGCCGACTACGTCATCGACCTCGGCCCCGGTGCCGGCAAAATGGGCGGCAAACTGGTGGCCGCGGGCACACCTGCCGAGGTCGCCGCCGTTCCCGCGTCGCTGACGGGACAATACCTCTCCGGCCGCCGTTCGATCCCCGTGCGTCCGCAGCCGCGCAGCGTCAATGGCAAATCCATTTCTGTGCTGGGCGCGCGCGCACACAACCTCAAGAACATCGACGTCAGCTTCCCGCTGGGAGTAATGACCGTGGTCACCGGCGTCTCCGGCTCCGGTAAATCGACACTTGTCAATGACATTCTCTATGCCGCGCTGGCCCGCAAGATCTACCGGTCGCGCCAGGAGCCGGGTGCGCACAAGACCATCGCCGGCGCGGAGCACATCGATAAGGTGGTCCGCATCGACCAGTCGCCCATCGGGCGCACTCCGCGCTCCAATCCCGCCACCTACACCGGGGTCTTCACCCAGGTACGCGAGCTCTACGCCATGCTGCCCGAGTCGCGCGAGCGCGGCTATAAGGCGGGACGCTTCTCCTTCAACGTCTCCGGCGGCCGCTGCGAGGTCTGCCAGGGCGAGGGCGAGCGCCGCATCGAGATGAACTTCCTGCCCGATGTCTACGTGCTGTGCGAGATCTGCGGCGGCAAGCGCTACAATCGCGAGACGCTGGCCGTGCGCTACAAGGGATACTCCATCGCCGACCTTCTCGACACGCCCATCAGCGAGGCCCTACAGGTGCTGGAAAACTTCCCGCAGGCGCGCCAGAAGCTGCAGACGCTGGTGGATGTGGGGCTGGGATACATTCACTTAGGTCAATCTTCGGTGACGCTCAGCGGCGGCGAGGCGCAGCGCATCAAACTGGCGCGCGAGCTGAGCAAGCGGCAGACGGGCCGCACGCTCTACCTGCTCGACGAGCCCACAACCGGCCTGCACTTTGAGGACGTCCACCGTCTGCTCGAGGTGCTGCACCGCCTCACCGACCTGGGCAACAGCGTCATCATCATCGAGCACAACCTCGACGTGATCCGCAATGCCGACTGGATCATCGACCTCGGCCCCGAGGGCGGTGAGGAAGGCGGAAGGATCGTGGCCCAGGGCACTCCCGAACAGGTCGTGCGCACCCGCAAGAGCTACACCGCGCAAGCACTCAGTGCCGGAACCAATGGCTTTGTATCCTGAGCTTGATTTGCTGACGAAAAGAGGCCTTCAAATTTTTCGCATGCTTGTCGGAATACCTTGTGGAGTGAGTATGAATGCGAAGTCCTATGGAACAACAAGACAGGAAATGGTCTAGGGCGGGATTAAGAATCGCCAGCAAAACGCTTGATCCCAGCAAAATCGGAGAAATGCTTGGACTAGAGCCGACAAAGATGCACGTCAAAGGAACTCCGCGCAGTTCTCGCCACACAGCTGTTTGGCCAGCATCGATGTGGTCGCTTGAGTCTCCGCTAAGCGACTCGCTCGCGTTGACCGATCACTTGAGGTTCCTTCTTGACCTGCTGGAGCCGAAGAAGGGCGTTCTCAAACAGCTTTCTATGGACTGCGATATTGATGTGTTTTGCGGATTTTCGTCGGGTAGTGGGCAGGGTGGTTTCATTCTGGATTCTGCGACGCTCTCAAGACTCGGTGCGCTTGGCCTGCCACTTGTCTTAGATCTATATCCCCCTGGCCCCATCGAGAATGAAACGAACGATTCGGGCGAATAGTGAGTGCGCCGATCGGCTTCCAAATCAACTGGCGAATCGATTGTCTGCGAAACTTGGGTGAAATGAAGGGTCATCCTGAGAGGCTGTGACTAAATCAGCCTCTCAGGATGACTCCTTAATATTCACGCGAAGGAGCACGGAACCATGCACCTACATTGCCTGCGGCTCGCCGCAAAACTTGCACTTGCGCGCGCCGATGGCGATCGCCTCCAGGCAGGCCTGGCAGGTCTTGGTCGTGGGCGCCGGAGGAGCCTGACCTCTTGCCTGCCGCTCCTTCCAGGCGTTCATCGGGGCCACCATGGTGTAGTACACCGCGGCGGCTATCAGCAGGAATGAGATGAACGAATTCAGGAACAGCCCATATTTGATCTCGCTCCCATGCAGGTGCAGGATGAACGCGGAAAAATCCGGCTGGGCGACGATGGCCGCAATCAGCGGCGTCAGGACATTGGTGACGAAAGACGTCACGACGGCTCCAAAGGCCGCGCCAATAACCACGGCGACGGCAAGGTCGATCACGTTGCCGCGCAGGATGAACTCCCGGAATCCCTTGAACATAGCTTCTCCTCCACCCCAGCCGGCTTGCTGGGACACCCGGATGGATACCGCGAATGGGAACCGCCCTTACGCCTCGTCCCGGCACGCCGACGGCAGGCGCGCCGGGGACCCGACTGGGCCCGGACCTGCCACTTAGGATGCTATTGCGCGAGTACTTGATGCCACCTGCTTGATAGCCCCGCTGCGGGTGGACTTAATGCCAAATGAGTGCAGGTAACTGTACCGGTAACGGCGAAAGTACCATTGCCGTAACAAAATCCCTCAATTTTTACTTGGTCTGGCCTCCGCATTCTTCGATACTTGAGCCGTACAACTGACAATCCTCTCTTGTGCACTCCGGGCACAGCCCGCCGAATGAGGTGGGCGATGCCGCGCGATGCGCACGACTGTCCGTTGGATCTGAAACAAGCTTAGAAAGCAACTGGTGCGCTTATGCTCGACAACCTCTCGATTGGCAAGAAACTGGCTCTTGGCTTTGGACTGATCTCGGTGCTGATGGCCAGCGTGGCCATCACCGGCTGGCTGTATTCGCGGTTGATGTCAAAGCAATTCGACAGCCTTTATACGGAGAACCTGCAGTCCTCCGTGAACCTGGCGAATGCGGAGCGTGGCATGTGGGAGCTTCGCTTCGGGATCGCCAACTACATTGCCGGCAGTCCCGAGGTGCGCGCCAAGGTCCACGCCGATGAAGGCAAGTGGTTCAAGCAGGTGGACGAGAGTCTTGAGGCCTACCGCAGCGACGCGCGGACCCAAGCCGAGCTGCAGGGCCTTGAAGATTTCGACCGCTGGTATGCGCAGTACCGCACTGCCCGCGGCCCGTGGTTCCAACTGATCGACCAAGGCAAAATGGAGGAGGCCGCGGCTTATCGCGCGGCAAACACCAATCGCTTTGCCCAGGCTTCGGTCAAGTCGCTCGCCCACCTCAATGAAATCCAGAACCAGCTCGGGGCAGCCAAACAGCAGCATTTCCAAAGCCGTGCTCACCAGTACGCCATCGTGCTCGTGGCGGTGATTCTGCTCTCTGGCCTTGCGGCTCTGTTCGTGCTCTCCCGATTGCACCGCATGATCACCGAGCCGCTGCGCGGCCTGATCGAGGCGGCGCGCAACATCGGCGACTCCGGCGACCTGGAACAGGAGATCGACATCGAGCGCAAGGACGAGATCGGTGAGCTGGCAAACTCTTTCCGTACGATGATCGCCTACCTGAAGGAGATGGCCTCCACCCTGGAGGCAATTGCCGGGGGCGACCTCTCCGTGGAAGTCGAGCCCAAGTCCCAGCGCGACACTCTGGGCAACGCCTCCAATCGCATGACCGAAGGGCTTTCCCGGCTTGTTCGCAGTGTCCGCGAAGGCTCCGAGCAGGTGGCCAGCGGCGCCAACCAGGTGGCGAGCGCTTCGGAGGACTCCGCCAAAGTCAACCTGCAGGCGGCGGCCGCAATCGACGAGGTGGTCGGCACCATGCACGAGATGAGCGTCAACGTGCAGAACGTGGTCCGGAGCACCCAGATGCAGGCCTCCAGCGTCAGCCAGACGGCGGCCTCCATCCAGGAGATGATGACCACCAATGAGCGCGTGGCCAACACGGCCAAGGTGCTGCTCGAGATCTCCGGCCGTTCGCGCGAGGAGGTACAGAACGGCACGGTCAGCGTAGAGAAGGCCACCGAGGGACTGGGCCGCATCAACACCTCGATCCTCTCCTCGGCGGGGATCATCGCAGTGCTGGGCCAGCGCGCCGACGACATCGGCAAGATCATCGAGGTAATCGACGATCTGGCCGAGCAGACCAACCTGCTTGCCCTGAACGCCGCGATCGAAGCGGCACGCGCCGGTGAGCACGGCCTGGGCTTCGCCGTAGTCGCCGACGAGGTGCGCAAGCTGGCGGAGAAGTCCGCTCAATCCACGCAGGAAATTTCCGCGCTGATCGAGAGCATTCAAAAAGAGGCCCGGCGGGCCGTGGAAAACATGGACAAGAGCACGGCCTTCGTCAACGACGGCCTGGCGCTTGGGCATGAGGTCGGCAGGGCGCTGCAGCAGATCAGCAACGTCGTCGCCGAGGTCTTCCGCTTCGCGCAGGAAATCGGCACGGCCACCCACGAGCAGTCGCTCGGCTCCTCGCAGATCGCCAAGGCGACATCGCGGCTCGATGAGATCACGCATGAGATCAACTGCTCGGTGCAGGAGCAGGCGTCCGGCACACAGGCGGTGGTGAACGCCATGGAGCGCATGGGCGGACTCACGACGCAGGCAACCTCAAGCTCGGCGGAGCTGGCCGCTTCGGCGGAGCAGATGTCGAAGATGGCGCTCGATCTGATGGAGTACATCGACCGCTTCAAGCTCGAGGCCGACGGCAGCGCGTCCAAACTGTCCGGTCCCAAGAGCCCTCTGCTCAAGGGACATCGCGACAGCTCGCGCGCCTATTCTGCAGGCGCAAGCCGATAGCACTAGAGTGTGTTTCATAAATGCCGATTTGTATCAGGGCACGGCTTTGAGCCGTGCCGCAGCGAACTTATTGGAAATCGGGCCTTGGTAACCAAAGCCACTGCCGGAGTGTCCACCTCGGCTCCATGAGGCCGTCGCTCTTCACACATCCTATTTCGCTGCCGAGAGCGGCGGCGGCGACGTTGTGACCTTCGGGCGGATGATCTCGTTCAACATGTCCGGCTTGCCCTGGTCGCGCACAAGGTGGGGATACCGCAAGCCATCGTAATAGGCGAGTGAGACGGAGCGGATGAACTCGGCGTTCTCCACCAGCAGCCGGATTGGCTGGCGGCGTGTCCGCGCCTCGCGGATCGCCTGCGGAAGCAGCTCCGGCGCAAATTTCCGGTCGTTGATGGCGATGATCTTCATCCCCGGCGCGACGCCGTTTTTGGCCGCGATGCCGTCCTCGATGACGTCCGCCACAGAGCCGTCCTTGCTCACCACCATTCCCAGAGAAGCGGTGGCATTGTAGGCCCCGCCGACCTGCTCGATCAGCTTCGAAATCGCATTCTGCTGATCGTTGTACACCAGCTTCCAGCCGCTGTTGGCGATGCCCTCCAGCGGCGCGTGCTGCGCCACCGCGCGCACCCTTGCGTTGAAGAAGCCGCGCCAGTCGTACGCCTGCACCTGGCCGAGCGCGTTCATCACGTCGTCGAAGGTGTAGGTCTTCACCTCCGGACCGCTGTTCCGCCCCCCCAAAAACAGGCGCGCAAAGTCGTCCAGCGAACGCTTGCCCATGCTCTTGGCGCGAATGATCGTGTCGGCCTCCAGCCAGATCAGCGCGCCCTCGTCGTAGTAATCCACCGCTCGGCGGTAGTTGCTGTTGGCGTAGGCCGCCCCATACAGCATCTGCGCAGCTACGGCCGTGTCCTCCAGCGGCCGCCAGTTGCGCCCCGGACGGTAGGAGAACGTCATCGCAACACGCGCCAGATTTTCCCGCCACTGCTCCGGCGTCTCGAGCCCGCTGCGCGCGGTCAACAGGTAGCCCAAATACTGCGTCAGCCCCTCATAGACCCACAGCAGCTCGGTCTCCATCGGTGACGCATAATCCGGCGTCGCCAGCCCTGCCGGACGCCGGTACTTGCCGTTCCACGAGTGCACATACTCGTGCGGAAGCAACGGAGCGGTGAGCGCCCACTCGGTCTCGTCGGTCAGGTAATTTTCATTCGCCCGGTTGTCGCTGCACTCGTGGTGTTCCAGCCCAAAGTGCGCCACGTGATTGCTCAGCGTCAGCAGGAAGTGATATTCGCGATAGTGACGCGCGCCAAACATCGCTCCGGCCTCGGCCACCAGGTTGTCGAAGGCCGTGACCTGCTCCGGCCGCATCTCCAGCGCCGCCTCGGAGTCGCCCGCGATGTCCATGTTATGCGGCGGAAGCTGCCCCTTTTGCAAAGGGACCTTGTTGATGTACTCGCCCATGAGCACCGGCGAATCCACCAGCGTCAAGAGCGATGCGGGCGCAAACTCGACCTCACCGGACGAAGGTGTGCGCTCGAACCATCCCGGAGCGCGCGGCAGCGGGGTGGCCCATTGCCACCCGGGAGGTAGCTTCAGCGAGGCCCTCACTCCGATCTCATCGGCGGCGATTCCCTTCGGGTAGAGCACGACCCAGTTCCAGGAGAGCACTGCCAGCTTGTCGCTTGAAGAGGTGCCCGCGGTGAAGTTGCCCGCCGTCTCCACCGGGCTCATGTAGTCGAGTGTGGCCTCGATCGCGCTCACTCCCGGCGGCACCTGTACGTGGAAGGCGTAGAGGTCCTTGGGATCGCGATGCCAGTCCAATGGGGTCCCCGGCAAGCCCGAGTTTGGCTTGCTGGGGTGGGAGTCCGCTGTCGGCGTGCCGGGGTGGAGCACCGTCCCGCGAGCGCCGCCTTCGTGCACGCGGAAGTAAATTCCCGCCGTGTCCACCAGCGGACCGCTCGGCCCGTGCTCGCCGGGAATCCACTTGGGATAGAGCAGCACAAAGTCGCCGGACGTCGCCGGAATGACGATGCGCGCGTGGAACACCTTGCGCGGCGCATCGCCGGCGTCCACCGCGAGAGTTTCCATCACCTTGAAGCCGGAGCTCCGGGCCGGGTTTGCAGGCGCAGGTTGGTGCTGGGCAAACGCGCAGACCACGCTCAGCAGCGTCGCCAGCCACACCCAACAAGATTCGCGCATGGCCACTCCGGGCAATTTCAAGAAGAGCACATTGGTGCCCCACGCCTACCGCTGTCAGCAGACGTGGGTCGTCGCGTCCAGTGTTTCCGCAGGTTTCCGAGTGTAGCAGATGCGCTTTCTGCCCCAGCACGCCAACTACGGGCGCGCTGGGGACCCCTGCTATCATGGGCCTGTGCGGCACGCGGCCAAAGACGGGCGTTTCATCACCTTCGAAGGGCTCGACGGCTGCGGCAAGAGCACGCACCTCGGCAGGCTCGCCGCCACTCTGCGCGCGGAAGGCCTGGAGGTCGTAGCCACGCGCGAACCCGGCGGCACCGCAGTCGGCGAACGCATTCGCGGCGTGCTGCTCGATTCGCGAACCAGCGGGCTGGCGCCTCTGGCCGAACTCGCCCTGATGTTCGCCTCGCGCGCGCAGCACATCTCCGAGGTGATTCTTCCGGCCATCAATCGCGGCGCCTGGGTGCTGTGCGACCGCTACACCGACTCGTCGGAGGCCTACCAGGGCGCGGGCCGGCAGCTCGGGGCTGACAGCGTGCTCACCCTGCATCGCGTGCTCTGCCTCGACTTGCAACCCGATCTCACCCTGCTCCTCGACAATGATCCCGGCGATTGCGTGAAGCGCGCGCGGCTGCGCAACCTCAGGCCCGGGCGCGAGGTGGACGAAAACCGCTTCGAGCAGGAAAACCGCGCGTTTTTCGAGCGGGTCCACCAGCAGTTTCTGGCCATCGCGCGGCGCGAGCCCGAACGCGTTGTGGTCATTGACGCGCGCCGTTCGAAGGACGCGGTGCAGCAGGACGTGTTGGCCGCTGTGCGCCGCCGATTGATGGGGGAACGCATGGTGGGCGAGGGGAGCGGCCATGGGCTTTAGCAGCTTCCGCGGAAACGCCGCCACCGTCTCGCGCCTGCGTCAGATGATCGCCCGCGACCACCTGCCCCACGCCATCATCCTCACCGGCCCGCGCGGCGCGGGAAAGTTCACCCTGACGCAGATGGTGGCCAAGGCGATGAACTGCCTTCAAAGGCCTGTCGATGAAGATGGCCTCCACCCCAGCAATCCAAATGCGGGCTTGTTGGGGACCCCATTGCCCGATTTTTGCGGTGTCTGCAGCAACTGCGAGCGAATCGGCCAGGCCGACGCGCTCGAGCAGCGCTTCGCCGAGGCCGTGGAGGCGCGCGAAGCAATGCGCGAGAGCGAGAAACGCGAGGCCCGCATCTTCGTGCAGACGCATTCCGAGGTGCTCATCGTCCCGCCCGATCCGCCGCAGATGCTGGTGAAGGTGGACCAGGTGCGCCACCTAATCGGCGAAATCTACTACCGCCCCGCCGAAGGACGCCAGAAGTTCTACATCTTCCCCGAAGCGAACTTTATGAAGGAGGCCGCCAACGCCCTGCTCAAGGTCCTGGAAGAGCCCCCCGAGTTCGCCACCATCTTTTTGCTCGCGGAAAACTCCAATTCGCTGCTTCCCACCATCCGCTCGCGGTGCATCACGCTGCACCTGGCGCCGCTCCCGGCCGAGGAGATCGCGCAGGACCTGGCACTCGGCACCGGGTTGACCGCGGCGCAGAAGAAGCTGGTGGCCCGGCTGAGCGGGGGCGCCGTGGGCCGCGCCCGCAACTTCGACCTCAATACGCATCTGGCGGCGCGCAGAGACGCGTTGCTGCTGCTGACCACCGCCCTGGGCGAAAACGACCACGCAGCGCTCTTCCGCGCAACCGAGGCCTATCGCGCCGGCGCCGAGGGCAAGGCCAGGACCGACCTGCTCATCTCGGTGCTCTACTCGATCCTGGAGGACCTGCTGGCACTGCAGGCGGGCGCGACGGAGCTGGTCCGCAATCAGGACCTGCAAAAGGAGCTCTCCGCGATGGCTTCGCAGGTGCCCTTCGATTGGGTTGTGCGCGCCGCAGAAGGACTGGGTGAGGTGCAGAACGGTATGCGCCGCAACCTCCTTCGGTCGCTCTCCCTGGACGGCTACTCCAGCTCCCTGGAGGTCTAACCGCGGCGGCCGGGTCCTATCCACCTGGAGCCGGGCGCCCCAGTGGACCGTTTTCGGTTACAGCCGGGTAGTTATTCGTTATAACAAAATTTGATGGCCCGTTTGTTTTGAGTGAGTTGCACCGGATATTGTAAGTAGCTGGTTGTTTCAGCTCTCCACGTGTGTTACTCTTTACTCACGGATTAATACATTCGATCACTGCATCCCGCTCAGGCGGTCCGTGCGCGCTGCTTCTCACCGAGGCCGCGCTGCGGTGTCCCCGGAGAGGTGCGGTGCTCGTCTAGCGCCTTTATAACTCCCCTCCGGAGAATGACGATATGAACAACGGACCCGATCCCACCGCAGCAATGCGGGCAGTCGAGCCCGAGAACTTCGGCAACCGCAAGCTTATCCGGCCTTCGTTGAGCCGCGAACAGGCACGCCTGAAGGATGGCGGCGAGCGTAATGGGCGCCTGGCTGAGGGGCGGCCTGAGCGCGTCGCTCAGGGTGGAAACCCTCAGGGAAAGAAGATCCCGCCTGCGGACCAGACCCACGCCGAGAGCTTTTACTATCAGAAGCAGATGCAGAGCAAGACGCCGATGGTCGTGGTCACGCGCGACGGCGAGCAGCTGCACGGCATCATCGAGTGGTACGACAAGCACTGCATCAAGCTGAACCGCGTCGGCGGCCAGTCCAACTTGATGATCTACAAGTCCGCCATCCGCTATATGTTCAAGGAAGGCGAAGAGGACAAGTAAGAAAAAGGCCTTCTACGTCGCAGTACGATCTTTACGGCTATCTTAAGCAGCAATCACCGACAGCCCGCCTAGCGCGGGCTGTTTCTATTTGGCGCGCCTTGTCGAGGCTGAGCAAGCTTTACTTCGCCGCCTTGCGCAGCCGGTCGCGCAGCGCAACTCCGATGCCCTCGGCCTTCGGGAGCGGGCAGACGATCGCCTCCACGCCTGCCTCGTCCAGCGCGCGCATCTTCGCGTAGAGCTCACGCGCAAGCGACTCGGGCTCGCTCCATCGTCCCCAGCGCAGGACCATGACGGATCCACCCGGGGCCGCCCCGGCCGGCATCGGCCATTCCTGCGGCAGCAGCACTCCGACGCGATGCTCCCGCGCCGCGCGCTCGACGGCCTGCCGCAGCTCGTCTTCAGTCTCCACCAGCACCATGCGCGCCCGTGGGGCGTAGTGACGCATGCCCATTCCGGGCGAGGGAGGGGCACCCAGCGCGACCGTATTTGGCGTGCTGGGGCTAAACGCCAGCGCCTCAGGCGGGGCTTCTTCCTGCGAGGCTTCTTCCTGCGAAACCCCGTTCCCACGCCTTGTGCTGTCATACGGGATGTGCTCGGCCAGTTCCACGCCGACTCCCAACCGGCTCAGCGCGGCGCGGAGCTGCTCGATGGTCGCTCCTCCCGGGCGGTAGACCCTCGCCGGATTCGTGGTGGGATCCATGACGGTGGATTCGAGGCCGATCGCGCAGCCGCCTGCGTCCAGCACGGCATCGATGCGCCCATCCAGGTCCGCCAACACATGCTCGGCGGTAGTCGGACTGGTGTGCCCGAAGCGGTTGGCGCTCGGCGCCGCAATGGGCACCCCGGCTGCCGCAATCAGCGCCCGCGCCACGGAATGCGCTGGAACCCGCAGCCCAACTTTGTCACGGCCCGCGGTGACCACATCCGGGACCACCGTTTCGCGCGGCAGCAGCATCGTCAGCGGGCCGGGCCAGAAAGACTGCGCCAGCCGCTCGGCCGCCTCAGGCCACTCCGCAATGAGGCCGCGCGCCGCAGCGGCCTCGGCCACATGCACGATGATTGGGTCCCAGTGTGGACGCTGCTTGGCGGCAAAGATCTTCTCGACGGCAATCGCATCCAGCGCATTTGCGCCGAGCCCGTACACCGTCTCCGTGGGGAATGCCACCAGTCCTCCGCCGCGCAGAATGGCGGCGGCCTTCAGCAGCGCCGGGTCTTTGGCAATGGGGTCCCCAGCGCGCCCGATCTCGGCGGGCTGGGATAGAACTTCATCGGGTTCAAGCCGTGCAGAGGCAATACGCAGGCGCAGGGTTTTCATTCGCCAGCTATTGTATGGCTACAGCTTGGGCAGCACGATGCCGGTCTGCTTCTGGTATTTGCCCGCCTTGTCCTTGTAGCTGATCTGGCAGGGCTCGTCTCCCTGGAAGAACAGGATCTGGCAGAGCCCCTCGTTGGCGTAAATCTTGGCCGGCAGCGGTGTGGTGTTGCTGATCTCCAGCGTCACAAAGCCCTCCCACTCCGGCTCAAAGGGCGTGACGTTGACGATGATGCCGCAGCGCGCATAAGTAGACTTGCCCACGCAGATGGTCAGACAATCGCGCGGGATTTTGAAGTACTCCACCGAGCGCGCCAGAGCAAACGAGTTGGGAGGCACGATCACGCTGTCGGCGCGAACGGAGACGAACGAGCGCTCGTCGAACTTCTTGGGGTCCACAATCGCCGAGTTCACGTTGGTGAAGATCTTGAACTCATCGGCCACCCGCAGGTCGTAGCCATAGGACGACAGCCCGTAGCTGATCACGCCGTCGCGCACTTGCTTCTCGCAGAAGGGGCTGATCATCTCCTCCTTTTGCGCCATCTCCCGGATCCAGCGATCGTTCTTTATGGCCATTCGCCTCAGCATCCTCGCTTTTGGTGGGTTCTTCGCATCTTAACATTCAGCTTACAATCGGGGCACCAATAAACCCGCACGGCTTTCCACAGCCCCTTCCCCATGGATTGGCGCGCCCTGCAATCGGGTCTATGGGCGTCTGGGGTGCAATTCTCCGGGTTTGACAAGCCCCGCGCCATTTTCTAGCATCAGTGGACAAGCTCTTGATTTTCAATCCACAGCGCGGGAGCCGTCGCTTGATCAAACTCGACATCATCAACGAAGTGGTGAACCGCACTGGGGTCACCAAGACCAAGGCCGAGCGCGCCGTGGAGACCGTCTTCGAGAGCATGAAGAAGGCGCTGGCCGACGGCGACCGCATCGAGCTGCGCGGCTTCGGCGTCTTCAACGTGCGCCCGCGCAAGACCGGCATCGGCCGCAACCCACGCACCGGCGCCGAGGTCAACATCCCTCCCGGCAAGGCCGTCCGCTTCAAACCGGGCAAGGAGCTGCAGTCGATCGACTAGGCTTCTTTTGGCGAGCCTCGCCCTCAACAGGATGTCTGACCCCACCCCCGATCCTCTGCCGGACGACCCTCTTCAGGCCGAACCTCTGCCCGCCGATCATTTCGGCGCCGCTGAGGGCGCCTCCCCTGCCGGCGCTCCGTTCGAATACATGCGGGCGTACCGGCCCATGGCGATGCCGCGGCCTCGCTATAGGCTGAATCTGCTGTTGCTTCTGGTCACCTGCTGCACCACCGTGCTGGTAGGCTCGCGCCTGCAGTTCAACTTCGACAACCAGCTTGCAGCTTTTGCCACCGGAGACGAGCTTCTGCCGCTCTTTCCGCTGCAATGGCTCTGGCAGAGCCCACGCCTGCTGCTGCGCGGCCTGCCGTTTTCGCTGGCGTTACTGTCGATCCTGGGTGCTCATGAGCTGGGGCATTATCTCTACTGCCGCCGCTACTGCGTGCGCGCCACTCTGCCGTTTTTCATCCCAGCGCCAACGCTGATCGGCACACTCGGGGCCTTCATCCGCATCGGCGGAACCATCCCTTCGCGCGAGGCGCTCTTCGATATCGGCATCGCCGGCCCCATTGCAGGCTTTGTGCTGGCAGTGCCGATCATGCTTGCCGGGCTCGCGCTCTCGCATCCGATCGCAGGAGTCAGCGACCCCGACCTGCAGTTCGGCTTCCCGCTCATCTTTCAGCTCGGGCACCTGCTGCTGCATCGCGGTCTCTCGCATGCGAGCGCTCCCTCGCTTGCGCACTACTATCTGCATCCGGTGGCCATTGCAGCGTGGGCCGGAATGCTGGCCACGGCGCTGAACCTGCTTCCCGGCGGGCAGCTCGACGGCGGCCATCTGGTGTTTGCAGTTTCGCCGCGCCTGCACCGGTTTCTCTCGCGCGGCATGATCCTCTCGCTGGTGGTGCTGTCCTGGTTCTTCTGGGTAGGATGGCTGCCGTGGGCGCTCTTGCTGGCGCTGAGCGGCCTGCGGCAGCCCCACGTGCCGCGCAGGCCAAAACTGGGGCCCGGCCGCCGACGCCTCGCTCTCGTCGCGCTGGCACTGCTGGTGCTCACCTTCACTCCCGCACCAATCGTGAACGCCACCTTCTCGCAGATGGCGCACCTGATGAAACCCGCTGATAAGTAAACGGGCCATCGCCGCACCTCGCCGGTGCCGATCCACGCTCCAACCGGCGCTTCCTTTATGAAAGGTCGAACATCACTGACCGGGAACTTATCTGGTGCTACTATCCCCTAGGGAAGCTCTGAACAGGTAGCTGGGGCGAAGCGCTGGTCGGCGTTTTTCGGTGTTTGCGGGCAGGTGTTTAGGTTCTTGGGGGCCGAATGCTCGGTGACGAGGCTTCGGCCGCGCCTTGGGCCGTTTCCGGAGACAC
>WNGF01003041.1_pt1 | contig 41062 bp, 40 predicted proteins | sample 5400641 | NCBI WGS metagenome assembly WNGF01 (sample SAMN13153371, study PRJNA577476) | soil metagenome | isolation source: 80 cm soil or saprolite under grassland replicate 2 | place: USA:California | collected 2016-06-15 | reverse complement strand
AGCGAGGGGTCGGGCATCGGCACGGGAGCGTCCAGTGGCGTCTCCTGGAGCCCGGCGTCGAGCGCGACGTAGACGGGCCCTTGCGGCTCGCTCATCGCAACCCGGTACGCGCGGGCCATCGTGGCGGGAAGATCTTCTAGCGAGCGGGGCTCATGATCCCATTTGGTGAAGTCCCGAACGGCGTTGCCTTGCACGTTGGCGGAGTGAATCCAGTCGATGTTGGGTCGGCGGCGGCCGTGTGCGGCCGGGCCCGCACCGCCAAGGATGACGACGGGAACCCTGTCCAGGTACGCATAGTAGATGCCCATAGCACCGTGCAGCAGGCCGACCACGTTGTGCAGGATCACCCCCATCGGCCTGCCCGTTGCCTTGGCGTAGCCGTGCGCGACCCCCACCGCGACCTTCTCGTGCGGGCAGCAGATCATCTCCATCTCGTTGCCCGCGTAGTTCACCAGGGAGTCGTGGAGTCCGCGGTAGGAGGACCCAGGGTTAAGGCTCAGGTAGGGCAATCCCATGGCCCGGATCACATCGACCATGACGTCGGAGCCCCACGCTTGTTTGGCGTGCTGCAGGCCTCGGTGCCGCTTAGCGTGGTGCTGGCCCCGGTGCCGGCTCGCGTGGGCCGGGCCGTGTTCTGGTTTGGCCTGGCCTGCGCCTTGCTGTAGATCGCGCTGGTGCAGAAGCCGCTTGGGTTTGCCCTCGTTCGCTGTACTCACGGTCGCTCCGGTTTGCCCTCGTTCGTCCCACTTACGTCGGCACGCGGCATCAGGCCCTCCGATGGTTAGACGGCTACAAGCCCTCCGATGGTTAGACGGCTGGACGGACCTCCCTCAAGCCAATTGATTAGACGGCTGGACGGACCTCCTCCAAACCAATTGGTATAACCATCATACTTATCCGCTCTGGAATGCAAGCGTCACGCGGCCTAGCGCCGGGCTAGCCGGGGCAGCAGTGCGGATGCCGCGCCGATGCCGGCGACCGTCGCCATGACCAGCACGGCAGCGTCGAGGGGCAGGTGGGAGGGTGCGCCGATGAGCAGCCCGCGCAAGGCGTCCACCTCGTAGGACAGGGGGTTGGCCCTGCTGATCGCCTGCAGCCAGCCCGGCATGAGATGGGCCGGGTACAGCGCATTGGAGCTGAAGAACAACGGCATGGTGATGGCCTGCCCAATGCCCATCAGCCGTTCCCTGGACAGGGCGAGACCCGCGATGGTCATGGACAGGCAGGCAAAGAATGCGGAGCCGAGCACCACGACGGCGGCTGTGGCCAGCAGCTTCAGCGGATTGTCCGTGAGTGCCACGCCGAGAAGTGCCGCGAGCACCAGGACCACCAGGGCCTGGACGATGGAGCGTATCCCCGCCGCGAACGCCTTCCCGGTGATGAGAGCGGCGCGAGGTGTCGGCGTAACCATGAGCTTGGTGAGCACCCCGGCATCGCGTTCCCAGATGATCTGGATGCCGTAAAAGATGGCTACGAACAGCCCTGATTGGGCGAGGATGCCGGGCGTGAGGTAGGCGAGGTACGGATACGTGCCGGTCGGGATGGCATGAATTTTCGTGAAGGTCTCACCGAAGACGAGCAGCCACAGGGCCGGCTGGATGGCACGCGTGTACAGCTCGGTCCGGTCATGGCGTATCTTGCGCAGCTCGACCCAGCACAGCGTGATGACGCGGCTTGCCAGCTGGCGGATCGATCGGGCCAGGGCGGTTGCCGCGCGGCCAGGCTCAGCCGAGACGCCGGGCGGCGCGCCGGGCGCGACGGATGTCACGGATGTTCCCCTCCTGAGCGTCGTCCAGCGTCCCGCCGGTGTAGCGGCGGAACACATCGTCAAGGCTGGCGCCGTCGCCGAGCGTTGCCTTGAGGTCGTCCGGGCAGCCGGTGGCACGGATGGTTCCGCGGTGCATCAGCGCCACCCTGTCGCAGCGGGTGTCGGCCTCGTCCATGTAATGGGTGGTCATCAGCACGGTCATCTGACTGGACTCACGCAGCCTGGTGATGTGCGCCCACACGTCGGCGCGGGCAATCGGGTCGAGCCCCACGGTCGGCTCGTCGAGCACCAGCAGGCGCGGAGCGTTCACGAGCGCTTGAGCCAGTTCCAGGCGGCGGATCATGCCACCCGAAAACGTCGAGACCATCCCCTGGGCGGCATCGGCGAGGCCCATCGCGGCGAGCGCGGCGTCCACCCTGCCCGCGCGGCTGTTGCGCGGGACGTCGAAGAGCCTGGCGAACAGGTGAACATTTTCCCTGCCGGTCAGGGTCGCATCAGCGGAGAGTAGTTGCGGTACGTACCCGATCATCCGGCGCGTCTGCATCGGATGGGATGCGGCATCGACGCCGAAGACCGTGATGCTTCCCGAGGCCGGCTTAAGCAGGGTGGCGAGCATCCGGATCGTGGTTGTCTTGCCCGCCCCGTTGGGGCCAAGCAGGCCAAAGGTTTCGCCGGGCTCGATCCGCAGGTTCACCCCGTCCACGGCGGTATGCGTGCCGAAGCTGTACGTAAGGTTTTCGAAAATCACTGCACTCCGACTGGCCATCGTCGCGGCAACCGGTGCGAGCGTGCTGTCCTGGCTCACGTTTGCTCCGCCTCGGTTGGCTCGGCTGTCGGCGTCGGTTCGGCTGTCGGCGTCGGCCCGGCGTCTGTCGGCTGGGCTATCGCCGCCGGCTGGGCTGTGCCCGTCGCCTCGGCCGCCTCCATCCGCTCGGCCGCCTCCATCCGCTCGGCCGCCTCCATCCGCTCGGCCAGGCGCAGCATGGCAGGTACAGCGGTATGGAGCACATGCTGGTCGTCGCCGTCAAGGCGGGCAACCGCGCGCCCGACGACTTCGGCCCGCAGGTCCCGCCACTCCGTGACGTGCTTGTCCCCCACGGTGGTAGCGCGGAGGCGCACACTGCGGCCGTCTCGGCCACTTCGGTCCCGATCAAGCAGGCCCTGGGCCGTGAGTCGGCCAATGAGCGTGCTGACTGTGTTGGGCGCAAGAAGCAGTTCGTCTGCGGCCTCAGCGACGCTGAGACCGGGCTTGCGGGCGACCAATCTGAGCAGCTCGGACTGGGCCTGAGGCAGCGGCTCGGCTCGCCACGCCTTGCGAGCCGCTCGGCGGGTCGCCCGCCGAACCGCGCCGATCGCGGCGAGCAACTGCCCAGCAGTCTCTGCCGAACTAGTGTGTGCCGAGACATTAATATCGTTCACAGAGCTAACTATAGCAGGATGTCCTCACGTCACCTGGTCGGGTCGGGTGGCCGTGGGGTCAGCGGGCGAGAATTTGCCCTAGCCGCCGGCCCGTAGTGGAGCGGTGGTGGCGGAGGAGCGGTGGCGGCGGAGCGGCGGTGTGGAGCGGCGGTGTGGAGCGGTGGTGGCGGAGGAGCGGCGGCGGGTGCGGTGGATGGGCAGCCGACTGGACTCGGGATTCCGGCCGGTGGTGTTGTGCGGCGACCGGAATGGGCTACGGTGGGTGGGCCGCCGACCGTGATAGATGATCCCCAACGCGCCAACGAAGGTGCCGGAGCGAGCATGCGTCGAGCTTGATCCCTTACGTCGGAAAGTTCTCAGTACATATCGCTGAAAACTCTCCGGAACAGCGGATCATGGCGGTTGCGAATCGCCCTCCAGGGGCGCAACGGGCCGTTGCCCACCTCACAGTGGCGAACCGGTCACCGACCGAGAGCGCACACGAAATGCGGCGAGCCGATCCTTCATCGCAGCCGTTATTCCACAGGATTTTCCGGGGTCATGAAACGCTGACTGTGGTGGGGGAGTTGCAGCATTTGACCGGGATTGTGGATATGCAGAGGCCCGCCTAACCAGTATTCAGCGATACCGATGGACCGTATTGGGCGATGCCCCACGGACTGGCGCCGCAGCGACGCAGTGATCCGAGACTCGAGCGTGCCTCACCTGTCTTACGGTGTTTCCCCGTCGCCTGTCTTACGGTGTCTCCCCGTCGCCTCCAGACGGCGTCCCTACCTTGGCATGTCTGGGCTCATGGGCATGGCGAGCCTCATGCTTGGGGGAAAGGGGAACGATGGAGGCGAGTATAAAGAATACAATTATCAAAACTGTCACGGCTAGAACCAGCGCTGGCCATTGGAGCAAATGGAACGTACCGTAAGATAGCGCCTGGCTTCCCCCCAGGAGGGTGTGAGACATCACGACGCTTCAACCTCCCCCAGTTGACCATCCCCGACCACCGGCTCGGCTCGGGCGGCTCCATATTAGGTCTTTGGGGATGCCTGTGCCTGGACTTCGATGAATCTGCTACTCATCTTATGAGTTCTTTACTCAGTTTGTTTGTGGACAGTTTGGAGCTTCTCCTATACACATGCCTGTGGATGGTATTCGCCCAGGTAACGGCAGCGGCACAGGCGTAATGCGCGAGAATCTCCAGCCTTATCCCCATGCCGTACACAGGTCAGCCAAGCGTTTGCACCAATAATCCACAGCCCTGTCCACAGATATGTGGGGTCGGTGTCGGGCCGGCCGCCGGCACCGAGTTTGCGGGTTGGAGTGCTGGATGTGACACGGGGTTGAAGGCTGGATGTGACACGGGGTTGAAGGCTAGATGTGACACGGGGTTGAAGGCTGGACGTGACGCGGGTTGGAGGGCTGGACGTGACGCGAGGTCGAGGGGCTGGACGTGACATGACACGGGTTGAGTCGCACGCGGCGGACAAGGCCCGCCGTTTCGGGGTTTGAGTCGCCGCGCCGGACAATGTGGTGGCTGCCCCGAACGGGTAAGCCTGTCCCCAGGCAACAAGTTGTGAAAGGAGATCGCTCTATGAGGATCTTCCTTGCGGGCGCAACCGGGGTCGTCGGCAACCAGCTGGTGCCGCTGCTGCTTGAGCACGGTCACGAGGTGGTCGGGTCCACCCGATCGCCAGAGAAAGTGGAGAGGCTGCGTGCGGCGGGTGCCCAGCCGGTCCTCCTCGGCCTGCTGGACGCGCAGGAGGTTCGCAACGCACTGCGCGAGGCGGCACCGCAGGTCGTTGTCCACGAGGCGACAGCACTGGCGAAAATGGGCAGCAACCCGCGCAAGGTCGACCAAGAGTTCGCACCCACGAACCGTCTGCGCAGCGAGGGAACGGACAACCTGATCGCCGCGCAGGCGATAGGTGCTCAGCGGGTAGCACAGAGCTTCGCAGGGTGGCCGTCCGCGCGGGAGGGCGGCCCGGTCAAGTCGGAGGAGGATCCGCTCGACCCGAATCCGCCGGCCGCGATGCGCCGGACGCTGGCCGCGATCCGCCATCTCGAGGAAGCCGTCGTCGGGGCGGACGGGCTGGGTGGCGTTGTGTTGCGCTACGGCGCCTTCTATGGGCCCGGGACATCGCTCGCCGCGGACGGCGCGCACGCGAAGCCGATACGCCGCCTCTTCCCGATTATCGGCAGCGGTGCCGGTGTCTGGTCGTGCATCCATATCGCCGACGCGGCCAGCGCCACTCTCGCGGCAGCCGAACGCGGTCGGCGCGGCATCTACAACATCGTTGACGACGAGCCTGCCCCGGTGCCTGAATGGTTGCCGGCGTTCGCTGCCGCGTTGGGCGCCTGGCTCGGTCGGCTGCTCGGCGGCGAGCAGACCGTGTCGATCATGACCTCTGTACGCGGCGCATCGAACGCCAAAGCCAAGCGCGAGCTTGGGTGGACCCCCGGCTATCCCAGCTGGCGGCGGGGGTTCAGCGACACGGCCGAAGAGACTCGCCGAACGAAAGGGACCACGGTCGGTTCCTGATCAAGGCCAGCTTTCCCGATCGGCCTGGCATTCCGCGTGGGACACGGGGGTGCTGGCCGATGGGGTGTGCCGCCGGGGGACGGGCCGAGCGAGCGGAGTTACAGCACCGGCGGGGTCCTGGCGAGATCGGCTGCCTCAGCCGCCAGCGCCAGACTGCGCACCGATCCGAGATCTGATTCCCGGAGCTGGCCGCGGTCTGGCGTTCGACCGCGCAGGATCGCCAGCTTGCGGCGAGTTCCCGCAGGACTCTCGCGGTGGCGGCCGGGCGCTATCTCAACGCTGCCACCATCTACTCGGGTCACAACAATGTCGGGCACGTCTTTGGCCACCAGGGCACGCCTTCGTGGATGTTCCTTACCATCGAGGCCGCCGCTGGATCGGGTACCTACGAAGCCAGCTGGCGACCCGCGACGGGGAGCGGATCCAGCTGGGCCATGTAACGGTTGCCGACGGCAAGGCATCCTTTGTATGCGGTGGACGTGTGGTACGGCGGCGGACGTGCCGATCGCCCGGACCCGATCCATCGAGCTGGTAAGACGTGGATCACCCGACATGATCGCGCGGTTCTGGTCGGGGGCGACCCGCAGAGGCGCTCTACTGGTCGGGGGGGGACCCGCAGAGGCCCTCTACTGGTCGGGGGGGACCCGCAGAGGCGCTCTACGGGTCGGGGGGGACCCGCAGAGGCCCTCTACTGGTCGGGGGGGACCCGCAGAGGCCCTCTACGCTCAGTGGTGGGCAGTGAGTGCGGGGCTAGAGAGTGCGGGGCTAGTGAGCGCGGGGCTAGAGAGTGCGGGGCTAGAGGTAGCGTTGGGGCGATTGGCTAGCCGGGGGGCTGTTGGGGCACTGATGGATGGCTAGTGGAGGGCGGCGAGCTGCAGGCGGGCGGCCGCGCTCATTCGCGCGGGTATCGGAAGACCCTGCTCCTGACCCGCCCGGCGGTCACCCGCCTGTGCAGAAGATGGCGCAGCTTACGGTCGTGTTCGGCCGCCTCCGCGAGCACGTCGATGAGATTGTCGTGATCTAACAGCTCAAGGTAGGCCCGTACGTCGAGCTGACGTGGCAGCGCCTGGCCACGTTCCCGCTCGTAGGCGTAGACGAGCGCAACGGCGACGCAGTGCTTGCAGAAGTTGCCGCCTCCGGCGACGGGCTCCGCTCCCGCGACCTCGGCCTCCTGAGCCCATGCGCAGTTGCAGCGCCCCCGCAAGGCCTCCCCACCCTCTGCTCCTACGTATAGCTCAACCTCATAGAGATCGCTGCCCTGCACGGTCGCGAAGACCGTATCGCCATCTTTCTCCAGCTCACCGACCGCGCCGATACACCCGATGCCGCGCAGAAAGAACCTGCCTCCGGCGAGGGCGAGCACGTCCCATTTGGTAAAGCCACTCACATAAACATCAAACACCATTTCCTCCGCCCCCGTGACAGTCAGGAAAAACGCCGCAGGCCGGGGCGCGCGTCGGCGGAAGGCAAGGCCAAGGAAATGCTCCTTAACGGCTGCGCGGGCAAACTCTGGTTGTGCCAGCGGCAGCCGTTCGGGATCATTTTTGTCGTCGCCTGCCTGGACCGGTGCACGGCCGCGCGGGGAAGCACCTGCGTCTGTCCGCGTAGCATGTCGTCACGTACCGCAGGGGAGGGATCAAGCGTTGCCTACGGCGGATGAAGTGCCCGCGGCTCGCGCTGCTGGCGCAGTGCAGCGGGTACAACTCACCCGCGAGCGCATCGTCGCTACGGCTGTCGACCTGCTCGAGCGCGAGGGCGAGGGCGCGCTATCCATGCGCCGGATCGCCGCCGACCTGGGTTTCGGGGTCATGTCGCTGTACAACCACGTGCCGAACAAGGCCGCGCTGCTCGACGCCATCGCCGAATACATCATGGCTGACATGCAATTCGCTGCCGGTCCGCAGGCGGATTGGCGCGACCAGGCGCGGGCTCTGGTCCGGACGTTCCGCGAGATCGCCCGCCGTTATCCGTGCAGTGTCAATCTTGTGATCATTCGGCAGGTCAATTCCCCTGCGGGCCTTCGCCCGCTGGAACTTGCGCTGGCAACGGCGCGCGCCGCCGGATTCGACGGCGTGACCGCGGTTCGGGTGATGCGGGCCTTCGTGGCGTACGCACTAGGAACCGTGCTCCACGAGATGCGGCTCAATCACAGGCGCGCCGGCGCCGCGGGCGGTCCCGCCGCTGTTGACCCGGCAGGGTACGCGGCGGTTGACCCGGCGGAGTTTCCTAACACGGCCGCCCTGGCCGGAACGCTGATGGATCCCGATCCCGACGCCGACTTCGAGTTCGGCCTCGAGCTGCTGATCAGAGCGGTCACCGCCCTGCCGCGCGACTGACGCCCGGCTTCGCCGTGCCCCCCGCGCGGGCTCCGCCGTGCCCCCCGCCGGCGCGGGAAAATCATTGACATACGTACGATGTACGTGCGACCGTCCGTACATCGTACGTAACGGCAAGCCTGGAGCGGCAATGTCAACCGGCGATCTCTACACCAGGCCGATCAGCATGGACTGGAGCGTTCCCGCGGCTGGTGCGGCGCGCTTCAGCTGGGAGTACGACGATGGCCGCGACAAGCTCCTTGCCCTGTACCAGAAGGGCAAGGACAAGCAGTGGGACTCGGTGAAGCGCATCGACTGGGACATCGAGGTCGATCCCTTCAATGTGCTCGGAGTGCCGGACGAGACGCTGGCCATCTATGGCAGCAAGTACTGGGACGCGATGAGCGAGCGCGAGCGGAAGGACCTGCGGCGCCACTCCGTCGCGTGGCAGTTCTCGCAGTTCCTGCACGGCGAGCAGGGCGCGCTCGTGTGCGCCTCGCGGATCGTGGAATCCGTACCCGATCTCGATTCCAAGTTCTACGGCGCCACTCAGGTGATGGATGAGGCGCGACACGTAGAGATCTACGCCAGGTTCCTGCAGGAAAAGATCGGCCTCGTGTACCCGATCAACGACCAATTGCAGAAGCTGCTGGGGGAGACCCTCACCGACGCGCGCTGGGATATGCCCTACCTGGGCATGCAGGTGCTGATCGAGGGCCTTGCGCTGGCCGCGTTCGGCCTCATGCGCGACGTGACCACCAAGCCGCTGCCCAAACAGATCCTCGCGTACGTGATGCAGGACGAGGCACGGCATGTAGCGTTCGGGAGGCTGGCGCTCCGCGACTACTACAAGCAGATCACCGAGGCGGAACGGCGTGAGCGCGAGGACTTCGTCATCGAGGGCTGCTACCTCATGCGTGACCGAATCCGCGGGTTCGAGATCTGGGAAAACTTCGGCATCCCGGTCAAGGAGGTCAAGGACCTCATCGAGAACTCCGAATACCTGCGGCTGTTCCGCAGCTTGCTGTTCAGCCGGATCGTGCCGTGTGTGCGCGATATTGGGTTGTGGAGCGAGCGACTGCGCGACGCCTACGCCGATCTCGGCGTGCTCGACATGGCGCGCCAGGACCTGGAAATCCTTATGCGCCAGGATGAGGACATCGCCCACAAGCTCGACCACGAGAAGCTCGACCATGAGCGGTTCGCCACGGAGGAAGCCGTCCGCACGGCGGAGGTTGACACCGTGATCTCCAGCGCCGCGCAGTCCTGACCGCGCAGTCCTGACCGCGCAGGCCTGACCGCGCAGGCCTAGCCCGACGGTACTGTCGCCAGTGGTCACGTGCTGAGGAGCACGGCGACGCCCGCACCGACCAAGGCGAACGCCCAGACCCTGCCGAAGTTGAACCACGCGCGGCGCAGGATGCGCAGGCCCAGCACTTCGTATACGAGCAACGCGATCGCCCCGCACGTCAAGATCATCGTGCCGACATGCACAATGAGGGCGACAAGGCCCGTCATGGCCACATGCTCAAGGCCCCGGTGCAGGTTGAGCGCGCTGACCTGCTCGTCAATGGGAAACGCGAAGACCGGCAGGAGCATCAGGCCGGCCCCATGCGCCGATGACATGACAAATGACCAGCCGGCGAGCTGCCAGTGGGACAGGCCCATGCCAACCCAGCGCACGTGTCTGGAGCTGAACAGCTGCCACAGCCCGAACGCGAGCAGGATCGCTCCGCCGATCACTAGGACCATCTTCGCGGCAAACAGCGAGCTTGTGATCGTGAGGACCACCACCATGACAGCGACCGCGCCTTCGTGCCCGAGGGCAATGAAGGGCAGCGCCTGCAGGAGTGCGCGCCTGCTGCGCTCCTGCAGGCCGAACGAGACCGCGAAGAGCCAGCCCATGCCGGGATCGACGCCGTGAAAGAACCCAAGAAGGGCGAGCGTGGTGAGCTGAGCGCCGGTCACGGAGAGCCGTCGATCACGGGAAGCAATAGGAGTCGCTTGACGCGTCCCCGCCCTGCAAACGGACCTGATGGACACGGCGGCCCCGGAACGCATCTCCTTCGGGGAAGAACCGCTCGTCGACTGTGATCCCGCCGCTATCCGTGCTGGCGTCGAACTTGACCATCCATGCGCCTACCCCTTCGGGATAGAACTGGTCGTCCCACGCCCCATACAGCGAGTTGGTGGCGTAAACACGCTTTCCATCGCGGCTGACCTCGACCATCTGCGGTCCACCCCGGAGCGGAGCGCCGGGCTTCGCGGGGTGCGCCGCCTGCGCGGCGATCCCGCCGATCCGAACCGAGCCTGTCTCCCGCGGGTGAAAGGGATCGCTGACGTCGTACTGTTTGAGCTCTCCAGTGCCCCAGCACGACACGTAGAGGAACCGGTCGTCCACTGAAAGGTCGATATCGGTGACCAGTGGCGGCACGGCCCCAAATCCCTGGAGCAACGGAGGCAGCTTCTCGGCCGGGGCCGGCTCGGCCGGGATCGTGATGATCTTGGTGACGGTCCATCGGCCGCCGTCCTCGTGCCACAGCCAGATGGAGGCCGACAGGTCCTCGACGCTCACGACCACGCCGACGAAGCCGTACTTTTTTGTCGGATCGTGTGCCGGGCGAATTTCGAGGACCATCTGGTGCTGGTCGCCGAGATCGACGGTCTGGACGTGCTGGCGCCGGCGCAGATCCCAAAAGTGCAGCTGGTGACCGTATTTGCGGCCAAGAAGCAGGTCAGGAACCAGCCCTTCCTCGATCATGGAGGGTGTTGCCCATTCCGACGTGATCGCTACGTCGTGGGCGATGTGCCACCACATGTCGTAGGCGAGGAACTGATCGGCACGGTCGACTTCCCACCTGCCCAGCACCTCGAAGGAGTTGTGATCGAGCAGCGCGATACCACCTGGGCCGTCTGCGCCGTTGGCGCCGCCCAGGCACGACATGTACAAGCCCTCGGGACCGCAATGCACCGTGTGCGGCCGTGAGTATCCGGCATGCTTGCCGAGTTCCTCAGGCTGAAGCACCTTGATCACGGCGGGGGCGGTCGGGTCGTCCTTTATGTCAAGGATGTAGATACGCGACGAGCGGATCCCGGGTACGACGAGGTATCGCCGCTCCACATGCGGGTGTGGTGCGTACGGGCACAGTGCGCTCGAGCATGCGTTCCACCCGTAGTGATGCAGCTCGTCACCGGTGTAGGGCAACTCAGTGAAGCCCACCACGGAGCCGTAGCCCGACGATCCCGGGTCGACGTCTACGACTGCGATGGCGTCGGGCGTATTGGCCGGGCGGGAAAACGCTGCGACGTACGCGAGCTTCTCCGGCGGTGCCGCCGCGGCGTCGCGCGGGGAGGGATAGAACGTGGGGTCGGGTTTCCACAGAGCCATGAGGATGTCCTTCCGTGCTAGTTCGGCAGCGAGCCCGGGGATGTCTATGTCGATAGCAGTTTCAGATGGAAGGACAGATCGCGCTGTCGACCCGGCGGAGATCCACGTACAGACGTGCGACCACAATCAGCCCCACCCGCGCACATGCTTGCGAGTCTCGGCCCCTGCTCTGACCTCTGTCAACTCTCTGTCAACCGTGACATCCTCCGGGATCCAATCCGGCGCGGCGGGCCGCATCCCCATCCGCGGCTGCGCGCCCGCGATGAGCCGCCACCGGGCGGCTCGGCCGCCAGCTGTACCCGTCAGCCGAACCGGTCGGCAAGTGAGCGGAAAACCCCGGGCGCCGCCCCCCGGATCCACGCCGGAAAACGCAGCCAGGCGGGGACGAAGACCTCGGCGCGGTTGTGCTCGATGGCGGTGAGGATCGTCCGGGCCACCCGTTCGGGGGGTATGGGAATCGGGCGCGTGCGCTGGTACGGTGCGCCGCGCCGGTCGAAGAACGGTGTGTCGATCACACCCGGCAGGACAACAGACACGCGCACGCCGCTTGGGCCGAGCTCGTGGCGGATGCTCTCGGCGAAAGTGTTGACGCCGGCCTTTGTCGCGGCGTACGCGGCCTCCCTGGCCACGCCGGTTGCGCCCGCGATGGAGGAGACGAAGACCACATGGCCGCGGCCGCGTTTGGCCATCGCCGGGGTGAGCAGGCGGGTAAGCCTGAGCGGCGCGGTCAGGTTCACGGCGATCAGCCGCTCCTCGGCGGCGGCCGGCATATCCCAGAAGGATCCCTGCCAGCCGACCCCGGCATTATTGACCAGCACATCAATGCCGCCGGGGGCCGCGCGGAGCGCGGCGTCGGCCAGCTCCGCGGGGCCATCGGGCGCCCCAAGGTCGGCGGCGAGCGCGGTCCCGCCGGTCTGCGCCGCGACGGCGGCCAGGCGGCCTTGATCGCGTCCAGCTATGAGCGGACGCGCGCCTGCCGCAGCCATGGCGTGCGCGGTCGCTGCGCCGATCCCAGAAGATCCGCCCGTGATCAGCGCGACCGTGCCCGTCAACTGCATGCCGCCACACTCTCACGCAGCGCTGTCGGCATGGGGACCGCTAGTCGCCGGTGCCCGCCACGCCTGATCCGGCGGGCACCGGAGCCCCGGACGCCCAGCAGCGGACGATGTCCCGCATGGACAGCAGGCCCACGACATCGTGTTCTTCAACCACTATCAGGTGGCGGAACCCGCCGCGGATCATCGTGGCCGCGGCCTGCTCCAGTGTCCAGTCCGGGGATGCGAACACAAGGTCGCTGGTGCGGTGGTTCGCAACAAGTTCGCGATCAGAATCCTCCCCATGCCCCACAGATTCAAGAAGATCCCGTTCGGTGAGTATGCCGATCCCGGCGTGCTCTGCGTCAATCACGATAGCTGCGCCGACGCCGCGCGAGGTCATCAGCCGTGCCGCGTCCCTGAGCGTGTGGGCCGGGCCCACGGTGAGGACCAGTGGGGTCATCCCGTCCCTTACTCGCATGATCGATCACTCTCCGAAAATGACGCCGACAAGGCGATTGTGCGATTGTGATTCGTCCCGTCCAGCATCGGCGAAAGTGTCTGCAACGGCAATACCTTGGGCCGCGCAAACTCACCTGGCGGGCGGCGCGTCAGCGCCGCGGGGCGAGCCGGGCCAGCACGTCGTCATGCAGGTTGCCATTGGTGCTGACCGCGCTGCCGCCATCGGGTCGAGGCGAGCCATCCAAATCGGTGAACGCGCCACCGGCTTCTTCCACGATCACCTGCAGCGCCGCGAGATCCCACAGGGACACTTCCGGCTCGGCAGCGATGTCCACCGCGCCCTCGGCAACGAGGACGTGTGACCAGAAGTCGCCGAACGCGCGGGTCCGCCACACCGACCGGGTGAGCCCGAGGAACCCGTCCAGCCTGCCCTGCTCCTCCCAGCCGCCAAGGCTGGAGTATGAGAATGAGGCGTCTTCCAGCTTGGTCACCGAGGAGACCCGGCACCTTGTCGCCTTGGTGAGGCTGCGCCCTGACCAGGCGCCGCCCCCTCGCGCCGCCCACCACCGGCGGCTGAGGCCCGGCGCGGAAACGACCCCGACCACCACCTCATCGCCGATCATCAGTGCGATGAGGGTGGCCCAGACAGGAACGCCCCTGACGTAGTTCTTCGTACCGTCGATCGGATCTACAACCCAGCAGCGTGGCCCGAACCCGGTTCTGCCGGACTCCTCGCCAATGATGGCGTCGCGAGGGCGGGCTCTGCTCAGCACGTTGCGGAGCGAATCCTCGGCGGCCCGGTCCGCGTCGGTGACCGGTGTGAGGTCCGGTTTGGTGTCCACGTGCAGGTCGATCGCGCGAAATCGCCGTGTGGTGATGTCATCAGCCGCGTCCGCCAGAACATGCGCGAAGCGCAGGTCTTCGCCGTAAACCGCCATGGCGCGAAACGGTACCGCGTGCGCGCGTTCTGCGCTCATGCGAGCTGCCTCCAGGCAGCTCAACAATGTCCCGTTATCCCTCGTCGCCGCCTTCCCGGCTGCGCAGCAGTCGCCGCAGCGAGTCGACGCGTGCCGCCAGCCGGGGGCGGTCGCGGGTGCCGCGCCTGCTCACCCAGCCGTCGAGGGCGCAGTCCTCCTGCAGATGGGTGCAGCGCGGAGGGCAGCCTGCGGTGCCTTCCGCGAGGTCAGGGAACGCGTGAATGACCCGGCCTGGCGCGACGTGACCGAGGCCGAAGGTGCGCACGCCAGGTGTGTCAATGATCCAGCCACCATCCGGCAGCCGCAGGGCGATGGCCGACGACGACGTATGCCTGCCGCGGCCAGTTACGGGGTTCACCTGTGCGACCGCGCGGTCGGCCGCTGGCACGAGCGCGTTAACCAGGGTCGACTTGCCCACCCCTGAATGCCCGACAAAGACGCTCATCTGCTCATGCAGGAGGCTGCGCAGCGCGTCAAGCTGTCGTTGCCGCAGTGGCTTGCGCATGACGACGCAGGTCAGACCGAGCGGTTTGTACATACGGAGCAGTTCATCAGGGGCGGCGAGATCGGCCTTGGTGAGGCAGAGCAGCGGTCGGAGCCCGGCATCGTAGGCGGCGACCAGGCACCTGTCGATGAGCCGCGGCCTGGGCGGCGGGTTCGCCAATGCGGACACAATGGCCAGTTGCTGTGCGTTCGCGACGATGACACGTTCGACCGGGTCGGCGTCATCAGCCGACCGGCGCAGCGTCGAGGCGCGTGGTTCCACCCGGACGATGCGGGCCAGCGTGTCAGGAGCGCCTGATGCGTCGCCCGCAAGCGCCACGCGGTCCCCGACGACGACCCCCTTGCGGCCAAGTTCGCGGGCCTGCATGGCGATCACCACCCGGCCGTCGACAAGGCAGGTAAAGCGGCCCCGGTCGACGGCCATGACCAGGCCGCCGACCGCGTCAGCATGGGCGGGCCTGCGCCGGGTCCGCGGTCGGCTGCCACGGCCTGGGCGCACCCGGACGTCGTCTTCGTCCATCCCGCGGTAATACTGCGGCCGGCTCAGGGTGTCCGCTCCAGCATCCCGGCCCATAGCCGCGTGAAGCTGGGCATGGTCTTCGCGACCGTCGCGGCTCCCGCCACCCGCAGACCCGGGACCGCGAGACCGAGCACGGCGGCCGCCATGACCATCCGATGGTCGTCGTAGGTCGTAAACACGGCGCTGGAGTGGGTGCCTGGCCCGTGTTCGCCTGGCCCGCCGCACCGCACGGACGCGTCCGCGAGCAGTGGCCGCGGCCTTACCGCCAGACCGTCAGGCAGTTCGCTCACGTCGCCGCCGAGGGCGTTGATCTCACGGGCGAGCGCAGCCAGCCGGTCGCACTCGTGCGTGCGCATGTGCGCGATGCCGGTAAACCGTGACGGCGATGACGCGAGCGCGGCCAGCGCGGTGAGAACGGGGACCAGTTCGCTCACATCGCGAAGGTCGGCGGTGAGGCCATGGATCGGTCCGCTGCCGTGGACGGTCAGCCCGGCCGCGGTGCGGTCGAAGGTAGCACCCATTTCAGTGAGCAGCTCACGCAGCGAGTCACCGGGCTGTGCCGTCCGGGCGGGCCAGCCGGCGATGGTCACGCTGCCCCCGCATACGAGTGCCGCAGCCAGGAACGGGGCGGCGTTGGACAGGTCCGGCTCGACCTCCACTGTGGCCACACGAAGGGGTCCCGGGCGCACCCGCCAGGCGGTGCGGCCAACGGATTCGACCTGAACCCCCGCGTCGCGCAGCATCCCAGAGGTCATCGTGATGTGCGGGATCGATGGGACCGCCGGGCCATGGTGGCGCACTTCGACGCCCTTGTCGAAGCGCGCGCCAGCGAGCAGCAGCGCCGAGATCAGCTGCGACGAGCTGGACGCGTCCAGCGTGACGGCGCCCCCGGGCAGCGCGCCACGGCCATGCACCAGGAATGGAAGCGCCCCGCGGCCGCCGTCATCGATCACGGCGCCTAGCTCGCGAAGCGCCGTAATCAGCGGGCCAACGGGCCGTTTACGCGCCCGTGGATCGCCGTCGAAGGCGGTGTCGCGCCGGGCGAGAGTGGCGGCAGGCGGCACGAACCGCAGCACGGTCCCCGCGTTTCCCACGTCGATCGCGGTCGGTGCCGCGGGGCCGGAGCCGAGCCGCGAAGCGTCCCGAGGTGTATCCGCGACGGCGGCCGGTGCCCCAGCGGACAGGAATGGCGTGACCCGCCAGATGTGGGCTCCCTCGGTTCCCGTGGCATTTGTTCCTGTGGTGCTTGTGCCCGTGGCGGACGGCAGCTCCGCGATGCCCACACCGAGCGCCCGCAGCGCCGCCGCCATGAGCAAGGTGTCCCTGGCATGCAGGGGGCGCCTGATCAGGCTGGGTGCGTCGGCCAGCGCGGCGAGTACGAGCGCGCGGTTGGTAACCGACTTGGAGCCCGGCAGCGTGACGGTAGCTCGCACGGGCCCAGTGGCCGCGGGCGCCAGCCAGCCCACGCCGCCGTCCCGTCCGGCACTTTCGGTGCCACGCTGGCCTTGCGTGGTCGCGTTGGCGCCCTGCCCTTCTGGCATGCAGCGAGCGTACCCGTTAGCGGGCGAGTGACCACGGATAGCACGTCAAAGCACGTCGAGGCACGACAGGGCCCGGTGCGGCGGCACCCGTCACGGAGCCTGCCTGCGGCGCGGAAGTAACCTCAACGGAAATAAGGGGTGAAGAACAAGAATTCGGGGGACACTCGTGGAAACGATGCCAGATCGGCAGCTGAGGGTCTTCGGTCACGGGGCGCGTTGCGCGCCCAGCCGGTTGTGTGGGGAGTGTCAGGTGGGACATGTGTGGTCGGTACGCATCCGCGCGTAAGCGCCAGGAGCTTCTCGAGGAGTTCCAGGTGCAGGCCGACCATGTCGCCACGCCGCTCGAGCCTGACTACAACGTGGCTCCGACGAAACGGATCTATGCCGTTCTTGAGCGCCGCGAGCACGCTGCCGACGGGCCTGACGACACGACCGATGAGCCCGTGACCCGCCAGTTGCGTGTGTTGCGGTGGGGTTTGGTGCCGTCGTGGGCGAAAGATCCGTCCCTGGGCAGCAAGCTGATCAATGCACGCGCTGAAACGGTCGCGGTCAAACCGGCTTTCCGGCGTGCGTTTGCCCGCCGTAGGTGCCTGCTGCCCGCCGATGGCTACTACGAGTGGCAAGCGACCGGCGAAGGTAGCGCTCGGACCCGTAAGCAGCCGTTTTTCATTAGCCCGCTCGGCGGAGACATCCTCGCCATGGCCGGGCTCTACGAACTCTGGCGGGTGCCGGACATGCCCGCCGGTCATCCGGACGCCTGGCTGTGGACGGCTTCGATCATCACAACTCGGGCCACCGACGGCCTTGGGCATATCCACGACCGGATGCCCATGGTCATCGCCCGCGAGCACTGGGCGCGGTGGCTCGATTCATCGCACTCCAGCCGAAGCGAGCCGTCTGACCTGCTGGTTCCGGCGGCATCAATGGGCCTGGGGGCGCGGCCAGTTTCGCTCGACGTGGGTGATGTCCGAAACAACGGACCCGAGCTCATTGCGCCCGTATCACCCGGTGAGGATCCGAGCGAGGCCACTGCCTCGCTCTTCTGACTCATCGCGACTCAGCTGCGCGGCGACACCCAAATTCTGGTTGCCAGCCACCGCCGACAGGAGGTAATCCCGTGGACACTGCCACCGCTCAAAAGCGTTTGGAAGAGATGCGCAACGAGCTCGACAGGTCCATCGCCGTGCTGCAGGGAGAGCAGCCAGCCGATGACGGGATGTCCCTCTATCCGGTCGATCCGGCGGACGCGGGAACGTCGCTGTCGGAGACGGACCGCACCCAGGCCATCCTTGAGGCCGCCAAACGCCAGCGCGGGCACGTGATCGAGGCGCTGGACAGGCTGGCCAAAGGCACGTATGGCGTGTGCACCGATTGCGGCCGCGAGGTTCCGGAAGGCAGGCTCGAAGCGCGCCCAGAAGCGGCTCGCTGCGTCGCTTGCCAGGCCAAGGCGGACCGGTCGCGCCGCTGACTGCGTTGGCTCAGACACATTTGCGAGCGCTGACGATCAGATGAATGCCGACCGACTCGTCCGGGTGGGCGGCGAGTTCGGCCCGTACGAGGTGGGTTAGCGCGTCGGCGTCCAAGCCAAGGACGTGCTCGACCGCGGTTGGCGACAGCACAGTGCGCGGGCGGATCCAGGTGATTTCCAGCCCCGCCTCGGCGAATAGTTCGCGAAGTTGCTCCACCCCAAAGCATCGCGTAATGGTTCCATCCGGCCACGGCACGAGGACCACCTCCGCGCTCGGTATGTCGGTCAACTCGGCCCAATGGCGCTGCTCGGCCAGGATCGCCATGCCCAGCACGAGGGAGTCGAAGCAGGCGAGCAACCGGCCGCCGGGCCGGAGCACCCGGGCGATCTCGGCGATCGCCTGTTCTGTGAACAGGTGCCTGGACAGCGTGCGGTCATCAGCGATCACACCGTCGATGGAGCGGCTGTCAAGAAAGGGCAACGCCGCGAGATCGGCCTGGACCGTCGTGATCAGACCGCCCACGGGGCGATCCTGCGCGCAGCGATCGGGTAAGCCACCGGGCCCCGGCCGACCTCCCGCCCTGACCAGTGGTTGTGCCGCGGGTGAAAGCCCTTCCAGCGGCAGAGCGAGGTGCGCGGCCGGCAGCACGTAACCGGGCGGGTCTGATGGCATGGCGCGTATCACGTAGTGCCCATGTGCGGCCGCTTGGGCCGCACAGGGCAAGTGCGGCCCGGACGCGTCGACGAGCAGGTCCGGGCCGTGAGCGGACTCCGCGAGCCATCCGGCTAGCTGGGCGGCGGCGACGGCGCGATAGAACCGCCAGTAGGCCATCAGCGAGCCAATTCCGCTTGCGGGCAGATGCCTGGCGGCGGCTAGTGCGGTCACCAATCACTCCCGTGGGGAACATCAGAGGGTGCCGAATGTGAGCTGGCCGGTTCGCGCGAACCCCAGCCGCAGTGGTGGTCTTTCACGGGTGGCCGACGTAGCCTACGTGTCTCTTATTACCCGCCCGTGGCCTCGGCGTCACGCACCGGTTACGGTGTCGCCGGGCTTACCTACGCTGTGCGGCCCGCACGCGGCGAGGCCCGGCCGGGTCCACGTGCACCCCGTCGGCCGGGGCGGGAATGAATCCGCAGGCAGTCATGTTTTGCCACCGTCTAAGCATGAGCTGGTGACCCCGCATAACACCGGAGGGTGTATTTGATGCTTGCGGCCAGCACCCTGCGGCCCAGCGACGTCCCGGTGGTGCGCTTCGTCGCCATAGGACCGGGAAAGGTATCCTCCCCGTCAGATGGTTCACGGCGCGGGCGGTCGGAAGAAGCCTCCGCCAGCGGGACCCCCGTAGCATGTACCGAGGGGGTGGATGCGGTCACAGAGACGCTGGAGCAGCGAGGTGCGCGGTTTGAGCGTGATGTGCTGCCACACCTTGACCAGATGTATTCGGCAGCGCTGCGCCTTACGCGCAATCCCGCGGACGCTGAGGACTTGGTGCAGGAGACGTTCGCCAAGGCTTACGCCTCCTTCCATCAGTTCGAGCCAGGTACCAACCTGAAGGCGTGGCTGTATCGCATCCTCACTAATACCTTCATTAACACTTACCGCAAGAGGCAGCGTGAGCCGCAGCGGGCCGCGACAGACGATATCGAGGACTGGCAACTGGCTCGCGCGGAGTCGCATACCTCGTCCGGGCTGAAGTCAGCGGAGAGCGAGGCGCTGGAACGGCTGCCGGACTCCGACATCAAGCGTGCGCTGCAAGAGCTGCCTGAAGACTTCCGTATCGCGGTCTACCTGGCTGACGTCGAAGGCTTTGCCTACAAGGAGATCGCGGACATCATGGGCACACCGATTGGGACCGTTATGTCCCGGCTTCACCGCGGCCGTCGGCAATTGCGGGATCTGTTGCAGGATTATGCCGCTGAGCGGGGTATGGTCAGGATGGAGACCAGGATGCCCTCTGCGGCGTCATCCTCGGGGAACGAGCCCGGGAAGGACGCGAGATGAGTTGCGGCAATCCTCATGAAATGCCGTGTAGCGAGGTTCTCGCGCTTGTCTACAGCTATCTGGACGGCGAGCTTGGCCAATCCGGATGTGGCGAGGTCCGTAAGCACCTAGATGAGTGCGGCCCGTGCCTGCGGGAGTTCGGTCTTGAGGAGGCCGTCAAGAAGCTGGTTCACAAGCACTGCGGACACGACCCTGTTCCGCATGATCTGCGGGAAAAAGTTCTGACTCGGATCCAGCAGGTCCGCTACGAACTTGAGTTCAGCGAGTTCCGCATCGACTGAGCGAGCCGGGGGAAGATCCGCGCGACCTGGCCGGGGCTACGATGGCGGACCAGCCAGCATACGCCCTGCTCGGGGACTAGCCTGCAGAGGGGCATCAAGGCTACGGTGGACTGGTTTCGACGCCTGAAGCATGCAGCCTGTTTGCGTAGCGTACACGGATATTTACGGTATGCTCACCAGCATTTCAGGGCTACGCGAGATTCAAAGATCGCGTTACCCTGAGTGCTGAAGCGGCGACTGATATGTGTCGCCTGCCAACCAGGTCGAGGAGGCGAGGGACGGATGCACAGAACAAGTGCATTCTTGCTGGTGGCCTTTGCGGTCGCAGCCTTTATGCTGTTCTTCCTCGTTCCAGCGGGATCAAGCTGGGGGTAACAGCACCTAGTAACGGACCCGTCGCGCTCCGCAGCGCCCGACAGCAGGGGGGTAGCCTTGCCGAGGCTGTCCTGGGCAGCGCGCCTCTACATCGGTGCGGTGGTTGCTGCTGGTGGCCTTGTCATAGCGCGCGGGCCGTTCGGCGGCATCGCCTGGCCGACCCTCGTGGTGCTAGCGGCTCTCTACCTCATCTGCGAAGCCTCGCCCGTCCTGATCAGCCCGCGCAGGCACACGTGGTCCGCGGGCTCCGCGGTAATCCTCGCAGCGGTCGTTCTCCTCGGGCCGGTGGGTGCGGCGATTGTCGGCGCCACGGCTTCCTGCCGTACCAGCCGCGACCTGCCTGTCGTCCAGCGGATGTTCAACGGGGCGATGTTCGCACTCGCCGCCTACTGCGCCGGGTCCGCCTACATCGCGACCACGGGCCAGGTGGGCGTGCCGGCCTCGGACTCGTTCCCGGCAATAATCATCCCCTTCGCAGTCGCCGCGGCAACGCTGGGCGTGCTCAACTACCTACTCCTGACTGGAGTCCTGTGGTTCACCCGGGCCGAAGGGCCCTCACCCACGAGGTTCGGCCGACGACTCTTCGCGCCCTTGATCCCCGATATGGGATACGCGATTTTCGGCCTGCTTATCGCCGCGCTATGGCGCGTCGTCGGGCCGTTCTCCGCCGTCCTCGTGCTCGTTCCCCTCTTTGTCGCCCGCTGGGCGGTCGCGCAGTACGTGGCCCAGCAGGAGGCCCACGAGGCGACCATGGCGGCGCTCTGCCAGGCAGTCGAGACCAAAGACTTCTACACCCGCGGTCACAGCGAGCGGGTCTCGAAGGCTTCCCTGATGATCGCGAGAGAGATCGGCTTCCGCCCGGCGCGGCTCGAGGCCATAAGGCATGCGGGCATGCTCCACGACATCGGCAAGCTGGGCGTGCCCACCCTGGTGCTGCAGAAACCCGGCGCCCTGACCGAGGAGGAATACGCGGCGATCCAGCTCCATCCCATGCGTGGCCTGGAGATCGTCAGGGAAATCGGTTTCCTCGACGAGGCACTCGCCGGAATCATGCATCATCACGAACGCATGGATGGCAAGGGTTACCCGCTTGGCCTCGCCGGAGACGAGATTCCCGAGTTCGCGCGCGTCATCGGTGTCGCCGATGCCTTCGACTGCATGACCTCCACCCGGTCCTACCGTGGCGCCAAGCCCGTTGAGGTGGCCATCGCCGAGCTGCGGAACGGGGCGGGCTCCCAGTTCGACCCTGTGATGGTGGATGCGTTCATCGCCGCCCTGGAAGGTGAGCCGTGGCGACCGCCAGCGCCGGTCATGCCGGCGAAGGGCCTGCCCGCGCCAGCCACCGTGCAGGATCACGACGACCCCACCGCCCCGCTACAGGTCATCCGTTCTGCGAACGTACGCCAACAATGAGCCAGCACCCGCCGAAGCTGATCGCACCCGATTTCCCGATGAGCGACTTCCAATGAGCAGCTGGTGAGCACACATCAGGCCGAGACCCGCTGGTCTGGGTGGCAAGCCATGGACTCCGGCCAGCTGCTGCTGATCTGCGCGGCTGGAATGCTGGTCGTCGCGGCCGTCGCGCAGACGGCCGCTGTCGGCGTGACGGGAATGCGCTACGCGGTCGCCTTCGGCGCCTTGGTCGCGCTCGGCGAACTCTTCCGCATCACGCTTCCTGGCAACCGGGAATCGGCCCCTATCGCGACCGCGGGCGCGCTTGCCTACACCCTGTTGCTGCGCGTTGGCGACCACACCACGCCGCACACGGCCATGCAGGTAATCGCTACCACCGCGGTCGGCATGGTGGTGGGCGCCTTGCCCCATCTCGCGGCCGGACGGCCGACCTCCATTGACGCCATGGCGCGGAGGCTGCTCGCCGTGGCGATTGTGGCCTTTGTGTTCCGCCCTCTTGCGAGCGCCATGCAGGTCCGCGCGCACTGGTGGCTGGCCCTGGCTGTGATGACGCTGCTGGTCGCCGTCGCGTGGTTCACGGACGCGGTCATCGCGGCGCTGATCCGGGCGGAGGCGCTGCGCGCAAGGTTCGGTGTGGCGCTGTGGGACGAGCTGCGGGTGCAGGCACCGCTCGGTGCCGCGGTCGGCGCCTCGGCCATGCTGATCGCGTTCGCCGCTGAGGTGATGGGCCTGGCCGCGCTGGCCTTCTTCATCGCCCCGCTGCTGGTCACTCAGGTCGCGTTCCGCCGCTATGCCGGGATCCGGCTGACGTACTTGCAGACCGTGCGTGCTCTGTCGCGGATGACCGAGGTCGGCGGTTACGTGGAGAGCGGCCACTCGCACCGGGTGAGCAGGCTCGCCGTCGCCATCGGCCGCGAATTGGGAATGAACGAACCCGAGCTGCTCGAGCTCGAGTACGCGGCACTCATGCACGACATCGGGCAGCTTTCCCTGCCGGACCCCATTCCGGGTGGCGCCACGGTGCTACCGGGTGGCTGAGATCGTGCGGCGGCAGAGCGAACCCTGGCGAGGTCAAGCACCAGCACCGCCGGTGAGCAGCCGTGTCATCCGTGCGGCCAATGGGTTCGACGATCTCGTTGGCAGTTCGGCCGACAGGGAGCGGGCGGTGGCGGCACTCGAGCGTCTCTGCCTGGACACCGCCAAGGAATACGACCCTGGGGTGGTCGAGGCGCTCAGCAGGGTGGTCGGCAGGCGATCTGCGGCACACCTGTAGGCTTCATGCGCTTGTAGGGTCAAGCTGCGTGAGCATAAGAGCTGGCGCCGTCAGGAGGCTGGCGTGTTTGAATCCGTCCTTGTCGCCAACCGGGGCGAGATCGCCAGGCGTGTCATAAAGACGGCGCGCCGACTCGGTATCAGGGCCATCGCCGTCTACTCCGAAGCCGATGAGGCGCTGCCCTACGTGCACGAGGCCGACGCTGCGCAGCTCATCGGGCCTCCGCCCGCACAACGCAGCTACGCCGACATCGACGCGGTCATCCGCGCGGCTCACCGCACACAGGCCGCAGCGGTGCACCCAGGCTACGGTTTCCTGGCCGAAAGCGCCGTCTTCGCCCAGCGGGTCATCGACGAGGGTCTCGTCTGGGTGGGCCCACCCCCGCGCGCGATCGAGCAGATGGGCGACAAGATTAATGCCAGGAACCTAATGGAGAAGGCCGGGGTCCCGGTGTCGGCCGGCAGCCGTGAACCGGTTCCCGACGCCGACGCCGCAGCCGCTGAGGCCGCGCGGATCGGATACCCGGTCATGGTCAAGGCGGCGGGCGGCGGTGGCGGTATCGGGATGAGCGCAGCCACCACCGAGCAGGAGCTGCGCACCGCGTTCGGAACCGCCCGCAGCCGGGCCGAAAGGTTCTTCGGCAACCCCGCCATCCTGATCGAGCGCTTCGTCCGGCGGGCACGCCATGTCGAGGTGCAGATCCTCGGCCTTGCTGACGGCACCGTGACCGCGCTGGGCGAGCGTGACTGCTCGGTGCAGCGCCGTCACCAGAAGGTGGCGGAGGAAACCCCGTCGCCTGGGGTAACGACCGCGTGTCGCGCCCGGCTGCTTGACGCCGCCGTGCGAGCGGGCGAAGCCGTCGGCTACCGCGGAGCAGGCACGGTCGAATGCCTGCTCGACGCCGACACGGGCGAGTTCACCTTCCTTGAGATGAACACCCGGCTGCAGGTGGAGCATCCCGTCACCGAGCTTGTCACCGGGATTGATCTTGTCGAACAGCAGTTCTTGGTGGCCGCGGGCGAGCGGCCGTCGTTTCGCCAAGCAGCGGTTCGAAGTGTGGGCCACGCGCTGGAACTGCGGGTCTACGCGGAAGACCCGCGCCGGTTTCTGCCGAGCCCCGGCGAAATCGCCGAATGGGCGGAGCCGTCCGGGCCTGGGATCCGGGTCGATGCAGGCTATGCCGCCGGCTGCACCGTCACGCCGTTCTACGATCCGCTGCTCGCGAAGCTCTGCGTCCATGGCGCAAGCCGTGACGAGGCCCTCGAGCGTGCCCGGGCTGCGGTCGCCGCGTTCCGGATCGCCGGCCCTAAGACAAACCTGCCATTCCACGCTGAACTGCTGGAAAACCGTGACTTTGTCAGCGGCGGCTACGACACATCGGTGGTGGACCGAATGCGTGCGTGAGCCGGCGAGCGGAACACAAGCGGGCACAATGGTGACGGGCCGACGGGTGGCTATCTCGAGCAGGTATCAGTACGGAAGGAAGGAGCGGCGGGTGGCGGAGGTCCGTGCGGAGATGGTGGCGAACGTATGGAGAGTCGTCGTCACCGAGGGCGACTCTGTGGACGAGGGTGACACCCTTGTCATCCTCGAGTCTATGAAGATGGAGATCCCGGTCGTCGCCGAGGAACCAGGCAACCTGGTGAAACTGCACGTCGCCGAGGGTGATGTGGTCCAGGAGGGCGACCTCATCGCGGTGATCGAATAGAGCCTGGCCGGAGCGGGTTTCCTACCGGCTTTCACCCAAGATCATGCCGAACGGCTACCGCTTCCCGCCGCTTCTACATAGCTGCGACTATTCAATGCCGGATATTCGTACAGATCAATGCCGGATATTCGTACAGAGTGGCCAACCATCACCAGATGTCACGATGCCGCATGACGGAGCGGTGGGTGCCGCACGCAACGCGCTGTCCAGCCATCCGGTGTCACCTGAACCACCATCCGCCTGCCGCAAATGGTGCAGAACCGCGGGGGTTCCAGCGCTCTGGCGGCCTGGCACTCATCGTGACCTGCGCCATGGGTCATCTCGACGGCCCAGCCGTCAAGTGCGCCGCCGCAGCGATCACAGAATTGACCGGTCATCCCGTCATCTCACTCCAGCGGCGTTACGGTCGCAGCACGCGTCAGACCACTAGGGTACGAGCATGGCGCTCGCACCTGGCCTGCTAGCTTCCGTGCGGATCGTCGTTGCCGACACCGACACGGCCAACGCGATCGGCAGCGGCGATGTACCCGTGCTGGCCACGCCTCGGCTGCTCGCGCTCGCGGAGGCAGCGGCGGTCGCCGCCGTCACGCCACACCTCGAGCCGGGCATGACCTCGGTCGGCACCTCCGTCTCCATGGAACACAAGCGCGCCAGCGCGATTGGGGCCGAGGTTGTGATTGAGGCGGAGCTGTCCGAAGTAGCCGGCCGGCGTCTGGTGTTCCGTTTCATCGCGCGCCAGAAGCCGCCGGATGGGTCGCCGGATACCGAGGCCCTGGTCGTCGGCGCGGGCACGATCGAAAGAGTCCTCGTGCACCGCGAGCAATTCGTGGGCCGAGCCCGCCAGCCCTGAAAAGCCATGAGCGGCAAACGAGTCGAAGGTCTCGTCTCGCTCGAATATTCGGTACCGAATATTCGGGTGCGTCACCCGCGACACACCTGCTTACGAAGTGCCACGCAGCGGCAGCCGTTCGGGATAAGCCGTGTGAAACGCGCCGGGATTCAGATTCCAGTCGTTGAGCGTGGATAGGCGATCTGGGGATCGGTGGCGATGTTGACGAGGTAGGGCACGCAGGCATCGAGCGCACGGCGCAGCGCCGGGCCGATCGTCCCTGGTTCAGTGACCAGTTCGCCGGCGCCGCCGAGTGCCCGGACCACGTCGTCGTAACGGCACCGGGCCTGCAGATCCGCGGCCACGTCGTAGCCGTAGATCATCCGCATGGGGTGCTTCTCCAGGCCCCAGATGCCGTTGTTGCCGCAGATCATCGTGACCGGAAGATCGTGGCGAACGAGCGTGTCGGCATCCATCAGCGAAAAACCGGCCGCGCCGTCGCCGAGCAGCAGCACGACCTGGCTCGAGGGGCGGGCCAGCCGCGCGGCGATGGCGTAGCCGAGTCCAGTGCCAAGACAACCGTACGGGCCTGGATCTAGCCAGCTACCAGGACCTTTGGGCTCGATGTACTTGCCCGCATAGGACACGAAGTCCCCGCCGTCGCCGATCACAACCGCGTCGTCCGCGAGCACCTTGGCCAGCTCGCCGTAGATGCGCATCGGGTGCACCGGACTGGCCTCGCTGCTCAGCAGGTCCGCGTCCGAGGCGGTGCCGACATGCACAGCGGCCCGCAGGCGCTCCAGCCACGGGTCGCCTGGTTTGCGCGGCGGCGCCGCTTCGGCCAGCGTCGTGAGCAGCGCCGTGAGGTCGCCGGCGGCGCAGGCGGCGAGCTCGCAGTGTCGTGCGACCTGGCTGGGAGAGTCCGCGAGGTGCACGACCCTCGCCTGCGGGGTGTGGTTCTGGCCGCCGAACGCGCCGTAGCCGAGGCGGAAGTCCAGCGGGGTACCGGCCACGATCACAAGGTCTGTCTCGCCGAAGGCCAGCGAGCGAGCGCGGGTCACCAAGAGGTCGTGCCCGGCCGGGATGACGCCGCGTCCCTGGCCATTGGTGATCACTGGGATCTGCAGGGCCTCGGCAGCCTGCCGTGCCGCCTCCTCGGCCCCGCCCAGCCAGATATCGGAGCCGAAAACCATAACCGGCCGCTGCGCATCGCGGAGCAGTTCGGCGATGTGGGCGATCACACCGGGATCCAGCTCGTGCGCAGAGGTCGCCTGGCCCAACGGTGTCGCCTGGCCCAACGGTGTCGCCTGGCCCGCCGGAAGTTCCGCCGTGGCCTCACCGAACAAGGCGTCCAGGGGGACGTCGAGAAAGACAGGCCCGCGATGCGGCGCGCTGGCCAGCCGGAACGCCTGATCCATCGCCGCGGCGATGCCTGCGGTCGTGTGTTCGGTCCAGGCGCGTTTGGTGACCGGGACGAGCAGCGGCGGATGGTCGAGTTCCTGCAGGCTCCCTGATCCCCACCGGTAATCGGGCGCCCGGCCACCCACGACCACCACGGGCGACCCGTTGAAGTGCGCGGTGGCAATCGCGCTCACGCCGTTGGTGACACCGGGACCCGCGGTAAGCACGGCGAGTGCGGGCGAGCGGGTCAGCTTGGCCGTCCCTTCGGCCGCGAACACGGCCGTCTGCTCATGCCGGACGTCGATGATGCGGATCGCCGGATTCGCCTTCACCGCCGCGTCGTAGAGCGGGAAGACGTGGCCGCCCGACAGGGTGAACAACGTTGTGACGCCGTGCCGACGTGCGGCCGCGATGGCATGGATTCCGCCGTGGCCACTAATCCGGTGGACCCCGCCCGGGGAAGGCTGCGCATCGGCCATGCGGGCGACGCTACCAGCGAGTCACATTACGCCGCCCCGCGGCCCTCCTCGAGCAGTTCGGGCAGCTCGTGCACCGTGGGCTCACCTCTTTCTGCCGAGTACTGCTGCGGCAGGGTCTCGTCGGTGCCCGGAGGCACCCTCGCCGCGCGGAAGATCAGCGTGAGCACCACCGCGACAATCAAGTTGATCACGAACCCCGTCAGCGCTATGTACCCGTTCTGGCCGAAGAACGGGATCGGGGCCGTCGAGCCGCCGAAATGCGAGCCCGGTGTGCCAGGTACTGGCACTCGGTAGGCCTGTACCGTGCCATACACCATGGCCACAGCCCAGCCGGTGAGCAGCGCCCAGCGGTCGAACCAGCGGGTGTACAGCCCGGCCACGATTGACGGGAACGTCTGCAGGATCCAGATCCCGCCGAGCAGCTGCAGGTTGATAGCGAAGGACTTGGAAAGTGCGAGCACGAACACGAGCGCGCCCGCCTTCACGACCAGCGAGGTCCACTGGGACACGCGTGTCTCAAGCTCGGGGCTTGCGTCCGGCTTGATGAACTCCTTGAACACGTTCCTGGTGAACAGGTTGGAGGCAGCGATCGACATGATCGCAGCCGGGACGAGTGCCCCGATGGCAACCGCCGAAAACGCGATTCCCGCGAACCAGCTCGGGAAGGTGGCGTCGAACAGCAGCGGGACCGCGAGCTGGGTGTTGCCGCCCGCCTTGACCGCGGCGGGCACGCCCTTGGCCGCGAGGGCCATGTAGCCCAGCAGCGCAATCAGGCCGAGCACCAGCGAGTAGGCCGGCAGCAAAGCGGTGTTGCGGCGGATCGTTTCGCGGTTTTCCGAGGCGAGCGTTCCGGTGATCGCGTGCGGATACATAAAGAGGGCGAGCGCCGATCCCAAAGCGAGGGTGGCGAAGGCCCACTGCCCGGCCGGCGGTGTCACCAGCGCCCCGAACGGCTTGCCAGTCGCCGGATTCGTCTTCGCCAGGTGCGTCGACGCGACGTTGAAGATGTGGCCCCAGCCGCCGAGCTTTATCGGTATGTAGATGATCGCGACGATGACCGTGATGTACACCAGGGTGTCCTTGATAAAGGCGATCAGTGCGGGCGCGCGTAGCCCGGATACGTAGGTGTACCCCGCGAGCAGCACAAAGGCGATGAACAGCGGCAGGTCCTTGACGAAGGTGTTCGTCGATGTGCCGCCGCCGATCCCCATGACGTCCAGCACGACCTGAATGCCGACGAGTTGCAAAGCGATGTACGGCATCGTGGCGAGGATCCCGGTGAGTGCCACCGCCAGCGCCAGGCTGCGTGAGCCATAGCGTCCACGGACGAAGTCGGCCGGGGTGACGTAGCCGTGCACGTGCGAGATCGACCAGAGCCGTGGCATGAAGACGAATACCAGCGGAAAGACGATGATCGTGTACGGGACGGCGAAGAATCCGGTGGAGCCGACGGCGTAGACGAGCGCCGGTACGGCGATGAATGTGTAGGCGGTATACAAATCACCGCCGAGAAGAAACCACGTGATGAACGTGCCAAACCTACGCCCGCCGAGCCCCCACTCGTCCAGGTGCAGCAGGTTCTCCGCACGCCGCCACCGTGCCGCGGTGAAGCCAACCACGGTGACGACCAAGAACAGGATGACGAAGATCGTGAATGCGACGGCGTCGATGTGGTTCGTCATGATGCCTACACCATCCCTTGGCCAGTCGCCTGCGGGCCCGGCGTGTCAGAACCAGTCGATCCGCCGGGACCGCCGGATCCACCGGATTGGCCGGGTCCAGCCGCGCCGCCAAGTCCGTCCGCGCCGCTGGGTCCGCCGCTGGATCCGTCCGCGCCGTCAGGTCCGCCGGTGTGCGGCGCGGCGCGCTGGGGCGGTTTGGTCGTCCGGACGAGGGCGTAGGCGACGGCGCTGGTGATCCCGACAATCGGCACCCAGAGCAGCAGGTACCAGTAGAAGAAGGGGAAGTCAACGACCTCAGGAGTGGTCTTGGCGTAGAACGGCACCCACAGGGTGGCAACGAACGGTGCGACTATCAAGACGGTGATCAGAGCCCAGGTGGCGGGGTGCCTGGATCGTGGGGATTGATGGGCCATTTGTTCTGCCTTTCTCCCGATGCCTCCGCGGAGGCTGCTGGCGGTTCCCGGAGAAGGTGGCCAGCGCCCAGCTGGCCAGGGCGTTCCGTGTGACGGGAGTCACGACGATGCTTCCATGTGACTACGCCGCCGCCACGTTGACAACAAATATGACAAGTTTGTAGCCGCAGTCCGCCCCGTTCCGCCCGCCGCCACCTCCCCGTTCCGCCGCCCCGCGTCAGGCGAGCCTTCGCCAGGGCGGCCACCCTTCACAGAGTCTGCGAGAGTGCCTTGATCGGCATCTTCAGCTCGTCCAGCATGTCGATGTCGAGCTGCGCGGACCGGCCGAGCGTCGTGAGGTAGTTCCCGACGATGATCGCGTTGATGCCGCCCAGGATGCCCTCGCGGGTGCCAAGATCTCCGAGCGTGAGCTCGCGTCCTCCCGCGTAGCGCAGCACCGTGCGGGGCAGCGCCAGGCGGAACGCCGCGATAGTCTTCAACGCTTCCTGTCCCGCCACCAGTGGATATTCGGCGAAGGGTGTACCTGGCCGCGGGTTGAGGAAGTTCAGCGGTACCTCGTCCGGGTCCAGGGCCGCAAGCTGCGCGGCTAGCTCGGCCCGTTGCTCCAGGGTTTCTCCCATGCCGATGATCGCGCCGCAGCACAATTCCATCCCGGCTGACACAACATGCTGACAAGTCTCGAAGCGCTCCTGCCACGTGTGGGTAGTCACGACGTTGGCAAAGTGCGAACGCGCGGTTTCCACGTTGTGGTTGTAGCGATGGACTCCCATCGCCGCGAGCTCGCGGGCCTGATCTGGGGCCAGCATGCCGAGTGAGCACGCCACGTTGATGACCACTTCCGCCCTGATGGCCGCGATTCCCGCCCTCACCTGTGACATCAGCCGTTCATCCGGTCCACGGACGGCGGCGACAATGCAAAACTCGGTGGCTCCGCTGGCCGCGGTGGCGCGCGCGGCGGTGACCAGTTCGCCGACGTCGAGCCACGCCGAACGGACCGGGGACGAGAACCGGCCCGACTGCGAGCAGAAGTGACAGTCCTCGGGGCAGCCGCCGGTCTTGACCGAGACGATGCCTTCCACTTCGACCTCCGGGCCGCACCACGCCATGCGAACCTCGTGCGCCAGGCCGAGCAGGTCGCCAGTGGCTTCGTCGGGAAGACGCAGGCAGGCGAGGACTTGCTGCTGGTTCAGGCCGCGGCCGTGCTGGAGAACCTGCCACCGCGCCACCGAGAGAATGTCGTTCACGTGCCTCCTTCGCGCACAGTCGGCAAGCCATGCCGCTGCTCGAACGCCGCAGGATCGAACGTACCGCCCAGCGCTGGAGCCAGCCTCGCGCGTGCTGCGCCGAGGAAGTCGCGTGGCGCAAGCCTCGCCGCCCCGGCTGGCAGGGCGCCGTCCAGCGGCCTGGCCGCCACCGTCCGTAGGTCCGTCAGGTTGGCGCGCATGGCGAGATCTGGGTCGGTCGGCCAGGAGCCGAGCACCACACCGGCGCAGCTAAGCCCACGAGTGGCCAGGGCCTCCAGGGTGAGTGCCGTATGGTTGAGGGTCCCGAGCCCGGCGGCGACGACCACAGGTTGCCTGCGCCAGGCGGCGGATCTCGTCGAGGTCCCCGGGCTCACCCGGCTGAGCCCCGGTCTGGGCCGGCTTGACGACCGCCACACGCGCATTCCGGTCCGCGGCCAGGGCAGCGATCGCTGCGGTCACCACCGTCTTGCCGACCCCGGTTCCGGTGCCGGTCACCACCAGCGCGCCATGGAGTGCGCCGTCCTTGCTCATGGCATCTGGCCGCCAACTGAGCCGGGCAGGCTTCGTCGCAGGCGGGTTACGAACTTGTACCTGTCACCGCGGTACCAGGACTGAGCCCACTCGAGCGGATCACCGTTGGCATCGAAGGCGTGGCGCGACAGGAGAAGCAACGGCAGCCCGACGTCGACACCGAGCAGCCGCGCATCGTGCGGACCAGCCAGAACGGTCTCGATTGTTTCCTCGCCCTCGGCCGGCTCGACGCCGTAGACGTCCGCCAGGGTCTCGTAGAGGGAGGAATGCCGCTCCAGTTCCTTGCGCAGCCCAGGGAACCGGCGTGCGGGCAGATGAGACGTGTCGATCGACATCGGCTCGCCGTCGGCCAGCCGAAGCCGATGGATCCGCAATGCCCGGCCGCCGGGCCGGATTCCCAGCAAACCCGCCAGCTTTTCATCGGCGGTTACGTAGCAGGCCAGCTCGAGCGCCTGCGCCACCTTGGGTTTCGCCACGAATGTGCCCTTGCCCTGCATGCGAAGCAATCGGCCCTCGACGACGAGTTCGGCCAACGCCTGGCGGACGGTGGTCCGCGACGTTGCATACCGCTGGGCGAGCTCGCGCTCGGGCGGAACCGGGCTGCCCGGCGTCATCGTCACGGTCAGCTCCAGCAGTTGCCGCTTTACCGCGTAGTACTTGGGGATCCGGAGAGCGTCCTCGCCGCGGGCGTCAGCTGCGCCCACAGCGTTCGGCGGGTTCGATCCGGCGCTGGCCTGACCCGCTGCCGCCCCATCCTGTGACGTTGGCGCGCGGTGCGATTCTGCTTTGGTTCCCGGCTGCGTGGGTTGAGCAGTCATGGTCGGTGGCCTCCCTCTGTGCAGGCCACGGCCTGCCGGGCTGGAGCACGGATTGCGGCCAGAGCTGTGCCCACGGTCTGGAGATCAGCGTCGGTCAGGCTGGGCCGTGCGGCCAGCCGAAGGCACGAGCGCCCGAGTGGTACGGCGGGTGGCCTGAAGCAGGCGACTCCGACGCCGTATTCAGCACACACTCGCTGCGCGTTCAGGGCAGTTTCCGGTGACCCGAGGGTTACAGTAACCACGGCCGCGTCCGGCCGCGTTGTTTCCAGGCCGAGCCCGGTAGCGATGCCCGCCAGTTGACGGGCGCGCTCCCGCGCCTGGCCTGCTAGTTCAGGTGACCCAGCCAGTACCTCAAGCGCGGCCAGTGCGGCGCCCACGCAGCCTGGGGCGAGGCCGGTGTCGAAGATGAAGGGCCGGCCCGTGTCGATCAGTGTCTGGATCACCGCAGGAGCACCGAGCACGGCACCGCCCTGCCCGGCGATGGCCTTGGACAGCGTCACTGTCCGCACCACATTGGGTTCCGCGGACAGGCCTGCGGCGTACACGCCGCCACGACCGCCCGGGCCGACCACGCCGAACGCATGTGCCTCGTCCACCACGAGCAGGGCACCATGGGCCAGTGCCACGCGGTGCAACTCGGTGAGCGGAGCGAGGTCGCCGGTAACCGAGAAAACGGCGTCGGTGACGACAATCGCCTCTTCCTCCTGCCGCGTGGCGAGGGCGTCTCGAACGGAAGTGACATCGCCGTGCGGGGTGACAGCGACGCGGGCACGCGAGAGCCTGCAGGCGTCGATCAGCGAGGCATGATTGGCCGCATCCGAGACGATGAGCACGCCTGGATCGCCGCTGGGTCGGCCGCAGCCCAAGACAGCGGCGAGTGAGCTGACCACCGCGAGATTGGCAAGATAACCAGACGAAAAGACCAGCCCGGCGGGCGCGCAGGCGAAGTGCGCGAGCGCGGCTTCCAGCCTGGCGTGCAGCGCCGTTGTCCCGCTCACCAGCCGCGATCCTGTGGAACCCGCCCCCCACGTCCGTGCCGCGTTGATTGCGCCCGCGACCAGCCTCGGGTCTCGGCTCAGGCCGAGATAGTCGTTCGACGCGAGATCCAGCAGACCGTCATGGTCAGGGCTGCGCACGGGCAGCCTTCGCCGAAGACCCGCATCATGGCGGAAACCCGCAGCGTCGCGCAGCCTCGCGAGAGGGTCTCGCAGGCCCGCGCCGGCCACGGCGCTTGTCCGCTCGGTCATGTGCGCATCTTTCCAGCTAGTGGCGCTCCGCGTCGCCGCGGGGTACACAGGATGAACGGATGGCGAGGTGCCGACCCGAAGTAACCTCCTATGGTGCCCACATTGACCGACCTCATCCGCAGCTGCACGTCCCTGGCCGATGCCGACATGGAGTGGCTGCACGCCCTGGTATCCGACTGGCAACTGCTCGCGGATCTCTCCTTTGCCGATCTCATCCTCTGGGCAGGCAGGCGCGATGGCGGCGGCTGGGTTGCGGTGGCCCAGATGCGGCCAACCACCGGCCCGACCGCATTTCATGACGACATCGTGGGCACAACCGTGCCGCCCGGCGAGCATCCCCTCCTCGACACCGCCGCACGCGAGGGCAGGATCTGCCGCGAGGGGGACCCGGACTGGATCGATGGGGTGCCGGTGCGGGAGGAAACGATTCCGGTGCGCCGGGATGGCCGGATCATTGCCGTTATCCAGCGGAGCACCAACCTCAGCTCGGCGCGTACCCCGAGCCGTCTGGAACTGACATATCTCCAGAGTGCCGATGACCTTGCGCAGATGGTGGCGGCTGGGCGGTTCCCGTTTCCTGGTGAGCAGCCCACTCTCGTCCGTTCGCCGCGCGTTGGGGATGGCCTGCTACGGCTGGACCGTGGCGGCAGGGTGATGTACGCGAGCCCCAATGCTCTTTCTGCCTACCGGCGGCTCGGCATCTCCGCCGATCTCGTAGGCGCTGACCTGGGGCCGCTCACGACCGTCATAGGTGATCCGGGCGCTGCGGTTGACGACTCGCTCACCGCGGTGGCGAGCGGTCGCCTGCCACGTGAGACCGAGGTGGAGGGGAACGGGTCCGTTGTGCAATTGCGCGCCATCCCGCTCGCCGTGGATGCGAGCCGCACGGGCGCCCTGGTGCTGGTCCGCGATGTGACCGAGCTACGCCGCAGGGAACGCGAACTACTGACCAAGGACGCTACGATCCGTGAGATCCACCACCGGGTGAAAAACAACCTGCAGACAGTTGCCGCGCTGCTCAGACTCCAGGCGCGCCGGATGCGGGTACCGGAGGGCCGGGCCGCGTTGGAGGAGGCGGTCCGCCGGGTGGGATCAATTGCGATCGTTCACGAGACGCTGTCCCACACCCCGAGCGATGTCATCGATTTCGATGACATCGCTGGGCGCGTCGCGATGATGGCGGCCGAGGTCGCCGCGCCGGAGACGCGGGTGACGCCGCGCCTGACTGGCCGCTTCGGGGCGCTGCCCGCCTCGGTCGCGACTCCGCTGGCGATGGTGCTGACCGAGCTCCTGCAAAACGCGCTGCAGCACGGCCTGAACCAGCGCGCGGGCGTCATCGAGGTGGAGGCGCGGCGAGAGCCGGGCCGCATGACGGTGGTGGTCGCGGACGACGGTGTTGGCCTGCCCGGCGGATTTGACCTAGACCGGTCGTCCAGACTTGGCTTGCAAATCGTTCGCACGCTCGTGGTGGGGGAACTCGGTGGGCGGCTTGAGTTTGCGCTGCGGCCGGGAGGCGGGACCGAGGTGGTCATCGGTCTTCCGGTGGAGATGCCCGCGGAACCCGAGGCCGCCCAAGAAAGTGACGGCTCGACCACGCTTGACCTCTTGCCTGGCAGCGGGCATGGCGCCAGGCGCACAGGCTGACCGGCGTACAGCGCAGGGCGTCACCGCAAGGGCATTCCCGACTCTTAGACGTGTGCGCGGGCCTCCGCGTAGGCGGTGCGTCGCTTGAGCGCACGCCGGTCCTCTTCGCTGGTGCCGCCCCACACGCCGGCATCCTGGCCGCTATCGAGGGCCCATTGGAGGCAGTCTGCGCACACCGGGCAGCGTCGGCACACCTGCTTGGCTTCTTCGATCTGCAGGAGGGCTGGGCCCGTATTGCCTATTGGAAAAAACAGCTCGGGATCCACGTCACGGCAGGCGGCGTGGTGGCGCCAGTCCATGCGGTCTACTCCTCAATACGACAGTTGAGCCGCCAGCGGCTCTGCGGGCGTTGTCGAGCTTGTGAATCATTTCACGAAGCAGAGCACAGTAATCCGCGCCCTTGCCGTGCGCAGAAGAGCGTACGTCGAGCAAAAGCGCGACCGTCAGCAGTCACGTGAGCAGCCATGCGGTATGTGTCCGCAGCTACCGCTCGGCGATCGTGGGTGGCGGCGCAACAGACCCCGTGCCTTGCATCGATAACGAGCCTCTCAAAGGTTTGCGATCAACCGCAAGAGCTTTCGGCAAAGGTCGGGCGGATTTCCATGTCAGATGGGTCACAACGCGAGACGCGTACTTCTGCCCACGTGCAGTACACGAAAGATTCGTCCTTATTGTGGAGGGACTTTCTCAAGATGCGACACATCGGACCGGCGACTCTGATAGGGGCATTGTCGGCTGGGCCCCGCAGGAGTCCGCTGGCACCGCGGGCGCGGCTGGCACCGCGGGCGCGGCTGGCACCGCGGGCGCGGCTGGCACCGCGGGGCGCCTGGCACCGCGGGCACGGCTGGCACCGCGGGGCGCGGCGCAGGCCCGTTTGACGCTCAGGCAATTACGCGCAGAGCTTCCGGTATGTAGCGAAGCTTGAGGTACTCAGTTTCGCCAATGTACTCCCCGTCCACTTGACAGGCGATCGGCCGCTTGGAGTGAAGCGTGATTTCGGCCTCGTCATGAAGGTTAACCACATGCCGGCCCGACGGCTGTCGGCCGCGGCCGTCCAGCATCTGACGCAGCACGTTCAAGGTTCCGACGGTACGCATCCTTCGAAGCGCGAACACGTCGAGTCCGGTGTCGAATCCTGCCCTCGGGTTGGGATTGACGGGACGGTTGCCCAGGTAGGTCCACGGCGACGTGTTGGACACGATGACGATAAATAGCGGGCCGATTGGCGCGTGGCCCTCCCGTTCGAGGGTCAGCGCGGGGTCGTGGCGGTCAGTCACGCCATAGAAATGGCGCACCGCGGCCCAGACGTAAAGAGCTGCCGATGCCGGGCGCCCGTCGGCGCGCTGGCCTTCCACCGCACGGATGACCTCAGCGTCAAGGCCGAGTCCGGTGCTGAAGGTGAAGTACCGGTCGCCAGCGAGGCCGAGGCCGGTACGCCGCTCGCGTCCCTCGTGAATTGCCTCGAGGAGCACACCCGTGGCGTCGATCGGGTCCACCGGAATGCCCAGCGCACGGACGAAAACGTTGGACAGGCCGCCAGGTATCGGGGCCAGCGCTGGAAGATCCCCGGCCGCCGGGCGCTGGTCGGACAGATAGCCGTCCTTTGCCCGGGCGCCGATCATGCCGTTTACGGCCTCGTTAATCGTTCCATCGCCGCCGAGCGTGAACACCATTTCGCAGCGTTTTGCAACTGCCTCGCCCGCTAGCTCCGCGGCGTGACCCCGGTACCGTGTGTGCACAACCTCGAGTTGGACCGAGGACGCCAGCGCCGACGCGATGACGTCCCGGCGCGGTCCGGTCGTGGACGTGGCGCGCGGATTGACGATCAGGAGCGCTCGCACGCGCCCAGGGTAACTTTGCTGGAAGGATCGCATATATGCGGGAACGTCCGGTGACCTTGCTCGGTGCTGCGATGGTGCAGGCGGCCGAGTCTGCTGGCGTGCTGGCCGCCACGGTGCTCGCGGGCATTGACACGGTCACCGGCAGCTCCTACCAGGTCAGCAGTGGGCTGGCGCTGACCCTTATCGGCCTCGGCACCGCGCTCGGCCTCGCCACCGTGGCCCTGGGGCTGACGCGTGCGCGTAGGTGGAGCCGGACCCCGGCGTTCCTCACTCAGTTGTTCTGCGCGATCGTGGCCATCTATCTGCTCCAAGCGAACCGCTACGAGTGGGGAGTGCCGCTGATCTTGCTCGCCGTGGTCGGCCTGGCCGCTCTCCTCGCGCCCACAACGTTGCGCGCGCTCGTTGGCGAGCCAGGCGGCCGCCGCCGCTGAGGCCCTGGCCAAACATCGCCGCGGCTGCGGTGGGCGCTATTCCTCCGCGGTCAGGCCGTCGCGCAACTGGGCCAGCGTGCGGGCGAGCAGCCGCGACACATGCATCTGCGAAATGCCGAGTTCGGCCGCGATCTGCGACTGCGTCATATTGCCGAAGAAACGCAGCAGAAGGATCCTTTTCTCGCGTGGGGGCAGGCGCTCAAGCAATGGCTTGAGCGATTCCCGGTATTCCACGCCCTCGAGCGCGTCATCCATGATCCCAAGTGAATCGGCGACGGCGGGAGCGTCCTCGTCGCCTGAATCTGGTGCGTCGAGTGACACCGTGGAATACGCGTTGGCCGATTCCAGCCCTTCGAGGACGTCTTCCTCGCTCATCTGCAGATGACCGGCGAGTTCGCTTACCGTGGGGGCGCGCCCTTCGCGCTGCGCCAGGTCGCTGATGGCCTTGGTGAGCGACAGCTTGAGCTCTTGCAGGCGCCGTGGCACCCGAACCGCCCATCCCTTGTCGCGGAAGTGCCGCTTGATCTCGCCGACAATCGTAGGCGTGGCATAGGTGGAGAACTCCACGCCGCGGTCGAGGTCGAACCGGTCGATGGATTTGATCAAGCCGATCGTGGCGACCTGGGTGAGGTCGTCCAGCCATTCACCGCGGTTGCGGAACCTTCGGGCGAGGTACTCAACGAGCGGGAGGTGCAACTCCACGAGCTCGCTGCGTATCCGCTGGCGGTGCCGCTCTCGTGCCGTTACCTGTCCCGCGACGTATCGCGGCTCTTCTGCAAGACGATGGTCACCTTCTCATCTGGTCCCACATGTGCATCGACCTTCCCGGCTAGGGCATTGAGCACGGTCCAGGAAAAAGTCTCCCGCGACGGGGGCCGCCCGTTTGCTGCCTGTACCGAGACCGCGACCGTCATGGCGTACGTGCCGAGCTCGAATTCGCACTCCAGGCTGGTTCCGGGCAGTGCTTGAGGAAGCAGCATGGCGCACGCTTCGTCGACCGCGATGCGCAGGTCTTCTATCTCGTCGAGGGTGAAATCCAGCCGCGCGGCCAGGCCCGCTGTGGCGGTGCGCAGCACCGACAGATAGGCGCTCTCTGCGGGCATGCGGACAGTAACGACGTCTTTTGGCCCTTGGCCACCCGTGGCCGCGGCAGCGCCCGCCAGCGGTGGCCGGGCGGCGGTTCTTTCGGTCACGACCCTCCTCAGGGCGTCGTCACAGGCGCGGTGTTTCTGGTTGCAACCTACCGCTGGATCAGGGCTGCGCAGATCCGCCGCGCGAGGTTAGCCGTGCGGGAATTCCATCTTTGGGCGTCGAGCGTACCCATCTACCTGGGCAAATGACAGAAAAGGCCAGATGTGGAATCGGCCGGCGCGCGGCCGGTCCGTGCCCCCAGGGACCGAATTTGCCGCTGCCCGCCTGGCCGTGGCCTTGCCGGGCAGCGGCAAATTTACTGGCTGGCGGTGCCCGGCGCGTCAGCTCTTGGTGTCGGCGAAGACCTTGGCAATCTCGTCGATCTTGGCGAGCAGTTCGTCGCCCTTGGCCGGGTCGGTGCTGCCCTTGGCCCCGGCCGCCCCCGCGAGCTTGGTGGCCTCGTTGAACAGCTGGTGCAGGTGCGGGTACTTCTCGAAGTGCGGTGGCTTGAAGTAGTCGGTCCACAGGACCCAGAGGTGATGCTTCACCAGCTCAGCGCGCTCTTCCTTGATCAGGATGGCACGTGTGCGGAACTCTGGATCACTGTTCTGCTGGTACTTCTCGCAGATCGCCTTGACGGACTCGGCCTCGATCCGGGCCTGCGCTGGGTCATAAACGCCGCACGGCAGGTCGCAGTGCGCGTGTACGGTGGCCTTCGGCTCGAGGAGACGTGTGAGCAGCCTCATCGATTCCCTTCCTCGTGTCGGATCATCGGTGTCGGATCATCGCTTCCCGAAGCCTGACACTACCCCGCTGGGCGTGAAGCAATTCCGGCGGGGACCGAGTCCTGGCCTGACTGCCGGGCATGTGCCGCGGTACCCGACTGGAGGAAGCATGCGCTGGCCGCTCTGGCGCGTCGCGGTGGCCGAACGGTCCATGGAGCCGGCGCTGCGCCCCGGTGACTGGCTTCTCGTGCTGCGGACGAGACGTATCAGCCCCGGCCAGGTCGTGGTGGTACGCCATCCCGTGCGCACGGACATGTTCCTGGTGAAGCGCGCGGCGCGGCGGGAAGCCGGCGGCTGGTGGCTGGCCTCAGACAACCCGGCCGCGGGAGCGGTGGACAGCAGGAGTTTCGGCGCGGTGCCGGTCACGCTCATAGCGGGCCGGGTGCTGCTGCGTTACCGCCGCGGTCGGCGAGCCGGTTACTGAACGCCCGGAGGCCCCCATCCCATGGCGGGACGGGGGCCTCCGGCTGGCCGTATGGCCCTGGCCGATTCCGGTCGGCTACGCGTGGTCGGGATCGCCCGGGATTAGCTGCCGACAGCCGGCTCGGGCGGCTGCTGAGCCTGCCGCGCGACCAGCTCTTCCATCTCCTGGTTGGGCAGCCGCACGGTCATCGCCCAGAAGTAGATGACCAGGCTGAACGCGGCGACGATGGCCATGTCCCACCAGAACGGGATGGTGTTGGTGTTTACCGGCGGCGCTTCCGCACCGCCGCCGTACTGGCCCAGCCAGGAGATGATGCCCATGCCGACCAGGTAGGCCGGCAGCCATGACGCAGACCTCCAGTCCAGCGGCGGCCGCTCCTTGTCAAAGGCCATGCAGATGCCGATCAGCGCGTAGCCGATCACGAGCACGACACCGAGCTTCCAGATCACCTCGAGGCCCGACCAGTAGATGAGCATATTGGCGACGATGAACGCGATCGGGGACAGGACCGCAGCGACGGGCAGGCGGTAGGGCCGGGTCGCCTCCGGCACCTGCCTGCGGAACGCGCCCAGCGACAGCGGCGCGCCCGCGTACATCAGCACGCTGGCCGAGGTGACCAGCCCGACCAGCGCCTTCCAGCTCGGGAACGGCAGCAGGAAGACCAGGCCGAGCACGAACGCGAAGAGCAGGCTGGCCCAGGGCACGCCCCGGCTGTCGACCCTGGAGAAGATCTGCGGGAAGTACCGGTTCCTGGCGAGGCCGTAGCCGACCCGCGACCCCGAGGTCAGGTACATCAGGCCGGTGCCGGACGGCGAGATGACCGCGTCGACCCGCAGGAGGGTGGCCAGCCAGCCGAGCGCTACCGCGCCGGCCAGGAAGGCGAGCGGCCCGGATTGAAGGTTCGCATTGTCGGCCAGACCGGCAAAGCCGTGCGTGAGATCGCCGGGCCGCAGCGCGCCGATGAACACGACCTGCAGCATCACGTAGATCACGGTCCCGAGCAAGATCGCGGTGACAATCGCCCGCGGCAGGTTCTTCTGCGGGTTCTTGATCTCGCCGGCCAGTTGGTCGGCCTGCTCGAAGCCGAGGTAGGCGAAGATGATGCCCGCCGACGGAATCGCGGCGAACAGGCTCTTGATGCCATACGGCATGAACCCGCCGTGCGAGCCGAAGTTGCTGCC
>WNGF01001730.1_pt1 | contig 41081 bp, 28 predicted proteins | sample 5400641 | NCBI WGS metagenome assembly WNGF01 (sample SAMN13153371, study PRJNA577476) | soil metagenome | isolation source: 80 cm soil or saprolite under grassland replicate 2 | place: USA:California | collected 2016-06-15 | reverse complement strand
CGCCGCCGCACTGCGCAAGCTCGGCATCCCACAGTGGCAGGATGAGCTGCGCGATGCTTGCACGCTGTCCGCAGAGGTGTGTGCGAGTGTCGAGCGCTAACAGTCCGCCAAACCATAAGAGGCCGAGTGTTGGAGATTGCGTGTCCAACGTAATCAATGACAGCCATCGCATCCCGAAACGTGTCAGATGGCGGCGGAACGTCGTTCCAAATCACAACGGCATCGCACCGCCACCTGACACGTTTTGATCAAACGAAGGATCATCCATGCTCGCCGAGCTGATTTGGCACGGCAAGTACAACGCCGGTGGCACCAAGAAATCCCCGCTGCGCTCTGAGGTTAAGAATCTTATATGACACGGAAAGATGTTCGCCCTTTGTTGGGACGCGATGTTGGGACAATGGGTGAAAGGCGGCTTGAGGAGTGGGCAGCGCAAGAAGGTATCATCGCTTCTGCCCGGCCCAGCGCGATGCGATCGAGACGCTGATCTACCTGTTCGAGGTCAGGCACCCAATGATCCGGCTCAAGCCTCTACTTCACGCGTCAATATCAGTGTCATGGACGACTAGCGGATATCCGGCGGAAGCGGATCGTCGGCGTGTCTGGGCGTCCATTCCTGGGCGAACAGCTCGACGACAAAGATCTGATCCTCGTGCGTGCGGTAGACGATCGTATACACAAGGTGCGTGTCCCAAGCGCTCGCGATGCGCAGAGTCCGACCACGCAGATCGTAACGCACAAATGCTCCAACCGTTGGAGCGATCCGGATCGCGGCCAGCAAGAGCCGCGCCTGGTCGCGCTGCACATCATTCAGCGTCGCCCAGCTAACGCGGGCCTGGGGTTCCCAGAAGACCCGGATCGGTTTATTCATGCCGCCTGCTATTCTCCCGCCTCACCAGGTGGGCAAACAGCTGAAACAATTTGATCGGTGGGCTCGCCGGTGAGCGGGTCGCCCGCATACCAGCCGGTACGGTTTGCTTCATCGATCGCGGCTGTGAGCGCGGCCACGTATGCATCCGAGAAGGGCGGCAACAATTCGGCGATAACATGCGGCGGAACGCCCAGCCGCTCGGCAATCTGGCGCTTGGTCGGGTTCTGAAGCGCTGCGTCGTGGCGCAAGACCCGCCTATATGTCTGCTCGGAGATGCCAAGCTGGCTGGCGAACTCGCCTACCGTCAGATAGCGCTGGTTGCGAAAATCTTCAATCGAACGGATAATCATACGGCCTCCGTTGAATCATCGTTTGGCCAGCGTATTATACACACAAAATCATCGAAATTCAACTGCTTCATCATCGTTGCAACATTGTTGCTTCACCACAACTTCCCAAACCGATTCTCAGTGCCGGCGCGCAGCCGCTGAATATTCTCGCGGTGCAGGTACACCACGAAGATCGCCATGACCCATACGAACAGCGCGTAGGCTAATGGCATTCGCCCGGTCAGGTAGAAGAGTGTGCCCAAGAAAAAAACCACTGCGGCAGCGCTGAGCGAGCCGACCGACGACATACGGGTGATCAGAAACGCGATGATCCAGGCGGCCAACCCGAACGGGATCAACAGCGGGAAGATTGCTAACAGCACGCCCGTGCTGGTGCCAACCGCCTTACCGCCCTTGAAGCCCAGATACACGGGGAAGGTGTGGCCAAGCACGGCCGCGACGCCGACGAGAATAATCGCGAAGAAGTGGCTAGGCAGCAGCCACAGCGCCACCAACGTTGGCAGCATGCCCTTGAGGATATCGAGTGAAGCCGCGACGACGAACGGCCCAAACCCACTCGAGCGCCAGACATTCGCCCCACCAACGTTGCCACTGCCGACATTACGCAGATCGATACCGCGCGAGCGTGCAACCAGGTAGCTGAATGGAATCGCGCCAATCAGATAAGCGGCGACAATCAGGCCAGCTGTCAGCAGTAGCTCAGAAGTCGGCATAGCTTACCTCCATAAAACGTAAGACGAAAAACGTAAACATATATTTGCCGCGCCATAGCGGATGAGGCATTACGTTTTACGCATTACGCATTACGTGTTACGCCTGTCTACCGCCTTCTGTTGCGCAGCCGCCGCGATCAGCAGCTCGGGCTGGCGGCGAAAGCGATCCCAAGCCACCGCGCCGCTGGCGATCGATTGGAGCGTATCCCACAGCGCGCGGTTCGTCGGCGCCGCGATGCCGGCCGCTTGCGCCGCCTGCGCCACGGCGCCATATAGAAATGCGCCTTCCGATCGTGCGTTGCCGCGCACCAGGTCGAGTTGCAGCGACGGCGGCTTTTTACCGCGCCCGCCGGCGACAAATCTGCGCAGCAGTGGGTACAGGAGCACTGGTGGAATGCGCCGCATTGCGATAGCCAGCAGCGCGGCTGGGTAGTGCGGCAGGTTCATCGGCTTGATTGATAATCGATCCATGACTGCTAGCCCTTCCAGGAAGGCCTGCCGCTCCAGCGCGACCAGCCGGCGGTCGGCATAGACGTCGGCCACCGGCATGTCGAGGATCGCCGCCGTGGCGTTGCCGAGCAGATTCAACAGCGCTTTCGACCATTTCATAGCACGGTAATCGACAAATATTCGCACGCCGAAGCCCGCGCCGCGCAGCGCCATGGCGGCGCGCTGCGCGGCCACCTGAGCCACCGGCCGCATCGGCGCGATACCAATGCCGCCGGACTTGGCCACTTCGATCTGCCCAGGCGCATCGACTTCCACCGAGGTCGTAATCGCGCCGCTAATGACTCGATCGGCCCCGATCTGCTCGGCTATTAGCTCTTCATTGCCAATTCCATTCTGCATGGTGAGAACAAACTCTGGCTGCAGCGCTTCGAGCGCTGGTATAGCGCCGGTAGTGTCGTAACCCTTCACACACACGATTGCTAGCTCGGGATGTCGGTCCTGTGGCGCGAGCGCGCTCGGATCGGTAATAACCACCAGACCGTCGATGACCTGTCGCTCGCTGTCTTCAACAATCCGCAGGCAATGCTGCTCGAGCGCCGCGGCGACGGCGGGCCGCGCAAGCACGACGGTACGCTGCCCGGATTGCGCCAGCCGGCCGGCGATCAGCAGCCCAATTGCGCCCGCGCCCACTACTACAATCGCCACGTCTATCTCTCCAGTCAGCGCGCTTAAAGAACGGTTATATTACAGCATCTTGGGACAATGCGCCAGCGTTATATTTGTAGAGATATTGCCGGTATTCTGGTGATAGAATCACTTGCGTTTCAATTCTGTAGTACAGTAGAATAGCTGCGGCTGATGATGATCAGCCTCTCGGCTGTCCGCCGCATGTTTTGTGCTTTGCCAGCCAAGCCTCAGAACAGGATGTACGTGGTCACTCGTAAAAACACGGATTTTGTTCTTCGTATCGAACGTTTTTTCGTTCACAGAACGAAAAAACGTTCGATACGAAAGATTTTTGATCCGTGATGGTCCAATGTTCGCGTCCACTGCGTAAGTCCTGTCAATAAGAGAAAAGCATTATGAAACACATTCGTCCCGCGCTCGTTCTTTTGATGCTCTTATTACTCTGGCCTGTAGGCGTGGGCGCGGCGCCAACCGCACCTCAGGATGTGCGCTTGGGCGAATTAGTCGTCAAGTTGCGATCCGGCAGCGCGCTTTCGGGCATGGCGCGGGCGAGTGGCCCGCATGCTGCCGCGCTCAATGCGATGCTGCGCCGGGCCGGTGCGCGCACGGCGCTCGAATTGGGCGACCATAGCGCGACCTATCGCGTGCGTGTGCGCGCCAGCACCGACCTACATGCGTTCGCGGTCGATCTGAGCGCCAACCCCGATGTAGCCTTTGCCGAGCCCAATCACATGCGCTCCCAGATGCGCACGCCGAACGATCCGGTGCTGACTCAGCAGTGGGCTTTGCGCGATATCCATGCCTACGAGGCCTGGGACATCACTACTGGTGGCGATATCACGATTGCGCTGCTCGACACCGGCGTCTCGCCAAGCCATCCCGACTTATCGCATAAACTGCTCCGCGGCTACGATTTCTATAATAATGACGACGACGCCCGCGACGACGAAGGCCATGGCACCTACACCGCCGGTGTGGCCGCCGCCAGCAGCAACAATGGCGCGGGTATCGCCGGGATCTGCTGGGGTTGTAAGATCTTGCCAGTCAAAGTGCTCGGCAGCCGCGGCCAGGGCGACGACGCAACGATCGCCCAGGGCATCCGCTGGGCCGTCGATCAGGGCGTGCGGATTATCAGCATGAGCCTGGGCGGGCCGGAAGATACCCTCGTCATGCGCGACGCCGTGAGCTATGCGCACGATCATAATGTGCTGATCATTGCCGCCTCGGGCAATGGCCAGGCCGACGGTAATCGGCCGAACTATCCCGCGGCCTACCCAACGGTGCTGGCGGTTTCGGCGACCAACAGCACCGATGGCGTGACCGGCTTTTCGACCACTGGCAGCTTCGTCGACATCGCCGCACCGGGGGTAGGGCTATGGAGCACAATCTGGAGCCCGCGCGATGGCGATACCTATGGTGTAGAGAACGGCACCTCGGCCTCATGCCCGCATGTGGCCGGGGCGGCCGCGCTTGCATTGACGCTGCGCCCCGACTTGAGTGCCGACCAGTTGGCCGAAGTGCTGGAGGCCGCCGCCGACGACCAAGGCTCACCCGGTAAAGATCCAGAGTACGGGTTTGGGCGGCTCAACTTGCTGCGCACTGTGCAACTGGCCTCAGACCCAAACATTCTCAGCCGCTCGCGCATCCAGGGCGTCGTCACAGGCGCGCAGGGCGGCCAGGTTACGGTTACGCTCAGCAATGGCCAGCAAACCCAGCCCGATGGCAATGGCGTGTATCGTTTTGAGAACCTGCCGGCTGGCGCCTATACTGTGACAGTCAGTAGTCCAAGCGGGGCAGCCACCGCGCAGCAGGCCTGGCTCAGCGGCACGCCGATCAGTATCGCGACGCTCAACTTCAGCTTTGGGCCAGACGCATCGCAGTATTTTGTCCCAGTCGCGCCACCGGCGGACGGCGCGCCATTTTTCCCGCAAACCGGTCATACGCTGCGCGGCACGTTTCGCAGCTATTGGCTGGCCAATGGTGGGCTGCCAATCTTCGGCTACCCAACCAGCGAAGAATTTGTTGAGCGTGGCGAAGACGGCCGCGACTACGTCGTACAGTACTTCGAACGCCACCGCTTCGAGCTTCACCCCGAGAACGCCGCGCCTTATCATGTGCTGCTAAGCCGCCTGGGCGACACAATTTTGCAGCAAAGCGGGCGCAACTGGTTCAACTTCCCAAAGGGCACGCCCAGCCCTGGCTGCCAGTACTTCGAAGCGACCGGCCATAGCCTATGCGAGCCATTCCTGAGCTATTGGCGCAACAATGGCCTGGAGCTTGACGGCCAAGCTGGAAAAACGGCCGCCGAGAGCTTGGCACTGTTTGGCCAACCGATCTCGGAGCCGCAGGTTGAGACGCTTGGCGATGGGCAGAGCTATGTCGTGCAGTGGTTTGAGCGCGCGCGCTTCGAGAGCCACGGCGCTCAGGGTGTGCTGCTCGGCCTGCTCTCGAATGATCTCACTAGCGCGCGCGGCTGGCGGCGCTAACGAACGTAACGACAAAACGGCATACTGTCTGGTAGGCGTTCGGGGCGCCTTGGCGCCCCGAACGTTTTTTGCCGTCTTCCAGTCTCGGGGCCACTGCAAAACCGCAAAACGCAAGCTTCGTGGAGCGATGCGGCCACTCCAAATCTCCCTCACTGCAAAATAGAACGCCGAGAGAAGAAACGTTCACCAACAGCAATTGATCGAAGGGTATCACAAATAGGCCGCCATTCGTTTCATATATGAGCATCATTCACCAACCCTCAACATATGAGCTTCAAATATCTGCGTGTTAGAGAAGCAATGGAGGACTTCTTCGTAAGCCAGCTTTGATCAACATCGCTGTGATTGTTGAGAAGCTGACAGACACGCCGGTATAGCATGGCATTTTAAATCAAACATAAGGAGAAAGTAATGATTCGTTTCCGCCTGCCCCGGCTCGGTTTACTGCTGCTGGTCATTGCAGCATTGGCGGTGATGGCGCCCCAGGGCAGCGCCCAGGCACAGACTAGCCAGCGCTGTTTCACCGAGACCGGATTCTGCATCGATGGTCGCATTCGTGAATTCTGGGAACAGAATGGCGGCCTGCCGGTGTTTGGTTTGCCTGTAACCCCTCTGCAAGTCGAGACGATCGAAGGGAAGATGTTGCAGGTACAGTGGTTCGAACGCAATCGGTTGGAGCTGCATCCTGAGAACAGGCGACCGTACGACGTGTTGCTCGGCCGGCTTGGCGCCGATCGCTTGGCCCAACAGGGCCGCGATCCGTTTACCTTCCCCAAGAATGGCGCCCAGAATGGCTGTCGGTTCTTCCCCGAGACCGGGCATAATGTCTGTGGCGATATTCTAAAGGCTTGGCACGCCAGCGGGTTGGAATTTGATGGTAAGAAAGGCAAAACCGAGGCCGAGAACCTGGCGTTGTTTGGCCTGCCGCTGAGCGACCCCGCAGTTGAGACGCTGAGCAACGGCCAGCAGTACACCGTCCAGTGGTTCGAGCGCGCGCGCTTTGAGTTGCATCCCGAAAACCAGTCGCCCTATAATGTGCTGCTCGGTCTGCTGGGCAACGAGGTCCGCGCCGGTAGCGCCGCTGCTGCCCCCGCGCCGGCCCCGACCGACCCATGCGCCGATGTTCCCGACCCGGTCGACGCGCGTATTCGCCCCAGCAAGTGTATCAAAGAGGGCGAGATCATCGCGATGGATATCTATGGCTTCAAGCCGAACGATAAGATTGGCTACTGGCTGAACACGCCGGATGGCGCCATCTATGGCACCGTGCGTACGTACAGTATCGGCCCGCGCGGCGCAGTCGATGGTTTGCCCTTCGACACAAAAGGATTGCCGGCTGGATTATGGTCGTTTGTCTTCCAGAGCTCGACCAATGGTCATCAGTCGATTATCTACTTCAAGGTGTTGAAGCCTTAGCTTGTCCGATCGACCACCACGAATTAAAAATCTCTCGAAGGTTTTTCGTTCGCAGAGCGAAAAACCTTCGATACGAAGAAGAAAAATCCGCGTTTTACCACTGCCCGCGCAAATCCTGGCTTTGAAAGCTAGAGTGCTATTAGCCAAATTCTTTCGCGCCGATATCGCCCCGGAACGTTCGTCCCTCGAACGCGATTCGCTCAGCATTGATCAGTGCCCGGCCACGCGCGCCCGCTAGCGTCGCCCCGGTGGCGACGACTGTGATCACCAGACCGCCGGTGGTGTGAAGCGTTCCACTACTGGAAGGCCCGCCGCCGAACAGCGGCAGCGCCAACCCGCCGAGCAAGTTGCTTCCGCTGCCACGGCTTAGGCGTGGGACATAGCGCAGTCCGGCGGAGCGCTCGGTGCCACTATGGAATGCCAGCACTCCTTCATCCAGCATTTCGACGCCGCTAATTGTGCCGCCGATCGGAAAATGATGCGGGTAGCCACGCGCAAACAACCCAATACCAACGCTGGCCGTCGGCGACCACTGCGGTGCGGGGCAGTCGTGGAGTCGCTGCGCAATCATTGCCTGGATCCACGGCAGCAGATCATCTTCCAGTCGCGGCAGCACAACCTGCGCCTCGCCTTCATGCATACCAGCGCGCAAAGCCGTCAAACGCGGCCCCTGGTCGGTGATCAGGCAGTCGATGCCCAGGATGCCCCAGAACGGCAGTTGATCTTGCATCAAACCGGCAACCACCGGCATCATCACTTTCTCGTGCAGATATGTAGTGAGCTTGCGCGCGAATGTCGAGTTGCTGGTATGCGCGCCAACGCCGTACGCAGGCGCGCCGCCATCATTCTCTTCGACGCGGTCATAGAGCCGTACTGGCAGCAGCGGTACGGCGGTGCGGCCGTCGGTGAATGCCGATAGCACCACCCGCGCCCCACGTAACGCAGTTTCGATCACTACCCCCTGGTTGCCGCCTTCGGGAGTGTACGCGGCGAACAGCTCGCGCAGGCCTTCCAGCGCGGTGTAGCGATCGGCATAGATCGCCTCGCCGCCGGCGCTATGATCGGCCTTAATGATCACTGGCAGGGGCTGGGTCGCCAGGTATTTCTCAGCGGTCTCTCGGTCGGTGAAAGCGCGCCCCGGCGCAGTCGGCAGCTTGTGGCGCAGCATGAACTCCTTAGCCTGGCAACGGCTGCGTTCCAACACAGTCGAGCGCTGCGACGGGCCGCACACGCCAATCTGGAGTGAGATTGCCTCATCGACCAGGCCGGCGTGCAGCGGATGACTGTCGGCTGGTACGATAATGTCGATGCCCTCATCGAAGGCCCAGCGAGCAACCGCTGCCGCGTCGCCGATATCGATGTCGGCGGTGGGCACCAGCGCGCTGGTGCCGCCATTGCCGGGCGCGCTGATCAGCTCATGGACCAGCGGGCTGTTGAAGAGTTTCCATGTGAGCGTATGCGCGCGCCCATCATTGCCAAGCAAAAGAATTTTCATAGGTTTTCTGATATTGCGGGTTGTTCGCTTCGAAAATTATAGCATGGTGGGCGCGACCTTAGCCGGCGGTCGTCACCCAGAGGGTACCCGGGTCGCGGCCGGTCGCTAACCGCCGCGCAGGCGCGTCTCGCGGTAGAGCTGTTCGAACCTATGCACCACCACGTCTTTCGCGAAGCGCTGTTCCACATGCCGCCGCGCTTGCGCGCCCAACCTACGGCGTTCGGCCGGATCGACTAAAAGCGCCGCCAATCGCCGCGCGAAGCCTGCTGTAGTGGCCGCAAGCGCGCCATTGACGCCATCGGCGATGATATCGGGCGTGCCGCCGGTTGGCATCGCCAACACTGCCGCACCGCACGCGCCGGCCTCGAGCGGCACGCGACTTAAGGGCTCGCCCCAGGCCGAAGGAAAAAGCAGCAACTCGCAGTTCGCCATCAGTCGCAGCGCTTCGTCATGCTCGATCCAGTCGAGGCAGCGCACGCGCACATTCAGCGCCGTTAGCTCGCGTTCCAACTCAGCGCGCAGCGGTCCATCTCCGGCGATCACCAGGTTGAGGATAGAGGATGGAGGATGGAGGATAGAACGGCCTCCATCTTCTATCCTCCATCCTCTATCCTCTATCCTCACTTGCAGGCGGAATAACTCCTGGAATATCTCGATCAGCAGGTGCGCGCCCTTGTTGCGCTCCAGCTTGCCGACGAACATGAGATACGGCGTCGCGGTTGGCATGCTGGTCTGCGGCGTGGCGATCGCCGCGTCGATCGCGGCGAGGTCGACCATGTTCGGGATGACGTGCAGCCGCTCGGGCGCGACGATCGGCGCCAAGCGCTCGGCCATATAGTCGCTGACGGCAATCACCGCGCTGGCCTGGCGCAGCGCCTGCTGCCGCCGGCGTACATGGGCCAACATGTAGGGGATCGCTGGCAGCGCCAGAACGCCGCGATTACCGACGCGCCCAACTTGCGGCCGGCCATGATCGCCGCCGGCGCGCTCTGGACGTGTTGGGCATGAATGATCAGCGAATTGATCGATGTTGGATCATGGATGATGCGAGCCGCCACATCGACGATTGCCTGAGCCAGTTGCGGCCAGAAGCGCTCGTAGCGGAAATAATTCTGGATGAATGGAGCTTTTGGCGCCCAATAGTGGACGCGCACGGTTGGAACGCCCAGGACATCTTCGCTGAGCACTTGTGCGTTTGGCGGCGTGGCAGATCGATCGGGGGCGGCGTTCCGATGCGGAACAATCGCCACGACGGCGTGGTTGCGCTCAATCAGCGCGCGCGCCAGCGTGTGCGCACTCCAGCCGGCGCCGCCACAGCGCGGCGGAAAAACATCGCTGGGCAGCAACACGCCGAGTCGCTCGCTCATGGCTGCGCCGTGATCGCCAGTCCTTGTTGTGCCAACGCATGCTCGATCCCGCTCTGCAAGTTGCTGAGCGTCACTAGCCGCCCCAGGTCGAGCCCAAGCTGCACAAGTGTCTGCGCGACTTCGGCGCTAATGCCGACCAACACGACCTGTGAGCCAAGCAGGCTGGCTGCGCGGGCCGTCTGCATGAGGTGATTCGCCACATTTGTATCAACCACCGCAACGCCGGTGATATCGAGCAGCACCATCTCGGCCTGCTCGCGGGCAATCGCTTCGAGCAAGGCTTCGGTGAGGGCCTGGGCGCGGGCGCTATCGACCCGGCCGACCAGCGGAACGACTAACACGCCATTGTAGAGCGGAATTATCGGGTTCGAAAGCTCTTGGATCGCTTCGCGCAGCCGCTCTTGTGTTGCGCTGGCCTCGCGGAGTCGCTCAATGATATCCTGGTGGTATGTGTCGATAATGGCGCGAGCGCTTTGATGTGTCAGATCTTCCAGCGCTCTGGTCGTCTCGAGTATCTCGCCTGGCGACAGCGATAATTGCCCAATCGCACGGTAAATCGCATCGCGCTGTGCATCAAGCAGCTCTAGCGCGTCGGCGCGCTCGATGCCGTCGCGCATCTGCTCTTGCGCCATCCGAGTGACTGTCTGCTCAAGCAGCGCTGGCGACTGTTGGAGCATGCCGATAAGCGCATCTAATCCGGCCAGCAAAATTGCGTGTCGTTCTTCGTTCGAGATCGCCCGAATGTGCTGGGCAACCGGTGTCGCCAATAACGTATCGGCGATCTGGGCTTTATGCTGCTGGAGCAGAGTCATCAGCTGCTCGGTCACGTTTGTCTCCTCTGTATGACAGATTTTACGCAGTGGTGGGATTTGCGGAAGGTCGGAGTACCCTGTGGGTGTGGTATCCCGACCCTCCACACCTCCCGCGACGAATCAGGGTGCTAAGGCTTCTTATCAGCGGACCATGCGATTGCGAAAGCAAATATAGCTGGCGCTATTATAGCATGCACGTAGATCGCCAATTTGAGCGGGATGTGTGCGGTTGTGTTGCAGAAGGATATTATTATGTCTAATTAATCACGAGGGCGGATGTCGCGGGCATGGTGCGACTGAGCGTGGCTCTATCGCGCCATATCGAGCATCACTCGCTCAAGCTCCTCGCAGTGCCGTGCCCACGAGTAGCGCTTAACGACGCGAGCGCGCGCGCGCCGGCCAAGCAAACGTGCCGCCGCCGGCTCGTCGAGCACACGCGCGATCGCGCCGGCCATGCTGGGAATGTCGCCCTCGGCGAAAAGCAGGCCCTCTTGCCCGTCGCGTATGATCTGGTTCAGCGGGTAGATGTCGGCGGTGACGACCGGCAGTCCCGCAGCCATGTACTCGTAGATTTTCAACGGCGACCAGTAGAACCCGACCGACTGCAGCGCCGGGTGCGGCGCCGTGTTGAATGGCGCGACGCCGACAGTTGCCCCAGCCAGCAGACCGGGTACCTGATCATAGGGCACCGCGCCGGTAAATGTAAAGCGCCCCGGCCATGCCGCCGCCAGGCGCTCGGCCGCCGCACGCTCGGGCCCATCGCCGATCAGCAGGAAGTGGCAGTCGTAGCCGAGCGCGAGCAGCATCGCCGCCGCTTTCACAAAGTCGATCACGCCATGCCAGGCCCGAAATGAGCCCAAGAACACACACACGGATTTCGCACGGATTGCACGGATGCCATCGCAGGATTCCGCATGGACTGCGTCGGTAATATCAGTGTATCCGTGCCCAAAATCCGTGTCCGCGAAGCGACCAACGTTGGCTCCCCACGGCAGCTCAATGATCTTCTGGCGTGGAATTTCGGGCGGCACGGTGGTATGCAGTGGCGTGACGATCCGATCGGCCCAGCGGCATTGGGTCAGCGCCCAGCGCCGCATTGGCCCGCCCAGCGCATCGTCCAAGCGGCGTTTGAACACCTGCGGTGGATCGACGATCAGCGCGTTGACTTCAAGCAATGTAGGGATGCCAAGCTGCCGCGCGGCCCAGACGCCGCCGCCAGCGAAGTTGTAGTAGCGTTCCATGATAATATCTGGCCACGTGGCGCGGGCGAGCCGCATCAGTACCGGCGTCGTCAGCAGTGCGGCGCTTTTGGGAACATCCAGATGGTGTAGGTGAAAGCCGGCGAACAGCGAGGAGACCGGGCGGGCGAGCGCCGCGATACCACCCCAGCCGGCGTGCGAGCAGGCGACGACATGGATGGTGTGGCCGCGCTCGGCGAGCCCGCGCGCGACCTCAAGGGTGTGCGTGGAGCCGCCAAGTGCCCCAGGAACCGGTATGCCATTCGCCACGTACAGAATCTTCAAACTCGCTCGTAGCGCTCCAGATCGAGCGTAATCACCAGCGCCCCCGGCGCCGCACGCCGCGCCAGCCCAATTGCCCGCTCCACCGCGCTATCCTCGACGCCGACCAGCAAGGTGGTATTGCCTTTGCGCAAGAACCCCCCGGTCGAGGCCAGGCGCGTGACTCGGAAACCCTGCTCAACGAGGGCATCGACGGTCGGATCTGCGGCGCTATGTTCGGTGACAAACACAAGTAATTTCATTTCATTAGCCTTTTTGATCCAGCATAATGCCGCATTATAAAGCGCACTACCAGGGGCGTCAATATAATGGCTGTTGCAAAGTGCTTTGCAGGTGAATTTGGCGAGACCAAGCCCTTCACGCTCCCCACCTTGGCAACCACCATGGTCAATATGTGATCGTTGACATTGCGGAATGCACAGCATAAAATACAGCGCACGAGATTTTTCATAGTAACCCTGGAGACCTGCCGGGGTCGGATCGGATTGTTGTTTCGCCGCTCGATCGTGTCGAGTTGCAAGCAGTGCTATGAGCCAACCCATCACCCGCATTGCTCTGTTTGGTGCGCTCGAAATCGTCCACGATCATGCCGCACCACTTCGCCCATCAACTCAGCGCGTGCTCGCCCTGCTAGGCTACTTAATCGCGCATCATGACGCCCCACAGAGCCGTGATAAACTCGTTGACGTGCTTTGGCCAGATCTTCTGCCGCGCCAGGGCCGCCGCATGCTCTCCGATACGCTATGGCGCGCACGCCGCCTGCTCATGCCGCCCAAGCAGGCTGATACATCCGCGCTGGTGATCAGCGGCGATGCGGTCACATTCCGGCCGGGTACGTCGATCTGGGTCGATCTGATCGCATTCGAGCAATTGCTTCAGCCATCCGCCGGGCAGTCCAGCCAAGATATCGGGTGCCTGCGCGCGGCGGTCGAGCTATATCGCGGCGATTTTCTGGAGGAGTGCTACGACGATTGGGCGCTGTACGAGCGCGAGCGATTACGTGAACAGTATCTTGGCGCGCTCCAGCTTTTGCTGACATACGATCAGGAACAGCGCGCATATAATCTTGCGCTGCAACATGCGCTGCGGTTGGTTCAGGCCGATCCATTACGCGAGGAAGTGCATCGCGCGTTGATGCGCATTTACTACCTGCTCGGCCGAGAATCCGATGCCATGCACGCATTCGAGCAGTGCCGTGATGCGCTGATAAATGAGCTGGGGGTTGAGCCCGAACCCGAAACACTTAGCCTGTATGATGAAATTGCCGCCATCCGGCAGCATCGCGCCGGGAAGCCGCCCTGGACGATCCACGAGCCGGGCGCGCCAGCACCGCACTTCTCGATCTCTAATAATCTGCCGTTTGTTGGCCGGCAGGCGGTGCGGGCCGAGGTGATGGAGGCGGTTGAGCAGACACAAGCTGCTGCGGGCGGCCTGCTGCTTGTAGCTGGCTTAGCCGGCCAGGGCAAAAGCCGCCTGCTGCGCGAGATCGCCAATGGCGCCGAGTGGCGTGGAGCGCAGGTCAGCTGGGGCCATGCCCGCGAGGGCGCTCAGGCGCTGCCGCTCGAAGCGCTGCGTGAGGCGCTAGCGGCCGCGCTGACGCCACTACGCGCGCGCCAAGTAGCCGAGCTCGTGCCCGCTCAGACGCTGAGCGCGCTGCTGCCGCTGCTGCCGCATTTTTCGGAGCAACTGCCGGAGGTGCAACTACTGGCCTCTGATGCGGCCGAGAATCAGGCAACCAGCCTATACGCGGCGATCACGAGCGTGCTTGCGGCGCTCGGGCAGATCGCGCCACAGGTGCTGATCCTCGAAGATATGCACTGGTTCGATCTCGCGACGCTCGAGGCATTGGCGGCTGTGACGCCAGCGCTGTGCGCTACCCGCGTGCTGCTGGTAGTGAGCGGCCGCGCCGACGAACTCCAGCAGCGCCCGGTGGTTTGGGATTGCCTGCTGCGCTTCGACCGCGCCGGGCTGCTGCGCCGAGTTGAGCTGCGCGGCCTGGACGCCGATGAGTGCGCCGACCTGGTGCGGCGGGCATTGGGTATGCCGCACCCCGCGCCGCGTTTCAGCGCCCGGCTGGCCGAGGCTACCGGTGGCAATCCCTTTTTCATTCTGGAAACACTACGCTCGCTCTACGAGCAGGGCACGCTCCTTCGTGATGCACAGGGTGTCTGGTTTACTCCATGGGATGGGCCGGACGCCGACTATCACCAGCTTCAGCTGCCGGCTGAACTGCGCCAGGCGATCGATAAGCGCCTGAGCGACCTGCCCGCGCCGGCCCGCGCGACGCTGGCGGCCGCCGCTGTGCTCGGGCAGAACTTTGCGCCAACCACGCTCGCCCGCATGTCCGATGGCGCCATACCATCGCCCGAGCTGCTGCGCCGCCAGTTTCTGGTCGAAGACAGCGCCGGCTATCGCTTCAGCCACGACTCGCTGCGCGAAGTCGTTTATAGCGAGCTGGATGAGCCGACCCGCCGCTCGCTGCACCTGCGCGCCGCCGAAGTGCTCGAGCAGGAACACTATGACCGCGTCGAGGCGCTGGCGCAGCATCTGTATCTCGCCGGCGCCTGGGGCAAGGCCATCCCGCATCTGATTCAGGCCGGCGATCATGCGCGGGCCGTGTACGCCTATCGCGACGCGCTGCGCAATTACGATCAGGCGCTTGAGGCCTATCAGCGCAGCGAGCCGGAGCTGGTCGGCCCAGCGGTGGAATGGGATATTCAGCTGAAACGCGCCACGACCGCGACGCTGCTAAGCGAGTATCCCCGCGCGCTTGCCGCCTATGAGTCGGTCTTGCAGTTGATCGAGCGCGACCAAGCCGCGCTCGACGCGGCGGCCCGGTTTGGGGCGCGGCGCAGCGCACAGATTCAGGCGCTCAACGGTCTTGGGTATGTATATGGCCTGATTAATGAATACGATCGGGCGCGTGCGATCAATCGCCGCGCGATGGCGCTTGCTGCTGAAAGCCCGCGCCTACAGGATCGCGCGGATACCTTCTATCAGGCCGGCCAGATCGGCTATCACATGAACAGCTATGACGAGGCGCTGACCTTTCTGAAACAGGCCTACGAGCTGTATGAGGCGATTGATGCACAGCATGGGCAGGCGCGCTGCCTGGAGCTGCTCGCCTGGATCTGGCGGCGGCAAGCCGGCGTGACCGACCAAGTAGTGGCACATTTGCAGCAGGCGCTGGCGATCTACCGCGCGCTTGGCGACGACTATCGTGAGCGGCACTGTCGGGTGTCGCTAGCGAATGTGTATCTCCTGCGCGGACGGTTCGAAGATGTGCTGCATGAGTGCACGGCGGTGCTGCCGTTCTTCCGCGCCACCCACGCACGCTATACGATTGGCGAATGCCAATATTTGCGCGGCGTGGCGCTGTATGCGATCGGTCGACTGCCGGAAGCGCTCGAAGCGCTCGACGAGACGGTGGTGATCTGTCAGGAACTCGGCATCACCGCGGCAGTTGAGGTCAATCGCCTGTATCGCGGCCAGGTGCTGCGTGCGCTTGAGCGCTACGACGAAGGGCGGCGCGATCTAGAGGCGGCCTGCGCAACGAATGATCGGTTGGTCAAACCGCGCGCGTTGATTGCGCTGGCAGAACTGTGGCTCGACCGTCACGAGTTGCTGCGTGCATTCCAGTTGGCCGAGCAAGCGATCGTGCAGGTGCGCGAGATTGGCTCGCAGCCCTACCTGGGTATCGCGCTGCGGCTGCTCGGCCAGGTGCGGGCCGCCGACCGCGCGGGGATTCTGCCGGCGCCATCGGAGACGATGCCGGATGCCGAGGCATGTTTTCAAACCAGCATTCAGTTGCTGAAAACTGCGCAATACGACAGCGATCTTAGCCTAACCTACGCCCGCTATGGCGGATACCTGCTTGGCTGCCAGCGCGGCGCCGAGGCGCGGGCGATGCTGATCCAGGCCCAAGCGCTCGCGCGGCAATGCGGCATGCAGACGTTACAGGCCACTATTCAGCATGATCTACATAGCACTGGTGCGGAAGGGACCGGGCTAGGGCCTGGCCAAGTACGCGTGCGCCTGGCGCGCCAGGGTACGCCGCGCGGCCGCCCGCTCCGCGCCGACGAGATGGCCGACATTTTCTGGACGATCGCAAGCGCCGAAGATGCCCAGGCGCGCGCACAGGGTGGCAAGGTCGCCGAGCGGCAACGCCGCATTCGGCGACTCTGCGCCGAGGCGCACGCCCAAGGCGCCGAGCCGAGTGTCGACGACCTGGCCGCGGTGCTAGGTGTGACCAGCCGCACGGTCGATCGCGATATTGCCGCTTTGCGCGCGGCCGGCGAGCAGATCACGACCCGCGGCGCGACGGCATAATCACATGTTTGGAGGTTGCAGTTGACCCGCGCCGCTCGCGGCGCTCTTCAAGATCGTCGGCATTTTGAAGGCTCTAGCAACTTATAGATGCTTCCTCCGGAGCGAGCAACTGAACGCCAGGGCGTTAGGCCAGAACTATTAATGCTTGACATCGACGTAGAGCGTATAATGGAATTATGCCTCTCATATAGACTTCCTCTAGACATATCACGTTTTCTCTGTTAATTGTTTTCTGGGGTGGCACCGGAATGCTATAATAGCGGCAGTGTTGCTAGTTTGGTCTGACACGCGGAGGAGAGAGATATGTCGCTGGTTGAGACACGTTATGAGCATATCGTCCTCGACGAGGCTGGGATTCCGCTCATCGCCGGGACCACGATGAAGGTGATCGAGTTGGTGTTGGAGCAAAGCGCCTATGGCTGGAGTCCGGAAGAACTCCACTTTCAACATCCCTATCTGTCTTTGGGACAGATTCACTCGGCATTGGCTTATTATTGGGATCATAAGGAGGAATTGGACCAGGATATTGCCCGCCGCCGCGCGCGCGTCGATGAACTTCGCCGTGCCACCCCGTTATCACCTCTGATCAACCGTCTCAAAGCGCAAGAATAACATATATGCCGCTCAAACTGTACATGGACCACCATGTGCCACGAGCGATTACCATGGGTTTACGGCTGCGGCAAGTAGACGTGGTGACCGCCTATGAAGATCAGGCGCATGAGATCGCTGACCCTGATCTGCTGGATCGCGCGACGAGCTTGGGACGCGTACTCTTTACCCAAGACGATGACTTACTGGCAGAGGCAACCAAACGACAGCAGACTGGAGTCGCCTTTGGGGGTGTCATCTACGCGCATCAGCAGGATGTCTCAATCGGTCAATGTGTTCAGGATTTGGAACTGATCGCAGCCATCGGAATGGCTACAGACGTGGTCAACCAGGTTATATACCTTCCACACTAAGAAGCATTTTATTCACAGTGAGCTATGCGGAAGCTATGCGAACATTACACAGTGTAAATTATAAAAACAGTTGTAACTGAACACGGAATTGCAGTCGATCGCTCTTAGTGCAATAAACAAATATACTCGCGCTCAATTAGTCGTTTATTCCGTTGTATCAATCTCACGCTCAACCAGTTCAACTATCAGGCAATCCTAAACCCACAGCATTGACACCATGATCGAAAGCACAGCCTCCACGCGCATCAGATTGTTCGGGGCGCTCGAAATTACGCACGATCAGCATGCGCCGCTGCATCCGCCGACCCAGCGTGTCCTGGCGCTGCTGGGATACCTGATCATGCATCATGATGTGCCGCAGAGCCGCGATAAGCTGGTCGATGTGCTTTGGCCGGATCTTCTGCCGCGCCAGGGCCGCCGCATGCTCTCCGACGCGCTGTGGCGCGCGCGCCGCCTGCTTACGCCGCACGATCAGGCCGATGCCGCCGCTATTGAGATCGCCGGCGGCGCCGTCAGCTTCCGCACCGGCTCGGCGATCTGGATCGATGTGATCGCCTTTGAGCGGCATATACAGCAGGCCGGGAACGCCGCGCTAGATCATGAAAGCTTACGCGCGGCGATTGAGCTGTATCGCGGCGATTTTCTGGAGGAATGTTATGACGACTGGGCGCTGTACGAGCGCGAGCGGCTGCGCGAACAGTATCTTAGCGCGATTGGGCGGCTGCTGCGTCACGATCAAGAGACCGGCGCCTACGATCTAGCACTGCAGAGCGCGCTCCGATTAGTGCGGGCCGACCCGCTGCGCGAAGAGGCGCATCGTGCGTTGATGCAGCTGTACCATCTGCTGGGGCGCACCGACGACGCCGTGCGCGCATTTGAGCAGTGCCGCACGGTGCTCAGCGAAGAGCTGGGGCTCGAACCTGAACCAGAGACGCTCAGCTTGTATGAGGAGCTGTCGGCATTACAGCGCCGGGTTGGCGCGCTGGCGAACCCGGAAGCAACACCGATCGCGCCTATTTTCCACCAGGCGCCGCTGATCGGCCGGCTGGATGCGCGCGCTGAAATCATGGAAGCTGTTGAGGCGATGCTGGCTGGGTCGGGCGGGATCGTATTGGTGTCCGGCGAAGCCGGCCAGGGCAAGAGCCGGCTGCTGCGCGAGGTGGCGAGCGGGGCCGAGTGGCGCGGCGCTCAGGTTAGCTGGGGACATGGGCGCGAAGATGCCCCCGCACGCCCATTCGAGGCGCTGCGCGAGGCGCTGCTCGCCGCGCTGACCCCGCTGCGCGCGCAGCAGCTGGCCGAGCGACTGCCGGCTCATGCGCTCGATGCGCTCCTGCCGCTGCTGCCGGAGCTGGCCGACCGATTGCCCGAGCATACCCTGCGTATATCAGCCGCGAGCGAGCGCCCGGCGACGATTCTGCATGCCGCCTTGACCAGCGCGTTGCTTGGGCTGGCACAGATCGCGCCGCAAGTGCTGCTGCTGGAAGATTTACATTGGTTCGATGTCGCGACGCTCGAGGCGCTCAGCGCAGCCGTGCCGGCGCTGCGCGAGGCGCGGGTGCTGCTGATTGTCAGCGGCCGCACGGAGGAGCTGGCGCGCCGCACGCCCGTCTGGGATGCGCTACTGCGTTTCGACCGTACCGGGCTGCTGCGGCGCGTCGAGTTGCACGGCTTGAACCAGGCCGAGGTCGCCGATCTGGTGCGGCGAGTGCTGCGTATGCGCCAGGCGGCGCCGCGCTTTAGCGCGCGGCTGGCCGAGGCTACTGGCGGCAACCCGTTTTTCATCCTGGAGACGCTGCGCGCGCTCTACGAGCAAGGTGCCCTGACGCGCGATGCGCAAGGTGTCTGGCATACACCCTGGGATTCGCCAGCGGCCGATTACCAAGATCTGCCACTACCGCCAGGGTTGCGCCAGGCGATCGATGGGCGCGTGCGCGATCTGGCGCCGGCCGAGCGCGATGCCCTCGCCGCCGCCGCGGTGCTCGGACAGGCATTTTCGCCCTCCGTCTGGGCCAGCATGACGACCGACGACCGACGACCGACGACCGAGGCTGAGAACACCGCAGTGGTTGATCGTCGGTCGTCGGTCGTCGCCCAGCAGCTACTGCAACGCCAATTCTTGGCTGAAGATGGCGCGGGCTACCGCTTCGAGCACGATCTGCTGCGCGAGGTTGTGTACGAGCGGCTCGACAGCGATACGCGTAAAACGCTGCATTTGCGCGCAGCCGAGGCCCTGGAGCACGAGCACTATGCCCGTGTGGAGGCGCTGGCGCAGCATTTCTACCTGGCCGGCGTGTGGGAGAAAGCTGTGCCATACTTAGTGCAGGCCGGCGATCATGCACGCACGGTTTGCGCCTACCGCGACGCGCTACGCAGCTACGATCAGGCGCTTGGAGCCGCCGAGCAGCAGCCGGCCGGCGATGTCGATCCCGCGACGTTCTGGGAGATACAGTGCAAACGCGGCGCAGCCGCCACCACCTTGGGCGATTATGGCACCGCACTCACAGCCTATCAAGCCGTCCTGCGGCTGGTCGAGTCGGATGCGAGCAAACCAACCGCCGCCGCGCGGGTTGGTACGCGACGCAGCGCGCAGATCCAGGCGCTTAGTGGTCTGTGCTTCATCCACGGTCAGCGCAATGACTACGATCAGGCGCACCAGGTAATTCGGCAGGCGATCGAACTGGTGGCTGAAAGCCCACGTCTGGTTGATCGCGCCGAAGTCTGTTTTCAGGCTGGGCTGATCTATTTCCGTCAGGACGATTATGCTGAAGCGCGGCGTCTTCTCGAAGAAGCTTTGCAGCTCTATAATGCGATTGGCGCCGATCTTGACCGAGCAAAATGCCTGCTCCAGATTGGTTTCAGTCTGCTGCGGCAGGTTGGCCCGACCGAGCAAGTCGTAACATATTTTACCCAGGCGCTCGAGATCTATCGCTCCCAGGGTGATCGCTTTGCGGAACACTCGTGTCTGGTCGATATCTCTGGCGCATATCTCAATGGCGGCCGGCTGATAGAAGCGGTGCAGACGATCGATCGCTGCCTATCATTCTTCCGATCGATCAGCGCGCAGGATGATATCGCCGCGTGCCTGTTTACGCGCGGCGAAGCGTGCCGGCGCAGGGGTTGTTACGACGAGGCGCTCGAGGCGCTGCGCGAGTCCTTGGCGATCTGCACCCAGCTGGAACGTACTGCGGCGGCCGAGGTCAATCAGGTCGCGATTGCGGCGACGCTGCGCGACCTCGGCCGCTACGACGAGGCTGGCACGCTTCTGCAAGCGCCGCTCGCGACCGAATATCGCACGATCAAAATGCTGGCGCTGCTGGTCTCCGCCGATATTTGCCGTGTGCGGCTCAAGCTCGATGCTAGTTGGCGCCAGCTTGCCGAAGGGTTTGAATTGGCGCGAGCCTTGAATTCCAAGTTGCGCCTGGGCGTCGCGTATCGCCAGCTTGGTCAGCTGCGCGCCGCCGATCGGCAGGCGCGCCTGCCGCCTGCCAGCATCGATTTTCCCGCGCCAGAGCAGTGTTTTGCTGAGAGTATTCGGTTTGTGCGCGAGGCACACTCCGACGACGAACTCGCGCTGACTTGGCTCGCCTATGGGCAATATCTCAGTGCGGCGCGCCGACCGGCCGAAGCGCGGGCGGCATACATCCAAGCGCAAAACCTTGGCACACGCTGTGGCATGATCCGCTTGCAGGAACAGCTACAACAAGCGCTTCAGTCGCTGCCCGAGATCCCGGCCGCGCTGCTGCCCGGCCAGCAACGGATGCTGCTGGCGCGCCGGGGCGCCCCACGCGGGCGCCCGCTGCGCCCCGACGAACTGGTCGAAGTTATCTGGACGGTCGATGAACCGGAACAGCGCGAGGTTGGGCCGGCCGCCAACAAAGTCACTATGCGGCAATCGCGCTTGCTGCGCCTGTGCTCCGAGGCCGTGGCCCAAGGCGCTGAGCCGACCGTCGGCGACCTAGCCGAGGCGCTGGGCGTTACGCCGCGCACCGTCGATCGCGATATCGCGGCGCTGCGCGCAGCCGGCGCCGAGCTCGTGACGCGGGGCGGCAGCGGGTGAGGTTCAGATTCTGAAATCAAAAATGTCGTGCAGGTTTATATCGCAACACGCCGCGCGGTATTTCACCGACAGCCTGAGCTTATGCTAGTCCCAGCGTCAGCATAATCAAACAGGATGGGAAGATCATGCAAACAATTCTACTGAAGCGTTCGGTGAGAACAATTTTGCACCTATGTGGCCCAATCCTCGCCCTTTTCATCATGGCGAGCTGCGGCGCACCAAACGCGCCAGCAACATCCGCAGGCCCTACGCCAGGCGCGCCGGTCAACCCGACGCTAGATACATCTGCAGGCCCTGCGGTTGGCACAGCCGTCCCGAGTGCTCAGGTGGCGGCGCAGCAGGTCGCGCTCACCTACGCCTTTCCTGACGACGACGCCAACGCTCGCGCGGCGACTGAGCTGATTCAGGCCTACACCGCCGCCAATCCCAACGTACGGATCACCGCAATGCCGCTTCCAGCGAAGGAGTATCCACAGCAATTGCTCGCTCGCCTCGGCGCTGGCGCGCCCGACCTGTTCGTCGGAGCCGACACCCAAGCGCCCGCGCTGCTCAAACGCAACGCCGTACTCGATCTGCACAGCTTGTTAGCAGATGGTTCGAGTCTCAAGCCCAGCGATTTTCAGCCGACGGCGCTGTCGGCGTTACAGCGCGGCGATGCGCTGTACGGCCTGCCGACCGATGTGACGCCACAGGTGATGTTCTACAACCAGGATCTCTTCGATGCCGCCGGCGTGGCGCACCCAACCTCCGATTGGACCTGGAACGATTGGCTGGCCAAGGCGCAGCAGCTTACCGTCCGTTCGGGCGACCAGATCACCCGCTACGGAACCACGCTCTCACAGTGGTCGCCACTGGTTTGGGGTAATGGCGGCGAGTTACTCAGCGCCGATGGGAAACAAACGCTGCTCGACGATCCCGCGGCGGCCGCGGGCGTGCAGTTCGCCGCCGATATGATCAATGTCCACAAGGTCGCGCCGCTGCCCAAAGACGCTGGCGGTCTCGACCCGCTGCAGCTGTTCCAAGCGCAACAGGTTGCTATGATGCCGGGTGCGAGCAATGTAGCCGGCGCGCTGCTGGCGGCGAAGTTGCCGTTCAAATGGGCGATCGCGCCGCTGCCAGCCGGCAAGACGCCGGTGAGCCCTCTGAGTATCTCGGGCCTGTTTGTCAGCTCTGAAAGCCAAAACCAGCCGGCGGCGTTGGACTTCGCGACATGGATTGCCGGGCCGCAAGGCAGCGCGCTCAAGGCGCCAATTATGCCATTCGTCGCTCCGGCGCTGCAGTCGGCGGCACCGCGCTCCAGCCAGGTCACGGGCGAAGCGGCGATTCTTCAGGCGCTTCAGCACGGCCGCACGCTGCCACAGATCGAGGTTTGGCCCGAAGTGAAGGCGCTGGTCGACGCGGCGCTCAAGCCCGTCTGGCAGGGGCAATCCACCGCCGCCGCGGCATACAAAACCGTGGCGCCAAAGGTGAACGCGCTGCTGCGGGCGGGGTAGTAGGACACGGATTATGGCGCGGATTGCACAGATTATCCGTGCAATCCGTGCCATAATCCGTGTCAGATCAGCGGGTCTCCGCAATTCGCCGCAGCATTGGGGCGTTGTAGGCGTGGCAGATCGCGATCGCCACCGCGTCGGCGGCGTCGTCGGGCTTGATAATCTTGGGCAGCTGCAGAGTCATGCGCACCATCTCCTGCATCTGCTTCTTGTCGGCGCCGCCATAGCCCGCCAACGCCTGCTTGACCACCGTGGGCTTATACTCGTGGATTGGCACACCGGCCTGCGCCAGCGCCAGCAGCGCCACGCCGCGCGCCTGCCCGACGGAGATTGCGGTATTGACGTTCTTGCCGAAGAACAACTCTTCGATCGCCGCGGCGTCGGGGCGGTGCTCGCGCAGCATATGCTGGAGCCCGTCGTAGAGCAGTACGAGACGATCGGACGGCGCCATACTCGCCGGCGTCGTCAGCGCGCCGCACGCGACCAGAATCAGCGCGCCGCCTTGCTCATCTACCACACCCCAGCCCATGATCGCGGTGCCAGGATCGATACCTAATGTTCTCATAACAAAGGATGAGGGATGAACGATGAACGATGAAGTGATTCTTTTCATCCTTCACCGTTCATCCTTCATCCTTCAGTTATTACTGGTTCGCGAACTGTTCGACCAGTTCTTCGCTAATATCGAGGTTGCTATAGACCTTCTGCACATCGTCGAGATCCTCGAGCCTTTCAATCAGCTTCAATGCCTTAAGCGCATCGGTCTCGTCGGGCTGGATGGTCGTCTTGGCGAGCATGGTTTTCTCCGCGCCCGCGAGCGGCATGCCCGCCGACAGCAGCGCCTCGCGGACCGCAGCGAGCTTCTGGAACTCGGTGTAGACCTCGATCACATCGTCGCCGACTTCGACATCGTCGGCGCCGGCGTCGATCGCCGTAAGCATCACGTCGTCCGCGTCGAGCTTCCTCGCCGCCAGATCGATGGTGATCAGTCCCTTTTGTTCGAACATCCAGCCGACCGAGCCGGGCTCGCCAGGGTTCCCACCGGCCTTCGACAGCGCGGCGCGCACCTCGGAGTTGGTGCGATTGCGATTGTCGGTCGCCGTCTCGATCAGCAACGCAATGCCACCGGGTGCATAGCCTTCGTAGTAGATCTCTTCGATCTTGGCCTCGCCGCCTTTGCCAAGCCCGCGGTCGATCGCGCGCTGGATGTTGTCGGCTGGCATATTGCTGGCTTTCGCCTTGTCGACCGCGATACGCAGGCGGAAGTTGCCATCGGGGTCACCGCTGCCCCCTTCGCGCGTCGCGATGGTAATATCGCGCGCCAGCTTGGTGAACAGCTGGCCTCGTTTCTGATCGAGGATGCCTTTTGAGCGGCGAATCGAATGCCATTTCGAGTGGCCGGACATAACACGCGCCTCCTGTGGGTGGTTCAACTCAGGCTATTATAGCACAGGCGGAAATAAGAAGAGACACTGCGACGCAGCGTCTCTTCTTATTTCCGCCTGTGTGCGGTGATCGGCCAGACGCTACGAGAGCGTATTTGGCACGTCGACCAGCGGCTTGGTGCCGTTGCCGTTGCTGCTCGCGTCGCCCCCTGTTTGGATGGGCACTACGCGGCTCAGCATCTCACGCAATCGCTCGCCGTCGAGCGTTTCGGTCTCGATCAGCGCGCTGGCCATATCAGTCAGCACCGCTCGATTATTCACCAGAATGGCGCGAGTGCGCTCATAGGCCTCCGATACAATCCGATGCACCTCGCGGTCGATCTCGCGCGCCACTTCGTCGCCATAGTTGCGCTGCTCGCTAATCTCGCGGCCCAGGAAGATCAACTCTTCCTTCTCGCCGAAGGCGATCGGCCCAAGCTTTTCGCTCATGCCGTAGCGTGTGACCATCGCGCGTGCGATCCGTGTGACATACTGGATGTCGCTCGACGCGCCGGTAGTCACCTCATCGGGCCCAAAGACAATCTCCTCGGCGAGCCGCCCGCCGAGCGCCGAAACCAGCCGCGCTTCGAACTGCGACACGGTGGTGTAGCGCAGGCTATCCTCTTCCGGCAGGTACAGTGTGTAGCCGCCAGCTTGGCCGCGCGGTACGATCGTGACCTTCTGAACCGGGAACGACTTCGGCATACCAGCGGCGACGAGTGCATGGCCAGCCTCATGATAAGCCACCAGTTGCTTTTCGCGCTCAGTCATCACGCGGCTGCGGCGCTCGGGGCCGCCCATCTGCACGCGCTCGATCGCGTCCTGCAGCTCGGCCATACCGATCTTTTTCTTCGACCGCCGTGCCGAGAGGATCGCCGCCTCGTTCACCGCGTTGGCCAGGTCGGCGCCCGAGAAGCCGGGCGTGAGCTTGGCGATGATTTCCAGATTGACGTCGTCGGACAGCGGCTTGCCTTTGGTGTGAACCTTCAGCACCGCAATACGGCCCTTGACATCCGGCGCGTCCAACACCACCTGGCGATCGAAGCGGCCGGGCCGTACCAGCGCCGGGTCGAGCACGTCGGGGCGGTTGGTTGCCGCGATGATAATGATATTCGTGTTGGTATCGAAGCCATCCATCTCCACCAGGATCTGGTTCAGCGTCTGCTCGCGCTCGTCGTGCGAGCCGCCGAGGCCGGCGCCACGCTGGCGGCCGACGGCGTCGATCTCGTCGATGAACACGATACAGGGGGCGTTGCGCTTGGCCTGGTCAAACAGATCGCGCACGCGCGAGGCGCCCACGCCGACGAACATCTCGACAAACTCTGAGCCGGAGATCGAGAAGAACGGCACGCCAGCCTCGCCCGCGACGGCGCGCGAGAGCAGCGTCTTACCGGTTCCGGGCGGGCCAACCATCAGCACGCCGCGCGGAATACGCGCGCCCAGGGCGGCGAACTTATCAGGGAATTTCAGGAACTCGACCACCTCGGTCAGATCCTGCTTGGCCTCTTCCTGGCCAGCCACGTCGGCGAAGGTAATCGTCGGCTTGTCGCCCGAGAACATACGGGCGCGGCTCTTGCCAAACGACAGCGCCTGGTTGTTCGAGCCCTGCGCCTGGCGCATAAAGAAGATGAAGAAGCCGATCATCAGCAGCACCGGCAGCAGGATGGTGAAGATATTCAGCAACCCACCCCAGGCTGGCGCTGGCTGCACCACCACATTGACCGTTTTTGGATCGACGCCTGAGCGTACGAGCAGATCGGTGATACTGTCGTTCGCCTCCAGCCGCGAGCGAAAGCGCTGCTTGGGGTTGTCTTTCTTGGTAAACGTGATCTCGTTGCTGGCCGATTGCGGGTCGATCTGAGCGATCTTCCCATCTTTTGCCAGTGCGATCACCTCCGTAATACCTACCTCATCCGGCGCGTTCTGCTGGTTGTTGAAATAATTGAAGAATAGCGCCAGCGCAGCTACCAAGATGATTAGGTAGACAAAGCTATTCTTGAGCCATCGGTTATCACCCATAATTGTGTTCCGCTCCCCTCTCAGGAGCCAGGCTCCTCACTTGAAGGTATTGATAAGGCAAGTGAGCGGAATCAGTTCCGTCACTCGTGATAGTGGCATTATAGCAAATCGTACCAGATTCCGACAAGGTAACGAGATCACAGATTAGCGACAACCTTGGCGTTCTTTTGTAATTTCTATTACTATGTTAACACTTGGCCGGATGTCCGTCGTCCGTTGTTGGTTGTCCGTTGCTGGTAGTTTCTGCTTATCGCTTTGTGCTATGGACAACGGACGACGGACTACGAGCTACTCGGAATATATCTCCTGCTTCAGCACGCCGATATACGGCAGGTTGCGATAACGCTCGTCGTAATCCAGGCCATAGCCGACCACAAATTCGTTTGGGATGTCGAAGCCAAGATAGTCGACCGTCACATCGGCGATCCGGCGCTCGGGCTTGTTGAGCAGCGAGCAGATCCGCAGACTAGCCGGGTTGCGCCGCTGCAATTGGCTCTTTAGATAATCGAGCGTCAGCCCGCTGTCGATGATATCTTCAACAATCAGCACATGCCGGTCGGCGATGTCGGTATCCAGATCTTTCAAGAGTCGTACAACGCCGCTCGACTCGGTGCTATGGCCGTAGCTCGATGTCGCGATGAAGTCGATCGCCAGCGGAAACCGAATCGCCCGCGCCAGATCGACCATAAACATCATGCAGCCCTTCAAAACGCCGACCAGCAGCAGATCGCCCAGCGGTGCGTAATCCTTGGCAATCTGCTGGCCGAGTTCGTGAACCTTGGCCTGAATTTGTTCGGAAGTTATAAGGATTTTGTTGATATCGCCATCCATGGATTCGGACTCCGTTTCATGTATGATAGATGCGTATGCGAATGAGTCGTTCGCTGGACTCAGTGGCGCTAACGCCGGCGGCGGCGCGTAGCCCGGCGACCCAGACGACATCTGCCGGCGTAGCGACGATTGGCCAGTTGGCGCGCAGCGCGTGCAGCACCTTGGCGTCGACGAACAGATCCTGCAGCCGGCGGCTGCCATGGCTCAACGCCAGACGATCGCCGGGGCGGCGGCGGCGCACGACCAGCGGCGCCGCGACGCTCGCGGCGTCGAGAAAGACTTCCCACGCACTCGCTGCCGCGGGCGGCGGACCGGCGAGCCGCGCCATCTCGAGCAGCCACCCACCGCCCAACTCGACGCGGCCTGCCTCAGGCAGCTCCATGGCCGGTTCGGCAAGCTGCGGCGCCGCTACTGGCGGCGGCGCGCCTAGTGTGAATGCGCCGCCATAGCCAACCGTCAGCGCCACCCCGCCAGGCAGCTCGGCGCGCCGTCCGACACCCCGCCCGACCAGCGCGCGGGCATGCTCGACATGCTCAAGGCCCAGCGTCGCGTCTGGCGCGAGCAGTGCGTGCGTGCGCCGGAGCGCCGCCCGTTGTAGCGCCGGATGCAACTCGCGCCACGCCGCGCCGTCGATATCAATGCCGTGGGCGCGCACGCAGGCCAAGCTGGGCCACGCCGCATCGAGCGCCGCGCGCAGAAAATCCTGCTCCTCGGCGCAGATCGCCGCGGTGCGGCCAAGCGCCGCGATGATATGCGGATTATACTCGATCAGGCGCGGTAGCAAGTCGTGGCGCAGGCGATTGCGGGTCGCGTCGAGGTCGAAGTTGCTCGAGTCGCGCCGGGGCTCAAGATGATGCTCGGCGCAGTAGCTCTCGATCTCCTCGCGGGCGATCATGAGCAAGGGGCGGATCAGCCGGGCCGGATGGAAGATAGAGGATAGAGGATAGAGGATAGAAGATGGCGTCTGCAATCCTCCATCTTCTATCTTCCTTCCTCCATCCTCAGTGGTGGTCCACTCGTCCCACGCAACTGCCGGCCGCATTCCGCGCAGCCCCTCGGCGCCGGCGCCGCGCAGCAGGTGGAGCAAGACCGTCTCGGCCTGATCGTTGGCATGGTGCGCCACCGCGACCGCTTGCGCGCCGATCGATTGGGCCACCTGCGCGAGGAATGTATAGCGGGCCACCCGCGCCGCCGCGTGCAAGTTGAGCCGTTGGGCGCGCGCGAGCGCGAGCACATCGCTCGCCGCGACCGTCGCCGACAGACCCCAATCGCGCGCCAAACCGGCCACGAAGCGCGCCTCGGCAGCCGACTCCTCGCCGCGGATCTGGTGATCCAGATGCGCAGCGTGCAGTGTAAAATCGAGATCCTGGCAGAGATGATTGAGCACATGGAGGAGGCACAGTGAGTCCGGCCCGCCCGAGACCGCAACCACCACCGGCGCACCAGGGCCGATCAGCCGCTGCGCTGTAATATAGGTACGGACCTCCGCGATCAATGAGGCCATAGATCCTCATGAAAACTCTACCGGCGCTCTAGCCCTCCGTAGCAGTTTGGAGGCGAATAACATACAACGTGAGGCCGTTTTGCGCCGCTGTTTGCCCATTCACGTCGATCGGGATCGCGGGCTGCCTCATCCAAGCCAGCAGATAGACTCCTGGAGCGTTGTTCGATCCGCTCGAAGGCAGCCCAGGATTACGCAAGCGTATCGCATCGCGATCAAATAAAAAATTCATCATCAACTGGCGATCGAACACAGTCGAATCCGTCAGCCCGGTGCTATTTGGAAAATTCGGCCGCATACCGCCGGCGATCTGTTGGTTCGCGCCGGGCGCTAGTGTGCCAAGCTGGGCAAACATCTCACCGCGTACAATCATCACATCTTCCAATGTGGTGGTGCCGGTATTCCGGATTTCACCTTTTACCCCGGTGTCGTCGAGCGTCAAACTACTCTGGATGTTCAATGGGAGATCGATCGCCCGCTCGGCCACAATCGTCGTCAGCGATGCAACATCCGCAAGCAAATCAAGCGTTCGCGCGCCGGCTTCGTCGGCTACAACTGTATCAAAGCGACTAATCAGGAAGGATCGGCTCGATCCGCTCGACACCAGCGTGGCCGTTGGAAAGGCCAGCGTGTAGGTAGCACGACTTGGCGAAAACAGCCCGATAAATGAAGTAGCGCCACCACGCGTTTGCCCCTCGACGCCCTGCACCACCGTGATCTGATTGAATTGCGGCCGCCCACCGCGCACCACCCGGCCGACCACATACAGGCCAGCCGCGAAGCTTAAGACGATCAGCGGAATGGTCAGCCAGGCTAATTCCAGGTGTCGGGCTCGCCGCAGCAGCAGATAATTGAGCGGACCAATCACAAGAATATATACCAGGAGAAACAGGAGAATAGTCAACGTCGAGGGAAGGTTGAGCGCAGGGAGCTTGAGAACGCCGCGATCGAGCAAGTTGAACTGGTGCAGTGTGGCGCCCGCGCCTGGTAGCAAGGTCTGCTGGCGCGCTAGCAGTTGGCTCCAGAGCGCGCCTTCGCCGGTCCAGCCGCGCAGGCTATTCAAATCGAACGCGCTGAAAATCGCCATGCCCGACCCATAGCGCCAGTGATAGATCAATCCGGTGCCGGCGGGAAGCTGCTCGGCTTGCGAGCGCGGCTGCGCCTGGCTGATCGCGACATTCACACTTGGCGGGGCCGTGTTATTCCCAGCTAGCTGCGCCAGCGGGGCGAGATCAGCCTGCGCGAGCGCGCCCAGCGCCTGCACCGGCAGCAGGTCGATCAGCCCACTAGTAACCTTTTGCGCATTCACGCCGCCACTGATCACCAACTGGCCGCCCTGGCCAAGCCATAAGCCAATCGCCTCACGCTGCGCCGGGCTGAGCGCCGCGCTATCGATGTCGTGCAGAAACAGCGCGTTCAGACCACGCAGCTCAGCCGACGACTCGGGCAGACTCGTTGCGGCGATGTGGCGTACGCGCGTGTTGCTGAAGCCGGCGACCTGCTGGGCATCGAGGCTATTTAGGAGCGCCGGGTCGCTGCTGACCACACCGATCAGAAAAACGCTCTCATCGAATGATTCGAGGTTAATATCCTGGCGAACCAGCTCGGTCTGGCCATTGAGCAGCCGCACCAGCCCGCTACGTGCGTATCCGTTGGCGAAAACATCAAGCAAGACCCGTTTGCGCGCGCCGCGCGGCAGCTCAATCGTGCGCTGAAACGTCTGCTCTTCGGGCTGGCCGGGAAAGCTCCATTCCAATAGCGCGCTGACGTCGGGGCCGTCGTTGCCGATGTTGATCTCCACCGCGAACCATTCGCCCGTGCGATAACCGCTATCATAGCCGGCGTGCACATCGAGCGTAAACGGCGATTGAGTTTGAGCAATCGTGTTGGCGGGCCAGCTGGCGAGGCCGAACAGTGCCAAGGCGATTATCACGAGAGCGGCTATCGGGCGACGCATGATAGTCCTGACATACAATATAGCTTGCAGAAGTTCCTATAGAAACCGAAAGTTCCTGACTGGAAGCGCTGGGAACCTTCGGTTTCTGTAGGAACTGTCCCAGCCCGGTAGGTATTTCGGCTAACATGTACTACCGTGATTCCGAGCGCCGGCGCAAGAATCGGTTTCGCAGCGCTTCGCGCCGTAGTCTGGCACTAACTTGTCGCCGTACATGCGCGGGAACCCGGGCCGCGACTTCGCGCTCAACCTGTGCCGGCAAGTCGTTTTGGATGATTTGCGCCATTTTTGCCGCCACAGCTTCATCGAGGAACTGATTGTCGGCCAGCTCGTTGTGGGCCGATTGCGCCGCGTGATACTCCCTGAGCAGTGCGACTGTCGCCTGCTGGCCGCGCTCTTTTTCGCGCTTCTTGAAGTCGGTCAGATAATCGTTGATCGTCGCAGTGACATTGCGCGGGTCGGGCACATGCCTAAAAGTGAATTTGCCGCCGCCGCCGCCCGTCTCAATAAACACATCGCCATAGCCCAAAATGTTCTCGATAAAGCTTACGTCGAATGAGACGTCTTGGATTCGATCGAGCTGGGCGCCGCGGCTGCTTTCAGGGCCAAACGGTCGCTTATCGACATCGGTGATCTTATCGCGCGTCAGGATATATTTGTCGTGCTCGTGCTCTTCGCGCACCCAGATGATGCGCCCGAGGGACACCAGGGCGATCGGCAGCCAGATCGCGAAACCCCAGGCACCATTGATCAACTGCAGGCTCCCCGCGATGATCAGCAAGATGGCCGTGAGAACCATCACGATGAATGGCTGCAACATGCCCAGTGCAAGGAAGACCCAGTATGGTCGCCAGGTGACCTCTTCTTTTGCGTAGTTAATTTGTGGATTGGTCGCGAACAGCCAGGGCAGTGGGCCTTCGCGCTCCTCGACGTGGATCGGCGGTGGGGTAGATTTTGGCGGTCGGTTATCGTAGATCTGATCCTCGATCGCCCGCCGCAAAATTTCCGGCTCCTGCTGCTTACGCAGTTTGCCCAGCTCACCATTGATTCTGGCCTGCATCACCGCGGGGTTAGCCGCCCAGTCGAACACCAGCTTACGGATGCTGAGCGATGCGACGACAAGCTTGCCATAGGCCACCGCCACCTTCTCGGGCGGCGGCTGATCACGCAAGCCGAGCTCATACAGCAACTGGTGGCGCCAGTGAGCGAGCTGGCCCAGGAAGTAAGCTAAATAGCTATCGGCGCTGAGATTGACCTGCTGGACATTGTCGATCAAGATCTCTTGCTTGACATGCCGTACCAGCAGCTGTGTGTCATCGTAGATCACACGGGTATTCGTGAGGATGAGAAAGTCGTTGGCCCAGTCGATCGTGATATAGATCAGCGCGCCGAGTGTGAACAACCCTATCATGATCAGTAGGATATTGATCAGGTCGCCGCCACGGGCAAAGGCTGGATCGATATAGAAGATTCGCCCGCCGCTATAGCGGAAGTAGATCACCAATCCTAATACGGCGATGCCGAGGAGAAATAGGCCATCGACGGCGATCGAGAAGCGTGATGGCTGCTGTTTTTTCTTGGTCGCGGCGCGATTGCGCCCAGTCCACACGAGCGCCAGTGCGACGATCAGCGCGAGAAAGAACAGGTTGAAGGCGTCGACCAAGCGCCCTTCCGGCCCAACATCGCTGGCGAAGAATAGGCCGCCGATCGCTCGATACGTCGCTAAAGCCAATGTGAACCCGGCGATCAGCGCGAGCAAAAAGGTTCGACGCAATAGCAGGACCCAATGCCGGCGTGCGTAATGGAGGATCTGTTCGCCCTCGTCGAGCTCCAGATCAACCTGTGGTGTTACGATCCCGAGCATTAAGAACCTCCTCGGTATGTAGCAAGCGCAGATGTGAAGTGAGCATTATGAGAACCGTGATTATTGACCTCGCGCAACTTCTATGCCGACGAGTGGCTATCGCGGATCCGAGATCCTCGATGATCGCCGATCGCCTGGGCTATGTAGTCGCCGCGCAGCTCGGGCGGCAGTAGCGCCGCGATATGCATCATCATCAGCGTGGTCACCTGGTCGCGATCCTCGCGCCGCGCCGGGCGATCATGCCGTTCAACCGAGAATGGCGCGCCAATTGTCACAGTTACCCGCGGGTAGCCAAGCCACGGAAAGCGCCGCCTGAACACGCGCTGTGTACCAGTGAGCGCCACCGGCACGATCAGCGCGCCGCTCTTGAGCGCCAACAGCGCGGCGCCGCCATGGGCCGCGCCAAGCGCGCCATTGTGGCTGCGCGTTCCTTCCGGAAACAGGCACAGCAGCCGGCCTTGCCGCAGCACATGCTCGGCGGTAGTCAGCGCGCGCCGGTCGACGGCGCCACGCCGGACGGTGAACGCGCCCACCATGGGCATAAACAGCTTGAGTGGACCGCGATAGTTCTCGATCTTCGACATAAGCGCGATTGGCCGGGGCAGCACGCCGACCAAAATGCCCGGATCGATACTAGCGATATGATTACTCACCACGATTGCCGCGCCGCTTGGCGGCACATTCTCGCACCCGCGCACATATGTACGTGTCAGCAGCAGCATCGCCGCACGAATCAGCGCGCGCACAAAGGTATAGCTCATCCATTCACGGCGCGACATGCTTAATACAACGTTTCATGAAATGTGCCATAATCACGTCGACCTCTTGCTCGGGCGAAAGATCGTCGTTGCTGAGCACCAGCGCATCGGACGCTCGATCCATGACATGCCGGTCGAGCGCGTCGCGCCGGGCGACATCGGCCTCGATCGCGGCTCGGTCAACCGCTTGCCCACGCTTGCGCAGCTCGGCCACACGCCGCGTGGCGCGCTCGCCGAGCGAGGCCTCGAGGTAAATCTTTAGCTGTGCCTCGGGCAAGACCATCGTGCCGATGTCGCGGCCGACCATCACCACTCGGCCGCGCATGCCGAGCGCGCGCTGCCGTGCGCGCATCACCTCGCGCACCGGCGGGTGGCTGGCGACCAGCGATACGTGGCGATCGACCTCGGGCCGGCGCAGATCCCATGTAACGTCGTCGCCGTCGATCAGCACAGTATACTGCCGGCCATCGGCGACGGTCGGCGCCTGAATATCGATGTCGAGCTTCTGTGCCAGCGCAGCCATCATTGCGGCGTCGCCGAGCTTGAACCCGCGCAGCAGCCCGGCCCAGGTTAAGGCACGATACATGACACCGGTATCGAAATACAGATAGCCCAGGCGCTGGGCTAAGAGCTCGCCGAGAGTGCTTTTGCCGGCGCCGGCCGGTCCGTCGATCGTAATCGTGTCGGGAATAGTCATTCTTTGCTGCCGCAGGCTGCTAGCCTGTCGAAGTCCTAATTATTCGTATACGGGGTTATTGTAGCAGGTGGCGCAAGAGCGGGCAAGATGCTATTGGACGCGATCCGCAATACTGTCTATAATACGAACAATTGAGACCCTAGCATACGCAATCTTCAACGAAATATCGCTCATGGAATGAGCTTTCTACGCTTATGACTAGCAACTGGGCCTCCGAAGATATTCCCCCGCCCCCATCCCCGGCTCGATCAACCCGATCGATCCGCTCGGCCTCAGGGCTAGCTTGGCCGCTTCTGTTGGCAATCGTACTGCTGGGTGGGTGGTTTAGCACACTGAATCTATTGGGGTGGGATGATGGGACCGGCCAGCATCCCGACGAGCGGTTTATGACCGATGTAGCTAGCCGCTTGAGGATGCCGTCGAGCTTGAGCGAATATCTCGACTCGCGGCGAAATCCGCTCAACCCGCGTAATGTCGACAAAACGTTCTATGTCTACGGCCTGCTGCCTCAGACGCTGACGCATATTACTGCAGTGATGCTTACGCCTAACTCGGCGTTGCCGCCAGTGGTGGCCGCGCCTAGCCCCCAGAATTATGGCAGTTCTCGGCCGATCCCCAACCCCGACCTGCGAGTGCCAAAGATCCAGCCGCTGCAGCAGTTGTTCAACCCCAGAGGAAAAGATTTCACTGAGTACTATGGGGTTTATAAAATAGGTCGCGCATGGTCGGCGTTGTTCGCGCTGCTGAGCGTGATGGTCGTCTTTTTGATCGGTCGCAGGCTGTATGGCGTGTGGGTCGGTTTGCTCGCCGCGCTCTTGTTAGCGCTCGCGGTGCTGCCGATCCAGATCGCGCACTTCTTCACAGTCGACTCGGCGACGGCGTTTTTCACGCTGCTGTCGATCTACTGGGCGGTGCGGCTGGCGCAAAATGGCGGCCTGGGCAGCGCGATCGCACTTGGCCTGAGCATTGGCGCGGCCATGGCCTGCCGTGTGACGATGGCAACCCTGGGCATGCTAGCGGTGATGGCGATCGCACAGCGCCTGTGGATCAACCAGCAATGGCACGACGAGGCTGAAGAGCCACTGTCAGGCGACGACTCGGTGTACTTTACCCCCAAAACGCGCAAGCTTTCGCTGCTGGCCGGCGTGGCCCTGGTCGTGCTGGCTGGCCTGCTCACGATCCTGAGCTTCCGCTTGCTCCAGCCGGATGCATTTGTCGGCACATCGTTCTTCGACCTGCGTCCCGAGCCGCGCTTTATCGAAAACATCCGCGACATCGGGGCGTTGGTCAGCGGCCTAGCGGATGCGCCGCCGAGCGAGCAATGGGCCGGGCGTATCCCATATGTGTTCACACTGCAAAACATGATTATCTGGGGGATGGGGCCGCTGCTGGGGCTGGCCGCCTGGATCGGCTGGGCAATTGCCGGTGTTCAGATGGCGCGCGCGGCCTGGGCCGGCTGGAAGAGCGACGATTGGAATCTGCTGCGCCGCCGGCTGGCGCATGCCCTGCCTTGGGCCTGGATCGCGTTTTACTTTGTGTGGCAGGGCGGCCAGTTTGTGATGACCATGCGCTACTACCTGCAGCTGTATGGCTTGCTGGCGCTGTTCGCGGCCTGGGGGCTGGTACGAATTGTAGATTGTAAATTGCAAATTGCAGATTGGGTAAGACGAAACTCCAGAATTTACAATTTACAATTTGCAATTCGCTGGTTTCCGCTCATTCTGGTTGTGTTCGGAACGCTCTGCTGGGCCTATGCCTTCACGCGAATCTACACCCGGCCGCACTCGCGCGTCACTGCTTCGCGCTGGATCTACGAGCATATACCGGCCGGATCGGTGCTGACTTCCGAGCAGTGGGACGATGCTCTGCCGCTGTCAATCGACGGGCGACGCGGTTCGGAGGCACAGATCGGCGGAATGTACTATAACATTCAGATGATGCCATACGCCGAGGACGACCAGGTTAAGTACACTGGTTCTATTGGGCCGAACGGGCTCCATGAGCCTGGGCTGTTCGATCAGCTCGATCAGGTCGATTATATTATTCTGAGCAGCAACCGCGTGTATGGCTCGGCCACGCGGCTGCCCATGCGCTACCCAGCGCTGACACGCTACTATCACTATCTTTTCGATGGCGAGCTGGGCTTCGAACAGGTTGCCGATATTACGTCGTACCCTACACTTTTCGGCATTCCGATCCCCGACCAAAGCGCCGAGGAGGCGTTCAGCGTCTATGATCACCCGCGCGTGCTGATTTTCAAAAAGACCGACAGCTATTCGCGCGCCAAGGCTGAGCAGCTGATTACCGGCGACATCGCCTGGGACGAGGTATACAAATTGCCGACGCCGCGCGGCGGGCGCGTGCCCACGGCGCTGCGATTGACGCAGGACCAGTGGCCGAGCTATCGCGATGCGGGAACATGGGCGGCGCTGTTTAACCCGGCTGGCCTGGCGAGCCAGCTGCCCTGGCTGTTCTGGCTGCTGGCTTTGGAACTGCTGGGCCTGGGGCTCTTCCCGCTGTTGTTCCGAATGCTGCCGCACGTGCCTGATCGCGGCTTCGCGCTGGCGAAAACCCTTGGCGTACTGCTGGTGGGGTATGCGGCCTGGCTGCTTGGCAGCCTCAAGCTGCTGGCGTTCGGCCCAAGCAGCGTCTGGCTGTGCGCCGGGCTGCTACTCGCGATCGGCGGCGCGGCCGGCTGGCGCCAGCGGGCCGAGATTCGGCGGTTCATACGCCACCGCCGCACTGCGCTGATCGCGGCCGAGAGCCTATTCTTGCTGGCATATCTCGGTTTTGTGCTGATCCGTGCGCTCAACCCCGATCTGTGGCACCCCGCCCGCGGCGGCGAGAAGCCGATGGATCTAGCGTTCCTTACCGCCGTGGTTAAGAGCCCGTACTTCCCGCCGTACGACCCGTGGTTTGCCGGCGGCTATATCAACTATTCCTACTTCGGCTTTGTGATCGTCGGCGCGCTGGTGCATATGACCGGGATTGTACCCGCGACAGCCTACAACCTCGCCGTCCCAACACTGTTCGCGCTGGCGGCCTTGGGCGCATGGGGGGTGGGCTATAACCTGATTGCGTCTTCCATTGACAAGGTGACAAGGCGACAAGGTGACAAGGTGAATCATTTAGGTGAGAACGTCGCCTTGTCATCCCCTGATCTTGTCATCTTGTCAATCGATTGGCTGAAGCATGAGCGTCGGGCGATCGCGACTGGCCTTGTCGCTGCGGCGTTCGTGGTGCTGCTTGGCCCGCTAACCCAGGCGCTCTGGTATCTGCCCGGCTCGGCGGCGCCTCCTTCGGCCGGTGTGCCGCCCGAGTGCCATGCGAGCAGCAGCTACGCTGCCCAGCAACTATGCCGCGGCCGGGGCGAATGGGCCTTCTGGGACGCCACACGGCTGGTTGGCATGGATCTGCAGGACAACACGGTCAACGAGTTTCCGTTCGCCACATTTCTGTTCGCCGACCTGCACGCCCATATGATCGCGCTACCGCTGGCGCTGGCCGCGCTTGGGTTGATCGTCGCCCTTATAAGAACAGAGAGCAAAGAACAACGAACAAAGAGCAGCTTCGGAGGAATGTGGTCGAGTTCTTTGTTCTTTGTTCTTGGTTCTTTGGCCTTGGTCGTCGGCGCGTTGCGCGCCACGAATACCTGGGATTACCCGGTGTATCTGGGGCTGAGCCTGGTGACGCTGGCGCTGATTGCCTGGCGTCGCTTGCAGCACGGCGCGGATCTGTCGGCGACCGCGCTGGCGTGGCTGCTGGCGGCGTTGGCGGTGATACTAGGCAACGCACTGCTGTTCGCGCCGTTCCTGCGCAGCTTTGCCACCGATTACGCTGGCTTCATACTCTGGACTGGCGCTCAAACGCCCGCGGTCGACTTCCTGAAAATGAACGGTCTGTGGCTGTTTTTGCTCTGGAGCGGCGCGCTACTGTTCTATCGCCGACGCGGTCTGGGTTCGCTTCGCCTCGGACTGATCGGCGGCGGCGCCTTGGCGGTTGCCGCGGTTAGTGTGGCGCTGAATCTGAATGCACTGCTGTTGCTGCTGCCGCTCGCCGGCATGGCGGCGGGCGCGGTCGTCGATCTGCTACTCGAAAAGGGGCGACCGGTGAATGCCGAGCGGCAATCGCGCACCACCAATGCCAAGCCGCTAAGCGATCCATATGTTCAGCTTAGATTGCCATTAGAGGATCTGGCCGCGATCCCCGATCCAGCGGATACATGGCGATTCACCAAGCTTACCACACTACTGCCGATTATCTGGGTGCTGGTGGCGATCTTTATCGCCCTTGCCAGCGAGGTGGTGGTGGCGAGGGGCGATATTGGCCGCATGAACACAGTCGTCACGCTCGGCCTGCAGAGCTGGGTGCTGTTTGCGCTGGCTTCGGCGGTCGCGTTCAGCGCGCTTTGGCGGATGGCGGGCGAGCGCGCCGTAGCCGGCGACCGCAAGGGTCGCCGCTACGGCGGCTGGGTTTGGCGCGGCGCGGCAATCCTGCTGATCGCGGCGGCGCTGGCCTACCCGCTCACCGCTACACCTGCGCGCCTGGCCGATCGCATCGACGGTCGGATTGGCCCAACGCTGGACGGCATCGCATTCATGCGTTCGGACAAGGCCACCTGGGACGAGAATGATCAGCGGTTCGACTTTGTGCAAGACGCCGCGGCGTTGGACTGGATGCGCGCGAATATCGGCGGCACACCGATCGTGCTGGAAGCGCAGACCGAGCCGTATCGTTGGGGTGGGCGGGTGTCGATCTACACCGGCCTGCCGACGCTGCTCGGCTGGTCGTGGCACGAGATCCATCAGCGCAGCGTCGCTGTCGTGCAGCCGGTGCTGGCAAGCCGCCAGGGGATGATCCAAAACCTGTATGTCAGCACCGATGCCAATGCGGCCCTGCGGCTGCTGAAGCTTTATGGTATCGAATATGTCTATGTCGGCAAGCTGGAGCGGGCGCTCTACTCGCCGAAGGGGCTCGCCAAGTTCGATGCGCTCGCGCAGGCACAGCAGATTCGGCAGGTCTATGCCGACGGCGACACGCGGATCTACCAGGTGCCGCGCGGCCGGAGCACGCCAGCCGTGCTTGCGACTACGCTTGCCACCACGCCACCAACACTCGCCGCATCAGCGGGCACGCGCCTGAGCGCACCGGTCTATACGCTGCCAGCGGTCAACGAGTATGCTTGGAACCGGCTGGCCGACTCGCAGCCGGTCGCCGTGCTGCTGTGGCTGCTGGCTTGCTATGTGCTGCTGGCGCTCGGCCTGCCGCTGGCGCTCCTGGTCTTTGGTAGTGGCCGGTCAATCGGCGGCGGCTACGCCTGGGCGCGCCTGATCGGTCTGCTGATGCTTGGCTACGCCGTTTGGCAGCCGGTGAGCCTAGGCCTGTGGTCGTACAACCGCTGGGGCTTGCTGTGGGGCGCACTGCTGGTGCTGATGTTGGACGCGGCGATACTGATCTGGCTTGGCCGTAAGAGCATGGAGCATGGAGCATCGAGCATGGAGAATGATTCAGGACAAGGATCTTCTCCATTCTCCATTCTCAATGCTCAACTCAAACGCGGTTTTGGCTTCGTCCGCGAGCACTTCCGGAGTCATCGTCGTGGCATCCTGATCGTCGAAGCGCTGTTCTTGGCGGCGTTCGCGTTCATGCTAGTGCTGCGCGCGTTCAACCCCGACCTATGGCAGCCGATTTGGGGCGGCGAGAAGCCGTTCGAGTTCGGCTTACTGAATGCAATTCTGCGCAGCGCGATCATGCCACCGTACGATCCGTTTTTCAGCGACGGCAAGATTAACTACTATTATTACGGCCTGTTTCTGGTTTCGCTGCCAACTAAGGCGACCGGGATCAATCCGGCGATAGCGTTCAACCTGATTGTTCCAACGCTGTTCGCCATGACAATGGCCGGCGCGTTCGCGGTGGTGGCGCGCTTGACCGGGCGGGTGCGCTACGGATTAATTGGCGGCGCATTCGTGGCGCTGCTCGGTAATCTGGCGGCTGCCTTTCAGGTTGGCTGGGGCGAAGGCCTGGCGCCGGTACAGGATGCCTTGCGCGATGGGCTCAACGGCTTTGGCGAGCGGCTTGGCTATTGGTTCGTCGGCCCCAGCCGGGTGATCGAAATTCACGACAAGCTGATCACTATTAACGAATTTCCGTTCTGGAGCTATTTATTCGCCGACCTGCATCCGCATCTCATCGCTATGCCGATTACACTGCTGGTGATTGCGCTGGCCTTTGAGCTGTTTGCTCAAGAATCGAGAACCAAGAACCAAGAACCGAGAACCGTGCTGAATGATCTTTGGCTGACCCTGCGTGTGCCCGTTCTCGGTTCTTGGTTCTTAGCGGCGCTGGCGCTGGGCGCGCTGGCGGTGACGAACTCGTGGGATTTCCCAACCTACGGGCTACTGGTCGCCGGGGCGCTGGCCGGGCGGGCCTGGCGTATGCCTGGGCGCGCCGGCTGGCGGCGCGTTGGTGTGTTGGCAGGCGCGCTGTTGCAAGCCGCCGGGATCGGAGTGGCGGCGCTGCTGCTGTACCTGCCGTTTTTCCAGAACTATGTGCGGCCGGCCGGCGTCAACGGCATTGGATTGGTTCGCGATGGATCGCCGCTAGGCCCATTCGTACTGATCTACGGCCTGTATTTGCTGATCTTGGGCATGTGGATCTTCGGCGTGGCCGCGCGGATCATACGCGGCGCTCGGACGAGCGCCACGCTCGCCGATCGCTCAGTTGATCGCCCGCGCGAAGGTAGCGTTTCGCTCGGCATCGTCGCGCGATGGCCTTCGGCCGGACTGTGGCCGATGCTACGGTTGGCGGGGGTGGCGGTGATTCTGCTGCTAGCAGTCGTGATCTATCGGCAGCCACAGCTCGCCGCTGAACTTTGGGCCAGCCCGCTGCTGCTGAAGATTGGGCTGTTGGTCTTGCTGGCGGCCGGCATCCCGGCGCTGCTGGCGCGGCACCTGCCCACGCGGGTGTGGTTCATCGTCTGGCTGGCGGTGCTGGCATGGGCGGTGTCGCTCGGCTTCGAG
>WNGF01004222.1_pt1 | contig 41091 bp, 35 predicted proteins | sample 5400641 | NCBI WGS metagenome assembly WNGF01 (sample SAMN13153371, study PRJNA577476) | soil metagenome | isolation source: 80 cm soil or saprolite under grassland replicate 2 | place: USA:California | collected 2016-06-15 | reverse complement strand
CCGCGGCCGATCACGCGTAACAATTCGTGATCGGGAATAATCGGAGTCTGAGCGGTAACTCGGTCGGGAATGACCGATTTTACACAAGCCGCGAGACCGAAGCAATTCTGGGGAGCGACGCGATGGTCGCATGTGTATTCATCGATTGTCGTGTGGAATGTGCCGCTGTTGGCGCGAACGGGTCTAGGTTCGTCGTCCGCCTCTCCCCTTGGTTAAGGGGAGAGGACTGAGGTGAGGAGATTGCCGTCTGCAGTCGTTAGTTGCGCCTGTAAACCCTCACCCTCCCCTCTCCCTACAAAGGAGAGGCGACCCACACGGATCCAGAGGTCACGACGGAGCGTGACTCTCCATTTTTTCCAGGGCTCTGATTTCTTTTTTGAGTAATGCGGTAACGCGATGTCGCGCCAAATACACCTGGCCGACATTTACGCGCAATCGCTCGGCAACTTTTTGTGCCGGCCATTCTTTACGCACGTAACAGTCGAAAATTTGAAACTGCTTCGGCTCAATCTTCTTCTTCACGCGCGCGATCGCAGCTTCGAATAAATTCTCTTTCCAGCTCGCTTCCCAAACCGCGTCAAAATCGGCGATCCGCGAATCAGGGACGCGTTCGATTGTTGCTGTAAGCCGATCATCCGGTGAACGAGGGGGTCTTGCGTTGCCCGACTCACGTTTGCGAAATTGATCGGCGGTTCGCCAGCGAGTGATCTGCAATAGCCAACCTTTAAACGAGCCAATTGCCGGATCGTATTTCAACTTGTCGATGTTCTTGGCCACGGTGATAACCGTTTCCTGCACAACTTCCTGTGCTTCGGAATCGGTCAGGCCGGACTGGCGTGCAACTGAGTAGATTAGGTTCCAGTAGGTGTCGAAAAATTCCTGCCAACGCCGTTGATCCTCCCAGTCGGCCAGGCGCTCGACCAGGCTGCGTCGCGTGGCAATCAACCCACTATTCTTCACGTCGATCTTCTAACGCAGCTTTGCCCGTGGACAAAATTATTATCGATTTATTGAAAGATTCCTGCTCAACTTGCGTATCCTGCCTATGAATACAAGCATCCTCATCACCCAAGCACTTCAACTGGCTGCTCGACCGTTTCTGCTTCTCTTCGCGTTTCTGAAGAAGGTCGCTCTCGCAGTCTTCGGCCGATTGCAATGGAGTCCGCCGCGCTGGCTTTCGCGAAGCCGCGCCGCCTTCTCCAATTTCAATCGCGCACATCCCTTCACCACAACTTTCGGAATTATCGCGATCTTTCTGCTCTCTTGCGGGGCAGCCTGGACGTTGCATTGGTATCAACATCGACCGAAGCCGCGCTACGTAAAAGTTGTGATCGAGGCGGTTCCGGTGACGAAGTTGGAGAAGGACTTAAAGTTTTCAACGCTTGATATTCGGTTCAGTGATTCCGCGGCGCGCCTGGAAGATAAGGACAAAACAGCTCTGCAAGGCGTCCGGCTGGACCCTCCGTTGGCCGGCAAATGGATGTGGGCTGGCGACAAACACTTATTTTTCCAACCAACGGAGGACTGGCCAGCCGATAAAAAATTCAAGATCATCTTCGACAAGAAATTTTTTCCGCCGCACATCGTGTTGGAGCGATTGACTTACGAATTCCAGACGCCGCCGTTCGAAATCGCAATCAAAGACCTCGAGCTGTATCAGGACCCGACGAACCCCACACAAAGGCAGTTAACGGCGACGCTCGAGCTCACGCATGCGGTTGATCCAGGTGAGTTAGATCGACATCTCCAACTACTGATGATCGGCGGGTCAGCGGTGTTCCCGCCGTCCGATCCGGCACCACATTTTACGCTTAGTTACGGATTGCACCGGCGCATTGCCTATTTGCGCAGCTCAAACGTGACGCTGCCGGACAAGGAAGATTTTATGAAGATTGAGCTGAGCAAAGGTGTTAAGACCGCGCAAGGCGGAGCGCTAACTCGCGATGCGGCCGAACAAAAGCTGCTCATTCCTTCCAATGGGACCGCATTTCAAATCAAATCCATCGAGGGAACCATCGCCCGGAATAAGGCTGGCGAGCCAGAGCAGGTCCTGATTCTAAACACGACGGCGGACATCAGCAGCAGCGAGCTGGCCAAGGCTATTCAGATCCGGCTGCTGCCGAAGCGTGAGTCTGAAAAGACCGAAGGAAGCGATACCGAAAGTTCTGATTCAGAATCCGCCGCTCAAAGTAGCGAAAGCGACGAAAACAGGCAAAGCGCCGAGTCGGAAGAGGACGAGTCCGGGGAGACGACAAAATCTGATAATGCGTCGAAATGGCAAAGCCCGACCGATGTCCCGGACGACGTCTTCGAGCAAGCCAAGCGAATTGAATTCACGATCGTTCCCTCGGAAAAAGCGCAAGATCGACAACATGTTTTTAAGATGCGCCTCGAATCGGAAGGCGAGCTCTACGTTCGCATACCAAAAGGAGTGCGCGCTTTCGGTGATTATCCTTTGGCGGAGGATTACAACGCCGTCATTGCAGTACCGCAGCTTCCACGCGAAGTGCAGATTGAAGGTCAAGGCGGTCTGCTGGCGCTGAACGGCGACAGGAAATTGTCGATCCGTTCACGCGCTCTGCGGGCGATCGAATTTGAAGTTGCGCGCATTGCTACAACTCAAATCAACCATCTCGTTAGCCAGACCGAAGGCAAATTCGAGGACCCGGAGTTCCGTGCGCCGCAGTACTTTAACAAGGAAAACATCTCTCGCATTGCGATTGAGCATCAGCCGATCGCAGTGGATAACAAATGGAAGGCCAATTACTCCGCGTTCGATTTCGCGGAGCACCTTCGCAAACCAGCAGATGGCGGCAGCGAGCGGGGCCTTTTCTTCCTGACCGCGCGCGGTTGGGACCCGGCGAAAAAGAAGCCAATCAACTCGGCCAGGGACAGCAGATTTCTGCTCGTCACTGACATCGGGATTTTAACGAAGAAAAATATCGACGGCGGCAGCGATGTTTTTTTGATGTCGATCAAAAGTGGTCAACCGATCAACGGCGCCACGGTGGAAATTCTGGGCAAGAACGGGGTGCCGATCCAGACTGCCCAAACGGCCGCGGATGGTCACTGCGCTTTCCCTTCCGTTGAAAAATCAGAGCGCGAAAAATTACCCGTGGCGTTTGTCGCGCGCTACGGCGACGACATTGCGTTCATGCCCTTCGCGCGTGAAGACCGCGTCCTGAATTTTTCGCGCTTCGAGATTGAAGGGGCGCAGAACATCGCGCCGGAAGGTCTCGACGCATTCGTTTTTACCGAGCGCGGTGTTTACCGGCCCGGAGACGAAATTCACATCGGGCTGGTGGTGAAACAGCGAAGCTGGGGCGGCAATCTCAAAGGTTTGCCCATCGAAACCGAAGTTGTGGATGCGCGCGACCTGCCGGTCCAGACAAGGAAACTCACCTTGCCGGAGACTGGCTTTACCGAACTCAGCTATCAAACCGCCAACGAATCGTCGACTGGTCTTTACACGTTCAATGTTTATCTGGTCAAAAACAACAAGCGCGAGAGTTTGATCGGTTCCGCAACCGCGCAGGTGAAAGAGTTTCTGCCCGATCGTATGAAGATCGAGACGCGCCTTTCCAAAGGTGCGCCGCGCGGCTGGATTCATCCCAAGGAAATGCACGCGTCCGTTGCGCTGGCGAATCTTTACGGCACCGCCGCGACCGATCGGCGTGTGACCGGCAAGGTTGATCTCGCGCCGGCGGCATTTTCATTTCCAGAGTTTCGCGACTTCACTTTTTTCGACCCGCTGGTTGATGAAAACAAGGAGCGACAGGAGCAAACTGTCGATCTCGGCGAACAAAAAACCGATGGCGAAGGTTACGCGGATTTTGATTTGCAGCTGGAACGCTTTGCCGACGCGACCTACGCGATGCGATTCATCGCCGAAGGCTTCGAAGGCGAAGGCGGGCGCAGTGTCACAGGAGATGTCGGCGCACTTGTTTCCGCTCTGCCTTACGTGATCGGCTACAAAGCTGACGGCGATCTGCGTTACATCGAGATGAGCAAACCGCGCGGCGTCGATCTGGTCGCAGTCGATCCACAACTCAACCGCATCGCGATCGAAAACGTCACTCTCAACCTCATCGCCCAGGAATATGTTTCCGTGCTGAAGAAGCAGGAAAATGGCAATTACGTTTACGAGTCAGTTTTAAAAGAGCGCCCCGCCAAATCGGAAAAAATCTCGGTGGCGGCAACCGGTTATCATTACGCTCTTCCGACCGGGGAGCCCGGCAATTATGTGCTCGAACTGCGCGACGATCAGAATCGTACCCTGAGCAAGCTGCGGTTCTCAGTGGTGGGTCACGCCGCAATGGCTGGTGGCCTCGAGAAAAACGCCGAGCTGGAGATCAAGCTCAACGCCAAGGAATATCGCGCCGGTGATCAAATTGAGTTAAGCGTGACCGCGCCTTATAGCGGCTACGGTCTTATCACAATCGAACGGGAAAAAGTTTACGCCTACAGCTGGTTCCAAACCAACACCGCCAGCAGCATCCAGCACATTCGCATTCCGGAGAATTTTGAGGGCAGCGGTTACGTCAATGTCGCGTTTGTGCGGGCGCTCGATTCCAAAGAGATTTTTATCAGTCCGCTCAGTTACGGCGTCGTCCCGTTCACTGCCAACGTCGAAAAGCGCCGACTTAAGATCGATCTTCAAACCCCGGAGAAATCGAAACCGGGCGAACCGTTGCACATCGGCTACAAAACCGATCGGCCTGCCAGGATCGTCATCTTCGCGGTCGACCAGGGAATTCTGCAAGTTACCGATTACAGGACGCCGAACCCGCTCACCTATCTCTTTCGCAAATGCGCTCTCGGCGTGGAGACGGCGCAGATTGTCGATCTCATAATTCCGGAATTTTCGTTGCTGCGTTCTGTCTCCGCGTTCGGTGGCGACGGCGGCGAAGTTCAAAGATTGAATCCGTTCAAGCGCGTCACAGAAAAACCGGTTGTGTTTTGGTCTGGCATTATCGACGCCGATTCGACAGCTCGTGATGTTGTCTACGACGTACCCGACTTTTTCGACGGCACGCTGAAGATAATGGCGGTCGGCATTTCAAATGAAACAGCTGGATCCGCCGATTGCGCCGCGCTTATTCGCGGGCCATTTGTGATCACTCCGAGCGTACCTGTGCTCGCAGCGCCTGGAGACGAATTCGAAGCTGGGGTGACCGTCGCGAACAATGTCGAAGGGTCCGGCGCAGACGCGGAAGTAGATCTGCGCGCCGACATATCTTCGCAATTGGCGGTCCTAGCCGAGCCGAGGCAAAAATTGCGGATCGCCGAAGGCCGCGAACAAAGCGCGAAGTTTCGCTTCCGTGTCAATGACAAGCTGGGCTCCGCCGAAATCAAGTTCGTCGCGAGCCGAAATGGGATCGAGACGCGCCGCCGCGCTACGCTGAGTATTCGGCCGCCCGTTCCCTACGCGACCGATGTTCGCAGCGGCAATTTCAAAAAAGGACACGCGGACGTACAAATTACAAGGGCGATCTATTCCGAGTTCGCCAAACGCGAGGCCGCTGTCGCGGCCGTGCCGCTCGGACTCGCGCATGGTCTTTATGTTTTTCTAAAAGATTTTCCTCACGGTTGCAGCGAGCAGATCACGAGCGGCGCATTCTCCCGGCTTGTGCTTTCCGATGAAGCCGACTTCGGACTTAGCCGAGCGGAGGTAAACACACAGCTTGAAAAAACGTTCGCGACTCTACGACGCAGGCAAAACGATCAGGGCGCCTTCGGTTACTGGGCGCCAGACAGTGAAGAGAAGATCAGCTTCAATTCTGCTTACGTGATGGATTTTCTGAGCGCTGCGAAAACTGCCGGATTTGCTCCACCCGCGGACATGTTCGCGAGTGGCTTGCGCTACCTGCAAAAAATGGTCGGTCGCGAACCATCGAATCTATCCGAAGCAAGAACGCTGGCCTATGGGATTTACGTGCTCACGCGTGAAGGCGTTGTCACCACCAATTACATCCTTAATCTGCGCGATTACCTCGATAACCATCACGCCGACGCGTGGCAGAACGATGTGACCGGCGTTTATCTGGCAGGTGCGCTCAAACTTCTCCACAAAGACAAAGATGCAGATGATTTGATCGCTGCCTACAAGATCGATAAGGCGGCTAATCGAGATTACAACGACTTCTGCCAGCCGCTCGGATCGAACGCGCAATATATTGCCATACTTGCGCGCGCGTTTCCGGACCGACTTAGAAAAATCTCGGCGGCGGAATTCGAGGGCATTCTTCAGCCGATCGGCCAGGGCGAATTCAACACGCTCTCGGCCGCTTATGCCGTGTCGGCCCTGAAGTCGTACTCGCACGCCATTGCGCAAACGCTGCCTGTGCTCAGCATTGCCGAGATTCACCGAGATAAGCGCGAGGTTGCGCTAACGAGCGGCGCAAAGTTGCTGCAACGGACTGCTTTTTCGAAAGACGCGACTGCGGTCCGGTTTAAGAGTGCCGGAGCGCTGAGCGGCCCGGGCGCATTTTCCCAGGTAGTAGAAGCTGGATTTGATCAACATGTGCCGGTGAAGCCGGTAACCGGGCGTCTCGACAATTACTGGCGTTGATTATGTCGATGTTCGTGAAGACCGCGCCGTCTTTTATGCCACCGTTTCCGGCAGCGTACTCGAGATCAATTATCAGATTAAATCATCTAATCGCGGCGAGTTTACGGTCCCGCCCATTTTCGCGGAATCGATGTACGAGCGCGCCATCAAAGGCTGCGGCGTTGGTGGAAAAATCATAGTCACCCAATGAACAAGAATTGCGGAGATCCGATTGTCGATTGCGGAAACATTTCGCTGCCGCGACGACGCTTCCTTTCTATCCGCAATCCGCGTTCCGCAATTCGCAATCTACTGCTTTTCTGCGCGGTTGTTGCTGCAATTTGGCTTGCGCTCCCAAAGCCGCCACTTCTCGAAGGCGTTGCGTTTTCCCAATGCGTTCGCGATCGCAACGGGAAACTGCTTCGCGTCACTTTGACTGCCGATCAGAAATTCCGAGTGTGGACTTCTTTGCCAAACATTTCGCCCGCGCTGATCGATGCGACCCTCCAATTTGAAGACAAATATTATCGGCATCACCCGGGAGTTAACCCGGTCGCATTGGTGCGCTCGGCTTTTAATCTGCGGCCGGGCGGCGCGCACAGCGGCGCCTCGACCATCACGATGCAAGTGGCCCGCTTGCGCTACCATCTGGCGACCCGGACACTGAGCGGAAAGTTCGTTCAAATTATTCGCGCCCTCGAACTCGAGCGGCATTACTCGAAAGACGAAATTCTTGAAGCTTACCTGAATCTTGCGCCTTACGGCCGAAACATCGAAGGCGTGGGCGCGGCCAGCCAGATCTATTTCGGCAAGACCGCAGCGCATTTGACGAAACCGGAATCCATTTCGCTGAGTGTCATTCCACAAAGCCCGACCCGACGCGCGTTGTTTGTCGACCGCGATAACCGCTCACTCGACGCAGCTCAGAGCAGCTGGTACGATCGCGCGAAAATCGACCGGCAATTCTCCGTGCGCTTGTTCAGCGCTCGCGCGCAAACGGAACGGAAATTTCTCGCGCCGCACTTTGTCCAGCAGGTCGTGACGACCGAGAAAGGTCGCGACGAAATTGTCACCACGCTCGATCTTTCGAAGCAGCAATTAATCGAGCGGCGAATCGCCGATTATATTCGAACAAATCGCGGTCGTGGAATTCAGAATGCCGCCGCGCTGTTGATCGATACGCGCAGCATGGAGGTGCTTGCACAAGTCGGATCGGCCGACTTCTTCAACGCCGAAATACAGGGGCAAGTGGATGGAACACGTGCGCCGCGCTCGCCCGGTTCCACCTTGAAACCTTTCGTATATGCGCTCGCACTCGAGCAGGGATTGATTCATCCGCTGTCAATCCTGGCAGATGCACCCCGCACCTTTGGCGAATACAATCCGGAGAATTTCGATCGCGAATTCCTCGGACCGATCCGCGCGTGCGATGCGCTGGCGCGCAGCCGCAATCTTCCGGCGGTTGAACTCGCAGCGCAACTGCGCCATCCCACGCTCTACGAATTTCTACGCGGCGCTGGCGTCAAATTGCCGCGCGCAGAATCACTTTATGGCTTGGCTCTTCCGCTCGGCGGCGCCGAAGTCACAATGGAAGATCTGGTGCGACTTTATGCTGCTCTGGCTAACAACGGAGAGCTGCGTCCGCTTCGCCGGACGTCACGCGATCCACTTGCGTCGCGAGGTCGCTCGGTTATCAGCTTGGAAGCGGCATTTCTCACTCTGGAAATGCTCAACCAGCCGCGGCCTGAAATTAGTCCCGCATATTCGGACCAGGCCGCGCCGGTTTTTTGGAAGACTGGAACGTCCCACGGTTTTCATGACGCATGGTCGATTGCTGTGTTCAACCATTATGTGCTCGCGATTTGGATTGGAAATTTTGATGGGCGAGCCAACGGCGCTTTTGTGGGGCGAACTGCAGCCGCTCCCCTATTGTTTCAAATCATCGACAGTTTGCGGACGACTTGGCCGGAACCTAACGAACGGCATCTTCCGCCTCCGGGTGCAAACTTGAAACGTGTCTCGTTTTGCGCTGTCTCGGGTGATTTACCAAGGCAGCATTGCACACAGCAGCTTGAGGGATGGTTCATTCCTGGAATTTCCCCGATCAAACAGTGCGATGTGCATCAGGAAGTACTCGTCGATGCAGCGAGTGGACTGCGCGTCGCCAGGGATGACGGAACACGCCAGCTGCGGCATGAAATCTATGAGTTTTGGCCGACTGAGATGTTGTCGATCTTTCAGCGAGCGGGCGTTCCGCGAAAACTCCCCCCGCCCTTTTTGCCGGGTACGGATCCGGAGGTTGCCGCGCGCACGGGAAATCCGCCACGAATCACGACACCCGGTGCGGGCCAGAAAATCATGTTGCCTCTCGATAAAACAATTCCATTACTGGCAAAAACCGATGGCGATGTGGGTGAAATTTATTGGTTCGCGGGCAGGACGTTTATCGGCAAGGCGAGACCTCACGAAGTGTTTTCATGGAACGCGTCAGCCGGTGATTACGTGCTGACCGCGCTGGATGACCATGGCCGCGCCGGCTCGTGTTCTGTCATTGTACGCTGAGACCCTAGACGACTTTGCGTAATGGCGCTTGAGGCACAAGGCCCCCTCTTACACGAGTGTGAACGGGAAACGAAATTTGCGATGAGCGAACCTTTAGATGTATGTGAAATAGAAGTGCTGAACTTCGATTTCAACCTCTGGTAAAAAGAAAATTTGCGGTTCTTCGCTGCGCTCAGGATGATTCGCATTTAGAGCGCACGCAATTGAAATAGCCGATCGCCAGATCGGCTCTACTTAGTCTCCCGACTTCCCTTTTTCTCGACAGTCGGAAGGACAGTCGCGCGCGAGGCGCGGGCGTGGCCAAGATATTCTTTTGCGAGCGCGCTAAGTTTGGCCAGTCGTAATCGCTTTCACATCGGCTAAACGCGTTCGCGCCCAGTCGAGGACTTCGGGCTTTTCCTGCGCGCGGGCCAGGACGACATCAAGCCAATAGTTGTTGGTTCGGAGCGACTGACACTTCCGTCGCATTGCTTCAGCTAAGAATTGTCACCAGTTTCTTCCAAATGGACTGTTCGTCACACATACACACCTTCGCCTGAGCCCTTTCTCGACCGCAGTTCGGCGAGCATATCTCGCTCGCTCAGATCGGACGCCCATTTTGGTCGAAGCTGAAAATGCGGTTCGTCTTGAATAGTTTTCCAGTTCCCACCCCACTCAAGCCCCAGGTCCGTTCCAAGAACACCGACCGCTTTATACTTGGGCGACTCGTCGAGGTATTTGCTTCCTTCGAACACGCCAATGTCGAAGGCAACTCCAAAGTTGGGGTTGGAGTAACCACCACGCGCATTAGTCACGATACTGCCTGGTTTCGTTCTTCCTTGCGCGTAGAGATCGTTCTGCTCATCGTAGGTACGAAGGCCACTGAGTACTTTGATGACGATGCCGCTGGCAGCGGCTTTTGCGATGAGTGCACGCGCGTATGGCTGCACCTCTGGGAGGAGCGTCGCAATAACTCTCTCACTACGATCATCCACCTTATCGCCCGATGGCTCTGGCGGCTGCGCGTCTGGACAAATGCGATTGTACATCGCTTGCCACGTCTCGGGACCCGGCTTTCCGTCGGCATTGACGCCAACTGCTTCCTGAACTGCGCGAATAATTTGATCAAGATTCATAATAATGATCTACATTCGCTCGCCGCATTCGCACGAAAAAATTTCCGGCGGCATAAATTCCGAAATCCACGGCCTCAAGGTTTTTCAAAACCTTCGTGTTTTCTTCTTGACTTGGTATTTTTTCTGGCCTTAAGAGTAAGGTTCCTCCGGAGGAGCTATGGCCGACGATCAAAGCTCGGGTCAAAACACGAAGCGTTCTAAGCAAGAGACTTCGCATCAGGCACAAGTACTCGTTTTAATGTCGAAGGCGACATGCCTGCAATCGCTCAGCGAACATCGATGGCCAGTAAATATGAAGCAATGGCCGACCTAACGGGCTGAAAGCTTTAAATAATGCACTGCTAGCTCTTTTATTAAAACCCAGAGTTCCACAGAAAAGTCAAATCAAAGAAAGGAAAACATATGGCTGATACCCTGAACCCGGACACTTTTCTTAGTAATATGCTAGGAGAACTAATTTATCAGATTGTTGAAGGTCAGAAGGCAGCCCCACCAGATCAGCAACAGCAATTACAAGGTAAAAAGCCATTCGGGAACGCAAACTTTTTTACCTGGTGTACCCCGGGAATTCCGGTTACGCCTGACGACTTTTCATTTCTCAAAGGCTTAAGAAAACCTATCACCGATCCTGCATTTAAAGATCTTCCCGAGGCAGAAAAGCAAGCCAGACAAGGCGACGAGGCTTACGCATTAACAGTCGCCATGGACAATTTTTCATTGCTGGTGGACACGGTGCCAAGCAAAGATCAGGTCATCTCGACCGTTCCAAACCCTGACAAGTCTAAGGTACAGGTGTGGGAGCCTCAACAACGCATTTCAAATATTTACGAGAGTGCCCTGAACTTTTCTGAGGTTGCAGACACTGTTAGTTCCCCTGAGGCGGAAAAACGTATAAAGGACAACCGTGATAAGCTCGTCCAGTCCGTCGACAGAACAGACGCAGACACGGGTGAAAAATTCACAGAGGAACGGCCAACTCTACTGGTTGCTAATTACCTCAAATATCAGAAAGCATACGCAGATGCTTATGAGAAATATACGGACCTCATGAGTAAGGCGCTTACAGGTAATGCCGCAGATGTTCAAAAGGCATCTATGCTTGGCCCGACATACTATAACGATGTAACTGCGGCATGGGATATGTGGGAATCACAGGGACGAAAGTCGGAATACGAAAGCATAGTGGCTGAACTGGAGCAGTTGGAAGGTATAAGTATGAGTCTTCTCGTAAAAGAATACCGGGAGATATTCAGAAGATCTAAACGTACTTCGTTATTGGACGGTATGGATTATAATGTTGCCCGCCTTGTTCCGGCTGGGTTCTACGAATCAGCGGGGTGGACCGGATATTCATTTTCCTCTTCAAAATTGCAAAGTACCGACAGTAGCAGAGCGGTAAAGGGCAGTGCCGGTGGCATGTGGGGATTTATCGGAGGAGCTAGAGGAAACTATTCTAAACTAGATCGTTCGAGCAATATTAGCTTGGAAAACCTTACAGTGGGGTTTGAACTTACTCAGGTCCCGCTATTCAGATCGTGGCTGCGGGAAGATTTCTTAATGAGTAATAAATGGAGATGGAAAACACAGGCAGGAGCAGGCACCGGTGAATTGTTAAGTAACGGCGACCCTAACAAACCGCAGGGGAAACTGTTTGCCTATCCCACTGTCATGATCTTTGCCAGAAATATAAGCGTCACGAAGTCTATTTATGATAAAGTCTCCTCTGAAGTAGAACAAACTGGCGGAGCTAGTGGCGGCTTCAGTCTTGGACCATTCTCGATTGGTGGAAGTGCAAGCTATAATAAAACAGATAGAAAGGTTGAGGTTAACCAGGTAGGAGACAAGATGGTGGCGCCCGGCATGCAAATAATTGGCTTTAGAAATCATATCTTACCCCTAAGCCCAAACCCGGATTCGGCAGTACAAAAATGGATTTGATCGGATGCTTCCTGTTTAACTTATGGACATAATCCTGCCAATTATATTTCAGCACGCCAGGGAACTGGCCGACCTTCAAATGGGCGTAACGGAGAGCGAGCATCACAAAATAATCACCCCATTTCCCCCGGAAGGGAATGAGTTTTTGGACTTCAACAAAGACGATTTGGAATTTGCGGATCCTGAAACTGACTCACAATCCGCGATACGTGATACCTCGAAGGCGAATGAATATTTTCTTAGGACGGATAATCTAGTCTTAGATTTCAGTTATGGCATACCTACCGAGGAATATCGATTATCCAGGGTGTGCCAGAAATTCTATTCGCAAGCTGTACCTAAAGATTCACCGGACAGTGCGGATTTCCGTGAAAGGTTTTCTGCTAAAAAAGGCTCGTTTCTAAAGAGTAAGCGAACCACCGTTGGCGACCTCGGCAATATTGATTTTGTATACACGTATTATTCGCCAATACAATGGAGTCGGCAAGCTCTTAATGAAAACGACATCGCTAGGCTTCAACAGAAAGCACTGGATGTTTATGGGAATTTAGGAATTCAGAGTCCTGTTCTGGATGCGTTAGTCGCAGATATTAAGTCGGTTTCCTTGTGTTATTCACAAATCCAATATGACTTCGGGTTTTTCGATGTCGTCAGAGACTGGGCCGATCCGGAGCTGTTCGAAAGTAATCACTGGAGCTTTGCTGCTGATGGTGATGTTTTGTACGGGGAAGGCAACAGCTCTTTTGATGAGAATAACGTCAATCTGTTATACGCGACGCGGTTGTATGTGATAAGGAACTATTCCGGAACGCCCAAGCAACATAATGCAACCCCGGAGACTACAATTTTTATGCCGCAAGGTGGGATAGAAGTTCGCGACCATAGGTCGCAGCCGCGGCCTTCAGGGCAAGTTCGCGATCATAGGCACTAAATTATGGACACCAACATGGAAGTCTCACAAAGAACGATAATAAGAAACCAGTTGTTGGCGAGTAAGTTGGAAGTATTAAGTAAAGGTAGTTTTGCGCCCCCGGCACAAGCATTTGTTCAGCCACCCACCCCTCCCGCCGGTTCTGGTTCGTTCATTTGGGTATTGGAACATGACGGAGTGCCGGCGCATTGGGAAAGAGCAAGAGCAGATGGGCAAGATCCAAACAGGAAGATTATAGAAAATTCCGATTCTGTATTCAAAATTGTGGCAGTTAAATGCAGAAGGATACCCAGAAAACCAATTGCCATCAGTACGGGATCACCGAGCGATTCGGCCTCTGTTAGCGGCGACAATGCGGCTTCGACCGACACGGGAGCCAGCAGTGCCGATCAAACAACGACGGAGACGTAAGGATTGAAGTCACAAAGAGCCAAAGCTGGATGGAGGGTCAACCAGCAAGGAACTCGTGACGAAATCTCTATTCTCGCGCTTATCTGCAAATCTTTCCCGAAGAGCCCATACCTGGGTTCCTCGCTTATCTGGTAACCAATAATGCCGCACAAGCGCCTTTTTCAGTTTATCGTCACGGCCGACATTAAAGGTTTACCTAGTCCCGTTCAGGGCGCTTTTTCGCCTGAATTTACGCAATTAATCTTCTCTTCTTCCTAAATTACTTCTACAAGCAACCCAAGCTATCTAGTTATGAGCACTTCAGACACCAAAACCGATGATTCGAAGTTAGTTACGACCGACACGGTCTATGTTAGCCCGGATGGTGGAACCACCGACGAGGCATTTCCGAAGCCAAACGTCGAATACGACTTTTGTGTTGACGTTGCCAACGCCGGCCAACTTCCGAGCGGATCCTTTTTCGTCCGGTTCAATTTGAGTGGCGATCAGGATCCACCCCTGGATCTGGATTTTACGCAGGATGCCGGATTGGATGCGGGAGCCACCGTCAAAGCTGTCGTGCACTTTGGGACGTTTCCCAACAAATTCGCCACATATAATCTCGAAGCCTGCATTTACTCCAGTTCAGCGCCGGAGAAGCCGATCAATTGTGCAGGCTCGTTCGAGTTCACTATCAACACAGAATCGACGAGCAACTCTGGTTCTGGTGGTGATAGCGATGATACAAGCGCGAGTAGCTCTACAGCTGAAGGCGAAGATTCGACAGCAGTCGAATCACAATGAATAGCACCAAAACAACAAAATATAACTGTTAATATTATGGCTAACGAACGTGAACCAGACGATCCGCTGCCGGCCGATTTTGTGCCCGATGGAAAGGTTGCGGACCATCGTGTCAGTGATGGCGAAGATTGGGCATCAGTGGCCGCGCAATATAACGTAAACGTGAAAGACTTAATCTATTTTAACTTTCACACTAACGTTCCCGAAGAAGTCAATTGGTACCTGCGCCGCAACACCGGATGCAATGTGTCCAAAGATGGCGGTCGGAACTGGGCGTTCAGTTCCAGCGCCGATCCAGACATTGTTTACATACCTCCCTCTGAGGTCATCGATATGGAGCCCTTCGAGGTCCCCCCCGTGGACACAAGGAGCCTTATGGAACGTCTCCGGGAGATCGCTAAGACCATTCCCGGGAACGAGGGGATAAGGATTCGCGAGCGGCTGGACATAGCCGCCAAGGTGGGTTCACCAGCAGACGAACAGCTATGGTACTACAACGGCCAGGCCGTGTTCAAATATATCCAACTGCGAACGAAAGACTCCGAGCGGCAAGAGATGACAAAGGACACTAATGGACAATTTCCATTTGATGGCGACGCAGGCGTGAATTTTGGCAATTGGAAGCTTTACCCCTTTCGCGACATACTCCGTTTTTGTGCCCTCAATCCTAATGATTGTTCGGATACCTACCTAAAAAATTGGCTGATAAATCAGTTGGACCAAATCCATACCTCCTGGTTGGACATGGTACAAATCCATAACGTCGGAGGCGGCACAACTGAAGGGCTGGTGGCCGAATTTTTGGATCATGTGCATGAGCTGGCCGAGGACCCGACTCACTTGTATTATGTCGATCAAGAACATTGACACTTGATTGGTGGGATCATTTCTCAATGATGCATCAACCGATGCTAACCAATGGCCGTTTTGGCGAGGACATTAAAAAATAGCACCCATGTAGAACGCACTAACACATAGCTAAACTGAGATTCCTAAGAGGAACCTTACTACCCCAACAGAAAGGATGCTTATGAGCGACGACGAACGTCAAGATGACTCTACTGACGCTTCAGAGCAACAATCAGAAGAGCAACCCGTTGAAAACGACCAAACGGTCGCATCTGAGACCGCGGACGACACGCTGGCGTTTGCCGATGACGCTGCATCCGCTGCGGGAGGTAATGGTGGTGACGGTGGAGGAAGTGAAGAAGGATTTGGCGGTGGCGGAGCGGCGGACGACGCGGTCGCAGCTGACAGCGGCAGTGGGTCGAAACGCAATCTGAAAGTGGTCGCGGAGTTCACGCAGGAGGGGGACCAAAAATTCATTGGCGATATTATGATCAAGGTCTTCGAATCCGATAGCGGCCAACAGGGCCGCTTCCTGTTCCCAACCGGCGGTCAGTTTTGGCAAGGCACTACTTCAAAAGGGAACATTATCACCACGCCGCTGATTCGTGGCGTGGCGAGCTCGGAAGTTATTGTGTGGGCTCAGACTCGCGCATCAGATGGCACTAACTCTCAGAATATGGATTGGGGCTTTGCGATCCCGATGCCAAGTGGAGATACGCTGCAGGTTGCGTTCGATGTGGACGTAGGAGAAGTGGAGAAGACGGTTAATGCGCCTGATGCAAACGAAGCGAAAGCCACAGTTAGTCAATCACCCCCGCTTAAGGGCCACGTTGTCTTTGATCTGGATGCTCAGTCCGTTGGAAACCAGCAGTTTCGTGTAACAGGGAAGTTTTATACCGGCGAAATCAAGTCTTCACTCGGACAACGTATCAACCAGTGAGCACTTACTTCATCGGCAAAGTTTAGGTGAGAACCAGAATCAGTAATGTGATTAACGGGATAACAAATCTATAGAGCGAACTAGTTAAACAGAAATTCTTGAAAGGAACTTCACTGACCTGACAGAAAAGATGTTTATGAGCGATGACGAACCGAAAGACGAACCTACCGACAATTCAGAACAGCAAGCAGACGAACAGGCGACTGACAGCGATCAGGCAGCCGGGCAGGCAGAAGAACAACCCGCTGACAGCGATCAGCCATCTGAGCAAACGGAAGAACAACCAACTGACAGCGATCAGGCAGCGGAGCAATCGGAAGAACAACCCGCTGACAGCGATCAGCCATCTGAGCAAGCAAGAGAACAAGTCGCAGATAGTGATCAGCCGTCGACGTCCGGAAGCATGGACGACACCGATGCGTTTGCCGAAGGAGATGCGTCGACAGGCGGCGAAAGTGGTAGTAGCACTACGAACGTTAGCGTCAGCACTAAAAGTGCCGGAACGGCGATGTCGCCATTTCCCGCCGCCCCATTCCCCGACCTCGTGAGGGATGCCGGCAAGCTCAAGGACGCGTTCACCGCAGCCAAGAGCGAAGTCAAAGCCGATCCGTCGCTCATGGGGGGCCTGGTTGACGTGGACGGCAAGCCCCTGGATGTGGAAAAGATTCCGATGGCGATCGCCTCCCTGAATCTGGATGGGACGACGTCTGTGATTGGACAGCACGACGTCACGGAAATGTTCTTCTCGGGCAGTCTGCTTAAGATCGCCGCGATGTACGCCGCCTTTCAACTCCGCCATGCGGTGAACGATCTGGCGGCCACATTGGACCCCAATCTGTCGATACCCGATTTCTTCAAGAAAGTGCGAGACACGTTCGATCCCCAGATTAAGAATGCCGTCAAGCTCCTGACCGATCGTGGCTTCCATCAGGTTCCGAAATACGAGACAATTTTTACACCTACGCTAGGAGGTGACGGCAAGTACACGGTCGCCTTCCGGAGTGACGCGAATCCGAAGTTCGATTTTCAACATCACTTGCAAGAAATGGTCGTGAATAGCCACAATCCCTCGGCTGGATTAGTCATCCAATCGCTTGGCTATAACTTGATTAACGGTGTGCTGGAGAAGGGCGGATTCTTCCGGAACAACAGCACAGGCATGTGGCTGGCGGGTGATTACCTGCCGAATCCGATCCCAAACACCGACTTTGACGAATTTGTGGAGGAACGCGCACTTGGCTTGGTCGGCGGCAATGTTGTGACCATCAACAGCCTCAATGACGGACCGGTGAAGCAGATCACCACGTGCATCGACCCGGTCAAGATGTTCGTGCTCCTAGCCAATGAGGAGCTGGTCAGCAACCCGCACGACAGCGACGACACTGCCAACGCGGAGATGTTGAAGATGACCGCCGACGCCGTGACCGGCGCCGGTGCACCGTCCCGTTTCACGCGGGCCGTCCCTCTGCCGGCGTTCACGGTACTGAACTGCAAGATCGGTCTTGGAGAGCTGAAAGGAGGCGGCGTCTGTCCCGACTTCCGATGCGTGACCTCCGAAGTTTCGATCCTGCAGCACACTTCCGGACACCAATTCGTGACGATGTTCCAGAACATCAACGTCGCCGGCGAACGACACTTCCACATGATCGCGGAGATCTTTCAGCGAACGATGGACAAGTTCCTTGCGTGATGCGCAGACCCCACCTAAAACGACCGGATCAATTTCTTTGAGCTAGATTAGGTCATGAACACTGGGTAATCTGAAAGGATTACAACCCATGCCAAACGATCAGGACGACCAACAGACAGCCGACGATCAGTCAACCGCGGAAGCGGCCGAATCTGATCAGCAGGCTTTACACGACCAAGTAACTAACGAGAACATTGGGCAAACAACTGACGCCCAGAGTGAGAGTGACCAAGCAAGTGACGTCCAGTCAGCTGGAGACGCCGGCGTTGCACAAACTAGTGACGACTGCTCCGGATGGTTCGCCGATGCCGAAAGCACGAGCAAGCGGGCCGCTGACTTCTACGTTCGAAACGAGTTGACGGGCGCGGCGATCCCATGGGCTATACCTGCACCGTACATTTCTCAGACAAAACTACGAACATCGAAGTCGTCGTGCTCCCCAACGAAATCATAGTCAGGGAAATCCTATCAGGTCTTTCAGATCGCCTGACATGTTGGTACGACTATAAATGCCCTCCCCCCAACCGGGATTTGGTTTTAACAAAACGTGAGTGTAAGATGATGGCTCCCATCATCCTAGGACCGTTGCGATGATTGAGCGCGAAGAAGATGGAATATACCAGCAAGCAATTAACGATTTAAAATGAGTTACCAACAATCAACAGAACAAATGAAGATATGGCTAATTTAAAATTCCTAAAACGCATCGGCTACTCGAACATAAATACGCTTGACGACGACAACTCCGCCTTTTTTTACCAGTCGGGGCTAATGATAGATGCTGATGGTGCCTATCACGCCTATCACCCGGACGGGAGATCCGGGCTCGATTACCTCGGCAATGCCGGCCATCCCGGCAATTGGTGGGCGCTAGTCACCGACAATGGTCAGCCTAACGGCAGGCCGCTGATTCAGACGGCCTCTGATCCGGCTCCGGGTTTTTACATTTCAACGACGACGTTGGAGGACCCTAATTGTGACCGAAAGGATCCGCGCCGCTACGTGAACGCAGAGGCTGTGAACTTCATCGTGCTACCTGGCAGGCTGGGTTTGGGCGCCAAGCTTGGTGATTTCGCAGTGGTGCTCCGCCCGTCTACCGGAGCTTATGATTATGCGGTTTATGCAGATGTGGGACCTGCGAGCAAGATTGGGGAAGCATCAATCGCGCTTGCAGCAGCTCTGGGAGTTCCGTCGAGTCCAAAGAGCGGCGGGATTGGACATGGCATAGCCTACATCGTTTTTCCAGGTAGCACTCAGAAGTGGCCGCTTTCGCAGCCGGAGATCGATCAGTATGGAGCGCAGCTTTTTTCAAAATGGGGAGGACTGGATAAGGCAAAAGCCTGTTTTCCGGACTTGCAATGGAGTTAATGAAAGTTGCATTAACAGCTCGCATTAGAAGGTGGTTAGAAAACGCGAGCGGCAAAGGTTCCTGAGGCCTTATAGCGAACCAATAACATGTTTGGATCAGCGATTCTCGATACGGCGATCGGATTGATTTTCGTCTTTCTCGTTGTAAGCCTGGTCGTTAGCGCCGCCAATGAATTGCTGGCTGCATTGTTCAAATGGCGCGCTAACAATCTCTTCCTCGGCATTCGGCAATTGTTGCAAGACCCCTCCGTAACAGGACTGGTCACTCGTTTCTATGAACATCCCCTCATTGACGGGCTGTCGTCCAAGGGGAAGAAACCATCCTATATTCCGTCCCGAACGTTTGCCTTGGCATTGCTCGATATAGTTTCGCCTGCAACGCCTGAGAGTAACAGAACTCTGGAGGATTTAAAGACAGGGATTGAGAAACTTCCCGGTCGTCTTCAGGTTACGTTCCGCGTACTTCTCGATGAAGCTGGACATGACGTTGAACAGTTTAAAGTCCAACTGGAAATTTGGTTTAATAGTACCATGGAGCGCGTATCCGGCTGGTACAAGCGAAAAACACAGGCTCTCCAGCTGGTGTTAGCTCTCCTTATCGTCGTGCTCGCCAACATAGACAGCGTTCGAATCGCCAGAAGCCTTTCCGGGGTTAACTCTCCACTTCGCGATTCTATTAAGGATGCAGCGCATTCGTTTATCGAGAAGAACCTGCAGCAGGAGAACGCGCAAACACAACTAAGTGCGGCGACGGAGGCAATTGGAAATCTCGCATTGCCCATTGGCTGGGTTCACGGGGGCTTTGGGCCAACTACTATTCTTGGCTGGCTTGTTACTGCCCTGGCGGCTACGCTGGGCGCGCCATTCTGGTTTGATCTACTGAACAGATTCGTGAATGTTCGTGCGTCCGGAAAAGCACCAGAGGAAGAGCCGAAGTCCCCCAAGGAAGTTCCTACCCCTAAGCAACCTGGGGGCTGATTGTCCAACAATTGTCTTTACAAGATGAAGAGCTCCTCGTTACGTTCAGCGGTAACGATGAGCGATAAAATTTCCGGGATAAGGAACCCGACAGACCTCAACCCATATGGTAAAATAGAAAGGTAGATCCACATGTCCTCATTCAAGCCTCCCTCCGCTTCAGCCGCGCAATGTAATGGCGTACCTTTCGCTGACGCCATCAATGTCGCACAAGAAAACAAAGAAATGTTCGATGATTTCGATCGGACACGGGCGAGGAATGATCCAAGCAAATGCAAAGCGATTCTCAAGTTTCCTGACGGCACGATTTTCTGGAGTTCAAAAATGGCCATCGATGCCGATGGTCCTGTGGCCGGACCAAATCGCCTATCCGGTTCTCAGCTCGATATCGATTCGGGGCAGGATGATACGTCCTTCCATTTTCCTGGTTCAGGCAAAGGGTTGCCGAGTGAGCTAATTCCCTATGTCGTTCTTCCAGGCGGAACGTTCCGCAAAAATACCGGTCTGGCGTTAGGCGACATTGCGACGGTGGTTTTTAAGGACAAGGCCACCGCCGCGATTTGCGGCGATATGGGACCATCAAAAAAAATCGGAGAAGGTTCGATTCGTTTGCATGAAGCGCTTCACCCGCCTGCTCCCGATCCTTGCTCGCTGCGAAATCCGGATGGCAGTTGCAAAAGAATCCTGAACGCAAGCATCGAAGAGGATGTGCTCTTCTTTGTCTATCCGGGCTCGGCATTCGATGACGATTTTACGCTCCAGAACCTGGAGGCGAAGGTGAAAGAACGCGCCTTTGCGTTGTTCAACAAGTTACGCGGGGTGAGCTAACCCTCGCCACCGAGTGCTAAATCTGTTTTCCGCACGCGACTAGCGCGTACGCGCTTCCTTGTTACTCTGACTAGCCCTCTGGAAATTGCATGCCTCTCTCATCTTGTTGACCTGCAAGCTCCTGCACTTCTGCCTTTCGGAAAATCATCCATACACCGGCAAGCACGAAACAAGCGCCAACAAGCGACCAGAGGGAAAATGTCTCGCCTCCAATTGCCCAACCTAGCGCGATCGCGCAACTGCCGCGGCTGGGGAGGAGTGCAGCTACGTAGCTGGCGCGAGCGCGGGAGGGCAAGTGCCCAGTACATTCGACGAGGCGTGGCGTTCACGAAAATTCCGACCAACCATCAATGAGAACTTGAAGGCTTGCTTGAGGAGCCAACTAACATGCCTCGCCACGCGAGGATCAGGTCTAGATTCGGCTCTGTCTTGATTGCGTCCAAAAACGAGGGGACGTGACTGCCCAACGCTTTGGATAGCATTTCTTCAACCTCTTTGGCGTCCTCCCTATTTTTATTATGAGCCGCGTCAAAGACTTTGATTAAGGATGTAGCCGTGCGAATCCCGCACAAGCCGAGCAATTCTCTGCGCGTTTTGCCCTCTTTTTCGGCATGATTTTTTTTGTCGGCGTCCGGTTTCTTTCCGGCGTCTGGTTTTTTTTCGGCATCTGGCTTTTTCTCGGCGTCTGCCTTTTTCTCGGCATCTGGCTTTTTCTCGACATCTGGTTTTTTTTCGGCATCCGGCTTTTTCTCGGCGTCTGCCTTTTTCTCGGCATCTGGGCTTTTCTCGGCGTCTGCCTTTTTCTCGGCATCTGGGCTTTTCTCGGCATCCGGTATTTTCCCGCCGCCCTGATCTTTCTCGCCGGCCTCATTTTTCTCGCCTTTCTCATCGGGACCAAGGTGCGTGAGCAGGATCGCTTGATCGACCCAATCGATAATCCGGTCCGGCGGAAAGCGCGTCCTGAGCATCAAGTCAACAATCTCCGCGGTCGCCATGTTAGGGATGTTTTCGATGTCCTCTTCCTCCAGCCGCGCTTCATGCCACACGGTCAACCCATCCAGGTTGCTTACTGGCATTCGACTTTCCATGCTCGGCAACGCCGCGGAGAGCCCAGATTTTTGCATCAATGCTTTCCAGGCTCCCTGAACGAATTGCCATGCGATCCTTGGAAAGACCCCGATGACAAATCCGACAACTAGCAACCACTCCTTGCCTACGCCTTCCCATATGGCCTTCATTGCCGCGATGGCAGCCCACGTGCCAATAACTGCGAGCACGATCCGCAAAGACACTGCAAGATAGGCCGCCTTCCGAAGATCCTCTCTCACATAGCGGCGGAACAGCATTTGCAAGGAGAAGAAATAAGCGCCGAGGAACGCGTAGATAATCGAATCTGGGGTGACTTGAAAGGCCACGCTCCAAAACGCAGGTGTTGGTGATGGTGTAACGCCTTCACCTTTCACTGGGGCGGGCGATAACTTTTTCTTCTTGCTTTGCTTCGGTGTTGGAGCTGGGGTCGGTGAGCCCGGCCCAGCAGTAGGGGCATCCTGCGCAGCACTCCTGAGCTGGGTCGGAGCCGTAGGTGTTGCTGATAGTATAACGCCTTCACCTTTCGCCGGGGTGGGCGATAACTGTTTGTTGCCTTGCTCCGGCGTTGGAGCTGGTGTGGGCGACGCCAGCCCGGGAGTAGGCGACGATTTTTCTCCTTTCTCCCTCGACGCCTGTGAAGTCGTCGTTTCTTGCTGCACCTTCTCAAAGCCGATCGGCGGCAGGGCCATCAGCCAACCAATAGCGACGAGAATGGTAGCAAGCACGACGGGAATCGCCGTCTCCGCATTAAAAATAGGTAGACTGCCTGAAGAACCCGAATCCCAGATTGGTTTTTTGTCATACGTTGCTGTGGCCGGCATAGCCAGAACGGCGAGCGGGCCTTCGTGCCAATCCAACATCGCCTCCCGAAGATTCCTTGGCACTGGACCGTAGAGCGCTTCAAATTTCTGAACATAGTAACCTAGGCGAACTCTGCGCTCGCTCTTTGCCAAATCGGTCGACAATCCGGGACGTTCTTGTAATAGACCCAACCGCTCCAAATTGACAAAATAATCATTCAAGAGGCTGAACCTCCGGGCGGCGATAAAGAGGTAATAAAGCATCGCGGGTAAAAGGCAGACAGCGACTAGAAAGACCGATCTCACAACGGTGATTCGGTAGTGCTCGTAATCAGGCGGGATCAGAAAAATTGCCCCGAAGCCGACGATAAGAAGTGGAAGAACAACGAACACGATGACGCCCGTGCGCGCTGATTCGGCGGCTTTGGGGTACCAACTCTTGAGTAGTCCTATCGACCAGACAAGTGTTGGAAAAACGATAACGCCAACGCCGATGGCCCACCACCAATGGTAGAGAAACCTGCGCGCAGGGACAGAGAATATAGATGCCGCCGGGAGGATCACTACCAGCCAAAACACCAAAAGCGCAAAGCATCCGAGGGCTTGATCGGACAGGACCCTAATGCCTTTTTTGCCAGCCCCTGCCACCTCCCCCGGAGCCGGGCCAGCAGCTGCCTGACTCGTGGTCACGTCGGGCGGCGTTTCTGCGCTGGGGTTACGATCCTCGTTCATGACGGGGGTTTACGCTAATCGCGCGTTCCTACCTCACTAAATCGCAAATACAATTGCAAGATATTTGTTTACCCGCGCGCCCGCTCTCCCCTTTCCACCGTGGATTTTGTAGTCCTTCGGAAGCTCAGTTATGCGCTGACCACCACCCACCATCTAACCTTCTTGAATCACCGGCTCCCGCATCTCTGCTCTTCGGAAAATCATCCACACGCCTGCCAGGACGAAACAAGCGCCAACAAGCGAGACGAGGGAAAAAGTCTCGCCTCCAATTGCCCATCCGAGCATGACTGCACCAGGCGGGGTAATCAGTGAGATTGCTTGTAGCCTTGCCACCGTCATGCGTGGCAACAGCCAGTAAAGCAACAGAAAGGTTAGGGCCGAGCCGATCACTGCCAGATAAAGCAAGCAAAAAAGAGACAATGCGCTCCAGTGAAACCGTGCTGGATTTCCTTCCACGATAAATCCGGTAACAAGCAATGGCGCCGCGCCGAAGATCATTTGCCAGCCTGCGATCATCGAGGGTGCAAGCTGAATCACGCGAGCTTTGAGTAAGACATTGGAGAACGCCGCGCAGGCAGCTCCAAGCACAATGCCGAGTCCACCCCAGAACGCCATTAAGCCACTGAAACCGAGCAGGCGTTCACAGATCATCGCTACACCGCCAACCGCGAGCAGTGCGCCTAAAAGTTTCTGCAGTCGCAGCGGTTCGTCGGGAAGCATCAGATGCGCGGAAAGCATCCCAAAGATCGGGATGGTCGCCTGTAACACGGCCGCTAGACCGGATGAAACGTGCAGTTCGCCCCAAAACAAAAGGCCATAGTTGACAGCGAACATCAGAACGCCGGTGAAAGCCAGTATCACGTAGTCTGAGCCGCGCCGCGGTAACAAGCGCACTCTTCCCAATGAGATCGCCAATAGAACAATCACTGCGATTACGAAACGGATTGCAGCATAAGAAATCGGCGGCAAATCTTGCAAACCGACTTTGATGACAAGCCACGTCGAGCTCCAAACGACGCAAAGCGTCAACCAAGCCAGGGGCACGCCCCAGCCAGCTTTAGGCTGCCAACTGTGTTTCAGCCTTGGGATTTTCGTTTTCATCAGCGCGCGACCATCGCGTCTCAGCCGTGATTCGTAAAGCGAGGTCGCACCTTGTGCTTCTTGCATGATTGACACTTAGCCTGCCGCCTGACAGGCTGCGCGCCACCATGAAAAATTTCGTTGCTCTCTCGCTCTGCCTCTCGCTCAGCATTTTCACTGTCGCACGCGCGATGAAGCCGGGGCACACGCTCGCTGCGGTCGCGAAAATTGATCAGGAAAAACCAACAGGCCAAAAAGCCGATGCCAAAACCTTGCTAAATGACGCCAATAAGGCGCTGGCAGCAATGATTAAAGCTGACGACGATAGTATGGAGGATGCCTCGGACGACGACGAAGGTGAGAACATGAGTGATGACGATAGTGGTAGCGATGACGACGGAGGCGGTGATGATGGTGGCGATGGCGGAGGAGACGATGGCGGCGATAATGGTGGCGGTGACGAAGGCGATTAAACGTGTTCGTTTGGCCCGAACGCTTTCGAGATTACTTCGCGGAAGGGCGATAGACAAAGGGTCGATAGATTTTTCTTGCGCTTAAGGATGCAATCCATTAAACGCGAAGGGACTGCTCATCGCGCTGTTCCTGATCGTGGCGATGTGGAAAGTATTTACCAAAGCCGGCCAGCCCGGTTGGGCCAGCATCATCCCGATCTACAATCTTTATATTTGGTGCAAGATTGTCGGTCGACCCTGGTGGTGGATCCTCCTGATGCTGATTCCCTTCGTTAACTTCATCATTCTGATTATTCTTTGCATCGATACGGCGAAGAGCTTCGGTAAAGGTGCAGGCTTCGGAATTGGCCTCGCTTTACTGGGAATTATCTTTTGGCCGATCCTTGGTTTCGGCAGCGCGCAATATCAAGGGCCTGCCGCTGCTCGGCCGGCAATCTAAAAGATGTAGCAGCCGGTCAGTGGCCAAGTTCGCGTCGCACAGCGCCGCGTCTACGCTACCCATTTCGGTCGTCGCTTTTCGTTAAAGGCGGAGATGCCTTCGCGGGCTTCGACCGATTCCCGGGCTTGCATGTGATACTTGAGCGCAAGATGGACATCTTGTTTCACTGAACGCCACCAGAGTTCGTCAATCAATCGCTTCGTTTGTTCCAGCGCACCGGGTGCTCCTTGCAGAACTGACTCGGCAAATCCTTGCGCTTCACTCATCACGCTGTCTGGCGCGACAACCCGATTTACCAGGCCGATCTCTTTAGCGCGTTCGGCATCGATTAGCTCCGAGCCTAACAACAGCTCGCGCATGTATCGTTCCCCTACCTGCCGGCGCAGAAAAGTCATGACCAATCCGGCCACCAGCCCGCGACGCACCTCGGGATATCCAATTTTCGTTCCCTGTGCCGCCACAACGAAGTCGCATGCGGACATGATGCCTGCTCCGCCTGCCACCGCCGCGCCGTGGACTGCCGCGATGGTGATAAGACGTGTTTGACTAACAGCAATTAAAGTATTCGCCACCATCTCCGCGGTTGCGTGCGCCTTCTCCTGGTCGGCTGCTTCCTTTAAATCGAGACCGGTGCAAAACGCCACGCCCGCCCCGCGCAAAATAATTATTCGCTCCTGCGATTCATCAGAAGCCACTTTGATCGCGGCGCGCAGTTGGGTGAGTAGCTCGAGAGTCAGCGCGTTACGGCGTTCAGGGCGATTAAGAGTGACTATAGTTATTTGGGGTGTTTGTTTCTCGATAAGAACCAGAGGCATAAGATGAATGACGAACTCCGAATGACGAATTTAGACTTGGATGACTCCGGTGTGGAGATGCGCTTTCGGCATCGGGCGCGACACGTATTCCAACAAGCGAATCAACACGTCCCGCGTTTCGTGCGGCTGAGTGATGGCATCCACCCACCCGCGAGCAGCGCCGTAGCGAATGTCCGTTTGTTCTTCATAGCTCTGCTTCACTTTTGCGCGAAGATCCTCGAGCTCTTCATGCGTCGCTTTTTTGTCACCTCGTTCGCGAGCGCGGGCGAGAATTGCAAACACAGTGTCCGATGCTTGAGCGGCGCCCATTACGGCGTAGCGCGCAGTCGGCCAGGCCACGATAAATCGTGGATCGTACGCCTTGCCGCACATCGCGTAGTTCCCGGCGCCGAATGATCCGCCCACAACGACGGTGATCTTCGGCACGATCGAATTGCTGACGGCGTTCACGAGCTTCGCGCCACTGCGTATGATCCCGCTCTCTTCCGCGTCACGGCCAACCATGAAACCAGTAACGTCCTGGAAAAAAATAATCGGCAAACTCGTCTGATTACAATCCATGACAAAGCGCGCCGCCTTATCGGCGCTATCGGCATAAATGACACCGCCCATCTGGATGCCTTCCTTCTTGGTCCTGACCTGTAAGCGTTGGTTGGCAACAATTCCCACGGGACGCCCATTGATGCGGGCATACAGAGTGACGATGGTTTTGCCGTAATCGGCCTTGTACTCGTTCATTGAGTCTGCATCAATGATCGTGGCGAGCAGATCGCGCGCATCGTAATTCTTCTGGCCATCAAAACTGATCAGATCATAAATCGTATTCGGCTCCTTGGCGGGCTTCGGCGCGCTACCCGTCTGTCCAGATCGGACCGGTTGCGCGCTTCCAGTTGCTTCTGCCTCGGGCAGAAGCGCCACCAGCGAACGAAGGCGCTTGAGACAGGACGCATCATCCTTTTCAAAAAAGTCCACTGTTCCGCTTATTTCAGCATGCATCTGCGCGCCGCCTAGTTCTTCCGCATCGATAACCTGACCAATAGCTGCTTTCACCAAAGAAGGCCCTGCCAGATAAAGCCCGCTGCCTTTGGTCATTAAGATCTTGTCGCATAACACCGGCAGGTAAGCACCGCCGGCGACACAATTGCCCATGATCGCGGCAAACTGCGGAATCCCAGATGCCGAAATCACGGAGTTATTGCGAAAGATTCGGCCGAAATCATCTTCATCTGGAAAAATTTCATCCTGCATCGGCAGGAACACGCCCGCAGAATCGACGAGGTAAATGATGGGGAGTGAGCACTCGAATGCGATTCGCTGAGCCCGGATGACTTTCTTTGTTGTCTGTGGAAAGAACGCTCCGGCCTTAACGGTTGCGTCGTTGGCAATGATCATGCATGGAATACCAGTCACGTTGCCGATACCTGTCACAACTCCGGCTGCCGGAATTTTTCCCCATTGCTCGTACATTTTGTAAGCAGCCCACAGACCGATCTCGAAAAATTGTGCATCCTTATCCAGCAGATGACTAAGGCGCTCGCGCACGGGCAACCTTCCCATCTTGCGCTGCCGCTCATGCCCCGCCTTGCCTCCACCTTCACGGAGTGCAGCTTCCTCCTTCGCAATCGCCGCGCAATGCGCGCGCAATACTTCACTAGTGCCGGATACCGATGAACGAGACATGACGCGAAGCACGCTTAATCCGCGAAGGTGATTGAATCAAGCTGAGCTTTTCCTACTCTTGCTCTTGCGAAAACTTGTAGCGGCGGTCTAGGGCCGCGTATCTGTTTAGCGTCGTTGTAGTCGCCTCGCTGTGTCGAGGCGCTCAGGGCGTTTCCACCCGCACGGCGACACAGCGCCGTGGCTACAACGTCGCGGATCCTGCCGGCCTACCTCAGCATGAGGAGATTGCGCAGCAGCTTTTACGGCGTTCTTCTTTTAAGTTTCCTTCTTGACACAGCATCTGCATTTTTGGCAAAAAGGCTTTTGGGTCAAGTTTTTGCTTAGGGCAAGCGAAGGCAATAACGGCCGGAAATGAGTTCTCGAGGGAGCCGCCTTCGCCGAAGGCTACGGCGCGCCAGGGAAATCAGGGAAGGCCAAAACAATCAAAGAAAAGTTAAACTCATGAAAAATCGCAGCCTCCTCAAAATATTCACGATGATCCTGTCCGTGTTTGTCTGCTTTGGGATTTTGCCACAAATGCAGGCAGTATTACCTCCAGAGATAATACCCGGATCCCCCGGAATACCCGGGAATCCGGACGGGTGCTATCCGGCGTTCAACACGGCGGAAGGGTGCAACGCCCTCGCTCTCGTCGGGGGTGGCATAGGAGACACAGCAGTCGGTTGGTATTCGCTCTTTTTAGCCGGTGACGCCAGCTTCAACACCGGTGTTGGCGCTGGAGCGCTGGCCCTCACCAATGGTCTCGGTTCGGATTCAAATACCGCAGTTGGCACTGCGGCGATGTTGCTCAACACCGCTGGCTCAGAGAACGTGGCCGTTGGAACTAACGCGCTCGTCTTCAACGACAGCGGCGGCGCAAACAATGCTGTCGGCGCATTTGCGCTGTATAACAACCTTGCTGGAGACGCCAACAACGCATTTGGCAATCGCGCGCTTTTTGAAAATCGCTCCGGCGACGATAACACTGCCATTGGCGATAGCGCGCTTTTTGAAAATCGCTCCGGCGACGATAACACGGCCGTTGGGGCTGGGGCGCTCGTTTTTAACATTGATGCCGCTGCAAACACTGCCATTGGTGCTTTTGCGCTCTTGAATAATGACTCGAGCGGACTCGGCACGGGGGTCTTCAACACGGGAGTTGGCGATTCGGCGCTCGCCTTAAATGTTAATGGGTTTGGAAACACTGCCGTCGGCGTTGCGGCGCTCGCTTCGAACCAGGCGGACTTGCTCACCGCCGTTGGTTTTCGTGCGCTCGGTAACAACAGCACCGGCGTCGGGAACACGGCGGTTGGTGCTAACGCGCTACTTGACAACACTACCGGCGAAAGAAACACCGCCGTCGGCGACTCCGCGCTCCAGCATAATAACGGTGCTCCGCCCAATGGAAGGCGAAACACGGCAGTTGGCATTGAGGCGCTCTTCAGTAACACTGATGGCGTTTCAAACACCGCCGTCGGCGATTCCGCGCTCGCTAGTAACACCGCTGGTAGGTTCAACCAAGCCATGGGTGTTGAAGCGCTCTTTAACAATACCGAGGGTTTCAACAACACGGCCGTCGGCTTTCAGGCGCTCTTTCACAACAGCAACCAGGACGGCAACACGGCCATTGGTCAAAGCGCGCTCTTTAACACCAACGGCGGCTTCAACACGGCTGTCGGCAGGGCCGCGCTCGTGAACAACGTGAGCGGTACGGTGAACACGGCTTTGGGCGACCTAGCCGGTGCTAACGTAATCGCAGGTTCCGGTAACGTCTATATCGGCAAAGACGCGGGCGGTCCTGGTGATGAAAGCAACACCTTCCGAACGCGCGATATTGGCAGCACCCCGCAATTGAGCGGCATAAACGTTACCATCGATGTGATCTCCGCTCCCGGGGGCAATGGTTTCGTGAGGCTTGGCCACGACGCCTCGTCGGGACGCTACAAGGAGGACATCAAGCCCATGGATAAGGCCAGTGAGACCTTGTTCGCGCTCAAACCCGTCACCTTCCGGGCTAAAGGGAATACGGACCCAGCCCACGTTAAACAGTACGGTCTCATTGCTGAGGAGGTCGCGACTGTCGATCCCGATCTGGTTGTTTACAACTTGGAAGGAAAGCCTGAGGCCCTGCGGCGAGACTCAATCAACGCGATGTTGCTCAACGAGTTCCTCAAAGAGCATCGCAAAGTGCAGGAACAACAGGCGACGATCACGCAGCTAAAGAAACACTTCGGCGCAACGATTGCGCAGCTTACTGCGCGTCTCGACGAGCAGGCGGCGCAAATCCAAAAAGTGAGCGCGCAGGTTGAGATGAACAAGCAAGCACCACAAGTGGTCGTGAACAAAGAGTAAAGCTCCGATATTGAGCGGCCTCGTATGCCAAAGCACCGAGGCAAATTGGAAAGGCGTTCGCTACGGCGAACGCCTTTTTAATCAACACGAATAGCGATGTTGTAGCCACGGCGCTGTGTCGCCGTGTCGGGGAGTCTGTTGCCAAAAGCGCCTCGACACAGCGAGGCGGCTACAAGTGCAAGCCAAAACAGATTAAGTGAAGCAAACGAAGGGGGCCGCATTCAAAATTCAGGCTTCGTTTTCTTCATTACCTTCTGTGAGACTCCCAGCTTTGTCGTGTTGAAGCAGGTCTTCGAACGGTCGGTAAAAATTCGCGTAAAACGGATAAGACCGGTCCGACTTTGCGGGTAAGTAGCGCCAGTGTTTGTACATCCAGAGCCAGGGCGCTGGGTTTTTTCGCACGTAAGGTTCGAACGAATTCCAACAGGCCTGCGCGATTTGCTGATGAGTCGCCTCAGCGGCGCAGTCGATCTTGGGATGAAAGATCAGCCTATAGCGGCCATCCGGCAGCGGCTCGCAATGCGCCGGGATAATCGGGACGCCGGTCTGCTTATGGAGCCATGCGTGCGCGGAAGTGACGCTTGTTTCTAATCCAAAGCAATCAATGGCCACGGCACCCTGAGCCGGCGGCACCGTAAGATCGACCAGCAGCGCGGTGCGCCCTTTTCGGCGGAGCACCTTGTAAAGCCGGATGATGCCGCGCTCGCGTGGAATCAGTTCGTGGCCAGATTGCTCGCGCAATTTTTTGAAAATTGGATCGAGCAGCGAATTTTTAAATTCCTGCGAGATGATTGTGCCTTTCAGATCGAGGAAACCACACGCCAGACTGAGCCATTCAAAATTACCGTAGTGATAGCAAGCGATGATCATACTGCGCTCCGGCCCTGTGCCTCGCGCTGTTTCCTCAAAATTTTGCCACTCGATGTAGCGAGAGAAATTTTGCAGTGTCAGACGTGGGCTCCATAGCAGATCGACCATGGTCCGAGCGAAATATTGAAACGATTCCTGGATAATTTTTCGTCGCTTATCGGGGGAGAATCGATCGCCAAACGCGGCCTCCAGATTGCTCATAGCCACGTGGTAACGATGCCGATCGAGGAAGCTCAGTAGTGCCCCAGCGATCCGGGCAAGATGATGGCAGACCCTTCGCGAACACAATGGAATCAGCTTTGTGGCAAGGAGAAGCCCTACCCACTCCAGGCGATACCGGATTCGCTTCCATTGCGAAGGCATTGCTCATTCTGAATGACGAAGCACGAATGTCTAATGACGAAAGGATTCCCTCACCCGTGATCGTGCTCCAGCTCCTGATCGCTTATTCGAGTACGATTACGAGCATGAGCACGAATAGGAAATCGCTGAGCGATTTCTTACCAACCCTGCCCGGGATTGCTTACCGGAGGCAGGCCCTTGCGAAACTCCGCCTGCTGACGTTCAGCTTCTTTCTCCCGCGCTGCATCACGTGTCTGTTGCTCCGGGCTCGGCCCCTGGGAGGCACAACCGGAGAGTACAACAATAAGCGCCGCGATGAGAAGCACGGTGGTTACCAGCTTTTTCATAGGGAGAGCAACGATAATCAAGCTGATTGGTGCGGCAACTTCGGAAGCGGCGTGATTCCTTAAATCATTACAGCGGATCTCCGATTCAACGTTTCAGCGCTTCAACGATTTAATGTCGCGAACGCTCTTCATTATTCGAGTTGTTTCTCCGTTGCCAGCCGCAGATAATCGCGTTCGAGAGCTTTCAGCCGTTCGTTAATTTCAGCTAAGGCCAGTTCGTTTCTTAAATTTATTTGGTAATCGATTTCGGCGCGCAGCCGATCTTTGTGAGACTGCCGGTTTTGGGACATCAAAATGATGGGCGCCTGTATTAGCGTGAGCATGTTAATCACAGTGCTCAGCAGCAAGTAGGGGAACACATCAAAACGACTATTAGTAAAAGTGTTTATCAATACCCACAAATTAAAAAAGAGCACCGCCGCAAGGATGAATTTCCAACTCCCGCCGAATTCGGCGATCAGGTCCGCCGCGCGATCAGCAAGTGTCAACTGCGCGGCTTCCTCCACATTGACGTTGCGCGTAACGCTATGCCGCAAGAGTTCATCGGTCCGCCGCAAGCGGTTGGCAAGCGCGGTGAGCATCTCTAGTGCGACATTGGGATTGCTCCGCATGAACGAAAGGAAATGGTCACGCGAGAGCACAGCGAGCCGTGCGTCCTCCGCCACCCGCGCGTCCGCCGACCGCCGCTGGCCGTCGAGCAGCACCAGTTCGCCAAAGAAATCACCGCGGCCCAATTCAGTCAGTGTCACTTCGTGCCCATCGATGGCTTGAACGCAGATGCGCACTTTCCCACGCTCGATCAGATACATCGCGTTGCCAGGCTCGCCGGCGTGAAATAAGAACGTGTCCGCTCTGCAATCGAGTGTCTCCAGCAAGTCGCATAACTTCGCAGCCGCCTCATTGTCGAGCGATTCAAATAATGGCACCTGACGCAGTGTGTCGATGGTCATTTGCGGAAAAGCAACGGAATGCCCGGTAGAATAACGGCAATTCACCCTGCGGAGAAGCTCCAATTATCGGTTCTGTAGTGTCCGCTGTCTCAGCGGACGGCTCGCTGGGCTGACTTACATGTGACTCTATTGGCTTGATCCAAAGCGGCGCCACAACGCCGCACTCCATAATGCAAAGTATGCAATGCGCGCGCAACGACGGGACGTTTTGGAGTGTGACAATCTTCTGCCGTTTTTGTCACGCGATGGATGAGCAAAAAAATTTCGCATGACATTGATCGGGCCATTCTGCTATTGCTGCCCTTCAATGTCGGATCTCGCGTCTCATTAGGAGAAAATCATGCTTCATCTTATCTGGTATGTCATTGTCGGGTTCCTCGCGGGCTGTGTCGCGAAAGCGCTTATGCATACCCATTTGTCGATCACATGGACAGTGGTGCTTGGAATTGTCGGCTCGATTATCGGCGGAGCGGTAACGCATCTGTTTTATCCACCAAGCGCAGGAGGCCGATTTCATCCCGGCGGTTTAATCGTTTCGATCCTCGGGGCGATTTTAGTCCTTTATCTCTGGCACAAGTTCAGACTGCAGGTGCCTCGCGGATAGAATCTGGACTAACGCATGAAGAGGAAACGGAGGGTGCAAGTTCCAAATCCCAAGCTCCAGATCCCAAATAAAGGATCAAATCCCAAGTTCCAAAATGGAGGATGGCGCTAAACCACGCGATCTGGCGGATCGAACGTTCGAGTTTGCACGATCAGTGCGAACGTTTGTTAAGCAATTGCCGCGAACAGTAAGCAACACTGAAGATGTCCGACAATTGGTGCGAGCATCGGGCTCGGTAGCGGCCAATTGGATCGAAGCCGATGAAGCTCTGAGCAAGAAGGATTTTCTCATGCGTGTGAAAATCTGCCGCAAGGAAGCGAAAGAAAGTCGTCTGTTTTTGCGATTGGTCGATGCGGGTTTGTCTAAGAACAGTGTTGCCGCACGCGAGACATTAGCAGCCGAAGCACGCGAGCTGACGCTGATTTTTTCATCAATTATTTCGAAGAACGGATAATGACGCTGTCCTTTTTTGGATTTGGCCATTGAGTTTTGCCTGGGATTTGGGAAGTGGGATTTGGAGCTTCTGGAAACGTCTCCGGTTAAGGATTCTAGACAAGTTGTGAAGCTGTTCCAAGTTCGCCCAGATTGACTTAAACGTGTTTGCTTTTAGGTTGGTTGGCGCTCGCTCGCGCCGTGCGAACCGTGAAAAGCGTCCTCTTTGTCTGCACAGGTAATATTTGTCGCAGCCCGATCGCGGAAGGGCTTTTTCGTCGTCTGATTGGCAACCGCAACGACATCGAAGTTCTTTCGGCCGGCGTGCATGCAGTGCGCGGCCAGCCGCCAAGTCTGTATGCGGTGCAAGTCTGCGCGGAAGAAGGCGCAGACATTGGCGACCTGCGCAGTCAGCCGCTGACGGCGGCGCTGGTCGATCGCGCCACGCACATTTTTGCAATGACCGGCGCGCACCTCGAGACAATCCAAACAGTGTTTCCTCAAGGCGCTGAAAAATCGTTTTTGCTCCGGGAATTCGAAGAGCCAGGCACAACGGTCTGGCGCGACGTGCCCGATCCAATCGGTTTAGGCCGCGAAGTGTACGAGGATTGCGCGCGCATCATCAGCAACGCTCTTCCCAGCGTTCTCACATTTGTCGAACAAAGCGCGCTCGTCCCGCCAGGTGCAGCTCGCACTGGCGACGTTTATGGCGGCGGTGATATTTCTCATCCTATGGAACCGGAAAGATTGACGTCTTCGTCTCGCATTTACAGTGAAGCATTGCGCCGGACAGATCCGGAAATTTTTGACGCGATCATGGCGGAAGAAAAACGTCAGCGGGAAAACATCGAATTGATTGCCTCCGAAAATTTCACCAGCCGCGCAGTCATGGAAGCACAAGGCAGCGTTCTCACGAACAAATACGCCGAAGGTTATCCGCGAAAGCGCTGGTACGGCGGCTGCGAGAATGTCGATACTGCCGAGCAACTGGCGATCGATCGCGCCAAACGACTCTTTGGATGCGAGCACGTGAATGTGCAGCCGCACAGCGGCGCACAGGCGAACATGGCCGTTTATTTCTCGATGCTGAAACCGGGCGACAAAATTCTCGCAATGAATCTCGCGCACGGCGGCCATCTCACCCACGGACATCCGGCGAATTTCTCCGGCAAATTCTACGCGGTATCGCAATACGGCGTGAGCGACAAGACGGAACAAATCGATTACGACGCGTTGCAGAAACAAGCCGAGGAAGTGAAGCCGGCGATGATCACCGCGGGCGCTTCAGCCTATCCGAGGATCATCGATTTCCCGCGGCTGCGTCAAATCGCTGATTCAGTCGGCGCGATTCTTTTTATCGATATGGCGCACATCGCCGGCCTCGTTGCAGGAGGTCAGCATCCCAGTCCCATTCCGCACGCGCAGTTTGTCACTACGACGACGCATAAAAGTCTGCGCGGCCCGCGCGGCGGCATCGTCATGTGCCAGCAACAATTCGCGAAGCAGATTGACGCGACGGTTTTCCCGGGCGTTCAGGGTGGACCACTCATGCACGTCATCGCAGCCAAAGCGGTTTGTTTCCACGAAGCGTTGCAACCGCAATTCCGAGAATATCAACGGCAAGTTGTGCTAAACGCTAAAGCGCTCGCCGCCGGTTTGGCCAAGCACGGTTACCGCATTGTTTCCGGCGGCACCGACAATCATCTTATGCTTGTTGATCTCCGCCCGAAAGAAATTAACGGGAAAGAAGCGCAGGAAGTTCTCGATCGCGCCGGGATCACAGTGAACAAAAACGGTATTCCGTTCGACACCTACCCGATCTTCAAACCCGGCGGCATCCGCGTTGGCACTCCCGCCGTAACGACACGCGGGATGAAAGAAGAAGAAATGCTCGAAATCGCCGATCTCATTGCCGAAGCGCTCCAAAACCGCACCGACGAATCCGCTTTCAACAGCGTCCGCGAGAAAGTGCGCGACCTGACACGGCGTTTTCCGCTGCTGTCGTAGTACCAATTTCGTCGTTAATCTCTGGCAACGCGCCTGATGAACGACGGGATTTCAGAAAGGCTGCCGAGCAAGTAGTCAGCTTCCTTTTCGTACTCGTGTGGATCGACAAAGCGTCTGTCCGGAATCGCGGCGACGCGCATTTTTGCGGCTTTGGCGGCGGCGATGCCAGCAAGGGCGTCCTCGATGACGAGGCACGCGTCGGCAGCGACATTGAGTTTTGCCGCTGCGCGCAGGTAGATATCGGGATGTGGTTTGCCGTGTTCGATCTCGTCACCGGTAACGATGACATCGAAGAACGCCGTCAGTTGATGTCGATCTAAGAATGGCCTTGCAGATGCACTGACCGAACTCGTCGCGACTGCGAGACGCAGGTTCATCCGCCGCAACTCTTGCAGGACCTCTTTTGCGGAAGGGAAGAGCCCAACGCGATTGGCAAAAAATTCGGTCGCTATCTCTCCTCGCCGCTGTATCAATTCGTCAGTGGAGGCGGAGAGGCCAAATGCTTTTTTGAAAAACTCGACCGCGAGCCGATAGCTCACTCCGAGCACGTTCCGATGGTATTCGCCGCGATATTTCACGCCGTATTGGGCGAGTAGCTTCGCGTCGATCTCATTCCACCACGGCTCGGAATCGGCGAGCACGCCATCGAGATCGAAGATCACAGCGCGAAATGACTGCGGCATATTGTGCAGCACCTGTTACGCAGCCAATGCGTTTGAGCAATGCGTGCTTGGACCTTCAGCGCTATCCAATCTGCCGAAATCTGCGTAATCTGTGGACAAATGAATCGAGCGGCTGAGCAGCCGGAACCAAACCCGCTCCGGGAAGGGCTTTCCACTCGGCTTGTGCCGCAGCCGTGTACTATTGTGATCTTCGGCGCTACGGGCGATCTCACCCACCGCAAACTCATCCCCGCTCTGTATAACCTTGCAGCTGATGGTGATCTGCCTCCCTCTGTAGCAATTGTTGGATTCGCTCGGCGCAAGAAAAGTGATGACGAATTCCGGAGCGATCTTGAAGAAGCCACGCGCAAATTTTCTCGCCAGGCCGTGCGCAACGAGATTTGGAAGACGTTTGCTCAATCGATTTTTTACCACGAGAGCGAGTTCGGCAACGAGTCTGGTTACAAAAGCCTGGCCAAACGCCTTGATGAGACCGACAAAAACTACGGCACCCGCGGCAATCGCCTTTTTTATCTTGCCGTCGCTCCAGATCAGTTTGAACCGATCCTCAAGCACTTGAAAGCCGCCGGCTTGAATGAAACATGCAAAGGTAGCTGGGCTCGCGTGATCGTCGAAAAACCGTTCGGAACCGATCTCGCCTCAGCGCGCGACCTCAATAGGATCGTCCGCAATTCTTTTACTGAAGAGCAGACCTACCGGATCGATCATTTCCTCGGCAAGGAGACGGCACAAAACATCCTTGTTCTCCGATTTGCGAATGCAATTTTCTCGCCGCTGTGGAACACGCACTACGTCGACCATGTGCAGATCACAGCGGCCGAAACGCTCGGTGTCGGGACGCGCGCAGGGTTTTACGAACGCGCAGGCGCGTTGCGCGACATGGTGCAGAATCATTTGCTGCAGCTTCTTTGTCTTGTGGCGATGGAACCGCCTACGGATCTGGCTGCGGACAGTATTCGCGATGAAAAGGTGAAAGTGGTGCGATCGCTGCGCCGTTCGTCGCGCAATGAAATCGCAGCCAACGTTGTGCGGGGCCAATACACCAAAGGCGCCATTCACGGCGATCCGGTCGTTGGTTATCGCCAGGAACAAAACGTCAATCCCGATTCGCAAACGGAGACCTTCGTCGCGTTGCGTTTATTTATCGATGACTGGCGCTGGGCGGACGTGCCTGTTTATATGCGCGTTGGGAAACGGCTTCCGAAATCAGCAACAGAAATTTCCATTCACTTCAAGAAAGCGCCGGCGGTTCTGTTCAATAAGGATTTGCATGATCTGAATGTTCTTGTCATTCGAATTCAACCGGACGAAGGGATCTCGTTACGGATTCATGCCAAGGTGCCTGGCACAAGCTTCCGCATCGAGCCGGTAAAGATGGACTTTCATTACGGAACGTCTTTCGGGAAAGCCAGCCCGGAAGCGTACGAACGTCTGCTGCTGGATGCGATGAGCGGCGACGCCACCCTCTTTGCCCGCCGCGACGAGGTCGAGCAAGCCTGGGCTTTCATCGATCCTATCGAGGAAGCATGGCACGCGAAAAAGGGTGCGCCCGAATTGTTCTTTTATCCTGCAGGATCGTGGGGACCAGAGGCAGCGGACGACTTGCTTGCTCGCGACGGCGGGGCGTGGAGGAGACTCTAAGCGATGCCTACCGTAACTGAAACGTATTCGATGGGAGTTCCGGTTGAAATCAGCAGAATCGACCAGGAGCTGAAAAAACTTTGGCAGGACAGCGCCGGCGCGATGACGCGCGCTTCGCTTATGAACCTTGCCGTTTATAGCGAAGAACCCGGCTCACTGAACAAGAACACACAGCTTATGGCGAAAATTACAGAGAACCACGCCTGTCGCGCCATCGTGATCGAAGCGGATTGCAACGCAACGGAGAATGGCGTCGACGCGTGGATTAGCGCGCATTGCCACGTTAGCGGCGCAGGGAGCAAACAAATCTGCTCCGAACAAATCTCGTTTCTGCTCAAAGGCGGTTGTACGACTCTGCTCCCGAGCATAGTTTTCTCGCACCTTGACTCGGACCTTCCGTTCTATCTCTGGTGGCAGGAGGAATTTCGTGAACCGATGAACCCGCAACTTTGGGCGTGGGTAGATCGTATAATCTACGACAGCCGGGACTGGGAAGATTTTCGCGCGCAAATGCGTTTGGTGGAGTCCGCAGAAGAGGAGGCGAAACAGCGGATGGTGTTTTGCGACTTAAACTGGACGCGGTTGGATAATGTGCGTTTTGCGATCGCACAATTCTTCGATCACCCCGCATCGCATCATCATTTCGGCAAAATCAGGAGCGTTCGAATCGATTTCGCCCCTCGATTCCGATCAACGGCTGTCCTTTTTGCCGGGTGGCTTGCGGCGCAATTGAGCTGGAGAAGTGAGAAGGCAGATGTAGCGAACGAGCTGCGATTCATCGGTCCCTCCGGCCGAAAAATCGATGTCGAGCTGCGCGAACGGCCTGGGGAGCCAATTGGCGAAGTAGCGATGGAAACCGCCGAGGTAGAATTTCTGGTGACTCACGCGAAGTGCGGCGATCTGCTTGAAGTTTCACGTGGAAAGCCCGGCGAAAAACGCATGCCACAGCTAATGCCCGCCGCAAAAAATGATCCGGTGAGTTTGATGAGCGAAGAGCTGATGCGCGGCGGCCCGCACCACGTTTACCTGCACGCGGTCAATTGTGTTCGTGAGTTGTTGTAAGGCGCGCCTTGGGAGCCGTTCATCTGAACCGCCCGGGAACTTCGGCGATTGAGGTTAATCGCCGCTACCTATATTAATTAACGCGAATAGCTCGCGCGCGTTCTTCTCAATCGAAAAAAGCTCGCGAGCACGCTCGTATCCAGCCTGGCCAAGTCTTTGCGCTAACTGACGGTCATCAATTACTTTTTCGATCGCGCCGGTGAGCTCCGCTGCATCGCCTGGTCGCACTAAAAAACCTGTTTCGTTTTGAACGACCATTTCTGAAATGCCCCCGACATCGGTCGAGATGACCGGCAACCCGGCCGCCATTGCTTCCATGATAACTGTAGGAAGATTGTCCATCCCCCCCTGTGCGTCGACAACACTTGGCAATACAAAAACGTTTGCGGTCGCCAGACGCTGCCGGAGCTCCCGCTGCGGTTTAGCGCCGGACAGTGTGACGCGATCTTGCAGATTCAGCTTCTCGATTTGTGCGCGGAATTCATTTTCGAGCAGACCTTCACCAATGATCTCGCACTGGAACGCTTTTCCGCTCTGCACAAGCAATCCGCAGGCGCGGATCAAGTTGGCGAATCCTTTTTTTGCAATCAAGCGACCGATTGCCACGATCAGCGGCGGTGTACCGGAAAAATCGGCTCGTCCGAATTCGGCGAGATCCAGCCCATTGTAAATGCGATGAACGATATCGGCACGTTTCGGAAATTGCTCACGCAAAAATTGTGCAGCGTAATCGGTCTCGGTGATGATTACGCGCGCTGCATCCACGAGCTTATCAAGTCCAATCTCGAACGGCCGCGGCACAAAAACGTCGTTGGCGTGCGCGGTAAAGCTAAACGTGACTGGAAAAAATCTGTGAATCCAGAAAGCGGTGCGCGCCGCCATCCCCGCAAAGTGCGCGTGAACGTGCCGAATCCCCAGTTCTTGCAGGCGCAGCCCGACGTATACAGCCTGATAGAGCCTAAGGAAATCCGTGCGCCGGCCCCATTCATCGAGACCAGCCACGATATTCGCCGTGAGTTTTCCCTTTTTCCGAGCACGGCAAACATTATCCAGCAGTTCCTTCTCCTCAGGTAGATAATGGACACGTTGGACGATGTCCTTGTCCCAATCCTGCGGCGGCTCATCTTTCGGATCGCGGATCGAGAAAATTGGCGGCGTGATCTCTTGCTGCGCGAGTTCAGCCACTTCGCGGTAGCAAAATGTTTGTCCGAATGACGGGAATCGCTCGAAAAGATAGGCGAAATTGGCCATCGGTTCGAACTAACAGCTGGCCGTAAAATGACGAAGCACGAATGACGAATGACGAATGAGTGACAAAGCGCGAAATCCGAAGCGCGAAATCAATGAATCTTTCGTCATTAGGGCTCCAGTTGTTCCTTCGAGCTTCGACATTCCGCATTCGGCATTTCTCTTACGCGCTGCCGCGCTTCACCGGGATTGGTTTCCCAAATTCGTCAACAGCCACTAAAGTAAAGACGCCGTGTGTAACGCGACGTTCCTCTCCAGTCATGTAACGTGTTACCCATACCTCTACCGGAATCGTCATCGACGTCCGCCCGATTTTCTCGACTCGCGCATAACACCGCACGGTGTCCCCTACCCGCACCGGTTCGAGAAACGACATCCCTTCCATCGCCACGGTGACGACTCGCGCTTGTGCGGTTTTCGCAGCAAGAATCCCGCTGCCAAGGTCCATTTGCGAGGTCAACCATCCGCCGAAAATGTCACCGTTCGGATTTGTGTCCTTCGGCATGGCAATCGTTTGAATCAC
>WNGF01001726.1_pt1 | contig 41114 bp, 37 predicted proteins | sample 5400641 | NCBI WGS metagenome assembly WNGF01 (sample SAMN13153371, study PRJNA577476) | soil metagenome | isolation source: 80 cm soil or saprolite under grassland replicate 2 | place: USA:California | collected 2016-06-15 | reverse complement strand
CAGGAGACAGAAGACAGGAGACAGGAGACAGGAGACAGAAAACAGGAGACAGGAGACAGGAGACAGAAGGTAGACGTTACTCCTGTCGCAGCACCGTAATCGGGTCGACGCGCAGCGCACGGCGTGCGGGCAGATAGCACGCCGCCAGCGACACCAACGAAATGAGCAACACGGCGCCAGCCGTTGTCCACGGATCCTGCCCCGATGTCCCCAGGAGTTGGCGGCTTATGAGCCGGTTCGTCGCGAAGCTGCAGGCGACGCCGATCGCGACGCCGACGGCGAGGAGCCGCGCTCCCGAAAGGAACACGAGCGCCATCACATTCGCTGCGCGGGCCCCAAGCGCCACGCGCACCGCGATCTCCCGGGTCTGCCGCGACACCGTGTAGGCCATGACGCTGAATACGCCGATGGCCACCAGGACCGTCGCGGTCGCGGCGAAAAGGCCCAGCACAGCCAGAGTGAAGCGTGGTTGCGAATACACGGATTGTTCGAGGGCCCATTCGAGTGTTCGGGGGTCTCTGAGCGCGACGTTGCGATCAACGACGGCGAGTGCCGCCCGGATGTCGTTCGAGACCATCGCTGGATCGACTTGCGTCCGTACGAGAATGAACGGATTGCCAGCAGCGCGCGCAGCGCCCGGCAGATACACATGCAGACCCGGCGCCGCTTGCACGCCCTGGTCCTTGACATCATCGACCACGCCGACAATCAGGAAATTTCCCTGGACCAGCGGGTTCGATTCGGTGCCGCGCGACGTCAAGCGAATGTACCTACCTAACGGATCTTCTGTAGGAAAGTACTCACGCGCGGTCCTCTGACTCACCACAGCAAGCTTGCGTTCGTCGCCCGGCGCGAGTGCCGGCAGCCCGCTTCCGCGCAGCACCCGAATTCCCACAGCACGGAAGTAGTCGGGTGTGCACAGTTGAACGGCGGCAACCCTCGGCTCGGCCCACGATTGGCCGGGAACTGACATCTCGCTGGAGAAGCCGCCTGGAAACGGCGGAATCGAAGTGGTCGCCGCCGCGGCGACGACGCCGCGCACGGAGGCGATGCGTTGAAGCGCCTCGTCGTAAAAGCGGTGCTTCTCTACCGGATTCGCGTACTGTCCGGGCGCAAATGCCGGCTGGATAATGAGAATGTTGTGCGGATCGAACCCGAAATTCACGTGGATCAGCGACACGAACGTACGCATCAGCAGACCAGCGCCTAGCAGCAGTACCAAGGACAGCGCGATCTCCGCCGCGACGAGCGCGTTGCGCAGCCGTCCTCCGCCGCCCGCGATCCCTTTACCGCCGCTCTTCAGCGCTTCGACGAGATCTCGCCGCGCGCTGTAGAGCGCCGGCGCAATGCCGAACACGAGCGCCGACAGGATCGCCGTTGCCAGACTGACCAGGAGGACGGGACGATTCAACCCGATGACCACTTCCCCGGGCAACGGATTTTGCGGCAGCAGCGGCACCAGCCGTCCAACGGCGACGTACGCGAGCGCACTGCCGGCAGCCGCCCCTGCGACCGCCAGCAGCACACTTTCAATCAGCAATTGCCTGACGATGCGCCATCGTCCGGCCCCCAGCGCGGCCCGGATCGTCATCTCGCGCTCGCGGGCAGTCGCGCGCGCGAGCAGCATGTTGGCGACGTTCGAGCACGCGACCAGCAGCAACAACCCAACGGCTGCCGTCAGCATGTACAACGTTTTGCTGAAACCGCCGACCGTGAACTCGATCACGTTCACGACCTGCATCCGAAATCTCTCTGGATAGTCGCCGGGGTGTTCACGCGCACGCCGCGCAGCGATCAGATTCACCTGCGCTTCCGCTTCGCGGGTGCTGACGCCGGGCTTCAGCCGCGCCTGAAAATTCCGCACAGGATTCTGCGCGTCCGCAGGGCCCGGTGTGACGGGTTTCGGTAACCAGAGGTCCGCCGCGTGCCATGTGAATCGTGGCGGCATCACGCCAATGACGGTGCGCGGTTCACCATTGAGCAGGATCGTTCGCCCGATGACGTTCGGGTCACTGTTGAAGTACCGCATCCACGCCCGATGCCGCAACACCACGACAGCCTGGGCCTCGGCGGTGGCGTCCCGGGCCGTGAACGTGCGTCCGACGAATGGCGAGAGCCCCATGAATTCGAAGAAATTCGGCGTGACCCACACGCCGCGCAGCGGCTCGACGCGTTCGCCCGCCGCGTACATGACCGTGTCGCCCAAGGTACCAATCACGCCGTCGAAGACGCTGGTGTGTGCGGCGAAATCGAGGAATTCGGAAGGGGAAAACGTGCCGCGCGAGCGGCTCGTCTGCGTGTCTTGCAGCAGCACGTTCACCAGGCGGTGAGAATCCCGATACGGCAGCGGATCGAGCAGCACGTTGTAAAGCACGCTGTAGATCACAGTTACCGATCCGATACCGACCGCGAGCGTCAGAACCGCGACGAAGCTGAAGCCGGGATTCCGCCTCAGCGTTCGCCACGCGTATTGCACATCGCGACGAACATCGTCGAGCGGCGGCAGCAGCTTGATGTCACGGCTTGCCTCACGCACTCGAAGCGGGTTCCCGAACTGTCGGCGCGCGGTCGCCGCGGCCCTTTCGCGCGTCATCCCTGCCGCGATCAGTTCGTCGGTTCGGGAGTCGATGTGAAACTGGATTTCGTCGTCGAGCGCACGATCGAGCCGGCTGACCCGAAACACGTTCAGAACACGAGTCAGCCAGGACATGGGATGTTCTTACGCGTGCTTCAGCACGTGATTGATCGCCGCGGTTGTGGACCGCCATCGCTGTTCTTCGATACCGAGCCGGCGTCGGCCTTCGGCGGTGATTTCGTATGAACGCGCGCGACGGTTGTGTCCGGTCGTGATGTTGCGCGCCTTAATCCAGGCCGCCTCCTCCATTCGATGGAGAGCCGGATATAACGAACCTTCTTCGACCCGCAGCTCTTCGGAAAGGCGTTGAATGTGCGCGGCGATCGCGTAGCCGTGCAAGGGTCCGCGCCGCGCCAGAATCGTCAGGACGAGGAGGGGGAGCGACCCTTGAAGCGTGTCGGGCCGTGTCGCCATGGTTCGCCACTACACCTAGTTGGCTAAGTGAGCTCGCTAAGTATGTGGCCGCGCGCCTCCGCTGTCAAGTCTTCTGTCTTCTGTCTCCTGTCTCCTGTCTCCTGTCTCCTATTCATCGGCGCCCGCCCTTCGCGCCGCCTTTACGTCCCCGCGGCGCTTCTTGGATTCGATCCGCTTCTCTTTCGCCGCCCTCCCGGGCTTCGTCGGCCGCCGCTTCTTCGGCCGGTGCGTGGCGCGCTCGATGAAGTCGATCAGTCGCGCACGCGCGGCTTCGCGGTTCTGCGCCTGCGTGCGATGCTCGCGCGCATCGATCACGAGCACTCCTTCGGTCGTCATCCGGCTTCCCGCAATCGAGATCAGCCGCGTCTTGATCTCATCCGGCAGCGACGACGCGTTGACGTCGAAGCGCAGCTGCACGGCCGTCGACACTTTGTTGACGTTCTGCCCGCCTGGCCCTGACGCGCGGACGAACCGCTCCTCGACCTGCCGGTCGTCGATCGCGAGCGTGTCCGTGATCTGAATCACGTCAGCGGCCCTTCACCACCGGCAGCTCGACGAAGCTCGCCTGTCCGGGCGCGTGGTAGATGCGCTGGACCGCTTTCTTGTAGTCCTGCGGCTTCGCCCAGAAGATGTTCGGCACGAAGGTCTGCGGGTTCCTGTCATAGAGCGGGAACCAGCTCGATTGCACCTGCACCATCACGCGGTGGCCAGGCAGGAAGACGTGGTTCGCCGTCGGCAGGCCGAAGCGATACACGAGCGGCTTGTCGGGCGTGATCGCGGCAGCCTTCTCGAGGCTCTCGCGATAGCGCCCGCGAAAGATGTCGGCCGACACCATCAACTCGTAGCCGCCCATCTCCGGCTGTCCCGCGACTTCGGATGGGTAGACATCGATCAGTTTGACGACCCAGTCCGAGTCGGTGCCGCTCGTCGATGCGACGAGATTCGCGACCGGCTCGCCGCTGATCTTGAGCGGCGCGGTCAGCGCGTCCGAGGTGAACGCGACAACGTCGGGGCGGCCCGATGCTTCACGTTGATCGTCGACGAGCCACAGCGGCCACGTCAGCCCGTTGCTGTACCCGACGGGGCGCGTGGGACGCGATCTGAATGGAACCGGCTTAGTCGGATCCGAGACGTATTCGTCGAATGGCGCATCGCCGCTCTGGGGCGCGGTGAAGCCCGCACGGAGCTGCGCGCCGAGGTACAACGGCGTGGACGCGATCGTGCAGCCCGCTGCGCAGCCAGAGGGCCATGCCTGCAGCCGCCTCCATGTATTCGTTCCCGTTTCGAATGCGGAGACTGGCGCGACGTCCGCCTTCGGCGCGCCGTCCTTGAGATACTGATCGAGAAACGGCCGCAGGATGTCCCGGCGGAACTGCGCGGCGGTGTCCGCGCCGAACCTGAGGGCCCCGAGCGAGCTGCCGTCGCCGATCTCCTGCCCGTGGTGCCATGGGCCCATCACGAGGAAGACCTTGTCGTTCGCCGTGTCCTTCGGCTCGAGCGCTTTGTACACCGCCGGCGCACCGTAGATATCTTCCTGGTCCCACAGGCTGTGCACCAGCATCACGGGGACGTTCAGCGGCTGGGCCGCAAGCAGCTTGTCAACCGCCTGATCGCGCCAGAACGCGTCGTACGCGGGGTGCTCGACGACCTTCTGCCAGAAGCCGTTCTGCTCGAGCCCGCGCCGGGTGGCGAGCTCGCCGGCCGATCCCGCCTCCATGAACATGTCGTAATCGTCGTAATGCGTCGACCACCACTTGAAATCGTTCGCGCGCGAGCCGACCTGGTCGTAGATATACGGCATGTTCTGCTGCCGGAACGCGCCATTGTGGAACCAGTCGTCGCCTTTCCAGCCGTCGACCATCGGGTTCATCGGCACCGATACCTTCAGCGCAGGATGCGGGTTGACGAGCGCCATCAGCGGCAGGAAGCCGTCGTACGAGATGCCGAGAATGCCGACGCGGCCGTTGCTCTCGGGAATGTTCTTCACCAGCCAGTCGATCGTGTCGTAGGTGTCGGTCGCGTGATCGACCGGCGTCGGATTCAGCGGTCCGCGCAGCGGGCGATTCATCACGTAATCGCCTTCCGAGCCGTACTTCCCGCGGATGTCCTGGACGACGCGGATGTAGCCCCCCTCGACGATCACGTCGGTCGCGTTGTCGTAGCCGGTGAGGATCGGACCGAGGTGCGCACTCTCGGCATGCGATGTCAACTCGGTCGCGTTGTACGGCGTGCGCGTCAGCAGGATCGGCGAACCCTTCGCGCCCTTCGGCACGAGAATGACCGTGTGCAGCTTGACCCCGTCGCGCATCGGGATCATGACGTCGCGCCGCGCGTAGTCGAACCCGTAATTCGTGACGCGCATGCTCGCCGGCGTCTCGCTCGGCAGCGCCGGATACCTGGGCGGATTCTGAGCGAGCAGCAGCTGCGCGGCGCAGAGAGCGGCAATCAGACGGAATGACATAGAACCCTCGGATGACAGATAACTTACAACGGACCGATTCCGCGTTCCGGATCCCGCATCCCGCATCCCGGATCCCGGTGTATTGTGTCCGCCATGTTAGCCGACACCGATATCATCGCGTTCATCCCGACCTGCAACGTCGGCGCGGCGAGAGCATTCTACGAGGGAACCCTCGGCCTGCGCTTCGTCAAAGACGACGGGTTTGCGCTGGTGCTCGAGGCGCACGGCATCATGCTGCGCGTCGCGAAGGTGCCGCCGTTCACGCCGCTCCCGTTCACCGTCCTCGGCTGGAACGTGACGGACATCGAAGACATGGCCGCGACGCTCCAGCAGCGCGGCGTCGCGTTCGAGCGCTACGCGTTCGTCGAGCAGGACGCCCTCGGCGTCTGGACCTCACCCTCGGGCGACAAGGTGGCGTGGTTCACGGATCCGGACGGCAACACGCTGTCACTGTCGCAGCACGTGTAGGTATACTTTGCGCCATGCAGCAACACCAGAGCTTCGAAACCCACGTCCACCAGCCCGTGACCACCGGCATTGGTTACCTGTGCCTGTTGCTCGCGCTGATCTCGTTTGCGCTGCGGTGGTTCACGATCGGCGGCCGCCTGACCATGGCGCTCGGACTGTTGTTCCTGTGCGCGGCGGTCCAGGTGCTGCTGTACACGAGTCGCTACTACACCACGCGGCTGCAGGATCGCATCATCAAGCTCGAGATGCGGGTCCGCGCGGCGTCCTTTCTGACGCCCGAGCAGCAGCGAATGCTGATGCAGCTCGATACCAAGCAGATCGTCGCGCTGCGCTTCGCGTCCGACGCGGAGATGCCCGCGCTCCTCGAGCGCGCGGCCAGGGAGAAGCTGCCGCCAAAGGAAATCAAGCGCGCGATCAAGACGTGGGTGCCGGATCTCGATCGCACGTAACATTCCTTTTTGAAAGAACTTCCGTTGTTCACTGCCCCGTGATCCCCGCCAGCTTGAACACGACGCGCGCGAGCGCCGAGTAGTCGTCTTCACCCTCTCCCGCGGCGACCTGCGCCTCCACGAGCTGGTGGACGGCCGTCGATACGGGGGCGGGCGTGCTGAACTCCGCCAGCGTGTTCGCCGCGATCCGCAGGTCCTTCGCATAGAGATTTGCGCGGAACCCCGGCTTGTAGTTCGAGTTCAGGATTCGCTCTCCGTGCACCTCGAGCACGCGGCTCGCCGCGAACCCGCCGAGCAGCGCCTGCCGGACGAGCGCCGGATCGACCCCCGCCTTCCGCGCGAGCGCGAACGCTTCGCTGACCGCCGCGAGCGCGCCCCCAATCACCATCTGGTTGCACACCTTGCACGTCTGGCCGGCGCCGGCGTCTCCGATGCGAACCACCCGTTCGGCGTTTCCCATCGCATCCAGGATCGGCTTCACGGTCGCGAACGCGCTGGCGTCCCCCCCCACCATGATCGACAACGACGCATTGATCGCGCCGATCTCGCCGCCGCTCACCGGTGCATCCAGCATCGTCGCGCCCAGCGTCTTCGCCTTCGCGGCCAGCCGGCGCGCCACCGCGGGAGCGATCGTGCTCATGTCGATCAGGATCGTCCCGCGCTGCATCGCGCCGAAGACGCCGTTTGGCCCTTCGAGCACCAGTTCGACGTCGGGCGAGTCCGGCACCATCGTGATGATCCGGGTCGCCTTCTTCGCGACTTCCGCGGGGGAGCCAGCCCGCTGCGCCCCCGCGCTCACCACGTCGTCGACAGGTCCCTGGCTCCGGTTGTGCGCGACAACCGGGAAGCCCGCCTTCAACAGGTTCTTCGCCATCGGGCGCCCCATCAGCCCGAGCCCGATAAATCCAACGGTTTCCGCCATGTCGTCTCTCACTCTCCTGAATCGCCGCGCGGTGATTCTCAATCGAAAGGGATCTGAAATGGAATCTGGTCGATCAAGATCTGTAACGGCCCGTCAAGAATGTAATGCGAGCGTCCGATAGTACGACGACGCTCCGGCACCTCCCTGCAGATTATTGAATGTTTCGCGATCTCCATCCGTTTTTGAGCAGGTATGAATCGTGAATTGCGCCCGGACACACCTATGAGCCTCATGTCTGCGTTCGCCACGGATGTGGCGATCGATCTGGGAACGGCCAATACCTGCGTGTTCGCGCGCGGTCGCGGCATTGTCCTCAACGAGCCGTCGATCGTGGCCTTCAACGTCGCGAAGGGAGAGATCGAGGCGGTCGGCATCGAGGCGCACGAGATGCTCGGGCGCACGCCGTCGCACATCAAGCCGGTGCGGCCGATGAAAGACGGCGTCATCGCCGACTTCGACGCGGCCGAGAAGATGCTGATGTATTTCGTCAAGAAGGCGCACGGCAAGCGCGCCTTCGTCCGGCCGCGGCTGGTCATCGGCGTCCCGCCGGAGATCACGCCCGTCGAGCGCCGCGCGGTGAAAGACAGCGGCTTCCGCGTCAAGGCCAGCGAGGTGTACCTCGTGGACGAGTCGATGGCCGCGGCGATTGGATCCGGGCTGCCGGTGACCGAGCCGGCCGGCAACATGATCATCGACATCGGCGGCGGCACGACCGATATCGCCGTCATCTCCATGGCGGGCACGGTCTACGGCCGGTCGCTGCGGGTCGCGGGCGATGCGATGGACGAGGCGATCATCCAGTACATGAGAAAGGCCTGCGACCTCCACATCGGGGAACGCACCGCACAGCAGATCAAGTTCGACATCGGGTCCGCCGCGCCGCTCGACACTCCGCTCACGCTCGAAGTGAAGGGACGCCACGCGGTCGAAGGCGTTCCGCGCACCGTCACCGTCGCCGACTGGCAGATCCGTGAAGCGCTCGCCGAGCCGCTGCGCCAGATCGTGCAGGCGGTGCGCGACTCGCTCGAGCGCATCCCGCCCGAGCTCTGCGCCGACATCTACGACCGCGGCGTCGTCGTCACCGGCGGCGGCGCGCTGCTGCGAAACCTCGATAAACGCCTGCGCGAGGAAACCGGCCTGCCCGTGCTCGTCGCCGAGAACCCGCTGACCTCCGTCGTGATGGGCGCGGGCATGATGCTCTCGGACAGGGCGCTCCTGCACAAAGTCGCCTGGGACTAGAGATCAATCCCTAATCCCTGATCGGCCAATCCCTAATCGGCGAATCCCTGAATCCCCGAATCCCTGAATCCCTGAATCCCTGAATCGCTGAATCGCTGAATCGCTGAATCGCTGAATCGCCGAATCGCAAATCCGCGAATCGCTGAATCCGCGGGTCGGCGACCCCTGAATCCTCGAATCGGCACGCCTCGTGCTCGTCGATTTTCGCATGGCGAAGAAAATCGAGGATTTGCCCATTCATTCGCACGTTGAGGAGTTCTGGAGCGCCATAAACGCGATCCTCGACCTTCCTGCGGTGCGCAAAGATTGCGATCTGCACGACGAGATCTCTCGCGCGAACGAATCCGTTCCATCGAATATGGTCGAAGGGTTCGAGCAGGGAACTGACCGCGCCTTTGCTCATTTCCTGCGGTACTCGAAGGGCTCCACCGCGGAAGTCCTGAAGCGTCTTCGCAAGGCATATTACAGGAGGTACATCACCCGCCAGGAGCTGGACGCGCGGCTCGCTCAGGGAGAAGAACTCGAGAAGATGCTGGGGGGGTTCATCAAGTACCTGGAGGGGTGTGACTGGAAGGATCGCGGATATCACCAGGCGGCTTCCGAACGTGAGCAGCCGAAGCCTAGACCTTCACAATCAAAACGGCCGAAAAGCTCGTAGAAATGCTGGCAGTGATTCAGCGATTCAAGGATTCGTTAGATTCGTGGGATTCGAGGATTCGTGGGATTCGGGGATTCGTTGGATTCGAGGATTCGTTAGATTCGTGGATTCGTTGGATTCGAGGATTCGTTGGATTCGAGGATTCGTTGGATTCGAGGATTCGTTGGATTCGTGGATTAGGGATTCGTGGATTAGGGATTCGTGGATTAGGGATTCGCCGATTAGGGATTAGGGATTGACGATCTCCAGCCAGTCTTCGACGTCATGTTGAAAATCCCCACTCGGTTCACGTCCGAGCGTACGGCGCACGGAGTACTCGGCGCCGCTCACCTCGAAGAGTTCCACGAAGATATCAACCAGGAACGCGCGATCGCTGATCGAGGATCGTACGCGCGAGGGTGCGCCGCCGGCCATCCCGATCCCGAAGTGCTCGCCCCCCGATTCCGCGAGCAGCCGCAGGAACACGCGATCGTTTTCCTCTCCTTCGTTGCGTCCGCCCGACGCGAGGATGCGGGTCTCTTCGCTGTCCGAATCGCAATAGAGCTTCGTCTTCGACGGCAGCACGATCATCCAGGCGCTCCACGAAACGCCGTCCTCCCACGTCAGCTCGAGCAGCGTTCTCGAGCGCAGAGTGGCGACATCGAACCGGCGCGCCCCGTCCGCGAGCGCTTCCTCGATCACGTCGTCCAGCGCGATCGGTTCGGAAGGGACGCGCAGCGGCCACAACTCCTCGCGGCCGCGGAACTGCCGCGTCCGCCGATCGAGCGCTTCGAGCACGAGGACGCGCAGCTGGCGCTGATGAACACTCATGTGCACCTGCCGCACACCCGCACAGGCACGAACTCGTGATTGACCTTCGAAAGCGTGATCCGACACCGCGGACACGCGGTTTGTTCCGCGTGAGCTATCCGCCGCCCGCGCAACCAGTTGCCGCTGGTTTCCCGCCACGGGCACGTCCGTTGCTGCAGGCGGTGGAACGGCCGGAAGGAGGAGGAGGTCATGAAGCTCACGCGCACAATCGGTGCGGCAATCGGTCTGGGGGCGGTGCTGTTGTTCTTCGCGTCGCTCACCCTCCAGCAGGGTCGCGTGACGACGTTCATCTCGCACGTGGCGACGGTGGTGCACAAGTAGCGATCTTGACGATGGCTTTCCTGACGATCCCGCGCCCCGCGAGCGGGGCGTGCGCATCGTCGGGAAAGAAAATTGCGAATGTGCCCGCGGGAAGCGACACCCACGTCCGCGGGCTGCCGCTGAAAAACCCGACGTCCCGATCCTCGTTGAACTCGCCGTCAGCTTCCGCGCAGTCGGCGAGCGGCTGCCATCCGATCTCTTCATGACCCTCGATCGTGAACTGGATGTCGATGTGGCGGCGGTGCGCTTCGAGCCGCGCACCGTCCCGTCCACGTCCTTCCGTGTGATCGATCGACACGTACATGCGGTCGGCGTCGATCACGTGGCGGACCGTGTGACGTTCCTGGTTCACCGAGCCGGCCGCCAGCTCCGCCCAGTCGGCATGCGCCAGGAACTCGAACGCCTTGGCGAATTCAGGGTGGAGCGACGCGTAGCGCTCGCAGTTCCGGAGCGTGTCGATGACCATGGAGTGATCCTAACAGGCTGGCCTGAAGGCCAGCACCACCGAGCAGGCTGGCCTGAAGGCCAGCACCACCGAGCAGGCTGGCCTCCAAAGGCCAGCACCACCGGGACCAGAATTGTCGTCGGGAAACGATCCCGTAATCACGCTGGTCCACTGACCCGAATCGCCCGGCTTTTTCGGCGCCGCACTGCTGGTATGACCCTTGCGGACGGTGCCTCACCGCTGAATTGAAGGGGGATTTATGCGCCGCTTACTCCTGGCGCCAGCAGTTATTGCTGGGGTGATTCTGAGCTCCGTGCCGGCCGCGCCGCAGCGCACCAGCACCCGGGCCACGCAGCCGAAACCGCGCGTCGTGCAATCCGCCGTGCAGCAGGACCTGCAGCGCCACGCGATCGTTCGCGAGGCGGTCCGCGTCCGTCTTCCGCAGGGCACCAACCCGGTTGCCGCCGCCGGCGGGTTCAGACGGCTCGAGCTGTTCGTGGCCACGGTGAACGCCTCGAGCAATCTCGCGATCCCGTTCTTCGAATTGAAACGGCGAATCGTCAACGACGGGATGACCCTGGGACAGGCGATCCAGGACATTCGTCCGGCCTCGAAGTACTGGTCCGAGGCGCGCCGCGCGGAGGAAGATGCCGCCGCAACGATCCGCACGAGCGAGTCGGTCAGCGTCGCGGTGGAGAAGAAGCCCTCGCGATAGCCCTATAATTGCGCACGTTGGCTCTCGCGTCGGGTACCCGTCTCGGCCCATACCAGATCGTCCAGCCGCTTGGCGCCGGCGGCATGGGAGAAGTGTACAAGGCGCGCGACCTGCGTCTCGATCGCACCGTCGCGATCAAGGTCCTGCCCTCGCACGTCGCCGCCGATCCCGCCCTGCGCGCCCGCTTCGAGCGTGAGGCGCGCGTCGTTTCCGGCCTCGATCACCCCAACATCTGCGTCCTGTACGACGTCGGCAACGAGGACGGCGTCGAGTTCCTCGTGATGCAGTATCTGGAAGGCGAGACGCTGGCGGAACGGCTCGCGCGCGGAGCGCTGCCGCTCGAGCAGGTGTTGCGGTACGGCGTCGAGATCGCCGACGCCCTCGACAAGGCGCATCGTGCGGGCGTGCTGCATCGTGATCTGAAGCCGGGAAACATCATCATCACCCGGTCGGGCGCGAAGCTGCTCGACTTCGGGCTCGCGAAGCTCGCGACGATCGCCGACGGTGATGCACCGTTCGGACAGAGCCTGCCTGCGACGCTGACGTCCCCGCTGACGGGCCAGGGCACGATTCTCGGCACGCTCCTCTACATGTCGCCCGAGCAGGTCGAAGGGCGCGACGTCGATGCGCGGAGCGACATCTTCTCGTTCGGCGCGATGCTCTACGAGATGGTGACGGGCACGAGGGCGTTCGCGGGACAGAGCCAGGCGAGCATCATCGGCGCGATCCTCGAGCGCGACCCGCCGCCGCTGGCGTCGCACACGCCGCTCGCGCCGCCGGCGCTCGAGCGAGTCGTGCGCAAGTGCCTCGCGAAGGATCGCGACCGCCGCTGGCAGAGCGCACGCGACCTCGCCGATGAACTGTCGTGGATCGCGCAGTCGTCAGGCATCCAGCAGCAGCCGGCCGCGCCGTCGACCGGCCGTCGCGTCGATCTTCGACCGGGAGTGATCGCCTCCGTGATTGCCGGCGTGCTCCTGATCGCCGCCGCGATCGGCGCATCGAAGTACTTCCACGCGAACGACACAGCATTTACGGCCCCACGCCACTTCACGCTGCCGCCCCCCGCAGCGGCGCATTTCGTCCGCGGTGGCCTGACAGTATCGCCGGACGGATCGACGATCGCGTACGTCGCAGGGGCTGACGACCGGGGCAGCAACGTCGATCTGGGGACGGGAAGAGCGATGGACGGTTCGAGACTCTACGTCCGCCGCCTGGATTCCGACACGACCACCGCGATGCCCGGTACGGACGGAGCGGTAGCGCCGTTCTTCTCACCCGACGGACTGTGGATCGGCTACTTCACCGAATCCGCGCTGATGAAGGTGTCGGTCCTCGGCGGCACTCCGGTGCGCGTTGTCGGAACGCCTCCCGTCACTCGCGGCGGTACGTGGGGCCCGGACGACACCATCATCTTCACACCGACCCAAAGCCGGGGGCTGCTGCGCGTCCCCGCCGCAGGAGGCGTGCCGCAGGCGCTCACCACCGTTGACACCGCGAAAGGAGACGGTCCCCATCTCTGGCCGCATCTGCTGCCGGACGGGAAGCACGTGCTGTTCACGATCCGGCGCGGCACGACGGAGCAGATGGACCAGGGCGACATCGCGGTCCTCAACGTCTCGGGAGGCGAGCCGCGCGTGATCGTGCGCGGCGGCGCCTACCCGCAATACTCGCCAACCGGGCACCTCCTGTTCGTTCGCGGCACCACGCTCATGGCGATCCCGTTCGACGTGACGACGCTGCAGACCAAAGGCACGGCGTTGCCAATCGCGGATGATCTCGTCGTCAGCGCGTGGGTGGGCGGGGCGCACTATGCCGCGAGTAAGGACGGGTCGATCCTCTATCTTCACGGCACCTTCAGCTATGAACGCCCCGTGCCGGTCACCGTCGATCGGACGGGCAAGCCGGTGACGATGGCGAAGATCGAAGGGGTGCATCTGCAGGGGCCGCGCCTCTCGCCCGACGGGCGACGCGCGTTGTTCAACGACACCTCCTCGCGCGGAGACGACGAGATCTACGTCTGCGACCTGTCTCGCGGCACGCTCGTGGCGCTGAGCGCAGATCCGGGCGACGATTTCGATCCGATCTGGAACCAGGATGGGACGCGCGTGATCTGGACGTCCCTCAGGAGCGGCACGATGCCGACGCTCGTGTGGCGCGCGGCCGACGGCACCGGTGCGATCGAGCCGCTCGTGAAGTCGACGGGCGGTGGTCCGGATCAGAAGATCTATGCCCAGTTCGCAGGCTCCGTGTCGCCGGACGGCGTGCTCGCGTTTACGCTTGCCGCCGAGCAGTCCGCGGATATCTGGACCCTGCCGCTCTCGGGCGACGGTGTCGCTCGGAGATTCATTGCCGGTGAAGCCAAGCAGTACGGACCGGAGTTCTCTCCTGACGGCAAGTGGATCGCGTACGTCTCGAACGAGGCGGGTCCCTTCGACGTCTACGTCGCGCCCTACCCAGGGGCCGGCGCGCGAAAAAGAATTTCCACGGGCGGTGGTGTCTCTCCTGCGTGGAGTCGCGACGGGAAGGAGCTGTTTTATCAGACGCACGCAGGCCTGACAGTCGTCCGTGTCGACGGCAACTCGTCCGAGCTCGTGGTGCGCGAGCCGCGCGTGCTGTTTAAAGGGAACTACGCGACCTACAGCCGCGAGGACGGCCCACGCGAGTACGACGTCACGCGCGATGGGCATTTCATGCTGTTGCGCGTGGATCCTCCATCAGATAACCCAGCCACGCTGAACGTGATCCTCAATTGGCCCGCAGAGCTCGCCCGCCGCGCCAAGCCCGGCACGCGCTGACTGGCACGATTGTTCCTACAGCGTTTTTCTGAAAGACGTAGTGTCCGGCTTTAGCCGGACCGTGCGAGGAGCCGGGGCCTTTCAGGTCCGGCGGGGAGATCTTATGGACAATCCGCACACCGACGTGAATACGCGCGGCTGGATGGGCCGCATTCGCGAACGCGCGACCGCACAGCTGTCGACACAGAAAGATCTGCTGTCGTCCGGGCTCGGCAACGTGGCGACCGCGGCGCGCCAGAGCACGCAGCTTTTACGCGAGCGTCAGCACGACGCGATCGCGCAGTACGTCGACAAGGCTGCCGATGGGCTCGATCGATTCTCCACCCAGCTCCGCGAGCGCAACGTGAACGACATCATGGCTGACGTCGGACGCGCTGCGAAGAAACAGCCGGCGCTGTTCGTTGGCACTGCAGTCGCGATCGGAGTGATCGGCGCGCGCTTCGTGCAGATGCGCCACGAGCGCACGCGCGCCAGCGAACGCGAAGAAGCGGTCACATACACACCGATCTCGTGATTGGCTGGGTGATTGCCTACGGTGAGGCCGCCATTCATGGACGGCCTCGCCATGTAATCTCTTCCGGATCTGTCGTTCCACCCCTCCAGCCCGTAATCCGCCTCGGTCGCACTGCGGCGGATAAATCTGTTAAGTCTCTGCTGGTCACTGAGTTACCATATCGGAGTGGTGGGGCTCTGAGTGGTATGCCCCTTGCGAAACTCACCTGAGCGGCCGGGGTCCTGCGCCCCGGTGCAGGGAGGGACAAATGCATCGGACTATTCTTGCGATAGCGGCATCGACAGCACTGATCATCAGCGGCCCGGCGTACGCACAGCACGGGCATGGCGGCGGGAAGCCGACAACCGGCCCGTCGACAACGACGCACGGGAGCAGCGGCGCGACGACGCACGGGCAGAGTGGCGCGACCACGCACGGCCAGAGTGGCGCGACCACGCACGGCCAGAGTGGCTCGCACGCACCAGCGACAAAGACGACGAGCAGCGGCGCCGCCACGCACGGGAAGAGCGGCGACGTCCACGGCAGCACGAAGAAGGCCGACGCGACCACAACGACGAAGTCGCCGACGACCACGACGTCTTCGACCAGCACGTCGAACACTGACGTATCGACGACGCTGACGCCGGTTCAGCAGAAGCTGCAGAAGAACACGAATCTCGCGGACAAGCTGCAAAGTCGCCTCCCGGAGGGCACAGACCTGATGAAGGCGGCCGACGGGTTCACGAACCTCGGGCAGTTCGTCGCGGCGGTGAACGTCTCGAACAACCTGGGGCTGAAGTTTACGGACCTGAAGACCAGCATGGTGGACGACGGCATGAGCCTCGGCCAGGCGATCCAGACTGCGAAGAAGACCGCGAACGTCGACGCGGAAGTAAAGACAGCCGAGACGGAAGCGGACACGATGATCAAGTCATCGACGACCAGCACGCCGACGACCACGACCACGACTTCCACGAAGAAGACGAAGAAGACGAAGAAATCGAGCGGGGACAAGTAACAATGAGGCGAAGCGCTGCTTCGCCGATACCGTATGTTGCCGTGGCGGTGGCGGTGCTGGCCTGGCCGGCACTCGCCGCCGCGCAGGGCAACAGCGGATTCGGCCACAGTCATAACGGCTCCCGCGTGACGGCCCCTTCATCGACGACCTCTTCATCTTCGGGATCCGGAACGACAACGAATGGATCGAGTGAGGGGTATGGAGTCGACGTGCGGAACTTCGGCACGTGGCTCGACGACGCCTCCGTAATGGGGCAGGGAACCGGGTTCGTGACCATGGGGTTTGCCTACTGGCGCGGACCCGGTTTCCGCGAGTTCGATCTCCCGATGCTCGACACCGGCGTGGCGCTCCATAAACGCGTCCAGGTCGGCATGAGCTTTCCGTATTACTACGCGAACGAACCTGGCGGCCCCGTCGCGCGCGGCTTCGGCAACGTGTACCTGACGTCGAAGGTGCAGCTGCGCGACCCGTCGTCGCATCCGGTTGGCCTGGCGGTGACGCCGATGATCGAAGTGCTCGACGCCGCGCCGGTGTCCGGAGGACATCGCGTGAACTGGGCGGTGCCGGCGAATGTCGAGTTCCGGCGCGACGGCTGGCGCGCGTTTGGAAGCGGCGGCTACTTCTCGCGCGGCGCGCTGTTCGCGAGCGGCGCGATTGAAGCCGCGCTGTCCGATCGCGCGTGGGTGATGGGGAGCCTCAGCCAGACGTATTCGACAAAGGCGGACGAACTGACGTCAGCGCTGGCGTTGCCCCGCGGGCAGACCGATGTCACGGGGGGCTTGACGGTTGCGATCAGGCGAAACGTCGCCCTCTACGGCACCGTCGGCCACACGATCTCGAATCGCGAGATCAACAGCGGCACGCTCAACCTCACCGGCGGCGTGTCGTTCAACTTCATTCGATAAGGCGCGGCTGAAGACCGCGCCCTCCATCGCGCCGGGAGGGCGGACCGTGTAAGCCGGGGCTGTGTAGGCCGGGGCTGTGTAGGCCGGGGCTTTACGCCCCGGCGATCGTGCGCAGGCGCTCGATGGCCGCCTGCCGATTTTCTTCGATCCACACCCGCTCGAGCAGCCCCGCCAGTTCCAGCGTGTTGCGGAGCGGTTCGCCGACGCCGCAGAGAATCAGCGCGTCCGCGCTCTCCGCGATTTCGCGCAGCGCCAGCAGACCGAGACCTGAGACGTAGTCGACACCCTCGAGATCCACGACCAGCGTCGAGGTTTCCCGCCGCGCCGCGCTCAGCGCCTCGGCGAAACGGCCTGCGGTCACCCGTCCCACACGTCCTTTCGCCGTGACAATCGCGCCCCCCGGTACCTGTTCGACCGCCGTTTCCAGCCTCCACGTTCGCATCTACCCATTTATATACACACGATTGCGAAGCGTGCTAACGTCTGCCCCTCCCTTGGTCACCAACTTTTCGCCTCGAGTGGTGTATTTCGAACAGGCCGTTGACGACGACGCCGCCGTCCGGCGTTGTCTAGCGGGGGACGCGGCGGCCTTCGAAGAAATCGTCGGGCGCTACCAGCAGGTGCTCTTCACCGTCGCGGTGCGGATGCTGGGTGACGCGGAGGACGCGCGCGACGCGGCGCAGAACACGTTCGTGAAGGTGTTCGAGAAGCTCGGGACATACGATTCGCGGCACCGGTTTTTCAGCTGGATTTACCGCATCCTCGTGAACGAGTGCCTGAACGTCCGGCGGCGCCCGGCGGCGGTTCGAACGAGCGAGCCGCTCGAAGAGAACGCGCTGCAGGGAAGGGATACGGACCTGGTCGAAGCCGCGGAGCGGCGCAACGCGGTGAAGAAGGCGATCCTCGAGCTTCCCGAGCCGTATCGCGAAGTGATCGTGCTCCGGCATTTTGCCGCGCTCAGCTACGACGAGATGAGCGAGGCCATCGGGATTCCACAGAAGACAGTGAAGTCGCGGCTATACAGCGCGCGGCAACAGCTCGCGGAGCGGCTCGGCGCATGGATGTGACCCATGACTGAAAGAGAGGACGCGCTGCTGCACGCAGCCATCGACGGCGAGTTGACGGGCGACGAGCGCGTCGAGCTCGAACAGCTGCTCGCGCGCAGCGCGGAGGCGCGCGGGCGCTTCGAATCGCTTCAGCGCCTCGCCGGCCTCGTCGAAGAACTGGGATCGGCGCTCCCCCCAGCGGATCTGTCGCGGACGGTCGCCAACATCGTGTGGACCGGCAGTTCAAAGAGAAGCCCGGGCGGGTTCAACACCGAAGGAGGAAGGTTCATGGCAAGAAAGGTTCTGATCGGATTGGCCGCAGCTGCAGCGGTCGTGCTCGTGACGTTTGCGATCACGGGGTATCCGCCCGTCGGCAAGGGAACGGAAGGGACCGTCGGCCAGGCGCAGCGCTACCAGGCGCCGCAGCCGCAGATGGCCGCGAAGGACGTGAAGCTTGGCGACACGGCCGTGCAGCAGTTCATGCAGACCGACGTCTTCGATCGTCTGATCAAGGACGAGACGTCGCGCAAGCTGCTGTCCGACGCCACCGTGCGTCAGGCGCTCTCGAGCCCGGCGCTGGTGGCCGCGCTCAGGGACGGGGCCGTCGTGCAGCTGCTTTCCGACAAGGCGTTCATGCAGCTGCTGTCGAATGACGCCGTTGCGCAGCTGCTGTCGAACGACGCAGTCGCCCGCGCGCTGAGCGACCAGGCGAGCGCGGCCGCGCTGATTGCCGCTGCGAAGGCGCAGGCGGTGTCCTCCGGAGCGGTGGCGCAGGCAACGAGCAATGATGCGGCGCAGGCGAAGGCGCTGAAAAATGACTCCGCGCTCGCCGGCGTGCTCACGAACCAGGCGATGGTGCAGGCGCTGCGCAGCGAGGCGCTCGCAACGGCGCTGCGCAGCGGCGCGCTCATGAGCGCGCTGAAAGTCGACGCCGTGCGGCAGGCGCTGAATGCGTACGCGATCCAGCACGCGCTGGCGACCGGCGCGTTGCAGCAGGCCCTGAAGTCGGATGCGTTTGCGAACGCACTCCAGGCTGACGGCTTCGCCGCCGCGATGCAGTCCGCCCAGTTCGCCGCCGCCCTCGCGCGGTAGATCGTCCTAAGGTAAAAGGTAGAAGGTAAAAGGGAGAGAATTTCCTTTTTTCTTTTACCTTTTTCCTTTTTCTGAGTTCGCGGATAATCTCACGCACCATGCGCTTCGCGCAGCCAGGGGCTGCGGCACTCCTCATCACACTCACGCTTGCCGTTCCCGCGTCCGCGCAGCTTGCGGTCCTCGACGTCCCCAGCCTGCGGCTTGTCTATATCGATCCGTCCGAAACGTTCCTCGTGCCGCACGCCGCACGGGCGTTCCTGAACTCGCTCGCCTTCCAGCGGAAGCTGTTCGACTTTCATCCGAAGGATCCCGTGATCCTGCTGCTGACCGACATCTCGGATACCGGCAATGCGGGAGCCTCGGTCGTCCCGCGCGACGTCGTGACGGTTGAAATCGCGCCGCTCAATTTTGCGTTCGAGACGATCGCCGGCAACGAGCGGATGAACATCCTGATGAACCACGAGCTGGTGCACATCGCGACGATGGACCAGGCGACGGGAGCGGATCATGCGTTCAGGAAGCTGCTCGGCGGGAAGGTCGTGCCGGTGCCCGAGCATCCCGAGTCGATCCTGTACTTCCTGATGACGACGCCGCGCGTCGCGTCGCCGCGGTGGTATCACGAAGGGATCGCGGTGTTCGTCGACACGTGGATGTCGGGCGGCCTCGGGCGCGCGCAGAGCGGCTACGACGAGATGGTGTTCCGCTCGATGGTGCGCGACGGCACGCGCTTTTACGATCCGCTCGGCCTCGTTGCCGAAGGGATCCAGGCGGACTTCCAGACGCAGGTCAATTCGTACCTGTATGGCACGCGGTTCATGGTCTGGCTCGCGCGGCGCTATTCGCCGGAGCGCGTGATCGAATGGGTATCGCGGCGGCCGGGCAGCCGTCCGTACTACGCGGCGCAGTTCAAGCACGTGTTCGGCACGAGCCTGCAGCAGGCGTGGACCGCGTGGGAGGCTGACGAGCGCACCTTCCAGCAGCGCAACCTCGAAGCGATTCGCAAATACCCGGTGACCCCTTACCGGGACCTGGCGCCGCGCGCGCTCGGGTCGGTGTCGCGCGCCTTCTACGATCCGTCGGCGAAAACGATCTACGCGGCCTTCAATTACCCGGGCGTCGTCGCGCACGTCGGTGCGATCGGGGAAGACGGCAGGATCGACAAGCTGGTCGACATCAAGGGCCCGACGCTCTACACGGTCACGTCGCTGGCGTGGGATCCGGTCGCGCGCATGCTGTATTACACGCGCGACAACGCGGCGCTGCGGGATCTGATGCGGCTGGATCCGGCCACGGGGCGCCAGCAGCGCCTGATGAAGGACGCCCGCATCGGCGACCTTGCGTTCAATCGCGCGGATCGATCGCTGTGGGGCATCCGGCACCTCAACGGCATCTGCACGCTCGTGCGGATGGAGCCGCCGTATCGCGAGTGGAAGCAGGTGGTGACGTGGCCGTACGGGACCGTCATGTACGACCTCGACCTCTCGCCGGATGGCTCGAAGATCTCTGGATCGTTCGGCGAGATCAGCGGCAGACAGGAGGTGCGCGTCTTCGAGACCGCGTCGCTCACGGGGCCCGACGCCACGCCCGTCGCGAAGTTCGACTTCGGCACCGCGGTCCCGAACGGGTTCACGTTCAGCCCCGACGGCCGCGCGCTCTATGGCAGCTCGTATTACACCGGCGTCTCGAACATCTTCCGCTTCGATCTCGCCACGCAGAAATGGGACATCGTCAGCAACGCCGAAACGGGGTTCTTCCGGCCGCTGCCGCTGGATGACGGCGGGTTGATTGTCTTCCGCTATTCGGGAGAGGGGTTCGTGCCGGCGCGGATCGATCCGCGTCCGCTGCAGGACGTCGGCGCGATCACGTTTCTCGGCCAGCAGCTCGCGGAAGAGCACCCGATCGTCAAGGAATGGATGGTGGGATCGCCGGCCGACGTGCCGTTCGATTCGATGCAGAAGCACGACGGGCGATACCGCCTGGCGGGAGGCCTTCGGCGCGAGTCGTTCTATCCCGTGTTCCAGGGCTACAAGGACACGGGCGCCGTGGGGATGCGGTTCAACTTCTCCGACCCGCTCCAGTTCAATCGCGCGAACGTGGTGCTGTCGTATTCGCCGTCGACGACGCTGCCTGCGTCCGAACGCGTGCACGCGAAGGCGGAATACGAGCGCTTCGACTGGCGCGGCCGCTTCGAGCTGAATGCCGCCGACTTCTACGACTTCTTCGGTCCCACGAAGATCAGCCGCAAGGGCTACGTGCTCGCGCTCGCGAAAAAGCAGACGCTGATCTTCGATCAGCCGCACCGCCTCGATCTCGACATGGGGGGCCGGTTCGCGGGCAACCTCGATCGCCTGCCGGAATTCCAGAACGTCGCCGTCGACGTGAACCGGCTGCTCACGCTGCACGCGACGCTGACCGACAGCGATCTCCGCAGCTCGCTCGGGCACGTCGACGACGAGACGGGGCACACGTGGGTGCTCGCGGCGCAGACGAACCAGGTGGATGGGACGATGGTGCCGCGTGTCCACGGCGCGTTCGATCGCAGCCTGTTCGTCCCGGCGCGGCACTCGTCGATCTGGTTCCGTGGCGCCGCCGGGTTCTCGCCGCACGATCGCGCGCACCCGTTCGCGAACTTTTACTTCGGCGGGTTCGGCAACAACTGGGTCGACCGTGGTGACGAGAAGCGTTACCGCGACGTCTACAGCTTTCCCGGCGCGGAGCTGAACGAGATTGCCGGCCGCACGTTCGTGAAGTCGATGATCGAGTGGAACCTGCCGCCGTGGCGGTTCCGGCGCGTCGGCACGCCCGGCTTCTACGCGTCGTGGGCGCGCCCGGCGCTCTTCCTCGGGCGGATTGTCACGAATCCGGAAGCGGCCGCGGTGCGTCGCGTGATCACCGACACGGGCGCGCAGGTGGACTTCCGCTTCGGCCTCGTGTCCACGCTCGACATGACCGTGTCGGTGGGCGGCGCGGTGGCGTTCGAAGACGGCCGCGCGCCGCAGCGGGAAGCGATGCTGTCGATCAAGATCCTCAAGTAATGCTGAGTGCTGCAGCGGCGCTGCTGCCGGTCGTCGGGTTCCTCGCGGCGCTCTTCCTCATGGACAGCTTCAAGCTCGTGCCTCCGCGCGCGATCGTGTTCGCGCTGCTTGCCGGGGCTGCGGCCGCGCTCGCGTCGCTCTGGCTCTGGCCGTCTCTTCTCATGCCGGGGCTGTCGAGCGACGCCGCAAGCCGGTATGTCGCCCCCGTGCTCGAGGAAACGCTCAAGGCCGCGATCATCGTGTTCCTGCTGCTGCGCGGGCGCGCGGGTTTTCTCGTGGATGCGGCGGTGCTGGGCTTCGCCGTCGGGGCGGGGTTCGCGCTCGCGGAGAACATCCTCTACCTTCGTGCGTTGCCGCACGCGTCGCTGGCGCTCTGGCTGGTGCGTGGATTCGGCACCGCGATGCTGCACGGCGGCGCGACGTCGATCTTCGCGATTCTCTCGCGCGCGCTCACCGATCGCTATCTGCGCCAGCCGCACCTCGCGTTTCTTCCGCCGCTGCTCGCGGCGATCGCGATTCACTCCGCGTTCAATCACGTGCCCCTTCCGCCGGCCGGGCTCACCGCGGTGATCATGATCGCGCTGCCGTTGCTGTTGATCGGCGTCTTCGATCGCAGCGAGCGTGCCACGCGCGAGTGGATGGGGACGGGCATGGACCTTGACATCGAGGTGCTGCACCTCGTCGGGTCGGGGCACTTCGCGCTGACGCGCTTCGGGCAATATCTCCAGGAGCTGCGATCGCGGTTTGCGCCGATCGTCGTCGCGGACATGTATTGCCTGCTGCGGCTGGAGCTCGAGCTCTCGGTCCAGGCGCGCGCCTTCGTCATGGCGCGCGATGCCGGCCTCGAGCTCCGCGCCGATGAAGACCTCGCCGCGAGCCTCGCGGAGCGTGAGTACCTGCAGCAGTCAATCGGCCGCATCGGCCTCCTCGCGCTGCGCCCGCTGCAGGTCACCAGCTCGCGCGACCGCTGGCACCGGCATGTACTCACTCAGAGGCCACGGAGGTCACGGAGTTGATTGGGTTGGCGGCTTCGCTGCCCGTTCCGGCGGCTTCGCTGTCCGTTGGGGGCTTCGCTGTCCGTTGGCCGCTATCGCTGTCCGTTGGCGCTGTCGCTGTCCGTTGGCGCTATCGCTGTCCGTTCCGGCGGCTTCGCTGACCGTTATGCGTTATCCGCTAATCGGAAGAGAATCATCTGTATGACGAACACACGCATTCTCGCACTTGCGGTCCTGCTTGCCACCGGGCTGTCGGCCGGGCCGGCTCCGCTCCACGCCCAGGCGCCGGCCGGCCAGGCCGCGACGAAGGCCGAGCGCACGGTTTGGTACTTCTACCGGGTGAAGTGGGGATTCCAAGACGAGTTCGTAATGCTCTTCCAGCGGAACCACTACCCCGTGCTGAAGGAACAGATGAAGACGGGGCGCATCAAGGACGTCCGCACGTTCGTGCCGACGTATCACGGCGACGGGCGCGCGGACTGGACGTTCGCGGTGCAGATCACCTATCGCGACATCGCCGCCATGACGGGACCCTCGGGGGACGAGGAGATCGTCCGGAAGCTGTATCCCGATCAGGCGAAGTTCGCGAAAGAGGAGCAGCGCCGCTTCGAGATCCTCGACGCGCACTGGGACGTGCCGCTGAACGAACTCGATCTGAGCGAGCGCAAGTAGCGGGGGAGATAGCGCCAAACGGAACTTGATCGATTCCCGTGTTCCGACTACATTGACGCCCGGAGGTAGGAGCTTATGTATCGTTTCGTACTGACTCTCTCGTGCGCGTTCGCGCTGGCGGCCGCCCCCGCGGCCGCCCAGCCCGCGAAGGCGCCGGCCGCCCAGGACAAGCCGGCGGCGAAAGCCGAGGCGACGAAGACCGCCAGCGGCACGATCACGTCGGTCTCTGGCAGCTCGGTGACGGTGAAGACCTCGTCAGGGGAGATGACGTTCAACATCGACCAGAAGACGCGCGTCATCCAACCGGGCGGTGGGACGAAGACCCGCGCCGCGCAGGCGGAAGGGAAGGCGGGCGCGCCCGTCACCGATCTGCTCAAGAGTGGGCAGAACGTGGAAGTGAAGTATCACGAGACCGGCATGCACGCCGCATCGATCCGCACGATCAGGTCGGCGCCTGGTGCTGCGAAGGGCGCGAAGGCCGGCGCGGCGGCGTCGGGCGGCGAAGCGGCCTCGGCCCCCGCGGCTTCAGGAGCGGGTACGGGCGCAGCGGCGGCGGGCGGATCGGCGAAGGCGGAAACCGCGAGCGGCACCGTGTCGTCGGTGAGCGGCAATTCGCTGACCGTCAAGGGCGCGAGCGGCGAATGGACGTTCACCGTTGACGAAAAGACGACGGTCGTGGGTACCGGCCTGGGCACGGCGGGCCGCAAACTGATGGCCGCAGGGGGCAAGCCGACGCTGTCGGAGTTCGTTCACGAAGGGGACACGGTGAGCGTGAAATATCACGATATGGGCGGCATGAAGCACGCGGCGTCCGTACGCGTTACGAAAAAGGCGAGCTCCTCGCCCAAGTAGCGGCGCCTCGATCAGCGTTTGTTCAAGGCCGCGGCGATCGCCTGGATCGCCGCGCGCTCTTCCGGCGAGACGACCCCAATCCCGAAAATGCCTCCCGACGAGTGCGCGATCTTTTCGCAGTACTCGAGCAGTTCATCCGCGCTCACCTGTACCCGGTGATCGGGCGACTCGATGATCGCGCTGATCAGGCGCGTCGCCTTGCGAAAGGTCTCTTCGGAGGGCTTCACCTCGAGCCATAACTTGAGCACGTGATCCGCGGGGCTGCTGTCCTGGATCCCTCGCGCGCGCGCAACGTTGAGGATCAGCTTACGCTCGGCGCCGCTGACGCCCGCCTTCGCCCACGCCACCTGGAGGACCGGAATCAGCGGCAGCAGCGAGATCGTGTCGGGGGTGAAGCCCAGCAAATCAAGCTCGCGGAGCATGTCGGGATCGTGCAGCCCCGTTTCCTGTTCGAGCGCCGCGCGCGCTTTCGCGTCCGCATCCGCCTTCCGCAGCATCTCGACCAGCTCGCGATCCTTCTTTCGGAAGTATTCGTCCTCCTGGGCCCGGATATGTTCCGTGATCCCATCCTTATTGATCGTCACGCTGCCTCTCCCTCCACAATCGATCGTAGCACCGTGCGCATTCACTCAGAGGCCACGGAGGGCACGGAGTATTTTTTTGAAAACCCCAAAAACTCCGTGGTCTTCGTGGCCTCTGAGTAATATCACCGCATGCAGGACCTCACCACCGGATCGCTGACGCGGCACCTCTTGAAGACGACCGGCTTCATGCTTGTGACGATGGTGTTCCAGACGCTGTACTTCCTCATCGACCTCTATTGGGTCGGACGGCTGGGGAAGGAGGCTGTTGCCGGCGTCGGCATCGCGGGCAATCTCACCTTCATCGTCCTGGCGATCTCGCAGATGCTCGGCGTTGGCATCACGACGCTCGTGTCGCACGCGGCGGGGCAGAAGGATCGCGAGCGCGCGCTCCTGGTGTTCAACCAGTCACAGGTGCTGTCGATGCTCGTCGGTAGTGTGTTTCTCATCGCCGGCATGGCGCTGCGGATCCCCTACGTCAACGCGCTCGGCGCCGATTCACGCACGGCAGCAATGGCCGCAAACTACCTGCTCTGGTTCATCCCCGCCATGGCGCTGCAGTTCGGCATCGTCGCGATGGGCGCCGCGCTGCGCGGCACCGGGAACTTCCGTCCGGGGATGATCGTGTCGACGGCGTCGGTGATCCTCAACATGCTCCTCGCGCCGTTCCTGATTTTCGGCTGGGTCACGCACGTTCCGTTCGGCGTTGCCGGCGCCGCGATGTCGTCGCTCATCGCGATCGTGATCGCCACGATCTGGCTGACGGGATATTTCCTGACGAAGGATTCGTACCTGAAGTTCATGCTCGTGGACTGGAAGCCGCAGGTCGCGCTGTGGAAGACGATGCTCGGGATCGGGCTTCCGGCGGGCGCCGAGTTCGGGCTGATCGCGGTCTACATGTTCGTCGTGTACAGCGTCAGCCGTCCGTTTGGATCGGCGGCGCAGGCGGGGTTCGGGATCGGGCTGCGGATCATTCAGGCCGGCTTCATGCCGGTCGTCGCGCTTGGCTTCGCCGTTGCGCCCGTGGCCGGTCAGAACTTCGGCGCGCGGAAGCCGGATCGCGTTCGCCAGGTGTTCCGCTCCGCCGCGATGATGGCGGCCGGCGCGATGCTCGCGCTGATGCTGCTCGTGCTCGCCGCCGCGAATCGCATGGTCCACGTCTTCTCCGCGGATCCGCAGGTCGTGGCCGTTGGCTCCGATTACCTGCACATTCTCTGCTGGACTTTCATCATGTCCGGCATCGTCTACGTCAGCTCGAGCATGTTCCAGGCGATGGGTAATACGCTGCCCGCACTCATCGCCTCGTTCACGCGCGTCGCGCTCGTCGCGATTCCGGCGTTCATCCTTTCGCGAATGCCGGGGTTCGACCTTCGATGGATCTGGTATCTGTCCGCGGGCGCCGGGGTCGTGCAGCTGGTGATGAACCAGGCGCTGCTCCGGCGCGAATTCCACAGGAAGCTGAGACCGCTCGAGGCGACCGCGGCGCTGTAACCGATGGCGCTGTCACTGATGCCCGGGTCCTTCGAAGCATCCCGCTGCTCGATGCCGCCGCGCTCGAAGCGGTCCGTCAGTGGCGGTACGACATGACGATGCTGAACGGTGTTCCCGTGCCGGTCACGTTGATCGTGAGCGTCCCGTTCGGTATGTAGCCAGGCCGATCGCGTTCGCGACGAGGACGACCGCGGAGATCTTCATCGCGAACACGGCGCGGCTCTGCACCAGCACGATCGGCAGGATCGACAGGACTACGAAAGCCAGCGTCATCAGGAAGCCGGAGATCGCGGCCAGGACCACCCACATCGGCGGACGCAATGAGCGCACGCCGACGATCGGTATCGCAAACATCACCAGGTAGGTGAGCGCGTAGAAGATGCCCCCCGCGTTCCACAGCAGCTGAAACGCTTCCTGCTTTCCCACGCCGATCTGCCCCGCGACGCTGAATATCAGCGTGACGGCGCCGACGAACACGATCGAGTTCGCCGGCGTCCGATACCGCTCGTGCAGGCGCGTGAACCACGCCGGCAGGAACCCGTCCCATCCCGCGACCATCGGCAGGCGCGTGTTGCCGGCGAACAGCACGCTGGCCTGCGCGATGCGGATGCACAGCAGGACGGCGATCGTGATCGGTGCGACCGCGGCGGCCGATCCAAGCGCGCCAAATCCTTCGCTCAGGACCTGCGGAATTGGCGCGATCAGATCGATGCGATCGATCGGTACGAGCGCGAGCACCGAGCTCGTGCCGAGGATGAACATAATCGCGATGATCGGCGCGGCGAACGCGACCGAGCGCGCGATCGTGCGCACGGGGTTGCGGCACTCTCCCGCGTGAATGGCCACGTACTCGAACCCGCCGAGCGCGCCGAATCCCATCTTCGCGGCGATGTTCACTGTCAGCAGCGACATCACCGGGACGGCAGTCTGGAGTGGATGGAACTCGCGCACCGATCCGTGCGCGAGGTTCAGCCATGGCAGCAGCATCAGCATCGCGAACGTCGTCAGCATCAGCGCGCCCCCCGCTTTATGGATCCACTTCCCGACGCTGAACCCGCGCACCGTGATCACCATCAGCGCCGTCAGCACGGCCGCGTTCGTCGCGGTCACGAACCAGGGGCTGCCCGTCAGCCATTCACCGTCACGCCCGACGATGTAGCGGACGTACTGCGTGAGCTGCAGCCCGATCTCGGACGTGTTGAGGATCGCGAACAGCCACAGGTTCCACGCGACCAGGAACCCGGTCAGCTCGTTGAACCCGAGCTTCGCCCACTGGTAAAGCCCTCCTTCGAGCGGCATCGCACGATTGAGGTGGATGACGACGGCGGCTGACGGCAGGTAGAAAAGTGTGATGGCCGCAAGCCAGAGGACCACGTGGGCAGGTCCCTGCTTCGCGGCCACGCCGACCCAGGGAAGCCCGACGATGAAGAGGACCTGCGTGAGGGTGAGGTCCGGGAGCCCGAGCTCCTTGCGGAGCTGCGCGCTGTGCGTTTGAACCGACCGCTCCTCCCGCCGAAGCGCGGTGTCGGGCATCGGCAGAATGTATGGCCAATCCGCTCGCTGCGACAAGCCACTCGTTCCGCTGTCGCCGTGCCGTGATCAGGAGAAATTGGGTTTTCCCGCTCGTGCGCCGGAAAATGATTCCGCCAGCGTGGGTCGGTTGTGGGAGCGGCGCGATCATGACCGCATCATCGCACCGTTGAAGATGTCGTCGGCGCGCCGATCGATCAGGCCGCGGTTCGATCCGACTCACCAGTCACGAGGTGCAGGGCTGGCCGCGCGGGGGCCTCGCAGTCGATGAGGTGGTGCACGACGTGCGCCCGTTCCCAGAAGGTCGCGAGAGTGTAGACGATCGCGTTCACGGCCAGATGGCGCTCCCTGCGCTTCAACCACGCGGCGGTGTTGTAGGCGGCGCATACGGCCACCGTCGCCATTAGAACGCCGTGCACTGCGGCCTTGAGCGGTTCGCAGCTGCCGACGTCCAGCATTTCCGAAACCGGTTCGAACGCGACGACTGCCCGGTCCTTACAAGCCCAGCCGCTGACTGGCGCCATGGGGCCCTCCCGCGGAATGCGTCCCATGGCGACAGTGCAAGCGTCAAGCCACTAATGTGTGGTCTTTTTGCGCGGATCATCCTTCGAATTCACATATGTAATCGCGAACGGTCCCATTCCGTGGATTTGGATCACCGTCTCCCCTTTGGCGAGCGCGTAGTGATGCATCATCTTCGGCATCCGTCCGTACTCGCCGGCCTTCAGCGTGGTCAAAGACGAGTCATTCCACGTATCTCCCATCCCGAGCGCCAGCGACCCCGAGATGACCGTGATGCTCTCATCCGTCGGATGCCAGTGAGGCATGACCTTGTAGCCGTCCGGCATCTTCGCGCGAATCACGAACGGCACCCTCGCCTTCGAGGGATCGCCGTCGAGAACCGCGAGCTGCGAGCCCGGGGGAAGCCCGTCCGGCGGCGGGCCCCACTTCATGTCCTCCATCGTCATGAGCACGTGCTTGCCGGCGGCCGCAGGTTTTGCCGTAGCGGGTTTCGCCGCCTGCGCAGGCGGCGCCGCGGCGGGCTTGCCCGCGGTGGTCGCCGGCGCGGCCGGCTTCGCCGTCTGCGCGACGACGGTGGCCGTGGCAAACGCCGCCGCTGCGGCCAGGGTTCCGATGGTCCTCACGTTCAACATGCGAGCCTCCTTGTGAAACTATGTGTGGCGCGCATTATAGATCCGGGGTGCGGGATCCGGGGTGCGGGATCCGGGATCCGCGGGATGCGGGGTCCGGGATCCGGGATCCGCGGGATGCGGGATGCGGGGATGCGGGATGCGGGGATACGCGGATTCGCGGATTCGTCGATTAGGGATTTGCGATTCGCCGATTAGGGATTTGCGATTCGCCGATTAGGGATTCGGGATTCGCCGATTAGGGATTCGGGATCAGGGATTAGGGATTAGGGATTCGATGGTGCCACTATCCGTACTCGATCTTGCGCCCATTACCGAAGGCTCCGATGCCGCGACGGCGCTGAAGAACTCGCTCGATCTGGCGCGGCACGCGGAGCGCTGGGGATTTAAACGCTACTGGGTCGCCGAGCATCACAACATGCCCGGGATCGCGAGCGCCGCGACGGCGGTGGTGATCGCGCACATCGCGGCGGGCACGAGCACGATCCGCGTGGGCGCCGGCGGCATCATGCTGCCGAACCACGCGCCGCTCGTCGTTGCGGAGCAGTTCGGCACGCTCGAGTCCCTGTTTCCCGGGCGCATCGATCTCGGCCTCGGCCGCGCGCCCGGAACGGATCCGGCGACGGCGCATGCGCTTCGTCGCACGCTGCACAGCGATCCCGACGCGTTTCCGCAGGACGTGCTGGAGCTGATGTCCTACTTCCATCCCGAGGACACGCAACGCGTCCGCGCCGTGCCGGGCGCCGGCCTCGACATCCCGATCTGGATCCTGGGTTCGAGCCTGTTTGGTGCGCAGGTCGCGGCGTTGACGGGGCTGCCGTTTGCGTTCGCCTCGCACTTCGCCGCCGCGCAGATGATGCAGGCGATTGCGATTTACCGCGCGAGCTTCCGCTCGACCGACGAGCATCCGCACTCCCAGTTGATACTCGGCGTCAACATCGTCGCCGCCGACACCGACGAGGAGGCGCGGTTCCTGGCGACATCCGGCCGCCAGTCGTTCGCGAATCTGCGTCGAGGGATGCCGACGACGCTGCCGCCGCCGAATCGCGAGTTCGAGAAGGACGTGGTGCCGTTCAGGGGAACCCGGCTGGAGGAGGCGCAGTCGATCTCGATCGTCGGATCGGCGGATACCGTGCGCGCCGATCTCGAGGCCTTCATCGAACGCGCCCGCCCCGACGAGTTGATCGTCGTGTCGCACATCTACGATCACGCGGCGCGTCTGCGCTCCTATGAGATCATCGCGGGCATTTGATAGCTACTTACACTTCCTCACGTTACCCCGCTGATCGCGTGTCAATGTGTAGGCATTCGCCTGACGTTCCTCTCCCTCCACGACGACGCGCAGCGTCATCACATCTCCGTCGATCGAGCCTTCGTAGGTTGCCTTGACGGTGCGCGGCCCCTCTTCGGTCGCGACCGGACCGCTGCGTTCGGGCGTAAACGTGCCGCTGATCTTGAATGCGCCTGTCGCGTCCGCCCGCGGAGCGCGGTCGATCGTGCCGTGCGCGCAGTCGAATTCGATTCGCGCGTTCTTCGAGGTGACCTCCATCTCGATGTGATCGCCTCCCCACGTCGTCGCCTGAGCGCTCACAACCCACACGGCAGCGATCGCAAACAGCGCGTTTCGCATCATCGATCTGTACCTTTCGATGTAGACGAGCTTGGCCCCGATAATGCTATGGTTAGGGGCTTTCCGCCCTCACCTAAGGATTCCTTAGCATGTTTGCACGATGCTCGGTTCGGAATTCGTCTGCCCGAGCGATTTTTGTAATCTGCCTGGGCGCCGTCCTTCTCCTGTCCGGGTCGCTCGCAGCACAGAAGACACCGGCAGCCGCGAAGAAAGCGGTGCCGGCGCTGCGCGAGTACCGCGACGCACGGCGTGCCCGCCTGATGCAGAACGCGAGTGGACAGGACGACTTCACCCGTCGCGGACGGTTGAACGGAAATCAGGACAACGACAACGGCCAATCGCATCGCGCGCCGCGAGAGCAGCGGATGCGGCGCGCGGACGCGTTCGACGGTGATCTGCGCGCGCTTCCGCAGGCACCCGACCGGTGGCCGCAGGAGCGGCCCGAGCGCGAGGAGCCGCGCGCGACTCCCGTCCTCGCGGATTCGGGAGATGTGATTGACGATCCGGGCGTCGAGCCGGCGCCGGGCGTGTCTGTTGCGGCCGTCGCCGCCGCCGCGCCGTCGCCCGACGCGACCTTCGACGGTCTCGATCACGCGGGTTTCGGGGCAGGCTATCCCCCGGATACGAACGGTGACGTCGGTCCTGACTATTTCATCCAGACGATCAACGCGTCGGTCGGCATTTTCCGGAAGACCGACCGCTCCCGCGTCGCGGCCTTCTCGTTCAACACGTTGATGTCCCAGGGGCATTTCGGAAACCTGTGCGACACGAACAACTTCGGCGACCCCGTCGCGCTGTACGACACGTTCGAAGATCGATGGGTGCTGACCGACTTTGCGTTCCAGCTCGACGCGTCGAAAAACGTCGTGAATCCTCCGGGGGCGTTCCAGTGCTTTGCGGTGTCGAAGAGCGGCGATCCCCTGTCCGGCGGCTGGTACTTCTACTCGGTCAATACGGCTGGCGGCCTCGGCGATTATCCGAAGTTCGGCATCTGGCCGGACGGCGTGTACATGTCGGCGAACATGTTCGACTACGCGGCGTCAGGTTCGTTCCAGAACCCGCGCGTCTACGCCTTCAACAAGGCGCAGATGTACGCGGGGGGTTCGGTGGTGCAGGTCGTATCGTTCGACGCGCCCGTGGGGGACTTCACGCTGCTGCCGTCCAACGCGCGCCTGCAGACCGGCACGCCGTCTGCGGGGACGCCGAACTATTTCGTGTCGACGTGGCAGTTCCTCAACGCGGTCGGCGTCTACAAATTCCACGTGGACTGGAACAGCATCTCGTTGTCGACGTTCACGGGGCCTGATTTCCCGATCGCAGCGACGAGCTGGCCCAGCACCGCGCCGGGCAGTGCGCCGTCGCAAGGCGGCAACAATCTCGACGTCCTCGCGATTCGCGCGATGATGCAGGCGCAGTACAGCAACATCGGCGGAGCCGAATCGCTCTGGGCGACGCATACCGTGCGGAGAGCGAACAGCACGGGGTTTGCCGCGCCGCGCTGGTATCAGCTGAACGTCACCGGCGGAACGGTGGCTCCAGTCATCCCGCAAGCGGCGACGTGGGATCCTGACGCCGCGAACGTCATGCATCGGTTTGTTCCGAGCCTCGCGGTGAATCGCAACGGCGACCTGGCGCTCGGCTACAGCACGTCGAGCAGCACGAGGAAGCCGGCAATCAAGTACGCCGGCCGCCTCTCGACCGATCCGATCAACACGTTCAGCCAGACGGAGCAGGTCCTGGTTCAGGGCGGGGGCACACAGACGAACCAGTGCGGCGGCGGCAACTGCACGCGCTGGGGCGACTATGCCGCGATGACGCTCGATCCCGACGGCTGCACGTTCTGGATGACGAGCGAGTATTACCAGGTCGACGGAAACAACTACAACACCCGTATCGGATCGTTCGCGTTCCCGGGATGCGCGACCGTCGTCAACGGCATGCTTCAGGGCACCGTGCGCTCGAGCGCGAACGTTCCTGTTCCGGGCGCGACCGTCGCGCTCGGCAGCCGAACAACAACGACCGATTCGAACGGCTTCTATGCGTTCGCCAGTCTCCCTGCGGGAACGTATCCGTCAGTGACCGCCACCTATCCGGGTCTGGTCTCGCAGAGCTTCGCGGGCATTGTCGTCAACGAGGGAGGGACGACGACCCGCGATTTCGTGCTGGGCGCCGCGCCGTCCGCGGCGTGCCTGGTTGACACGACCCATGCCGATTTCGCCGCGGGCGTTCCGTCGAACTGCGATCTGACCGGAACTCCAGGCAGCGTCAGCCTGGTCGACGCTGCGAAGATCGATCAGCAGCAACTGAACAGCAGCAGCAGCGGTCTTGGAATCACACTCACGCAGTGGCTTGGCCAGACGTTCGTGCCGTCTGCCACCGGCAAACTGACGAAGCTGGATGTGAGCCTCTTCTGTGCCACCTGCTCCGGGGCGAACCCGCCCATCGTCGTGGACGTACGGGCAACAAGTGGCGGACTGCCGACGTCCACCGTGCTGGCGTCCACCACCATCGCGGGCTTCTCGAGCGGGTCGTCTGCGTTTTACAGCGCGATGTTCGCGACGCCGGTGACGTTGAACGGTGGCACGCAGTACGCGTACACGTTGAAGATCACGACCGCGCGCATCGGAACATACGCGGCCATCCACAGCACGACGCCGGCGGCGTATCCGAACGGCGATCGCGTGATTTCGACGAACAGCGGATCCACGTGGAGCGTTCCGACGACGAGTGGGATCGCGCGCGATCTCGCGTTCAAGACCTACATGGACACCGGCTTTGCGTCGTCGGGCACGTTCGTCTCGTCGATGAAGGACGCGAACCCCGTCACCGGCGCAATCCCGAACTGGTCGTCGATCTCGTGGAACGGATCGGTCCCTGCGGGAACGACACTCGGCTTCCAGGTCGCGGGGACCAACGATCCCGGAGGCGTGTTCAACTTCGTTGGTCCGGACGGCACCGCCGCGTCGTTCTACACCACGAGCGGCGGTTCGCTTGCGCAGTTCAATGGGAAACGGTATCTGAAGTACCGCGCCGTGATGACGACCAGCAATCCCGCGCTCGCGCCGGCGATTGACGACGTCACGATGTGTTTCGCCGATGTGCCGTCAGCGACGACGCTGTCGGTCGCTCCCTCTTCCGGAGTGTATGGTGGGACGACGACGCTGTCGGCGACGCTCACCGTCGGCTCCGCGGGCCTCGCGGGCCGATCGGTCGCGTTCACGTTGAATGGCGTCGGCGTCGGATCCTCGGTGACCAATGGCGCGGGTATCGCGACGATCGCGGATGTCAGCCTCGCTGGAACGAATGCCGGCACATACCCTGAGGGAGTGGCCGCGTCGTTTTCCGGCGAGTCGGGCTACACCGCGAGTGCTGCATCGAGCACGCTCACCGTGGCGAAGGCGCCGCAGGAAATCGCGTTCGCTGCGCTGCCCGACAAGCTGGCGACCGATCCGCCGTTCCCACTGTCGGCGACGGGCGGTGCGTCCGGGAACCCGGTAACGTTCTCCACGGCGTCGACTGCGTGCAGCGTGAGCGGCAGCACCGTCACGCTGAACGCGGCTGGAGCGTGCGCGATTGACGCCGACCAGGCTGGAAACGATAACTACGAAGCCGCGCCGCGTGTCACGCGTGCGTTCACGATTGACGCGGCATCGCAGACCGTCTCGTTCGCGCCGCTTGCGGATCGCACGTATGGCGCGGCTGACTTCGACGTCACCGCGCGGGCGAGCTCGGGCCTGCCGGTGAGCTTCGCCGTCTCAGGCGCGTGTTCCATTTCGGCGGTGCCGGCCTTTGCAACGGTGCACATCACCGGCGCGGGCGTGTGCGCGCTGACGGCCTCGCAGGGTGGCGACGCGAAGTACGATCCTGCCGCGTCCGTCACGCGCAGCTTCACGATCCATCGCGCGCCGCTGATCGTCGCCGCCGACAGCAAGAGCAAGCTGCTGAATGCGGTGAATCCGCCGCTGACCGGAACGGTGAGCGGTGTTGTGGGTGCTGATGGCATCACCGCAACCTATTCGACGGAGGCGGTGACGCTCAGTCCCGTCGGCGTGTATCCCATCGCAGCGACCGTCGTCGATCCGAACGGACGTCTCGACAACTACGACGTGACCATCGTCAATGGCACGCTCACCATCGGCTACTCGGCGGCTGCGTGCCTCGGGTCGCCCGGTCACCAGGTACTCGCGCCGATCGATGCGGGCGGAGCGAGCGTCTTCCAGCAAGGGAGCACGCTGCCCGTGAAGTTCCGCGTGTGCGACGTCAACGGCGTCTCAATCGGGATCTCGGGCGTTGTGGCGGCGTTCCACTTGATCCAGACCGTGAGCGGCACCGCCGCGAACGAGGTATCCCAGACACCCGCATCGACGACGCCGGATGCGGCGTTCAGGTGGGATACCACCGGCCAGCAGTGGATCTTCAACCTGAGTACGCGGGAGCTCTCGGCCGGCACGACGTACGGGTACCGGGTGCAGCTCAATGACGGTTCGGTGATCCTGTTCCGGTTCGGTCTTCGGTAAAATCTCGGTGGTGCTGGCCTTCAGGCCAGCCCTCTACTCACGACATCTTCACCCTATCATCAGAAATCGGTCACGACTCCCCCGCGTCGTGGCTGATACCTTCCGCACTGCCCCGGGCCGCCACACATTCAGCGTGAGCGGCCACGCGGGCTCAACCCGTTTCGGAAGGAAAGCAGGTCACCATGTCACGCAAGTTTGCGGCCGCGATCGCCGTCTGCGCGCTGCTCGTGCCGGCCGTCGCCTCGGCACAGATCAACTTCGAGAAGAGCAAGTACTACGTCGCGCTGGGCGACAGCGTGGCCGCGGGCGAAGGGGCCATGCCGGTGACCAACGGCTACGTCTACGACCTGTACGAACGCGGCGTGTTCGGGCAGAAGCAGGAGACCGACTTCGCGAACGCGGCCGTGCGCGGAGCCCGCAGCTGGGAACTGCGCGAGCACCAGGTGGCGGAGGTGCTGTGCGCGACCACGGCGCAACGGCCAACCGTCGTCACGATTACCGCCGGCGCGAATGATTTCATCCGCGGCGACCGCGATATTCTCGGCATTGCGTTGCGCGTCGCCGACTCGATCAATGTCCTGTTGAACAACGGCACGGCGCTGGTGAGCTCGCCGGTGCTCGATCCGGTCACGAACACGCCCTGCCCGCCGCTGACGAACGTGACGATCCTCGTCTCCAACTACTACCAGATCCCCATTCCCGTCGCTGCCGTAGACGTGCAGTTCGACGCCGCGCTGCGCGGGTTCGACCAGGCGCTGCGCTACGTGCTGCAGTTCGTGCAGGTCCCGGCGGGATCGAAGGTGGGGTACGTGGATCTCTACGCCGCGTCAGAAGGCCGCGAGGGGCTAGTGCTGATCGAGCGCCGGCTTGGCTTCACCGGCCCGTTCGACTTCGAGATCCATCCGACGAACCTCGGGCACGCCGTCATCGCGCAGGAATTCGAGAAGGTGTTCAACTCGTTGCAGTAACGCCTGCGCTTGTTCATCGACGCCGGGCAGCCTCGGCCCGGCGCCGATTTTTCAGATCCCCAGCGATTGCGCCGTGACGTTCAGCGCCCTCAGGACCGCCGATTCAACCACTTCGTGTGACCCAAATCGGCGCCGCCACTCGATCGCGCCGTTGGCAAAACCGATCACGTCGAGCTGGCGCCTATCGGGCATGGCCAGCCAGCATTCACGTACACCGTATTTCGCGAACCAGCCGAGGCGTTCTTCCAGCGGTCCGATCCGCGGCCGTGGACACATCACTTCCACCACGAGATCCGGTGCGCCCCAGACGCGATCGCGCACGATGCTGAGCCGCTCGTTCCCGACGACGATCAAATCCGGTTGCACGACGAGATCGCGATCCAGCACGACGTCGATTGGCGCCATCCAGACTCGTCCGATTCCCTGCTCGTTGAGGTGTGCCCGCAGGCAGACGAATAGTTCGCCCACGACGGACTGATGACCGGGCGACGGCCCTGGCGCTTCCCGGACGAAGCCGTACACGAGCTCCTGTGGCGCCACGGTTTCCGGCATCCGCAAGTACTCGTCCGTGGTCATTCGTGGCGCAGGCATACGACGACGATGCCATCGTCCCGGTCCTGTCGTCAATATCCCGATGATTGCGGTTTACACTTGAGGGCGCCGCGCGTTTCCGCGCGGCAACGCCTTGGAGGATACATGAAATCGACCGCGTGCCTGTCGCTCGCATTCGTGCTCGCTCTCCCGTCGCTCGCGTCTGCGCAGGCGCCCACAACCGATCCGATCAGCCAGTCGATTCGCAATGCCTGGGCGAGCGCGAAGCGCAACATCAGCGAATCCGCTGAGCAGATGCCGGACGCGGACTACGCGTTCAAGCCCGTGGACACTGTCCGCAGTTTCGGCGCGATCCTCGCGCACATTGCCGGCGCGAACTACGTCTTCTGCGCCCCCGCGCGCGGCGAGAAGACGCCGTATGAAGAGGATTACTTCGAGAAGAGCACGAAGACAAAAGCGGAGGTCGTCAAGGCGCTGAACGACTCGATCGCCTATTGCGATGCCGCGTACACCGCGTTGACGGATCGCACCGCGGCGGAAATGATCGCGACGAACACCGCCCGGGCCCAGCGACTCATCGCAAATGCCGGGCATCTCCAGGAGCACTATGGCAACCTGGTGACATATTTCCGCATCAAGGGGATGGTGCCGCCGAGCAGCCGCCGCTGATGTGGGGCCAGCCTTCAGGCTGGCGACCTCGCGTCATCTCTTCGTCATGGTCGAAAACGAAATGAAAACGTCGAGGGCGTTTTCAATCGAGAAACGGTCTGACGAGGGCGGTCCACACTACGTAGCCTTTCGGCGTCATGTGCAGGCCGTCCGCAATGAAGAGATCCTTGCGCGGCTTCTCGTCCCATCCGAGCATCGGGCCGTCGACGTCGATGAACCCGAGCCGATCGTCGGTCGCGGCAAACTCGCGCACGAGCGCGTTCGCCGCGCGCACCTTGTCCACGAGCGCCCATCGCTGGATGCTCGGCTTGATCCCGATGAATGCGATGCGCGTCTGCGGCAGCGCGGCCTGCACCTTCGTCACGAACGCCTTGTAGTCGGTGAACACCTGCTGCGGCGTGCGGCCGTTCGCGATGTCGTTGTCCCCCGCGTAGAAGATGACGATGCGCGGTTTGTGGCGGATGACGAGGAGGTCGACGTGATTGACGGAGTCGGGGATTTCCGAGCCGCCGAAGCCGCGGTTCAGTGCGGCGACGTCGGGGAATGACTTCTTCAAATCCCACAGCCGGATGCTGGAGCTTCCGACGAACACGATTCCGCCGATTGCGGGATCTTTCTTGTCCTGCTCCTCGAACGCCGCCATCTCCTTCGCGTACTTGTCCGCCTGCGCGAACGCGATCGTGCGCAGCGGAAGCAAGCTGCTGACGAGCAGCACGGCGGAGAGTGGGAAGGAAAATCGGCGCGACGGCTTCATCATGCCCGTCATTCTACGCCAGGTGGATCGCGGCGACTTCGTAGTCGACGACGCGTGGAATCGTGAACGTGACCCGCCCCCCGGCAGCGCGGAACGGGATGTCTGTTTCTGCCTTGAGGAGTTCGACGCGTGTAACGCGCGCGCCCGACGGAAGCATCATTCGCACCTGCTGCGCGCCAATCGCGTAGAACTCGCGGATCGTGCCCTTGTGCATCGCGGGGTTCGTGTAGTTCAGGACGTGCACCGCACGTCCGGCTTCCGTTTCCCACGCGAACGACTCGATGACTCCGTCTCCGGCAATCGTCACCGGCAGAGTCGATCCCGCAACCCAGCGGATGGCGTTCTGCAGCAGCCGCGTCAGATCCACGTGACCCGACTTCCACATCGTCCGATCGACATCGCCGGGGAAGTACACGAGGCGGCTCCGCCCTTTTTCGCGCACGACCATTGCGGGTTCGCTGGTGCGCGGCTCTTCCGGGTAGGACAGCTCGGGTGGATACGCGACGTAGCCGGGGACGACCGTGAGCACCGGGTTGTCGACCGGCGCGAGAGGCACACGGAACTCCGCGCCTGGAATCAGGTGCGTCCCCTCGAACCCGCGCAGGATCTCATGCTGCCGCTCGATGCGGCCCATGTACGCGTTCCCGTTGGTTCCGATGATCTCGGCGGTGTCGGTAGCGGTGTAGGTGGTGCTGGCCTTCAGGCCAGCCGTGATATCGGTGGTGCCGGCCTTCCCGCCTTCGCCAAGGCTCCGGCGGGCCGCCGTAGCTTCAGCGGAGGCTGGCAGGCCAGCCGTGATACCGGTGGTGCTGGCCTTCAGGCCAGCCCTGATCCCGAACACATCCGCCAAGCCAAAGTTCGCCCGCCTTTCGCCGCGTTCGTTGAACAGGCTCGTTTGAAAGGTCGCGAGCAGCGATCCACCTGTATCGACGTAAGCCCGAAGCTGATCGCACTGTCGATCGCTCAGCAGCGCGACGTTCGGCAGCAGCAGGGCCGAATACTTCGAAAGCTCCGCGAGTTTCTCCTCGTGAACGAAATCAAAAAGGAAACGCCCCTCCAGAAGCGCGTAGTACATCCCGCTCAGGTACTGCGCCGTCGTCGATCCGGGAGGCGGCGTGTGAAACAGGTGCGTCCGCTGACCCATGACGACGCCGATGTTCGCAATCGAGCGCGTGTTGACGAAGTGCCGGTCGTGCTTCGCCATCCAGTTGAAGTATTTCCGCGCGGGATCGAGCGCGCGGCGATCCTCCCCGAGCCCGGTCTCGCCGCCGATGATGTGGTGATACGGCACCATGCCCGACGCGAGCGTCTCGTTGAACCACATGTGCGCTTCGGCGACGGACTTGTGGACGTTGCGCCATCGCGGGGCGCCGGTCGACCACGCGCCGGTGACGTTTGCCGCCATCTTTCCCGGCTGCACCGCGTTGCACACGCGTCCCTGCAGCGCGCATCCCCAGATCGGCGCATCGTCTCCTCCGCGACCCTGGTTGTCGCACTGGAACCACTCCGACAGGTTGCCGAGCTCGACGAGGTTGGCCGTCGAGCGCACGCCGCCCCCGAGATTCCCGAAGTAGAAGTTCGCCGGCTTCTTCTCCTTCGCGATTGAGTCGTACAGCTTCCACAGGTACGCGGTGCGCTCGTTGAACTTCTCCCAGTAGCCGAGCGTTCCTGCCGGCGGCAGCGTGCGGCACACGTCGCAGTGGCAGTCCTGGAACGATCCGAGCGGCGGCCACGCATTCGTGTAAAGCGCATCGATGTCGTAGCTCGCGTTCACCTCTTTCATGATCGCGGTCATGTAATCGGTCATGTAGGTGGTGAACATGCAGGTCCTGAACAGCCGCGGATCTTCCGTGTGCTTGACGAACTGCCGCTGCGCGTTGCGCTGGAACCATTCCGGGTGCGCCTGCACGGCGTCTTCCCAGTTCAGATCGGGGCTCATGCGCGCGATGACGTGAATCCCGCGTTTCTTCGCCGCGGCACAGCAGTCGCCGAAGAAGTCGCGCGTCCCCAGGTATTTTCCCTTTCGGTGGAACGGCACCTTCGTCTGGTAGAACGCGAGGATGCCGGTGACGCTGACCAGCACCGCGTCAACTTTCAGGCTGGCCCAGTAGTCCGCCCACGCCTCCACGTCCAATGCCGCCGGATCGTGCTCGGTCATATTCAGTTGCCCGACGCGTCTCACCTTTCGCGACCACGGCGTCGCGCCGCCCTGCTCTGTCGATGTGGCGCGGCCCTGTATGGGCCGCGAGGCTGGCGGCAGTGCAGGGCGGCCCTTTACGGGCCGCCACACAGCGGCAGCGGCCGGCAGGATGAGCAACTCGCGGCGCGTGATTTCCATGGCGCCATCCTACATCTGAGCCGATCCGGCGTGGTCCGACGCATTTGATTCCGGAGAGAGAAATGCGATGCCACTACCTGTTGATCGCCGCGGCCGCTGCAGCCCTCATCACCGCATCCTCGAATCAGGCCTTCGCACAGGAACAGGAAAAGCAGGAAGCAGAAGGACTCGCCGTGGAGGCGATGGCTGGCTATGTCGCCCGGTACGGCGCCGTTGTGGATCACTACGGCGCGGTCGGCGTAGCCGCACGGTGGTACGTGAGCCCGCGTGTGTCGTTCGGGCCCGAGCTGGCTTTCATGATCGGCCGCCGCAGGGCTCGCGAGCTCACCCTGACGGGCAGCATGGTCGTCGACTTCCCTCGCCCTGAGGCCGCGCCTTTTTTCGTCGTCAGTCTCGGCGGCAGTCGTTTTTCTGACAACTACGGCGGAGGAGGGTTTGTCGTCCACGACGCGGTGCTCTTGTTGGGCGGCGGCGTTCGCGTGCCGCTCCGCGA
>WNGF01001023.1_pt1 | contig 41118 bp, 36 predicted proteins | sample 5400641 | NCBI WGS metagenome assembly WNGF01 (sample SAMN13153371, study PRJNA577476) | soil metagenome | isolation source: 80 cm soil or saprolite under grassland replicate 2 | place: USA:California | collected 2016-06-15 | reverse complement strand
CGCGGCGGCTGCGACGGTTGCGGTGGGGACTGGTGCCCGGCTGGGCCAAGGACCCCAAGGTGGGCAACCGCATGATCAACGTGCGCGCCGAAACCGTCACCGACAAGCCCACCTTCAAGCGGCTCCTGGCCAGGTCCAGGTGCGTCCTGCCCGCCGACGGGTTCTTCGAATGGCAAGACCCCGGCGCCGACCCGGGTGCCGGGCCGGGCCGACGGCAGCGCAAGCAGCCCTTCTACATCACCACCAGGGACGGCGCGCCGCTGGCGCTGGCCGGGCTGTGGACGACCAACAGCCACGCCGACCCAGCCGGGCCGGTGGAGACCTGCACGATCCTGACCACCAGCGCCAACCGGCTCATGTCGTCGATCCACCATCGGATGCCGGTGATCCTGCCGGAAGCGGCCTGGGACACCTGGCTGGACCCGGCCAACACCGATACCGACGCGCTGGCGGCGCTGCTGGTCCCGGCCCCCGACGACCTGCTCACGATGTGGCCGGTCGACACCGCCGTCAACAGCCCCCGCAGCAACGGGCCCGAGCTGGCCCGCCCGCTGGAGGGGCACGAGCCGCGGACCTGGCCGTGACCGGCGCACCCTGCGCGGGCGGTGGCAGCTCGGCTCGGCGGTCGACGCGAACCGGCTCGCCCGCAACGTGGCCGCCAACATGCGCGGACTCCCCCGCCGGCCCGAGCAGGAGATGCACTTCCTCACGGCCGTCGAAGTCGAGGACCTGGCGACGGCGATGGACCCACGCTACCGCGAGCTGGTGCTGACCGGTGCCTACACGGGCCTACAGTGGCCCCCTGGTCGTCCAGATAGCGAAAGGAGCAGGTCAGTGACCTGCTCCCATGGTGGACATGACATCCCAAAACGCGAGCACCCCACTTCGAGCCCAGGCGCCAACAATCTGTCTTTGACCCAGGCGAGGGCGGTCACTTGTGGCTGGTCAGCAGGGGTGAGTGGTCAGCCGGTTGTACTCGTGGGCGCCTCTGTGGTCGTGGGCACGTCCGTAGTGGTGGGCGCCTCCGTAATCGTGGTAGGCGCCGCGGTCGTGGTGGGCGCGGCCGTGGTCGTGGTGGTAGGGACGACCGCCGTGCCGTTGGTGTAGGTCTGCGCCTTGGCCCATGCCGCATCGCCGATCGCGTGGCCAAGGGCCCGGCCGTTGTAGTCGCCGTCGTGGAAGTGGATGCCGCCGTAGCGCCGCGACAGCCCGGCCTGGTCGGCCGCATCATCAAAGCTGCTCCAGCTGAGCGTGGTGTTTGTTCTCGGCACCAAGCCCGGCTCGATGGTCGAGCTGCCCTGGGCGATCGTAACGTTCAGGCTGACCGGGAAGGACCAGGTGCCGCCGACGAAGTCGTCAAACACCTGGCTGGCCACCCCGGAGAAGGCAGAGTGCCCCGAGGTGTACTCGGCAAACGGCGGGCTGACCACGCTCAACGCCTGGTAGGGGATCCAGTTTGCCCCGTTCTCGCTGATGGTTCCCTTGCCGGGGCCGCCCCAGCCCCTGATCGTCTTGCCGGCATACAGCCGGCGGATGTAGGTGATCGGCCGCACCGTGTCCTGCTCGCGCTTGGCGTTCCAGGTCGCGATGCTGGCGTCCAGCAGCGCGTTGCCCAGCGCGAAGAAACCCTTGGTGGTGGCGTCCAGGCCCAGGCCGGCGGCCCGCGCGGCGGCCTGGGCGAACATCGCCCAGTGGCCGGGTGGCAGCTCGGTGGACGGCCCATCGGCCCAGTAGTAGGTGATCGTCTTCTGCTGGTCGGTGAGCTTGGCCTGGGCGTCGATGAGATCCTGGGCCTCGCTTGGAAGGTGCGAGCGGTCCATCGGGGTCGGCCCGAACTGGCCGGGGTTGTCGCCCAGCGCGAACGATTTGACCTTCCCCCACTGCGGGGTGGCGAATGTCTGCACCTTCCCTGAGCAGGTGGTGGCCCCCGGCGCGGGCGTCGGCACGCACAGCGGCTGCCAGCGGTAGACGTCGCTGACCTGGTTCCAGGCGTTGACGGGGGTGTAGCCGGTGTAGTCGGAGTACGCCACGCCAGGGGTCCCGCCGTTCTCGTCGCCGAGCTGGTTGGAGCCGTCGTGGTGACGGTACTGGATCACGGCGGCTGCCACCGTGTTGCCGATGCCCTGGGGGGTGGTGGTGTCGGTCGAGCTGTTGTTGGGGTCGTAGCCCAGCCCGTTCATCAGCCCGACCATGTCGGACGAGCGGGTGGGGAACAGGTCGAGCAGCATCCGGTAGGCTGCGTAGCTGCTGGCCATGGACTTGTAGTTGTCGGTGCGCTCCACGGAGGGGCGCCGCAGGGTCCCGCCGAACATGGTGCCGACGGCGATGGTGTCGTAGGCGGCCCAGGCGTCGTACATGGCGGTGTGAACCTCTGCCAGGGCGCGGGCCACCACCGTTGGGCCCGGCTTGGTCGCCCGCACCTCGGCCAAGGTCTGCTCGTCCCACTTCAGCACCACGTTGTCGCTGGGCGACGGCCCCCACTGGTTGAAGTTGAACAGCGACTTTGGCCCCTTCGGCATCCCGGACCCGGGCGACGGGGGCGGCTTGGACGGGCCGGCCACGGCTGGCCGGATCGGGCCGGGGCTGGTCACGACCAACGTGACCGCCAGGCCGGTGGCGAGGGCGAGGGCAAGGGCGCCGCTGCGGTGCTTGGACACGAGACGAGCTCCCCCGCTGATCTGGACGTTCGCGTCGAGCGCGCAATCTACGCGAGCAATGACGCCTATTGCAAAAGCGACGAAGGCGTCGACACCACTGCAAGCAGCAGCGCGTGACGGTTGCATCGGACTTTGTGGGCAACTCGACCAGGACGAATGGGGTGACCTGCTCTGGTTCCAACAAGAACCTGCCGAGTTCTGCCGGTTTCTGGCTCTCCTGCCCAGATCAGGCGCCGGTTGGCGCACCGAATACGCTGTCATGACAACAATGGCAGCGAAGCAGTTGCGGTCGACGATGGTGCGCTGTGCGCAGAGGCGAGCGCCACGACCATGGCCAGCGCGAGCGCGACGACGGCGAGCAGCAGCGGCGACCAGCCGTCTGCCGGCAGGTGCGCAAGGTCGGTAGCGTCTCCAGTGTGGTCGTTTGGACGTTCTGCGCTGAGCCTTCGACGATGCAACCCTGGAGCGACACGATCCCGCCTCACCCGGCCATCGTTGGCCTGTACGCCAGGGACGCCTACGCCCAGTCCGAGGCCATCGACACTGCATCAGCCAATCGGTCGTCGCTGGTGGACGCGCCGCTGAGGAGCACGCCGTTCGATGGGCTCAGGCCCCGGACGGCAACCCGATGCTGCACGGCCCAGGGCAGGCGCGTGCCGGCGCCCTCCGGTTTGCGCTCCACGATTGCCGACGAGACACCTGGCCCAGGACGGGATGAGGCTAAGCTCGGCCGCCGCGACACCTGCCGTGTGCTGTCAGCGGGCGACCGGGCCGGGTGTGCTGTCGCATCAGCTCAGGGGTTGCGCTGAACTCCCCTGTGCGCGGCCCCACGAGCGGCTCGGCATCGGCACGAGCGGCTCGGCATCGGATGGCTCTGCCAGCCGCGCGAGGTGCAGGGTCCCTATGCAATCGTGGACGTGGGCGACGCGGTAGTGCTCGGCGACGAGGTGGTGCTGGTGGGCGCCTCGGTCGTGGACGTAGGCGAGGTGGTGGTGGTCGGCGGGCAGGTCCAGACCACATACCCCGTGATATTCGCCGACAGTGTGATCTGTCCCTGGAAGGTGTCGAACTGAGCAGACACGACCTCGGCGTCGGGAGTGGACTTCACCGTCACGAAGTCGATGGGGTCCTCGGCGGAGACGGTGATCGTCTGACCCAGCTGCCCTATGTCCTCGGCGCCCGGCACCGGCGACTCGCACGAGACGTTGGGGTTGTCGACCAGCAGGACCAGCCTGAGCGGGCCGACCTGGTCGGCACGCGCAAGTCCCACGAAGCCGAGCGTGGCCAGCCCAACCAGGAGCACGACGCCGAGCAGGAACGCCTTCCGCTCGAGCTTGTTGACTGCCTTTAGCTTCTTGAGCATTCGGACCCCAATTCTAGTGGAGGGCCGGATCCCAGCGCATCCGGCCCCGTTTCGCGCGTAGCCTCCACCAGACCACCATCGGCAGGCAAATTACCTTACAAGGGGCTTGCCCGTTCCGATGACAGGCAGGGCCGCTGCCTTCCAGCTCACCGAGCTGCGCGACCTCGGCGCTGTCGCCCGAAAGCGCGAGCCTCTGTATCAATGAACAGTCAGCAAGCCCGTTCCACAGGATGCTCGGCCACAAGGACACGGCGCAGACCTTGAACCGCTACGGGCACCTGTACCCCGGACGAGCTCGACTCGCTTTCGGAGCGGCTTGAGCAGGTCCACGAGCGTGCCCGCTTGGAGGCCGATGCGGACCGCACGCGGACCCAAGACGGCGGGAACGTGGTCCAGATAGCGAAAGCCGCAGGTCAGTGACCTGCGACTGTGGTGGAGGTGGGGGGACTCGAACCCCCGTCCCATGACGTCGTCCCAGGGCTTCTCCGAGCGCAGCCACCGGGTGTGTCTCGGACCTGGGTTGTCCGGTGGCACCGCATCCAGGTCCCAGCCCGCTCAAGTGTTCCCGAACGGGAGCGGGCACCCCGTCCGGGTGGAGCCTGCTATCGACGCCCGACCCGCTCCCACAGGCAAAGAGCGGCGGACGGCCGCCTAAGCGATGTTAGGCAGCGAGCGCGTAGGTGTTCTTGGCGCTTATAGCGTTCGCGGTTTGGTACGGAGCCCCGCGAACTCCGGCTCGCTTCCCCTGAGTCGACCCGTCACGGTCGAACCCAGGCACCCCCATATGTAGTTGTGTCCATGGCCCATTGTAGCGGCCGCCCCCGGCCGCGCGAGCGGTTATCCGCGGTCAGCCCGGACGGATCCGGGCCTTGCGGACCCGGTCCATCTCGCGGGCCGCGTCGCGCTGGGCGATCGCCTGGCGCTTGTCGTAGGCGCGCTTGCCCTTGGCCACCGCCAGCTCGACCTTCACCAACTGCTGCTTGAAGTACAGGCGCAGCGGCACCAGCGTGAGCCCGCGCTCGGCCACCCGCCGGGCGAGCTGGTCGATCTCCTTGCGGTGCAGCAGGAGCTTGCGGGGCCGGGTCGGCTCGTGGCCCTCGTAGCCGGTGTGGGAGTAGGCGGGGATCTGCATGTGCAGGATCACCTCGCCGCGCTCGACCTGCGCGTAGGCGTCCTGGAGCGAGGCGTGACCTTCGCGCAGCGTCTTCACCTCGCTGCCGCGGAGCTGGATGCCGGCCTCGACGGTGTCGAGGATCTCGTAGTCGTGCCTGGCACGGCGGTTCGTCGCGATCGTGCCGGGAGGCTGGCGTCTGGGCACGGGTCACACGCGCACGTACTTGCGCAGGGCCATGATGCTCGCGAGCGCCGACGCGATCACGCCGAGGACCAGCAGGACCACGCAGGACCCGTAGTATTCGTGCATGCCGGCGATCGGCATGAACTGGAGGAACGAGACCTGGTGGCGGACCCGGCCGAGGTAGTACATCCCCGCGCCGAGCAGCCCGAACGCGACCATGGTCCCGAGCAGCCCGGCGGTCACGCCCTCGGCCAGGAACGGCAGGCGGATGTAGGTGTTGCTGGCCCCGACCAGCTTCATGATCTGGGTCTCCTTGCGCCGCGCGAAGGCGGCCACCCGCACGGTCACCGCGATCAGCACCACCGCTGCGCCGCCGAGGACCCCCGCCAGCACGAAGAAGGAGACCTTCAGCATGTTCAGGAGGGCGAACAGCCGCTCGAGGACTTTGCGCTGGTCGACCACGGAGTCGATGCCCGCGCTGCAGATCTCCTTGCCGCGGGAGTCGGTCTTGCCCGAGCAGAACAGGTCGTGGATCTGGTCGAACTGGTTAGGATCGCGGAGCTTGACACGGTAGCTCTCCGGCAGGGCGTTCGGCGCAACATTGCGGACCATGTCCGGAGAGTCCCGGAACTGGTCCTTGAAGCGCTGGTAGGCGTCCTGCTGCGACTCGTAGAAGACGTGCTGCACCACGGGGAGCCCCTGGATCTGGCCCGCGACGCTCTGGCGCTGCTGCGCGGTGATCCCCTTGGTCAGGAACACCGATACCTCGATCCTGTCCGACCAGTACCCGCCCCAGAGGTTCACCTGCTGGCGGGCGAGAAGGGCGATGCCGAACAGGGTGAGGCTGATCGCCACGATGATGACCATGGCCCCGGCGAGCAGCAGGTTGCGGCGGAAGCCGCGATAGGCCTCGGCGGTGATGTACCTGATCCTAGCCAAGGTCGTACACCCCCCGCTCCTGGTCGCGGACGACCTTGCCGTGCTCGAGCTCGATCACGCGCTTGCGCATCGTGTCGACGATGCGCTCGTCGTGGGTGGCCATGACCACGGTGGTGCCGGTCCGGTTGATGCGCTCGAGCAGCTTCATGATGTCCTGGGAGGTGGTCGGGTCCAGGTTCCCGGTGGGCTCGTCGCAGAGCATCAGCAGGGGGCGGTTGACGAACGCGCGCGCGATCGAGACCCGCTGCTGCTCGCCGCCGGAGAGCTCGTGGGGGAAGCGGTCGGCCTTGTCGTGCAGGCCGACCAGCTTGAGCACCTCGGGAACGGTACGGTCGATCGAGTGGCGCCGCGCGCCGATCACCTCGAGGGCGAAGGCGACGTTCTCGCGGACGGTCTTATTGGAGAGGAGCTTGAAGTCCTGGAACACGCAGCCGATGGCACGCCGCAGCGCCGGCACCTTCCAGGAGGCGAGCCGGTTCAGCTCCTTGCCCGCCACCCAGATGTGCCCGGCGCTGGGCCGCTCCTCCTTGATCAGCAGGCTGATGAAGGTCGACTTGCCGGAGCCGGACTGGCCGACGACGAAGACGAACTCGCCCTTGCCGATCTCCACAGAGACGTCGTCGAGGGCGATGACGTCGTTACCGTAGACCTTGGTGACGTGGTCGAGTGTGATCACGGCTGCGAGCAACCTTTCGCTCTTCGGGGCTCCGCGTGGCTGGGGGGGTTGGAGCCCGCATGGGCCATCGGCCGTTGGGAGACTTTATCATGCTAGCTCTGCGGTGACCTCGCCGGACGGAGCCGGCGGATGGCGGCGGGCAGGGCGGGCAGGACGAGGACGGCGAGCCCGAGGCCGGTGAGCGCCCTGCCGGCGACCTCCACCGGGGTGTCGCCGTAGACGAGCCGGACGTGGGCCTGGGTCGGTACCACCACCATCAGCCCGGGCGAGAGCAGCCACGGCCCCTTGGCTCCCTGCGCGTGCCAGTTCGGGAAGTAGGAGACCTTGATGACGTGCGGCTCGCCGATCCGGTCGGTGGTGAAGTCGATGGTCCCGTCCGTCATGGTCGACGGGATGGTTCCGGGCCGCGCCAGCGGCTGGCGCGGGAGCGACCTGGCCGGCAGCTTGCCAGGGTCGGCGAAGGCTGCCCGGGCGGCCGGGTCGCGCTTGGAGGCGAACGCCAGCGGCGTGTCCAGCCACTTGACGTTGCGGTACCAGGTGAGCGCGTTGTCGCGCCAGTCCGGGTCGTCGAAGAGCACCGGCCGGTTGGGCGGCACCTCCACCAGGTGCCCGTCGCCGACCTCGTAGACGGTGAAGTGCCCGCTGGTCGCCACCACCGGCAGCCCGGCCTTGGCGGCCGCCTTCTTGGTCTGGTCGGTGTAAGCCACATACCAGCGCACGCCGAACATGCGCAGGTGCTCGAGGCCCACCGGGAAGTCGAAGCCGGGGTACTGCACGCCTGGCACGGCCTGGGTCGCGGTGGCCGAGGTCTCGGCCTGGTTGACGAAGTGGAACGGGGCGTTGAGCGACGACTCGATCAGCAGGCCCTCCATCGAGTCCTGCTTGGTGAACACCGGGATGTTCTCGAGCGTCCTGGTCGTGCCCATGCTCTCGTAGTCGCGGTTGAACTCCCACATCACCCGGCCCTGTGGCAGCCGGTCGAGGGTGCTGAACAGCGCGACCGCCTTCGGCCAGTCCGGCTTCACCTCGAAGCCGGCGTAGTTGTACCTGGTCCACTCGGGCACGTAGCCGCGCATGCGGTAGGAGGAGACGACCGGGGTCAGGATCAGGGCGAGCACCACCGCGACGTAGCCGGCGCGCACCGGCAGCCTCACACCGCGCCGCAGCGCCTCGGCGACCCGGCCGGCCAGGACCGCGCCGCCATATGCCGCCACCAGCAGCTCGCACAGGTAGATCAGCGGCAGCAGGCGCGCGTTCCACAGCGCCCCCGCCGGCATGACGTGCGGCAGCGCCAGGTACGCGAACGCGGCCAACATCGCCGGCCAGGCGAACAGCAGGATGCGGCGCTCGCCGCGGACCACCGCGGCGGCCAGCCCGATCGCGGTGAGCACCAGGTACGGCCGGATCGGGTTGGGCAGCAGGTAGCCGTAGTTGCTGACCTGCTCCCACTTCATGTGCGCGGTGTAGGGCTGCCGCACGACGAACGTGAGCGCCCAGAACGCGCTGAGGCAGAAGGCCACCCCGTAGATCCGGACGAGCCGCCACAACGCCAGCTTGACGGCTCCCAGCGGCAGCCTGAGCAGCAGCAGCGAGCTGGCCAGCACCAGCGAGATGGTGGTGAGGATGTGCGTGAGCACCACCCCGGCCACCATCACCGAGGCCAGTCGCCAGCCCCTCGCCTCCTCCACTGACCGGTACAGGACCGCCAGCGCCAGCGGGAGCAGCGCGAACGACAGGGCGAAGGGGAACTCCCCCGCCATCGTGCTCGCGATGTTGCCCCCCCAGATGTTGAACTGGTCCGCCTGTGCGGGACCGATCTGCGCCATGAACAGGAACACCACGCTGGCGCAGGCGGCCAGGACCGGCGCCGGCTCGCGCAGGCGCAGCACCCGGAACGCGGCCCAGCAGGTCAGCGGCAGCAGCAGCGGCCCGGCCGCGGTTACCAGCTTGAAGGCGATCTGGTTGCCCAGCAGCGGGCTGAGCGCGGCGATCGCGACGTAGGGCAGGGGGAAGTAGAACGTCAGCATGGGGATGCCCGCGAACCACCCCGGCGCCCAGCCGGTGATCCGCCAGTGCGGCAGCAGGTTGGTGCGAAGGTACGTGTCGATGTAGTGGTGCGAGCCCATGTCCCCGCCCGCTGCGGTGGTGCGCGACAGGATAAGGTTCAGGTGCAGGACCTTGATGAGGACGAGGTAGATTGCGACGAACGTGATCGCCGTCAGCACCCGGTGCACCATCATCGCTCTGGCTCGGGCCGCGGCCAGCCCTTCGTGCCGGGGCTCCTGCCGTGGTGCTGCGATCGTTGCCAATCCCGCTCCTCGGTGGTTGGAAGGTACCGCGTCAATGAAAGCAGGAACCGCTTGGTAATGCCGCCATCGGTCGCATCACGGGAAGCGGGCGAGCTTCCCCCCTGGGCCGGAGCATGGCTCCCAGCCGGCGACCTGCCCCTGGGGGGTGGCCGGACGGCCACGGTGTCGTTCGACCTGGAGGGGCGCTGCCGCCTCCTGCTCACGCTGGACCGCCCGGCGACGGCCGCGGACGTGCGCGCCCTCGGGGAGGCCGCCGACGCCCTGCCCTACCTGCAGCTCAGCGACCTCGAAGGCGGCGGCGCGGGCTACCCGGAGCGCCACGCCGAGGCGTTCGCGCTGCCGGAGCCGCTGCCGAGCTTCGCCTTCAACTCGAGCGCCCGCGTCGAGCTGGTGGCCCGGCCGGGCGGCAGCCGGCTGCCTGCGCGCCTCGGCAGCTTCGGTCTCACCACCGTGACCACCCTGGTTCCGAAAGAGGCCGAGGCCGCCCCGACGGCCGGCGGCGTGGGACCGGCCCCCGCCGCGCCCGAGCGGCGGCTGGTGGCCCTGAGCGCGGTCGCGGTCGGCCTGGCCGTGGCCACGTTCGTGGGCGTGTTCGTTGCGCAGACGTGGGGCCTGCACCGGCACTTCGGCACCTACGGGTTCGACCTCGGCATCTACGACCAGGGCACCTGGCTGCTGTCACAGTTGAGGGCCCCGTTCGTGACCGTCCGGGGCCTCGACCTGTTCGGCCAGCACGCCTCCTACGTCCTCGCCCTGGTGGCGCCGCTGTACCGGCTGTGGCCCGACCCTCGGCTGCTGCTCCTGCTCCAAGTGGTCGCGCTTGCGGTGCCGGCGCTGGTGATCCACCGGCTCGGCGTCCGCCACCTCGCCAACCCGGCCGCGGGGCTGGCGGTTGCCATCGCCTACCTCGCCTACCCGGCAATTCAGTGGGCGCTGACCTGGCAGTTCCACCCGGAGACGCTGGCCGCCGCGTTCCTTGCCCTGGCCGTGCTGGCCGCCGACGGGCGCCGGACCAGGCTCATGGCGGTCTGGCTCGGCCTTGCCCTGCTCTGCCACGAGGACGTGGGCCTGGTGGTGGCTGGCTTCGGCGGCCTGCTCGCGCTCACCGGACAGCGGGCCGTGGGCCGGCGCGTGCTGATCGCCGGCCTGGTCTGGTGGGTGCTCGCGACCTACCTGTTCATCCCGTGGGCCAACGGTCGCCAGACCAACCTGTTCGAGCTGAACTACGGCGTCACGGGGCTGGGGCCGATCGCCCTGCTGCGCGCGCTGCCCTCCATGGCCGGCAGGGCGCTGGCCACCGCTCTGTCGAACCAGGGGCTCGGCTACCTGCTGCTGGTGCTGGTGCCGCTGCTCGGGCTGCCGCTGCTGGCGCCGAAGGCGCTGCTGCCGGTGGCCCCGGCGCTGTTCCTGAACCTCGCCGCCATCCCGCCGGAGCAGCACCGGATCCGCTACCAGTACCTGGCCACCTCGGCGCCGCTCCTGGCGGTCGCCACGGTGGCGGGGCTCAAGGTCGTGGCCGCCAGGCGCCGGGCGCTGCTGGCTCCCGCGCTGGCCGCGCTGGTGCTGGCCGCCGTGGTGATGGACCAGCGCTTCGGGCCGGCGCCCTGGTCCCATGACAAGGTGGTCGCCTCCGCCTCCCCGGCGGAGCCGGCGATACGGCAGGCACTCGCGATGATCCCGCCGGACGCGCCGGTCAGCGCCCAGTTCAACCTTGTGACGCACCTCAGCCACCGCGTGAAAGTCTACGAATTCCCCAACCCTTTCCGGTCGGCGAACTGGGGCCTCGCCGGCGACATCCATCCCGCCCGCGACCAGCAGGATCTCCGCTACGTGATCGTCGACCGCAGCCTGCTCGACAAGGACCAGCAGACCCTGCTCAAGGACCTCCGGGCGAGCCCGGACTGGGCGACCAGGCTCGACTCCAGCAATGTCGTGCTGCTCGAGCGGCGTGGTGGGATCCCGTGACCGCGCCCGCGCTCACCATCGTCTTCCCCTGCTTCAACGAGGCGAGCAGGCTCCCGGGGACGCTCGAGCGCTATTTCGCGAGCTTCCCCGACGACCCGGAGGCGGTCGAGTTCGTCATCGTCGACGACGGCTCGACCGACTCCACCTTCGCGGTTGCGGAGAAGACCGCCGCCGGCGATCCGCGGGTGCGGGTGCGAGTGGTCCGCGCGGAGCGCAACCACGGTAAGGGCTTCGCGGTACGGACCGGCGTCATGGCCGCGTCGGGCGCACTGGTGGTGTTCACCGACGCGGACGGCTCCTACGGTCCCGGGGACGTCGAGCGGGTGGTGCAGGCCCTGGAGCGGGCCCCGGTCGCCATCGGCTCCAGAGCCCCGGGAGGGGTCCGGGGAACCGCGCCAGGGCACCGCGGTGCCCCGGGGTCCTCTGGCGTGCCGGGGCGCCGGAGCCCCGGCCAGGCGCTTCGGGGCACGGCGAGCCTGGTGTTCAACTCCGCCATGCGGCTCGCGCTGGACCTCCCGTTCAACGACACCCAGTGCGGCCTGAAGGGCTTCCACCTCGACGCGGCCAGGGACCTGTTCGGCCGCGGGCGCCTGGACGGCTTCGCCTTCGACGCCGAGATCCTGTTCCTGGCCCACCGGCTCGGCTACGACGTGGTGGAGGTCCCGGTGGAGGCGAGCGACCGCGACGGCAGCAAGGTGCGCCTCGCCGTCGACGCGCTACGGATGCTGGCCGACGTGTGGTCGGTGCGCCGCGCTGCCGCGCGTGGCGCCTACGGTCAGGCGCGGATCCGCGACCACGCCGGCTGACGGTCCCCGCCGGTGACCGGGGCGGGCACGCCGTGCTCAGGCGCGCGGAACACCCAGCGCTTATAGGTCGTGAAGCGGAACAGCATGCCGAGCGCCAAGCCGGCGAACTGAGCGGCGTTGAACCACAGCACGCCCTCCCTGCCCAGCGGCACCCGCACCATCCAGATGCAGGCCAGCGAGATCAGCAGGCCGATGCCGTTCAGCACGAAGAACAGCACGTACTCGCGGGCGAGCCCGGTGCGGGCGCGGTGCCGGAAGGTCCAGTACCGGTTCATGAAGTACGACGAGGTGGCCGCGATGATCACCGCGACCGTCTTGGCCAGGTAGGGGTTGGCGTGGAGGCCGACGTGGAGGGCGTTGGTCAGGCCGAAGTCCAGGACGGTGTTGAAGACGCCGACAAGGCCGAACTTGGTGAGCTCGTGGACAAGCTGCTGCCAGCGGCGGTACAGGCTCACCATGGCGCTCATGCGGTCATCCCCTGCGGCGTCCTTTCGATTGCATCTTCACTGCGCCAGAAGGCTCCCGAAAGGCTCCTGGAGCAGGATGGGCTCCCAAGCCTAGCGGATCCAGCATGGATGAAATCGGTCATCGGGATCACGAATCGGCATCGGTCGCCTCGGCAATCCTGCTCACTCCGGCTCGTGGCGTACGGGCTCCACCCCCCGGGTACCCACGCTGCTCGCGCTGGTCAGCCGGGCGCGACCCGGCGCGCCACCACGATGTGATCGACCTCGTAGACGACCTTGAACTGCCCTCCGTGGCGTACGAGCCGGTCGTAGAGGGCCTGCTGGGTGCCGTTCACGGTCGTGTCGAGCACCAGGTAGTCGACGGTCGCCGGATCGGGTGGGTTCTCGCCCTGGGCTCCCCAGTTGGTCACCACCCAGGGGTTGGGGAACTCGTAGATATGCACCCTATGCGTGAGGTGCGGCACCAGGAAGTAGGTGGCGGACACACCTGCACCGGCAGGCACCAGCCCGAGCGCGTGGCGCATCGCCTCGTGCCTCGGCTGGGCCACCGCCCAGATCCCCGAGCGGTAGTGGATCCCGATCGGCGAGGGCGACCAGGCCACGTTCGCCGCCAGCGAGGTCGCCGCGACCAGCCCGACCAGGAACCGCCGCAGGGCCACGCGACCGCCGAGCCGCGCGCACGACTCCACCGTGGCCAGGAACACCGCCGCGATCACGATCGAGCTGTAGTGGTAGCGGATGTCGTGGGTGAGCGCGTGCCCGGAGATGGAGTTGACCGCCGCCTGCGGGATCCCGATGAGCAGCACGTCCACAGCGGCCAGCGGCATGAACGCGACCGGCGCCAGCAGCTCCCGGTAGTAGGTGAGCCGGTCCGGCTGGGTGACCAGCGAGAAGAACCGGGCGGGGTGGGTGACCAGGTTGACGGCGATCGCCCCGAGCGAGTCGCCGAAGCCGGGGAACAGCTCCCGCACGTAGAACGGGCTGGCCCCACCGTTGGCGACCGGGATGATCACCTTGGTGGCCGCCACGAACCAGCCCACGCCGGCCACACAGGTCAGCACGCCGGCGCGGCGCTGCCCGCCGATGAGCAGCGCCAGCCCGAGCGCGGCCACGGCCAGGGCCGCATCCTCCTTGCACAGCAGCGCGACCGCCACCGCCACCGAGAACCAGCCCCAGCGCCGGCGGGAGGCGAGCCACCAGGCGAACAGCAGCGGCGCGATGATCAGCGCATCGGGGTGGAAGTGCCACCAGTTGATCCACTCCAGCGAGGGGTACAGCAGGTAGCTGGCTGCGAGCCCCAGGGCCAGCCACGAATTGGCGAGCCGGTCGCGCGCCAGCAGCCAGACGGGCAGCGCCCCCAGCGCCATCCAGATGGTCTCGATCAGGTACAGGAAGTGCGGACCCGCCCCGAGCCAGTAGAACGGGACGAACGCAAGCGTGATCAGGTTGACGTGGTGCGCGAAGTAGTTCAGCCCGCGGATGGTGTCGAAGGGCACCTTGAACCGCGAGAGCAGCCAGATCCCCTGGTCGTAGATGCCCATGTCAAACCCGAACGTGCCGAAGTTGGACTGCTGCATCCACGTGAGCGTTCCGAGCACCCACACGTACAGCGCGATGAGCCCGGCCAGCACCAGGGCGGGCCAGGCGTCACGGCGCTGCCACCACGGCCGTCGCGGCGACGTCGGCCGTCGCCCGGCCTGCTCCGACCTCGCGGCCTCCTCGACGGGCAGCGTCGACTGCGGGTCGCGGGGCTGGATCCGGGTTCGCAGGAACGACTGCGCAAGCGCACGAGAACGAGTGAGCACGGCCGGAGTATACGGCGAGGACCACGATCCACGGAGGCCGGCTGGCCCCGGCTGGCCCGGCCCCGGCTGGCCTTCGCTGGCCCGGCCTCGGCCCCGCCGGGCTAGCCCTCGCGGTCCAGGCCAGGGCCGGCTCCGCCGCCGCTCCGCGCGGCGGCGCGGCGGCGCAGCTCCGCGGCGACGAACCGGTCGAGGTCGCCGTCCAGCACGGCCTGCACGTTGCCGGTCTCGACCCCGGTCCGGTGGTCCTTGACCATCTGGTACGGGTGCAGCACGTAGGAGCGGATCTGGTTGCCGAAGGCGATCTCGCCCCGCTCGCCACGCAGCGCGGCGAGCTGCTGCTCCCGCTCCTTCCTGGCACGCTCGGCCAGCCTGGCAGCCAGGATCTTCAGCGCGATGGTCTTGTTGGCGAGCTGTGACCGCTCGTTCTGCACCGCGACCACGATGCCCGAGGGCAGGTGCGTGACGCGCACGGCCGAGTCCGTGGTGTTCACTCCCTGGCCGCCCGGCCCGGACGAGCGGTAGATGTCGATCCGCAGGTCGCTCTCGTCGATCTCCGGCGCGTCCTCCTCGTCGAGCACCGGGATCACGTCCAGCGCCGCGAACGAGGTGTGCCGCCGCCGCGCCTGGTCGAACGGGGAGATCCGCACCAGCCGGTGGGTGCCCGCCTCGGCCGACAGCAGGCCGTAGACGCGGGGGCCCTCGATGGTCAGGGTCACCGATTTGATGCCGGCCTCGTCACCCTCCTGGTAGTCGTTGACCGTCACCTTGAAGCCCCGGCGCTCCGCCCAGCGGGTCTCCATGCGCCACAGCATCTCGGCCCAGTCCTGCGACTCGGTGCCCCCGGCCCCCGGATGGATCGTCGCGATGGCGTCGCGGTCGTCGTGCTCGCCGCTCAGCAGCGCGAGCACCTCGAGGTCGTCGATCTCCCTGGTCAGCGTGGTGAGCCCCTGCCCGACCTCGGTCGCGGTCGCGTCGTCCTCCTCCTCGAGCGCGAGCTCGTTCAGCGTCTCGAGATCGGAGAGGTGGCACGAGAGCCGGTCGACCTCGCCGAGGTCGCCCTCCACCGCCGCCATGCGGCGCATCACCCTGCGAGCCCGGTCGGGGTCCTCCCACAGATCAGGGGCCGCCGCCCGCTCGCGCAGGGTGGTCAGCTCGCGCTGCTTGGCGTCGAGGTCAAAGGAACTCCTTTGCGTCCGCAAGGCGCTTGGCCAGCGCGGCGAGCTCCGGGGTGTGATCGGCGGGCATGGTCTTTCGCTTTCCTGTCGACGACGGCCTCCGTCATCCTACCGGCCGCCGTGGCGATCTTGGCGGTCAGGGCGGCACGAGCTCCGCGGTCGCCGTCGCCCGCCCGATCATCTCCGGCGCGACCACGTGCAGATACCGCAGGAACGCCGCCGGGGTGACCGCCCGAAGCTCCACCGTCACCCGTGGCCCTGTCGCCAGGTGCTCCACCCGGACCGGGCCCGGCACCACGCGCTCGAGCCCGGAGTCGGCAGCCGTGTCCGCCAGGTACCGCCGTACGGTTGCGGCGACCCGCTGGTCGGACAGCACGATCTGGCGACCACCGCTGGCGTAGAAGGCACGAACGTCCACCTCGTTCGCCGCCGCGACCGCAGCGCCGTCGGCCAGATTGTCCAGGGCACGGTGACCGAGGAACCAGTTGGACGCATCCCAGCCGAGCGCGAGCACCATCAGGACGAGGAGGACGAGCCCGATCAGGAGCACGAGGATCTGGCCGTCCTCGCCCGCGGCCCGCGTCGGCTCAGGCCTTCGGGTCACGTCCGGGCCCCGGTGCCGTGTGACCCCGTGTCGTCTGGCCCCGGTCACGCCTGCCCCTGGTACCCCGTGACCCGGTGCCGTGCGGGCCGGGTCACGGGGTACCGCCGGTCGAGGAGCCGAGGCCCCGGTAGCGGTCCACGCGCGTGTGGTGGGTCGCCCCGATCGGCAGGTCCGGGCCGGCGACCGCGCCGATGAACGGCACCCGGGCGACCGGGACCCTGTACGTCACACGCACCGTGACCTCGGCGCCCGGCCCGAAGCCACCGATGCACCGCGGCGTGTCGCCGACGCACTCGGCCTGCACGGCGACATGGGCCCGAGGGTCCCCCGGCAGGTACCCGAAGTTCCCCATGACCTCCCCATAGGCGAGCTGGGCCCGGCGCTGGGCGTCCGCGGCGGTCGTGGCGGTCACATAGACACGACCGACCTCCCGGGCGGCCGTCGACACGGCGAGCAGCGCCCGCTGCACCTCGGCCATCACGGCGACCGTGTAGACCAGCGGCACGACCAGCGCCATGAACACCACCACGAACTCGATGACCGCCGCACCCCGCTCGCCCTCCCGCGCACCCGGCTCGCCCTCCCGCGCAGTTCCTCTGAGGCGCCTCATCCGCCTCGCCTCTCTCCAGGCGCGGCCCCGCCCCCTCCCGACGCGACCAGTCCCTCCTCCTTGTGCATGGCGGCAGTCATTCGCACCTCCAGCCCGGGGACGCCCGGGACGAACGAGGGCAAGGTCCCCTCGGCTCGCAGCACCACGAGCCCACTCCGGCTCGTACCCCGGACCGGCACCGCCGCAGCCACCCGGCCACCGAGCGACTCGTGTAGCAGCTTGCTGGCGGCCCGCTCGCCGTCGAGGGTCGTGCGGCCCGACGCGGCGGCTACCCTGGCGCCCTCCGAGAGCGAGCCCATGACCACGTTGCGCTCGTACAGGAACAGCGCGAACTGCGCCACCGCCAGAGCGACCGCAACGGCCAGCGGCGCCACCAGCGCGAACTCGACCACCGCCGAGCCGCCCTGCCCTGACCGCTGTGCCGCCCGGCGTGCCGCCATCCGGGTCCCGCGGCCATGCTGTCGCCGAACCCGGCCTCCACCTGGGGCCATGTCGTCACGCGCCGAAGCTGAGGTCATTCAGGAACCGGTCCAGGATGCCTCGCAGGGCGCTGCTGGCGACACCCCACACCAGCAGAACGAGCGACACCGTCATCGCCGTGATCAGGACCCAACCGGGAACGTCGCCGGTCTCGTCCCCGACACTGACCAGCAGCCGGGCCACGAGACGGTGGACCGTGAACATCGTGAACATCGATCCTGCCTCCTGTCGTTGTCGCCCCCTCGGCCATTCGGACACACGTGCTCAACGAGCGATCTGGACCAACGTGAAGTAGCCCGGGTACAGCGCGAACAGCACCACCACGGGTAAAAGGAGAAAAACAACCGGCATCAGCATATACACCTCGCGCCTGCCTCCCGCCTCGATCAGCTCGCGTTTGCGCTGCTCGCGTACGTCGGTCGCCTGTGCCCGCAACACGTCCGCCAGCGGGGTGCCGCGCTCGACCGCCACGACCAGGCCGTCCACGAACCGGATCACCTGTGGGACGGACACCCGGGCCGCGAGCCGCTCCAGCGCGGTGATGAAGGGCGCCCCGGCACGGAGGTCGGCGAGGACCAGATCGAGCTCGTGGCTGAGCTCGCCGCGAGCCCGGGCCACCACCCGCTCGATCGCGGCCCTGGGCGCCTCACCGGCGGTCACCGCCAGGCAGATCAGGTCCGCCAGCGTCGGCAGCTCGTCGAGCATGCGCGCCTGGCGCCGCTCCACCCGCCGTGTCAGCCGCCAGTCGCGGCCGAGGATCCCGCCGAGCAGGCCCAGCGCGCCGCCCGCCATCGCCGCGAAGGCCGGCACACCGCCGGTCATCGCCGGCAGGACGAGCCCCACCACGGTGGCGACCGCGAAACCGGCGAGGCCCCAGAGCGTCTGCTCGGCACGGAAGCGCGGAACGTTCTCGGCGAACCCAGCCTCGCGCAGGCGGCGTGCCACCCCTGCCGTACCGCCGAGGCAACGTTCGACGAGCCGCCCGCCCTCTTCGAGGATCGGTCGGAGCAGGCGCTCGAGGACCGGGAAGGGCACGAGCGGGGCCTCCTCAGCTTCCAGCAGCCGGGTCCGGCGAGGTTCGAGCCCCCGCAGGTACGGGTCGAGGCGGGCGAGCAGCCGCGGCCGACGCCGCCGCGGCACGGCCGAGGCGAGCAGCACCAGTCCGACGACCAGCGTCAGGCTGGTGAGCAGCGCGGCGGCGAGGCTCATCTGCCGGCCCTCATCGGAGAACACGCTCCTCGGTCGGCAGGCGACCGATCCGCAGCATCAGGCGGTAGCCGACGGTCGCGAGCACCGCGCCGGCCGCGATCACCACGGCGCCGCCTGGGCGCTGGTACGCGGCCACGGCCTCGGGCTTGGTCGACAGCAGCAGGAGCACGAGCCACGGCGTGCCGAAGGCCATCCGGGCCGAGACGATCACCCAGCTCTGGCGGGCCTCCAGCTCTTTGCGTACGCGGTGCTCGTCGCGCAGGAAGGCCGAGAGGGTGCGCAGGGTCCGGCCCAGCTCGCTGCCGCCGACCTCCCGAGCGACCCGCAGGGCCTCCACCACCCGGTCGGCCGCGGGATCGGCGAGCTCCTCCTTCAACCGGTCGAGCGCTTCACCAAAGCGTCCCGTGGTGCGGTACGCCGCCGTGAAGTGGGCGAACGGCTCGCGCAGCGCTTCAGGGCCACGCTCGGCCAGGACCGACACCGCCTCGGGCAGGGACAGGCCTGCCCGCACCGCGGAGACGAGATGGTCGATCGCATCCGGCCAGACCTCGCGACGCTCGCGCGAGCGCCGGCGATGGCGAGCCCTGAGGACCACGACCGGGAGGTACCCGGCGAGGAACGCGAAGGCGATGGCGAGCCATGTGGACCGCGTCATGGCAAGCAGTGACAGGCCCGCGACGATCGCCAGCCCGGCACAGAAAGCGAGCAGCTCACCGAGGGACGCGCCACCGATGCCCGCCCGGATCATCCAGTCGCGGACGAGCTTCGCGGACTGCCGGCCGGGTTCCGGCCGCTCCCTCCCGGTCGCACCCAGCACCAGCAGAACCACGCCTGCGACCAGCAGAGCGGGGATCGCGACGATGGTGGTATCGCTCATGGAGCCGTCCTGGTCATGCGCACAGCACCTCCGCCAGCTCGACGCCGGCGGCGAGGAAGCGCTCCTCGTGCGGCGGATAGTGCCCGGTCCACAGCAGCTCGTCGCCGATCTGCCGGAACACCTGACGCGCCTCGATCTCGGCACCGTCGGTCCGTCCTGGCACGGCGAGCACCTCTTCGACCCGCCGCCGGCCGCGGCGGTCACAGCGGAGAAAGACGATCAGGTCGACGGCGGCCGCCACGGCGGGCACGATGAAACGGTGCGAGATGTTCTCGCCCGCCAGCAGCGGGAGGGTGGTCAGCTTGGCGAGCGCTTCGTGGGCCGAGCTCGCATGCAGCGAGGTCATGCCCGCAAGGCCGCTGTTCAGCGCGATCAGCAGATCGAGGCACTCCTCCTGACGGACCTCGCCGACGATCAGGCGGTTCGGGCGCATGCGGAGCGCTTCCTTGATGAGCCGTCGCTGGCGAATCTCGCCCTGCCCCTCCAGGTTGGGCTGCCTGGTCTGCATCGCCACGACGTCCGGCAGATCGATCTGGAGCTCGAACACCTCCTCGTAAGTATGCTATACACTATCCAAATCGGCTGCCTGGCCGGTGACCTGCAGGGATCGAGCAGGGAGGGACGATGGACACCGCGATCTACGCCCGCCTGTCCCGCTACCGCAGCGGCGGGCTGTCCCCCAACGTCCGCATCCAAAAACACGAGTGCCGCGAGTTCGCCGCCGACCACGGCTGGACGCTACTGGAGGAGCCATTCGACGACGACGACACCTCCGCCTCCCGCTACACCAACAAACCCCGCCACGGGTATGCGGCGCTGCTCCGCGCGATCCAGGCCAACCTGGTCGAGGTCGTGCTGGTCACCGAGATGGAACGGCTCTACCGCCGCCCCGCCGAGCTGGACACCCTGTTTTTGCTCGCGGAGCGGACCCGACTCCGCAAGATCGAGACGACCAACGGGATGGGCTACGACCTGTCCACCCCCGAAGGCATCCACAACGCCCGCAACGCGGTCGCCAATGCCGAGTACGAGTCCAACAAGATCTCCGCCCGCTCCAAGCGCAAAAAGCGCGCCCAAGCCCGCGACGGGCAGTTCTCCGGCGGGCGGCGCCCGTTCGGCTACGACTACCTCCCCGCCACCCGCAACCTTCAAGGCGAGGTCCTGCGGCCCGGCCGGCTGCTGCCCAACCGGCGCGAGGTCGCGGCGATCCGCTGGTGCGCGATCCGGCTACTGCACGGCGACTCGCTGCGCTACTGCGCGGCGCAGCTCAACCAGTGGCGGGTCGAGACCACGATGGGCAACCTGTGGCGCCCCTCCAACCTCAAGCGGGTGCTGACCGCCAAATACCTGCTCGGCATCCGCGTCCACCGGGTCTGGGACCAGCACGGCAAGATCACCTCACAGGCCGAGTACCCGGCGAGCTGGCCGGCGGTCATGCAGCGCACCACCTGGGACAAGCTGCACCTGCTCCTCAACGACGAGGCCCGCTTCGTGGGCGCCAACCGCAAGGGCGGCCGCTCCTACCTGCTGACCGGGATCGCGCGCTGCGGCTACCCCGACTGCGGCACGGCCCTGGTCGGTGGCGGCGCGCTCAACCACAACGGGGTCTCGCAGCGCGCCTACGCCTGCCGCAAGCACGACGACACCGGCCGCCAGCTCGGCTGCGGGTCGCTGCGGCGGCTGGCCGACCCGGTCGACGAGTACGTCCGCCAGGCGATCCTGGCCACCATCGACCGCGACAGGCTCGCCGAGATCCTGGCCGCGCAGCAGCACGACGACAGCGCCAAGCAACTGCTTGCCGACTACCAGCAGGAAAAGGACGCGCTCGGCCGGGCCGCGCGGGCGCACACCCGCGGCACCTTCGACGAGCCGACCTACCTGGAGATCAAGGCGGAGATCGAGGACCGCCTGGAGGCGATCCAACGCAAGCTGGACCGCTTCCAGTCGCTGCGGACCCTCACCTCCCTGCGGCCCGACGAGACGCTGGCACAGGCATGGGACGCCGGCGACCTGGACTGGCGCCGCAGCCTGGTGGAGGCCGTCATCCGCCAGGTGCGCATCCTGCCGGGCAAGTCGGGCCGCCGCCTGTGGGTCACCGACCGGGGTACCTGGTACTTCGACACCAGCAAGGTCGAGATCACCTGGCGCGTGTGACCTTGGGTTGTGAGCTGGGGTGGCCTGCGGAGCCGGGCGCTGGTTCGGGTCACCGCATGCACCCTGCTCCCCGGCGACACCGAGGCCGAGGCCGAAATGGGGATGCCGGGGCGAGTGCCAACCCCAGGGGGCTGTTCCGGCCCGGCCGGGACTCGTGGAGGGGCGACAGTCCCGCGTCCAACGGCTGTCCTGGTCATTTCGTGTTCGCCCACGCTCTTCCCGTGCTCTTCCGGCGGTACAAGCCAGCCGGCGGGTGCAGGCGAGCACGTCGCTGCACGGCGTGCGCCACGGTCGACGGTCAGCGTGATCGGCGCGGCTTGCCGATCATGGGCAGCAGCAGCCGGGCGATGTAGGCCAGGGTGGCGGGGTCCTGGATGGTTGGCGGGAGACCCTGCGCAAGGCGGGAGCGACGGGCCTGTTCGGCGACCGGCACCTGCGACTCCGGCCCGGGCGAGGAGGCTGCGGTGGGGCGAGGCTGGCGGCGGGCGCGGGTCGTCCCAGGCTGCGTGCCAGCCTCGGCGCCGTCCTGCGTTTCGGCCTGGGTGCTAGCTTGGGCACGGGTCGGGGCCGTGCCGTGCCGTGCCCGCCCCCGACCCCGACTTCGCTGGGGACGGGTACGCTGGGCCGGACCGCTGGCGCAAGCCTGGTCGGCCCGCTGCTCGGCCCTCCGGGTCATAGTCCGACGCGGAACACTAGGACGTCCTCGTGGGCCACGACGTGGACGGGCAGGCCGGCGGCGCGGGACTTGCGGGTGTTGTCGATCTGGAAGAACGACGCCCGCCCTACCAGCCGCTGCTCACGCAGCCCCGCCAGCAGCGCCACGTTGCGCTCCAGCGGGCGCAGGCCCGCACGCTCGGCAGCCTGGGCGACCTGGCCGGGCAGGTCGACCAGCGCGCCGTGCAAGCGCCACGGGCGGGTGGTGAGCACCACCAGCCCGCCGGGACGCAGCACCCGCCGGCAGCCGGCCAGGATCCGCTCGACGCCGGCCAGCAGCCGGGCGGGGCTGGTGTTGCCGAGGTTTTGGGGGTTGGCGGAGTAGCGGCTGTCCCATTTCTCGACGCCGTGGCCGGGGCGGGTGCGGACCTGGCCGTGGTTGTAGGCGGCGTGGGTGTACGGCGGGGAGGTCACCACCAGCGCGACCCGGCCGTGCAGCTCACCCGGCACCAGGTGGACCAGGTCGCGGGCGTCCCCGCAGATGACCTCGGCGATGGCGGGCGCCCCGGCGGCCAGGGCGAGGGTGAGGTTGGCCTCGGCCAGCCCCGCCCAGCGGGGCTCCAGCTCGACGCCGACCGCGCGGCGGCCCAGGTGGACGGCCTCGACCAGGGTGGTGCCGATGCCGCACATGGGGTCCAAGACCAGCTCGCCCGGGCTGGTGTAGGCGCGGATCGTGGTGCGGGCGATGGCGGGCAGCATCTTGGCGGGGTGGGCGCCCGAGGCGGCCACATACCGGCGGTGGCGCTGCCAGCGGGAGGGGGTCTGCGCGGTGGGCCAGACCGACAGCGGCAGCTCCTTGCTCGCTGCGGGCTCGGGCACGGGGGCGGGGGTGGTGGGGGTCATGTGGCGCACATCCCTTCGCACTCGTTGCCGAACCCGTCGATGACCGCGCGGTCGGCCGGACCGTCCAGCTCGACCTGGTCCAAGGGCGTAAGGGAGCGGTGCACGAACGCCTCGCCGTTGAGGGGCGGGCTGCCTTGGCGGGGGTGGCCGTTGCGGATGGCGCGGTCGAAGGCGACCGCCTCGGCCCACTCCTCCGGTGCGGTGTCCCGGAGTTGCCGCCACCGCTGATCGGAGTGGAATGGGCACCCGACGCACGCCGACCGGGGCACATCCGGCCAGCCGTGCGCGGCCAGCCAGCGCTGGCAGTCCGCGCGGGTCAGCCCCCGCTGGATGAGGGGATAGTGCAGCTCGATGTAGGCCACGTCGGAGGAGCGGACCCGGTGGGCCTCGTCGCGGGAGATCCCCAGCCACTGCTGGACCGGGGTGGTGGGGCGGCCAGCTTGGGTCCACAGCTCGCGGAGCTTGCGGCGCAGCGGCGCGACCTTATAGGAGCGGGTGCACTGGCGGCGGACCATGCCCCGCGTGCCGTCCGGATGGGCCACGAACAACGGCAGCGTGGCATGATGCCGCGTCGGGTCCAGGGCGTCGTCACGAAGACTCCCGGCGGTCACCCGGTACACCGGCACGCCGGCCGCCTGGGCGGCCCGCTCCAGCCGTGCGAGATGGTCGTAGACCGCTTTGGGCTCAAACTGGGTGTCGGCGAAGATGGCGGCGTCCAGGCGGGGCAGCTCGCCGGCCAGGCTCATCAGCAGCAGCGTGCTGCTTTGGACCCCGGCGCCGAGCGCCAGGATGCGCAGCCGCCGCGCCAACCGCAGCCGTCCAGACGAGGGCATGCGCGGGTCAGCCACGGCGGATCACCCCCGCAGCGGCGCCGGTCACCCGTTGGAACACAAGGACGTCCTCATGCACCGGCAGGTGGACCGGCAGGCCCCGGGCGCGGGCGTTGCGCGTGTTGATGCGCTGGCGCAGCGACGGCGGCGCCACCAGGCGGCCGTCGCGGATGGCGGCGCGCAGCGCGATCACGTGCTGCAGGTAGACCAGCCCGGCCTGCTGGGCGAGCCGGACGGTGGCGGCGGCCAGGTCGAACAGCCGGCCCTGGGGGCGCGGGTTGCGGGTCACCGTGACCAGGAAGCCGCCCGGCCGTAGCACCGTGGCGCAGGCGGCGTAGACCTCGGTCATGGCTTGGAGGTAGCGCTGGCCGCGGGCGTGGCCGAGGTTGGCCGGGTCGGTGGAGTAGGAGCGGGTGCCGGGCACCCGGGAGCTGCCGCCCTGCCGGTAGGCGGCCATGTCGAGGGTGGAGATGTCGCAGCCGTAGGGCGGGGAGGTGGCGATCAGGTCGACGGTGCCGGCCCGCTCCCCGAGCAGCGTCACGAGGGCGCGGGCGTCGCCCTCGAGGATATGGACGCGCTGGGCGTGCTCAGGGTCGAGGGCGTAGGCGAGGTTGCGGCGGGCCAGGGTTGCCCAGCGGGGCTCCAGCTCCACGCCGACCGCGCGGCGGTCCAGCGCGGCGGCCTCGACCAGGGTGGTGGCGATGCCGCACATCGGGTCACAGACCAGCTCGCCAGGCTTGGAGTAGGTGGTGATGATGCGCCGGGCCAGCTCGGGCAGCATCTTGGCGGGGTGGACGCTGGCGGCGGGCAGGTAGCGGCCGGCCCGCTGGGTCTTGGCAGGGGTCTGGCCGCATGGCCAGATCGCCAGCGGCACCGGCTCGGCTGCGGTAGTGGGTGGGGTGGGCGGGGTCATGGTGGGGTGCGGCCCCGGTTGCGCCTACCCATAACCAGCTTTCGCCCCAGGAATTTCGACACCACAAATCGAAGGAATCTCTGATGGCTCACATCGGCGCGATCCATCAGCAAGAAAGCAGGTGCTGCCGGCTGGGGTCATGGGCGACCCGGTGGCGTTGTGGCGGGTGCGCCGCACGCTGACCTTGGCGTGTGACCGTGCCGTGCCGTCGCCGACTGTCATGCCACTATCACCCACGCTGAGCTGCACTGTCAGCGCACCATCACGCCACCGTCACACCCCGAGCACCGCGAGCACCATGACCGGCGGCCCGCGACCATCCCGGCGCTTGACCATCACCGCACCAGCGTATGACTGGCAAAACCTCGCAGAATCCCATCACGCAACCATCACCCGATCCAGGCGCGGCGCGTGACGGAAAACTGATAGTCGCCTGTGGCGTCATTGGCTCATCCCGATCTGTCTTTCTCGCAGGAGGAGCTGACATGGCCGACGACGCCCCGTTTCCGTTCGACACCCTGGAAGCCGCCTTCACCGCCCTGACACGCGGCCCCGCCCCCCTGGCCCTGGACGGCCGCCACGTCGGCCATGGGCTGCCCGCCCGACCGCTGGCCCTGGATGAGCTCCGCCGGCTGCTGCTGGACCCAAGCCTGGGCTTCGCCGCCCGCGACGCCGCCCTCGCCGCCCTGGTGGACCGCGCCAAGACCCACGGCGGCCACGCCACCATCGGCCTGGCGGGGGTGCTGCTGCCGGGCCTTCGCCGCGCCACCGCGCCGCTGGCCCTGGCCAACCCCCGGCGGATCTGGGACCTCCAGGCCGAGGCGCTGGCCGGGCTGCTTGCGGCCATCGCCGCCTTCCCCACCCCCGCCCGGCAGGCCGACCGGGTCGCGGCGCGGCTGGTGTGGGCGGCGGTCCACGCCGCCGAGCGACTGCTGGACCGCGAGCGGGTCTGGCGCGCCCGCACCACCGGCACCCCGCGCAGCTCGGCCCCGCCGCCCCGCCCGGCCGGCCATCCCGACTTCGTGCTGGCCCGCGCCGTCCACGACGGCGTGCTGTCAGCCGAGGACGCCGAGCTGGTCGGGGAGACCCGCATCGGCCGGGTGCGCCTGGCGGACCTCGCCCGCGCGCGGGGGGTGCCCTACAAGACGCTGGCCAAGCGCCGCGACCGGGCCGAGCGGGCGCTGGTCGGGTGGCTTGTTCGCGATCGGCTGTCGAATTCCGGGGGCCAGACCCCGGTTTTGGGTCGGATGGGTGCTCGTGGCGAGCGCCGGACGAGCCGGACACCGGTTGCGCCGCCGTGGCCCTGACACCCCCGAGAGGAGGCAAGGCCCCGGCCGCCCAGCGCGCCACGAGCCACCCGCCACCCGTCCGCGCCACCAAGCCGCCAACCCGCCCATCGACGCCCGCCCATTCGCCGTGGAGGCCATCATGTCCGCGCACGTCGCCCGCCTGCTCGCCAGCCTGGCCAGCACGACCACCACGCCGCCACCCGGCCTGGCCCTGGCCGCGGTCGTGGCGCAAGCCGCCGACCCGACCCTGTCGGGCGTGATCGGCCGGGCCCGCAACGTCCTAGTCGGCCTGCTGGTCGCGTTCGCCACCCTGCAGCTCACCATCGCCGGGGTCCGCTACCTGCTGGCCGCCGGCGAACCCGAGCAGCTCGACAAGGCCAAGCGCGGCGTCCGCGCCGCCGCCATCGGCTACGGCCTGGCCGCGCTGGCACCCGGCCTGGTCGCCATCCTCCAGCAGATCGTCGGGGTGTGAGCGCGATGCGCCGCCTCCTGCCCGCGCACCGCATCGCCGCCCTGGCCACCGGCCTGGCCGGGCTGCTTGCGGTCCTGGCGCTGGTGGGCCCGCCCGCCCACGCAGCCCAGCCCGCACCCAACCCGTCCAGAACCCTCGGCCCGCCGCCGCCCCCGACCACCGCCCCGGTGCCACCCACCACCGCGCCGCCACCCCCCGGTGGCGACGGTGACCGCGGCCGGCGCCGCGACCGGCTGCCGCCCCCGTTCGGCAACGGCCCCGGCTTCCCCGACCTCGCCGGCCGCATCCGCGACGCGGTCAACGGCTGGTTCCGCGACCTGGTCGCAAGCTCGCTTGGCCCGCTGCTGGACATGGTCGCCCGCACCGTGCTGGCCACCCCCGACCTGGCCGCCGCCAACAGCCGCGTCCGCGAGCTGTGGTGGCTCTCGGCCGGCATCGCCAACACCAGCATGGTGCTGCTGGTGACCATCGGCGGGGTGCTGATCATGACCCACGAGACCCTCCAGACCAGCTACGGCGCCAAAGAGATCGCCCCGCGCCTGGTGGTGGCGTTCCTGGCCGCCAACCTCAGCCTGGCAATCTGCGGTCAGGCGATCGGGCTCGCCAACGCGCTGGCCGGCGCCCTGCTTGGCACCGGCACCGACCCCGCCCACGTCCAAGCCACCCTGCGGACCCTCGCGCTGGCCCCCATGGACACCGCCAGCGGGCTGCTCATCCTGGTCGCCCTGGCCGTCACGGTCATGGCGCTGGCGCTGGTCGCCACCTACGTGGTCCGGGTCTGGCTGCTGATCGTCCTGGTCGCGGGGGCGCCGCTGGCGCTTGCCTGCCACGCGCTGCCCAAGGCCGAAGGGCTCGCCTACCTGTGGTGGCGGGCGGTCACCGGCTGTCTCGGCATCCAGCTCGGCCAGGCGCTGGTGCTGGCGGTAGCGGTGCGGGTGTTCTTCCAGGCCGACCGCGCCCACGTCCTCGGCCTGGCCGGCTCCGCGCACCTGGTCGACCTGATCGTGGTCGGGTGCCTGCTGTGGATGCTGCTGCGAATCCCGGTGTGGGTCTCCCGGCTGGTGTTCGGCCGCCGCGGCTCCACCCTGGTCCGCCTGGCCAAGTCCTACTTCATCTACCGCGGTGTCCGAAGCTGGGGGCGAGGCTGATGCGCCCCCAGCCGACCCCCACCCCCGTCCACCCGCCCACGCTCGGTGCCGGGCGGCGCGACGACGAGCCCGCAGCGGGGCCGGTCCGCCGGCCGGCGCTGCGCTGGCACGGCGGCAAGTGGCGCCTGGCCCCCTGGATCATCCGCCACCTCCCACCCCACGACGCGTACTGCGAATCGTATTGAGTTCACCGCCGCCCACCTCCGGGCCATCGCCCAGCGGCTCAAGCGCGGCCAGATCGAGCACGCCGACGCGTCGGCGGTGATCGCCCGCTACGACACCCCAGCGACCCTGCACTACGTCGACCCGCTGTACGTGCCCACCACCCGCCACCCGCGCAGCCACAGCCGCTACGCCCACGACCTGACCGACGCCGACCACCGCGCCCTGGCCGAGCTGCTGCACCAGGTGCATGGCATGGTCGTGCTGTCCGGCTACCCAAGCCGGCTGTACGCCGAGCTGTACGCCGACTGGCAGCGGCTGGACCGCCCCGCCCACGACGACGCGTCCCGGCCACGCATCGAGTCGCTGTGGCGCAACCCCGCCGCCGAACACGCCGCCCGCGTCAGCCGTCCATGGGCACTCCCACCCGCACCCAGCAAGCCGCACCCGACCGCGACCAAGGAGGCACCTCCGTGCGCTACGCCCGCATCCCCGCCGACGTCGAGCGGCCCGACCGGATCGCGTTCCACCTCACCGCCCGCCAGCTCGCCATCCTCACCACCACCGGCCTGCTGGCCTGGCTGCTTGCCACCACCGCCCAGCTCCTGGTCCCACCGGTGGTCGCCTGCGCGCTGACTCTGCCGATCGTGGCCGTGGGCGCGGCGTTGGCGCTCGGGCAGCGTGACGGGCTCAGCCTGGACCAGCTCGCCCTGGCCGCCCTGCGCCAGGCCCGCGCGCCCCGCCGCCAGGTGCCCGCCCCGGAGGGCGTGCCCGCCCCACCCGACCTGCTCGCCCACCTTGCAACCGGGCCGCCGCCCAGGCCGCTGGCCCTGCCCGCCTGCGGCATCGACCCGGACGGGCTGGTGGACCTCGGCAGCGACGGCGCCGCGCTGGTGTGCCAGGCCAGCACCGTCAACTTCGCCCTGCGCACCCCCGCCGAACAGGAAGCCTTGGTGGCCGCGTTCGCGCGGGTCCTGCACGCGCTCACCGGCCCCGTCCAGCTCGTCGTCGGTGCCGAACCAGCCGACCTCGCCGCGCTCGTCTGCGACCTGGAGGCCGGCGCGGGTGGGCTGCCGCACCCGGCGCTGGAGCGGTGCGCCCGCGACCACGCCCGCTTCCTCGGCGAGCTGGCCCGCCGCCGCGACGTGCTGCGGCGCACGTGGCTGCTGGTCTTCCGCGACCCCACCCCCCGCGACGCCCGGGTGCGGCTTGCTCGCCGCGCCGAGCAGGCCGCCGCGCTGCTGCAAGCCGCCGGCGTGCAGCTTGCGCCGCTGGAGCAGCTACACGCCCACGCCGTCCTCGGCCGCGCGATCGACCCCGACAGCCCCCAGCCGCCGGACGGGCTGGCGCGACCCGACCAGCCCGTCACCCGCGCCCCCAGGAGGCCCCCATGCTGACCCGGCACCCTCGGCGTCGGCGGCGTGCCCGCCGCGCCACCACCACCAGCCGGCCGGCCGGCAAGCCCGGCGGGCTGCTCGGCCCCGACGCGATCGAGACCGGCCCCCGCTGGCTGCGGGTAGGCGGCACCTGGTGCCGCACCCTGGCCGTCACCGGCTACCCCCACCAGGTCCCGCTCGGCTGGCTGGAGCCGGTCCTGGCCGCGCCCGGCACCCTGGACGTCGCCCTGCACGTGGAGCCGATCCCACCGCTGGTCGCGGCCGAGCGGCTGCGCCGCCAGCTCGCCCGGCTTGAGTCCACCCGCCGCCTGGACGCCGACCAGGGCCGCCTGGCCGACTTCCAGGCGGAGGCCGCCGCCGACGACGCCGCCGAGCTGGCCCGGCGACTCGCCCGCGGCCAGGGCCGGCTGTTTCGCGTGGGGCTGTATGTGACCATCCGCGCCCGCAGCCAGCAGGCACTGGACGAGCACACCGACGCCGTCCGCGCGCTGCTCGGCTCCCTGCTGCTCACCGCCCACCCGGCCACGTTCCGCACCTTGCAGGGCTGGGCGAGCACCCTGCCGATCGGGGTGGACGCGCTGCGGCTGCGGCGCACCTTCGACACCGAGGCGCTGGCGGCCAGCTTCCCGTTCGCCTCCGCCGAGCTGCCCGAGACCGACGGCGTGCTGTACGGCCGGAACCTCAACAGCCAGGGCCTGGTGTTCTGGGACCGGTTCGCGCAGCGCAACTACAACGCGGTCCTGCTGGCCCCCTCCGGCGCCGGCAAGAGCTACCTGGCCAAGCTGGAGGCGCTGCGGTGGCTGTACCGGGGGGTCGAGGTCTTCGTCGTCGACCCCGAACGCGAGTACCAGCGCCTGGCCCGGGCGGTCGGCGGCACCTACCTGCGCCTCGGCGCCCCCGAGGTGCGGCTCAACCCCTTCGACCTGCCCGCCCCGACCGGCACCCCGGCCGACCGCGACGCGCTCACCCGCCGCGCGCTGTTCCTGCACACCCTCGTCAGCGTCCTGCTCGGTGGGCAGCCCGGCCCCGAGGAGGCCGCCGCGCTGGACCGCGCGATCCTGGCCTGCTACAAGGCCAAGGGGATCACCGCCGACCCCCGCACCCACACCCGCCCCGCGCCGCTGCTGCGCGACCTCGCCGCCGCGCTCGCCCGCGACACCCACCCCGCAGCCGACACCCTCGCCGCCCGCCTGGAGCCGTTCACCGCCGGCTCGCACCGCGGGCTGTTCGACGGCCCGACCAGCGTGCGCCCCGACGGCCACCTGGTCGTCTTCTCGCTGCGGGAGCTGCCCGACGAGCTGGCCGGCGTGGGCACCCTGCTCACCCTCGACGCGATCTGGCGCACGGTCACCAACGCCGCCCAGCGCCGGCGGCGGCTGGTGCTGGTCGACGAGGCGTGGCTGCTGCTGCGCGACCCGGTCGGCGCGAAGTACCTGTTCCGCCTCGCCAAGTCCGCCCGCAAGCACTGGTGCGGGCTGACGGTCGCCACCCAGGACCCCGCCGACCTGCTGGCCACCGACCTCGGCCAGGCCGTGGTCGCCAACGCCACCACCCAGATCCTGCTCGGCCAGGCACCCCAGACCATCGAGCAGGTCGCCCGAGCGTTCCGGCTGTCCGGCGGGGAGCGGGAGTTCCTGCTCGCCGCCCGACCCGGCGAGGCCCTGCTGCTGGCCGGGCCGCACCGGGTGGCGTTCAAGAGCCTCGCCAGCCCTGCCGAGGCCCCCCAGGTCACAACAAGCCCGGCCGAGCTCGCCGAGCTGCACGGCGACCACGACCGCGACGACGACGGGGCGGCGCTGTGACGCGTCTTGTTGTCGCCGTCGCGGCCGTGGTGCTGCTACCGGTGGTGCTGCTTGGCGCCGCGGTCGGCGCGCTCGGCGGCGGCGCAGACCTGGCCATTCCGGTCGGCGCCAGCGGCGCCGCAGGGCTGGCCATCGCCGCCGTCCAGGCCGGCTTCACCGGCCAGGGGCTGCGGCTGGCGGTGGCGGTCGGGCTGGCCGAGTCCGGCGGCAACCCCACCGCCCAAGGCCCCAACCCGCCCACCCCCGGCTGCCCCGCGGGCTCCACCGACCGGGGCGCCTGGCAGCTCAACACCTGCTACCACCCCGAGGTCTCCGACGCCTGCGCCGACGACCTTGGCTGCGCCGCCCAGGCGACCTACCGGATCTCCGCTGCCGGCAGCGACTGGAGCGCCTGGACCACCTACACCTCCGGCGCCTACCAGGCCCAGCTCGCCGCCGCCGACCAGGCACTCGCCACCCTCCCCGCCGCCAACGCGGTCGGCGGTGTCCCGCCCGGCGACGGCACGCCCGGCCCGTGCGGGCTGTCGCCCGCCACCGACTACACCAAGCACCTGGTCACCGCGCTGTTCGGCATCAGCGACATCGGCGGCTGCGCGCTCTTCTCGGGTCACGTCGCAAACAGCGACCACTACCCGGACGGCAACGGGCAGGCGCACGCCATCGACGTGATGGTCGGCGCCAACACAGCGCTCGGCTGGCAGGTCGCCACCTGGGCCGCGGCCAACGCCGACGCGCTGCACGTCAAGTACGTGATCTTCGCCGGGCAGATCATCGACTTCCGCGAGCCCACTCGGGCCTGGCATGCCTGCCGCGACCCCGCCTCGAGCTGCGCCGTCGAGCACTTCCAGCACGTCCACATCTCATTCGAGCCACTCGAGCCGATCCTTTAGAAGGAGGCAAATGCCGTCTTTCGGTCTCTTACAGTCGCCCCAAGTCCGCGACGGCCGATGGCTACTCTTCGTCGTCGTGTGGAAGACCGTCGCGCAGCCGCTCGGCCTATTGCGTGTCTTCGTGTCCCTGCCCTCTGGGCTGTCGGAAGATCATCAAGGCGCGATCACGACACTTGCGAGCGCCGGCCAAGTCGCCAAGCATGCTGAGGACGCTCCCAAGGTTGCCGAGGGTTACTGCCACCTCGGGATGATCGGGGCCGTAGGCTGCCTCCTCGATCGCCAGGACACGCTGAAACTGGTAACGGGCACCGGCCAGGTCCCCGCAACGGACCAGTACGATGCCGAAGTTGGTGAGGACCCGCGCCACCTCCGAGTGGTCCGGGCCGTAAGCCGTTTCGACGAGTGCCAGGGCGCGCTCAAGCTGCTTGCGGGCGGCGGGCAACTCCCCAAGCTCGCGCAGTACATTGCCGAGGGCGCCGAGCGTGGATGCCACCTGGATGTGCTCGGGCCCGTAGGTTGCCTCCTCGATCGCCAGGGCGCGTTCAAGCTGCTCGCGGGCGGAAGGCAACTCCCCAAGCTCGCGCAGCACACCACCGAGGCTGCCGAGGGTGACCGCTACCTTCGAATGGTCGGGGCCGCCGGCTCCTTCCTCGATTGCCAGGGCGCGCTCAAGCTGCTCGCGGGCGGCGGGCAACTCCCCAAGCTCGCGCAGTACAATGCCGAGCGCGCCGAGCATGGATGCCACCTGGATGTGATCGGGGCCGTAGGCGGCTTCGGAGACCGCGACGGCGCGCTCAAGCTGCTCGCGGGCGGCGGGCAACTCCCCAAGCTCGTAGAGCACGATGCCGAGGCTGCCGACGGTAGCCCCCAGATGGGGATGGGCGCGATCGTAGGCTGCCTCGAAGATCGCCAGGGCACGCTCCTGGCACTGGCGAGCAGCGGCCAACTCTCCAAGCCTTTGCAGCACATGGCCGAGGCTTCCGACCGTGGATGCCACCTGGATGTGGTCGGGGCCGTAGGCGGCTTCGGAGACCGCGACGGCACGCTCAAGCTGCTCGCGGGCGGCGGGCAACTCCCCAAGCTCCTGCAGCACTTGGCCCAGACTCATCAGCGTGATCGCCACGCGGGGGTGGTCGGGGCCGTTGGCTGCCTCGAAGATCGCCAGGGCACGCTCCTGGCAGTGACGAGCGGCCGGCAATTCGCCGAGTTCGCGCAGTACGAGACTGAGGCTGTCGAGCGTGGCTGCCACCTCGGGGTGGTTGGGACCATAGGCCGACTCGAGGATCTCCAGGGCACGCTTGAGCTGCTGGCGGGCGCCGGTTGGCTCCCCAAGCGTGTACAGCGTGTGGCCGAGACTGCTGAGCGCGGTCGCCACAGCGGGATCTTCGGGGCCGTAGGCTGCCTCGAAGATCGCCACCGCACGTTCGAGCCGTTGACGGGCGCCGGTTGGCTCTCCACGCCTGCCCAGCACGCCACCGAGGTTGACGAGTGTCGTCGCGACTGCCGGATGGTCGGGCCCGAAGGTTGCCTCAGCGATCGCGAGGGCTTGGTCCAAGACCGCAGCGGCCGCAGCCAGCTCGGTCCGGCTCGTCAGGTAGATTCCGATCCGGTTCAACAGTCCGACGATAGGCTCAGGCTCGCCGTTGCGGGCCTGGGCATGGTCGGCGGCAGCCTTGGCGTGGGCCAACACCGCCGCGTACCGTGGCCAACTGCCCGGATCATCTGGGTGCTCGGGCAGAGCCGCCAGGACCAGGCGGACCGCCCGCTCCGTCCATTCACACGCCTGATCTGCATTCATGCTGTCCCGGATGACCCCTTGGACCAGCCGGTGCACACCAAGCCCGCTGCGGTCACGGCGCACCAGCGAGAACCGATGCAGCGCCGCCACCAGCTCGTCGGTCGCGAGTTCATCGGCAACCACATTGCCCAGAGCGGCTGGCAGGACGGCCGGAGCGGCGGCCAGCAGCTCCAGCGGGATTTCATCAGGTGCAAGGAAGGCACACAGCCGCAGCAATTCCACCGCGGCTGGCGTCCTTGCCTGGACTTCCTCCAGGTTCAGGCGCCACGTGGTGGCAACCGTCTCCGGATAGCCGGCCAGCGCCCCCCTGGTGAGCAGCTCCCGCTGCCGGCGGCGGTAGCGGGCAAGGTAGCCGGCCAGGTCGATGCTGGTCTGCTCGCAATAGGCTGCGGCCTGCGCCAGCGCCAACGGCAACCCGCCAAGCTCCCCGGCAAGCTCGGCTGCGGCCGTCCAATCGGTGTCGCTGCTGCGGGCCAGCAGGAACGCGACCGCCTCCTCGGCCGGCAGAACCTCGACTTCGACCCTGGCGCCAAGCTGGCCGAAGGCGGGGTTACGCGAGGTGACCAACACCTGCCCATCGGTTCCTGCCGGCAGGAACCGACCAACCACCTGCGGGTCTTCGGCGTTGTCGAACACCAGCAGCCACCCAGGCCGGCGACCAAGGGCCTCCACGACCCCGGCGGCGGTCGCCTCCAGCTCGGGCTCGACCGCCAGACCAAGACGCGGGGCCAGCTCCCCCATCCCAGTGATAATCGGCGACGTGGTATCGGCCGCCACCCACCACACCAGCTCGTACTCGTTGGCGTGCTGGTGGGCATACTCCAAGGCGAGTTGGGTCTTGCCCACCCCGCCAAGCCCGTGCGCGGCCACCAGCGCCGCCGACCCACCAGCCTTGAGCCGCTCCTCCAGCGCTCCAAGCAGCCCAGCCCGACCGGTGAAATGGGGATTGCGGGGCGGCAGGTTCGAGATCGCCGGCCCCACACCCGGAAACAAGGGCTGCGTCCCCGCGGCCGGCACATCCGTCCTGCCAGGAAACGCCGGGGCGACCGCCGGCTTACCCCGCATCCCCTTCACGCTGGCCGCCACGCCTCGACGAAGCCGCCTGGTCGCCTCGGCCTCGTCCACCAAGACCAGGTCAATGTAGATCCGCCCGGAAAGCAACGGCGGCAGCGTGCACGCCGCCACCCGCACCGGCAACAGCCGCACGGGCTCACCCCGTCCACGCGGCAGCGTCGCCCGCCACTCCTCCGACGCATACGGCGAGGCCAGATAGGCCTCCGACAGGACCGCCACGACTCGGTCGGCGCGCTCCAGCGCCTGGTCCATCCGTTCGATGAAGTGCTGGCCTGGGTGGAAGTCCCAGGCTTGCAGCTCGACCAGGTAGCCGGCGGCCTCAAGCTGCCAAGCGATCCACTCCGCCCACTCCCGGTCGGTGGCCGCGTAGCTGACGAACAACCGGTGACCGGCCGGCGTGGCAGCCGCGCCAGCCGGGGACGGTTCTGCTGCCTGCACGCCACCCTCCCAGCCACCCGTCGCTCGAGTCGTACCTCGAGGCCTCAACCAGACCGGATACGCCAACAAGGGCTCGAACCTATCGCAGTCACCATGGAGCAGTACAACGAGGCGTGAACGATCTCATGTTTCTGCGTGGCCGCCCGTCGCATCGCCACAAGCCGGCGCTCCAGGCTCACAAGGGAGCATTCACGCACATCGAATATCCGACTCCACCAACTAACGCCTGATTCCTGCTGCCCTGCCCGCTCGTACCGTAGCCCGCCGCCGCGAGGAGAACCCGATGAGCGCTCCAGCCAACCCCAAGCCCGAGACCCGCTACCCCGAGATCGAGGTGCAGCTCACCGCCGTCGACGGCAACGCCTTCGCCATCCTCGGCGCCGTCCGCGCCGCGCTTTGTGCCGCTGGCCACGACGACGAGGTCGCTGCGTTCCTGGCCGAGGCGACCAGCGGCGACTACCACCACCTGCTGGCGACCTGCATGCGCTGGGTCGCCGTCCGATAACCAGGAAGCGAGGCTGATCCTTGATGCGTCCCACCCTAGCCCTACCGCCGCCCACCACCCGGCCCCCCTCCGGGCCGTCCACCACGCTGCCCGACCTTGACCGCAGCCCCCTGGGCCGCTACCTGCTCCACCCCCAACGCACCCTCGCCGCTATCGCCAGAACGCTCGCCCGCCACGCCGCCGAGATCACCCACCGGTACGGCCTGTGGCTGCTGGTGCTGGCCGCCGTGCTGCTGGCCGTGCGGCTCGCCCTGGCGCGATGGCGGGCCGCGTGCCTGCACCGTGCCGCCCGGCTGGTCGAGATCCTGCCGCCACCCCAGGTTGATCCCGACGGCGCAACGGCTCTGTGGCGCAACCTCGCCGGGCTGCTGCGCCAACACCGCCTCCTCCAAGGCCGCCCCCATGTGGCCTTCGAGTACCGCTGGTCGCCGGACGGGCTCACCATCGGCCTGTGGCTGCCCGGCATGGTCGCCCCGCGCCTGGTCGAGCGAGCCGTCGAGGCCGCCTGGCCCGGGGCCCGCACCCACACCCGCACGCCCGCCCCGCCGCCCCTGCCGGTCGGCAACCGGGTAGGCGGGGGGGCGCTGCGCCTGGCCCAGCCCGAGTGGTACGGGCTGCGCGGCCAGGCCGAGCACACAAGCGACCCGCTGCGTGCCCTGCTGGGCGCGGCCGAAGAACTCGGCGCCGGGGAGTCGGCCATCGTGCAGGTGCTCGTGCGGCCCGCCAGGGGCCGGCGGCTGGCGCGGCTGCGGCGCGTGGCGCGGGCGCTGCGGCGCGGCCAGCACCCCACCCGGCCCGGCCGGCTGCTGGACCTGCTCAACCCCACCACCGCCAGCATGTCGAGCCGCCGTGCCTACACCGACGATCCCGCCCGCCACGCCGACGTCCACGCCATCACCCGCAAGGCCACCGGCCCCGGCTTCGAGGTCGCCATCCGCTACGGCGTGGCCACCTCGGTCGACCACCACGTCCGGGGGCGGCTTCGTGCCCGCGCGCACGGGCTCGCCGCCACGTTCGCGGTCCACGCCGGCCGCAACCGCCTGGCCCGCACCCACCACCCCAGCCGCCTCGCCGTCCGCGCGCTGGCGGGCCGGCGCCTCGGCCGGGGGCTGCTGCTCGGCCTGGACGAGCTGGCCGCGCTGGCGCACCTGCCCTGGGACCGCGGCGTCCCCGGCCTGGAACGCGCCGGGGCCCGCTCGGTCGCCCCACCCCCCAGCGCACCCCGAGCCGGCAAGGTGCTCGGCGACGCCGACACCGGCCCCACCCGCCCCATCGCCCTCGACCCGGCCGATGCCCGCCAGCACACCCACCTGGTCGGCGCGACCGGCTCCGGCAAGTCCACCCTGCTCGGCAACCTCGTCCTCCAAGACGTCGACGCCGGCCGCGGGGTGGTCCTGGTCGACCCCGCCAAAGGCGACCTGGTCCGCGAACTACTCGACCGCCTGCCCCGCAGCGCCAGGGACCGTCTGGTGCTGCTGGACCCCGACGAGCGCGCCGCCCCACCCACCCTCAACATCCTCGACGGCCCCGACCCGGAACTTGCCACCGACCACCTGCTGTCGAGCCTGCGGCGGGTCTTCGCCAGCTCGTGGGGGCCACGCACCGACGACGTACTCAGGACCGCCTGCCTGACCCTGCTGGCCCGTGGCCCCACCACCCTGGCCGACGTGCCCCGCCTGCTCACCGACCCCGGCTTTCGCCGCCGCCTCACCACCGGCCTGGACGACGACCTCCTCCAAGGGTTCTGGGAGGGCTACGAGCAGCTCACCCCCACCGGGCACGCCCAGCTCGTCGGCCCCGCCCTGGCAAGGCTGCGCGCCTTCCTGCTCCGCAGCTTCGTCCGCGACGTGGTCGGCTCCACCACCTCCAGCCTGGACCTGGCCGACGTGCTGGACGGCGGCATCCTGCTCGCGCGGCTGCCCAAAGGCACCCTCGGCGAGGACACCGCCCGGCTGCTGGGGGCATTCGTGATCGCCAAGACCTGGCAGGCCACCACCGAACGCGCCGCCAAGGACGAGCCGGCCCGCACCGATGCGGCGCTGTACCTGGACGAGTTCCACAACGTCCTGCACCTGCCCTACGCCTACGAGGAGCTGCTGGCCGAGGCGCGCGGCTACCGGCTGGCCCTGACCCTGGCCCACCACAACCTCGCCCAGCTCCCCCGCGAGCTGCGGGAGGCGGTCAGCGCCAACGCCCGCACCAAGGTCTACTTCACCGTCTCCCCCGAGGACGCCCACCTGTTGGAGCGCCACGTCGCCCCCGAGCTGACCGCGCATGATCTGGCGCATCTGGGCGGGTTCCAGGCCGCGGTGCGGCTGGTTGTCGGCGGGGTAGAGGTACCGGCCTGCACGCTGGTCACTCGCCCGCTGCCCGAGGCGATCCCAGGCCGGGCGGCGGAGCTGCGCGCCGCCGCGCGTGCCCGCGTTGGCCGGACCCGAGTCCGGCGGCGCACCGAGCAGCAGCGCCGCCAGGCCGTCGAGGACCAACCGCCCCGCCGGCGACGCTCGACCCGCGCCCGCCGCCCAGCCCCGTCGGCTGCTCGGCCAGACGCCAGCAGCTCGGCGGCCGCCACGACCACCGCCCCTGACGGATCGGTGCCGGGCGCTCGCACCACCACCGGGCGGGATCAGTCGTGACCGCAGCCACGCGGTCACCCACGCTGCGCACCCCGGCCAGCGCCGACCTGGCGCTGCTGGCCGGCCGGCTCACCGACCGCGATCGCCACCTCTGCCGCCTACTGCACGAGCATCGCGTGCTCACCACCAGCCAGATCCGCGACCTGGCCTTCGGGTCGCTCAACGTCGCCCAGCACCGCCTGGTCACCCTGGCCCGCCTGGGTGTGCTCGACCGGTTCCGGCCCGTGTGGCCCCACGGCGGCGGCTCCGCCCCCTGGCACTACGTCCTCGGCCCCGCCGGCGCCGCCGTGCTGGCCGCCGAGCAGGCCACCACGCCCGCGCAGCTTGGCTACCGCCGCGACCGGACCCTTGCCATCGCCCACTCCCAACGGCTGGCGCATCAGGTCGGCGTCAACGGCTTCTTTGCCACCCTGGCCGCCCGCGCCCGCCGCCACCCCGACACCGCGCTGCTGGCCTGGCTGTCAGAGCGGGCCTGCGCCGAGCGGTGGGGCCACGTGGTCCGCCCCGACGGCTACGGCCACTGGCGCGACCCCAACGGCGAGGTCGACTTCTTCCTCGAATACGACACCGGCACCGAACCCTTGGAGCGGCTACTGGCCAAGGTCCACGCCTACACCGAACTGGCCACCGCCACCGACATCGACACCCCGGTGCTGTTGTGGCTACCCGGCCCTGGCCGCGAAGCCGCCCTCCACCAGGCCCTTGGCCGCCCAGACATCACGCTGGCGACCGCCGCTGCCCGGCTCGCCAGTCACCCGGCCGGGCGGGTGTGGCTTGTTGCCGGCCAGGCTGGTCCTCGGCGGACCCTGACCAGCCTCGGCGAGCAATCCGCCTGATCCGCTGCCGCTCGATCAGCCAGCGCGGTCGAGGTCGGTAGCGAGGCGAGGGTTAGCCTATTGCCCGGGGTTATTGCTGGGGTCCGTGGGGGCTGGTGAGCGCTCCTCACTGTCGGAGCGGGATCGTGTCGGCGAGCATGGTGGGCATGGGCGCGGAGATGAACGCAGCGAGCGAACTCGTGGAGGAAGCCTTCCGGTGGCTACAGGATCGCTACGACAGCTTCTCCTTCTACCAGGAGCGAGATCTCGTCTGGACGATCCAGAACCATCTGGTCGCCGAGATCCGCCGCCGTGGCCTCGACCTGCGCGTCTGGAACAACTACCAGATATTCCGTGAGGGGCGCCGGGGCGAGAGCGCCGACCTGGTCCTGCAGGCGGCAGACGGGACGATCGCGGTCGCGGTCGAGTTCAAGTACGAACCCTCCCATACGCGTCCTGACATCCAGCGCCAGAAGCTCCCGGCGGTGTTCTGGGGCTCGGAAGGCGTCGCCCACGACATCGAACGGGTACGGCGCTTTGTCGCGGAGCGGAAGGCAGAGGCGGCCTACGCGGTGTTCGTCGACGAGGGCTCCCACTTCCGCCATCGCGAGGCGCACCCTGGCAGCCGGTGGATCGACTGGGCGGCGAGCACGCCGCAAAGCCACAGGGTCGCGCTGCTGTGGTCGCGTTGGCCGACGGACAAGCCATGAGGGCGAATCTGGCGGATCGACGCTTGGACGACGCCGACTGGGACACGATGCTTACCGCTCGGCGAGGGCCGGTCACCGACTTCCTGCGCTGGGCCGACGAACGCGAGCGCACCCCGGGGCGCTCGATGCGACTCCGAAACCGGGACGACCTGGGCCGCGTCATACAGATTCTTCCCCTCTTCGGCGAGCCCTGGTGGGCCGCCGTCGTGTACTCCTGCTTCGATTCGATCCGAGGAACACAAGCGGTCGCCGATACCTTCAAACAGCCACCGCCTCCCGACCACGCAGCAGCGATCCTCTCGCGGCTGGCCCTGCCGCGAGGAGCGGTGCAGCACCACCGCACGCAGCCAGGCCACAGGGGCGCCAAGATCGCGCTTGCCTCGGCGTGTGCTCACGCCGGGGAGATCCGGTCCATCCTCCACGAGCCGGGAGGCTTTCACCAACGCTTCGAGCGGCTCTTGGCGCTGCCCCTGCAGTGGTGGGCGCGGACGACCTGCTACGACCTACTTGTCCGCACGGGGATGCTTGGCATCGGGCGGCAGAGCTACCAGCCGGATCGAGCGTATCTGGCAGACTCGACCGGCCCGAGCAAGGGATTTGCGCGTGTCTGGGGAGTTAAGGTGAATAGGGGCAACGCCGAGCATTGTGAGGAGATCCTCAGAGAGTGGAACTGGCGGTGGGCCGAGACATGCGCACGGCTCGGCGTCTTGTGGGAAGGCGAGCCCTATTCGGCCGGCGACTTCGAGAACGCTCTGTGCATCTACCAGGAGCGTCCTGCCGTGCGAGGAGGCTGACGTGCTCTATGAGGACGATGTGGTCGAGGCGGTCTGCCGCTACCTTGAACGCAACGACTACCTCATTCGACAGTCGCTGACGTCGGCACAGCGCGGCCACGACATCATCGCCGATAGGCAGGGCGACCCCACGTAGAGGTTGTACGTCGAGGCCAAGGGTGAGGGAAGCTCCAAGCCGACAACAGCTCGCTACGGGAGTTCATTTAACGCCGGCCAGGTGTTCGACCACGTCGCCAAGGCCGTCCTCAAGGCGCTTCGGGTAGCCTCGTGGGATACAACCGGCCCCCCAAGCAGAGCCGGCATCGCGCTCCCGGAGAACGCCGCCCACGTCAAAGAGATTGAAATGGTGCACAGAGCGCTACGAAACGTTGGGATCGCCGTGTTCTGGGTCGACCAAGAGAAGCGCGTACGCGTCGAAGCCCCGTGGCCGATCTAATTCGAGTGGATACGCGGCGTCGGCGTAGTCCGACTTTCGGACGCATGTCGCACAGAGAA
>WNGF01002849.1_pt1 | contig 41205 bp, 39 predicted proteins | sample 5400641 | NCBI WGS metagenome assembly WNGF01 (sample SAMN13153371, study PRJNA577476) | soil metagenome | isolation source: 80 cm soil or saprolite under grassland replicate 2 | place: USA:California | collected 2016-06-15 | reverse complement strand
GGATGAGGTGCTCGAGTGATGGATCGCAGGTCGTTTGTCGCCGCCACGCTCGCGCTGCTCGCCGCGCCGCTCGCACCCGAGGCGCAGCCGGCGAGAATCTCAAGGATCGGCGTGCTGAACGGCGACTTCCCCAATTCGCCGTGCCTGGACGCGGCCTCAGCCATCTCGGACACGTGGAAGGGCGGACCTACGTTCTGGAGCTCCGCTGGGCGGGGTCTTTGCGTGCAGCTTGAAAGCAACACCACGAGCGCCGAGGGTGACTCGACGCCCGTGGCACGCTGTAACCGTCGGGGTCAATCTCTTCTGGTCACTTGATCTGCTGGAAGGCGTGGGCGACCCGCAAGACGGTTCCGTCTTCCCAGTGCCGGCCCACCAGCATCATCCCGACGGGGAGTCCGTTGGACATCCCGCACGGAACGTTCATCGCGGGATTACCGGTCACATCGAATGGGCACGTGTTTGCGATCATCTCCAGCGCCCGAGCCACGTACTCTTCGCGACTGGCGTTCGGCGCCGGAATGACCGTCGCCTTCATGGGTGTGGTCGGCATCACCAAGACATCCACCTGCTTGAAGGCTTCATCGTAGGCCGCCCGAAGGACCCGGGCGAGGTTCTGGGCCTTCGCGTAATAGTGCCCCTGATAGTTGTCCTGCATGTACTGGCCCAGCAGGATGACCAGCTTTACGGTTTCAGAGAGGTCATTCGCGCGCGCCCGACGGCTTCGGCCATAGAAGTCCAGGAGCGGGGTCGTGTAGTGGCCCTTCCAGTTGGTGCCCATGCTGTTGCCGGCAACCATGAGCATCGTGGCGCCTTCTACCGCGATGGCATTCCAGATGTGGATACCATCGCGGTGCAGGGGGACGGAGATTTCCGTCAGGGTGGCCCCGGCCCGGGTCAGACGCTGCGCCGCATCGCGCACCGTGGTATCCACGTCGGACTCCGAGGCGCCGGCCCAGCCAAACCCCTCCTGGACGATCCCGATGCGGAGCCCCTTGGCGTCGCCCGTTACGGCCTTGGTGTAAGCCTCGGTGCGGACCCCCGCCGACTGGCGCGGGTCGAGGCCGTCGGGGCCGGCGATCGCTTCCAGGAGCAGCGCGCAATCCGCCGCCGAGCGGGCGATGGGGCCCGTGTGGTCCAGCGTCAGCTCGATGGGAAAGACCCCCGTGTACGGCACGAGCCCGTAGGTGGCCTTGAGCCCAAACACTCCGCAGTAGGAACTCGGGATGCGAATCGACCCACCCTGATCCCCTCCCATGGCCATGTCGCACTCGCCGGCTGCCACCAGGGCGGCACTGCCGCTTGAAGACCCGCCGGCTGATCGTTTCGGATCGTGGGGGTTCAGGACAGGTCCCGTGTCGGACGTATGACTCCCTCCCGAGAAGCACAGGTGCTCGCAGACGGCCTTGCCGGCGATCTCGCCCCCCGCATCGAGGATACGGGTCACAATCGTCGCGTCCACGTCCGGCACGAATCCCTCCAGGACGTTGGAGCCGTTCATCATGGGGATGCCGGCGACACAGACGTTGTCCTTGATCGCGATCTTCTTTCCAGCCAGCTTTCCCGACGCGGCACCTTTGATCGCGCACTTCCAATACCAAGCGTTGAGCCGGTTCTCGGAGAACGCGGGGCGGAAGCCCGGGTTTCGGGGGTACTTGACCGGAAGCGTTGGCTCGGCGAATTGATCCAAGCGCCGATATGAGGCCAGAACGCCATCCATGAGGTTGCGGAACGAGGCAAGATCCTCCTGGCTCATGTCGAGGTTGTAGAGTCGTGCAATCCTGTGAAGTTCTTTGATGGGAGGCTTTCGGAGTACCCGAGGGCCGGTGTTCGCAGGCGGCGCTGCCTGTAGCGCCGCCTGTGCGAAGGCGCGAGGCAATGGGCCGGATGTCCCGACAGTCGACGCGAGGAGCCCCGTTGCTCCCACTCGAAAGAACTGCCGACGAGAGAATCTGCCAGTCGTCTTCCCCATAGTGTCCTCCTTGATGGATCGTCTGGTGGCGCTAGGGGCGGCTTACGGTTTCACCGGACCGGAGATCTCACCGGGGGATCACGCAAACAGCCACTCCGGCGATTGACATGGTGAAAGTAGCGGAGGTGCTGACCGCGGAGCCACGCCGGGCACATGGTTGCTCGCCCTGGGGGATGGAGTGTTGGTGCGGAGAACACTATGCCGCGACCCACCGGTTGTCAACGCAGTCCTTGACCCCTCCCGGAGGCACAGGCTAGGCTAACCGCACCGTTTCCCCCTTCACCGGCCCGGCCCGCTGGGAGGCCCCGGCATGCAGTGTCCCCGGTGCCAGCACGAGAACCGCCCGCAGGCGAAGTGTTGCGAGGAGTGTGCCACGCCCCTGGCGAAGACCACCACGGCGCTCGGCCTCACCATCCCCCCGTTGCTCTTGCTCAGGGCCGATCAGGTCATCGAATGAGACCGCGCCGGCTCTTCGGCAAGTACGTGCTCGTCGTCGGCGGTCTCGTCAGCGCGGCCCTGCTGGCCAGCGGAGCGCTCGGGATCTACTTCTCCTACGAGGAGAACAAGACGACCCTCGCCCGGCTGCAGCGCGAGAAGGCAGCCGCGGCCGCCGTCCGGATCGAGCAGTTCGTGGCCGAGATCGAGCGGCAGATCGGCTGGGCGACGGATCCCCCGCTCGCCGCCGGCGACGCCGCGCAGGAGCAGCGGCGCACCGACTTCTTCCGCCTGATGCGGCACGTTCCGGCCGTCACCGAGCTGAGCTACGTGGACGCGACCGGGCGCGAGCAGGTCCGCGTGTCGCGGCTGGCGATGGATGTGATTGGCCAGGGAGCCGACTTCTCGCGCGACCCCCGGTTCCTGTCGCCGCGGGCCGGCCGGACATACTTCAGCCCGGTGTATTTCCGGAAGGAATCGGAGCCGTACATGACCGTGGCGCGGGCGGGCCGCGGCCGGGCCGCCGGCGTGGTCGTCGCCGAGGTGAATCTCAAATTCATCTGGGACGTCGTCTCGCAGTTCCGGGTCGGCAAGGCCGGGTACGCCTACGTCGTGGACGAGCATGGGCAGCTCGTCGCACATCCCGACATCAGCCTCGTGCTCAAGAAGACCGACCTCTCCGGCCTGCCCCAGGTCCAGGCAACGCGGCGCGCTGGCGGACCAGGCCGGCAGGACGAGGCCCTGATCGTGGAGGATCAGCAACGGCGGCCCGTGCTCGCCGCGCACGCCGCGATAGCGCCGCTCGGCTGGTCGGTGGTGGTCGAGCAGCCGCTGGTCGAGGTCCTCGAGCCCGTGCGCGCCTCCATCTTCCGGACGATCCTGCTGGTGCTCGCCGGCGTGGGTCTCTCCGTCGTGGCGAGCCTCCTCCTGGCCGGCCGCATGGTCCGCCCGATCCATGCGCTGCGGGCGGGCGCGGCACGGATCGGGGCGGGAGATCTCGGCCACCGCCTGGCGATCCGCACCGGCGACGAACTGGAAGCGCTGGCCGCCGAGTTCAACCGCATGACGGAGCGTCTCGAGGAGTCGTACGCGGGCCTCGAGCAGAAAGTCGACGAGCGGACCCGCGAGCTCAGCGAGGCGCTCGAGCAGCAGACGGCGACGAGCGACATCCTGCGGGTGATCTCCAGTTCGCCGACCGACGTCCAGCCGGTGCTCGATGCTGTCGCCGAGCGTGCGGCGCGCCTCTGCGAGGCACGGGACGGCATTATCCTGCTCGCCGAGGGCGACGTCCTGAGGGCCGTGGCCCACTGCGGCCCGATTCCGGCGCTGGCTGGGACGGTCCCCATCGATCGCGGCTCGGTCTCCGGTAGAGCATACATCGACCGAAACACCGTGCACGTCCATGACCTGAGCCAGGCCGAAGACCTCCCGGAGGGCCGGGCGCTGGCACTCCGGTCGGGTCACCGGACGACGTTGGCGACGCCGCTGCTGCGCGAGGGCCAGGCCATCGGCGCGATCCTGATTCGCCGCTCCGAGGTTCGCCCGTTCTCCGAGAAGCACATCGGCCTCCTCCAGACCTTCGCGGACCAGGCGGTCATCGCCATCGAGAACGTGCGGCTCTTCAACGAGCTACAGGAGCGGACCCGCGCGCTGACGAGGTCCGTGGAGGAGCTGAAAGCGCTGGGCGCGGTCAGCCAGGCGGTCAGCTCGACGCTGGATCTCCAGCAGGTGCTCACGACGATCGTCGCGCACGCCGTCCAGCTCTCCGGCACCGACGCCGGCGCCGTCTACGCGTTCGAGGAGGCCACACAGGAGTTCGTGCTCAAGGCGACGCATGGAATGACGCCGGAGTTCATCGAAGCGATCCGCGGCGTGAGGATCGGCCCGGGACAGGCGGCGCTCGGGCGGGCGCTGATGGCCCGCGAGGCGGTGCAGGTCCCTGACATCAGGGACGAACCGCCTGATTCAGTCCGCGATGTCCTCGAGCGCGCCGGGTTCAGCGCAGTGCTGATCGTCCCGCTGTTCCGCGAGGACCGGACCATCGGCGCGCTCGTCGTCCGCCGGAGGACGCCGGGGCGCTTCCCGAAAGAGGTCGTCGACCTCCTCCAGACCTTCGCCACCCAGTCGACGCTGGCGATCCAGAACGCGCGGCTGTTCCAGGAGATCGAGGACAAGAGCCACCAGCTCGAGGTCGCCAACCGCCACAAGTCCGAGTTCCTCGCCAACATGTCGCACGAGCTCAGGACGCCGCTCAATGCGATCATCGGCTTCTCCGAGGTCCTGCTCGAGCGCATGTTCGGCGACCTCAACCCCAAGCAGGACGAGTATTTACAGGATGTCCTGTCCTCCGGGCGCCACCTGCTCTCGCTGATCAACGACATCCTCGACCTCTCGAAAATCGAGGCGGGGCGGATGGAGCTGGAGATGGCGACGTTCGACGTCCGTCTGGCCCTGGACAACGCGCTGACGCTGGTCCGCGAGCGGGCCGTCCGCCATGGGTTGACGCTCGGCGTCCGGGTGGACGAGCGGCTCGGCGACGTCGTCGGCGACGAGCGGAAGATCAAGCAAGTCGTCCTGAACTTGCTGTCCAATGCGGTCAAGTTCACACCGGAGGGCGGCCGGGTCGAGGTGCGCGCCGGGGTCGCCGATGGCATGGTGGAGATCTCGGTGAGCGATACGGGCATCGGGATTGCGCCCGGGGACCAGGGAGCCATCTTCGAGGAGTTCCGGCAGGTCGGGAGCGACTACGCGCGCAAGCGCGAGGGTACGGGGCTCGGCCTCACGCTGGCGCGGAAGTTCGTCGAGCTGCACGGCGGCCGACTGTGGGTCAAGAGCGAGCCCGGCCGCGGCTCCACGTTCACCTTCACGTTACCCGTGAGGCAGCCATGGCCGGCGAGCTGATCCTGATCGTCGAGGACAACGACAAGAACCGGAAGCTGATGCGCGACGTCCTCCAGCACCGGGGCTACCGCACGATCGAGGCGGAGACGGGCGAGGAAGGGATCCGCCTGGCCCGCGAGCAGCACCCGGCGCTCGTCCTGATGGACATCCAGCTCCCCGGCATCGACGGGATCGTGGCGCTCACGCGCTTGCGCGAGGGCCCGACCACCCGCCCCATTCCCGTCATTGCGGTGACGGCCTCCGCCATGACCCACGACCGGCAGAAGATCATGGCCGCCGGGTTCGATGGCTACCAGACGAAGCCCATCAGCGTGAGGGAGTTCCTCGAGGCGGTCCGGGCCGCCGTGGAGCGGGCATGACGGCGCCGGCCAAGATCCTCGTCGTCGATGACACCCCGCAGAACGTCAAACTGCTGGGGGACCTCCTGACCGCCAAGGCTACGTGGTCGTGACGGCCGCCTCCGGTCCGCGGGCGCTCGATCTGGTCGACCGCGAGCGCCCGGACCTCGTGCTCCTCGACGTCGTCATGCCGGAGATGAGCGGCTACGAGGTGTGCCGGAAGCTGCGCGAGAACGCCCCGACGTCGATGACACCCGTCGTCATGGTCACGGCGCTCGACCCGGTTCAGGAGCGAGTCAAAGGCATCGAAGCCGGTGCCGACGACTTCCTCACCAAGCCCATCAACCAGGCGGAGCTCCTGGCCCGTGTGCGGTCGCTGCTGCGGATCAAGCAGCTTCACGACGAGCTGATCGAGCTGAACCGGACGCTCGAGCGGCGCGTGCAGGAGCAGGTCGCCCAGCTCGAGCGGCTCGGGCGGCTCAAGCGGTTCTTCTCCCCGCAGCTCGCCGAGCTGATCGTCGCCGGCGGCGCCGAGGACCCGCTCAAGACCCACCGCCGCGAGATCACCGTCGTCTTCCTCGACCTCCGCGGCTTCACGGCGTTCGCAGAGACGGCCGAGCCGGAGGAGGTCATGGGCGTGCTGCGCGAGTACCACGGCGAGATGGGCCGGATGGTCCTCGAGCACGAGGGCACGCTGGAGCGGTTCACCGGCGACGGCATGATGATCTTCTTCAACGACCCGGTGCCGGTCCCGAACGCCGCCGAGCGTGCGGTGCGGATGGCGGTGGCGATGCGGGATCGCGTGGCAGAGCTGCGCACGCGGTGGCGGAAGCGGGGCCACGACCTGGACTGCGGAGTGGGCATCGCCCAGGGCTACGCGACCATCGGCGCGATCGGGTTCGAAGGTCGCTGGGACTACGCGGCGCTCGGGACGGTCACCAACCTGGCGGCTCGGCTGTGCGGCGAGGCGCAGCCGGGCCAGATCCTCGTGGCCCAGCGGGTCCTCGGGGTGGTCGACGACATCGTCCAGGCTGAGCCGGCCGGCAATCTCGCGCTCAAAGGCTTCTCCAAGCCGGTGCCGGCGTTCAACGTGGTCGGGCTCCGGGCCGGGTGATGGCCGCACCCGCCTTGATCGTCTCAGGCCGAGGAGGGTCTGCGCCATGATGACTCGCCGAGCCTTCGTGGGTGGTTCGCTTCTGCTCGTCGCCGGGATCCCTGGCGCGCCTGCCCTGGCGGCCGACGAGATCAAGATCGGCGTCCAACTTCCCCTCAGTGGCGAGCGTGCCCCGGTTGGCCTGACGATCCGGAAGGCGATCGAGATGGCCGTGGAGGACGTCAACCGGAAGGGGGGGATCAAGGGCGCGTCGCTCGCTCTTGTCTGGGAGGATAGCCGCGACTCCGCGGAGGGCGCTACCGAGGCGGTTCGCACCCTCATCAGCCAGCCTCAGGTCGCGGCCATCGTCGGGGAGCTCTTCAGCCCGTTCGCGTTGGCGAGTCGTCCGGCGGTCGAGCAGGCAGGCATCCCGTACGTGATCGGAGGGACCAGCCCGCGAACGACCGAAGGCGCTCAGTGGACCTTCCGCATCGCGGCGAGTGACGCGCTCCTGGCGGATCTGCTCGCCCGTTACGCCGCTGAGACCCTCAAGCTCAAGAAGCTCGCGGTGCTCAGCAGCCGCGTGGGAGTCCACAACGCCCGCGGCGACCTGGTCGTCAAGGTCCTTCAGGATCGATATGGCATCGCGCCGGTGGTCCGCGACACGTGGAAGCCGGACGACCGAGATTTCAGTCCCCAGCTCGACAAGGTGAAGGCGGCCTCGGCCGATGCCATCATCGCTCTCGGCGAGACCGGTGAGGGCGCCGCGTTCCTGAAGCAGGCCGCAGCCCTGCCCGGGCATCCACAGGTGATCGCACACAGGGACTTCGGCGCCCGGCCGGTCCTGGAGGAAGCCGGGGCGGCGGCTGAAGGTATTCTGATCGTGACCGAGTACGTGCCGGCACTGCTCGGCGCGGAGCGCCAAGCCTGGGCCCGGGCGTTTCAGCAACGCTACGGCGCCGAGCCTAACATCATCGCCGCGCAGCACTACGACGCGGTGCTCCTGCTGGCCGAGGCAATGAAAGGCGCCGGGACGACTCGAGCTCAGGTCAGGACCGGCCTCGAGCAGCTGAAGGGTTTCCGTGGGGTGATGGCGGACTACACCTTCGACGGGAAGCGGAACGGCGTCCATCGGCTCTACGCCGTCCGCATCCGCGGCGGGGAACCATCCCTCGAAGCCGTGCTCGACGAACGACCGTAGGACGGCGACGTTACGTGCCTCGCAAACACCGTCATCATCCTCATTGCTGCTCCTCTCGGTAGCGTGGTCAGCCGGATCGGTGCCTGATGAGGCTGGCGCCGACCGCCAGGACGGCCGTAAGGCCGCCGGCCATCGCAAAGCCAGTCCCATACCCCCAGGTGTCCATCACCGGGCCGAGGCCGAAAGCAGCGGCGGCAAAGCCGACGTAAATCGCAGTGCTGTAACCGCCCATCGCCCCGCCGCGGGTTGCCGGCGTCGTCGCCTCGGTCAGGATGGCGCCGACGGCGACGAACGCTACGCTGAGGGCAAGACCGAGCGAGGCCGCGAGGAGAAGGAATTCTTCCGTGCGGTGGGCCAGCGGAAGCGACGCGGTCAACAGCCCGGCCGAGAGAATGCCCCCCAGGACGTAGGGCTGGCGCACGCGGGAGCGATCTAGCACCCACCCGGCTGGCGCCCGACTCACCGTGTTCACGAGCGCCTGCACGCCGAGCACGAGACCGATGGCCGCGGGGCCGAGACCCCGCTCGCGTGCCAGCAAGGGGAAGAAGGTGAGCACGGTTCCCTGCGCACCGATCCCCGCTACCGTCACGACCCAGCTCGCGAGGACCTCGGGGCTCGCGAGGGCGGCACTGAAGCTGCCGCGCGCGGCTGACCGAGGAGACCGCGGTACCTGTGGGATCAGCACGGCGGCGAGGGCGAGCGCCAGGATGATGATGCCTCCCGCTGCCAGGAAGGCCGGACGCTCGCCCCAGCGTTCGGTGGCGGCGCCGCCCAGGATGGGTCCGAGCCCGAAGCCAGTGTACAGCGCAGTGGTATACCAGCCGTAGGCACGCGCGATGGCCCCGGGCTCCGCCGAATCACCGACGAGCGACATCATGGCCGGGGTGAAGGCCGCCACACCCAACCCGGCCGCCGCGTAGACGAGGCCAAGCGTCCAGAGGGTCGACGCCGCCGCCAACGCGAATGAGGTCAGCGCGCTCACGAGGGTGCCGGCGAACAGGAGGCGCGCCCGCCCCCAGCGGTCGGAAGCGAGCCCGAATGGGACCGCCGTCAGCGCGGCCAGCCCCATGTGTGCGGCCACGATGGCGCCGACTTCAGCGGGCGAGGCCCCGTGCGCGCTGGCGAAGAGAGGGAGCACCGGCACGCGCATGTACGCCCCGGTGTAGTGCACGGCGGTGATGAGACAGGCCAGAAGAAGCTTGCCACCCGCTGTCATCGCCGTCGGCTCGCTCGGCCGCCATCCCGCCTCGCCGGCCGCAACCCTTCCGGGCTACCCTCGACGGGCGCCGTGTCCGCCAGCTGGTCTCAGCTCCGCCCTGGCACATCTCCAAGCGGCGCGCTCCCGCGCCGCCGCTTCCTTATAGCACGCCGCGAGCGGCCCCGTTCGGCGTCGTCGGGCGTTCGGAGCCCAGAAAAACACTCCTTGTGTTCCTCCCAAGGACCCTGGCCGACCCCCATGGGGATTACAGTCCATGATCGCAGCGCGCCTTGATTAACCTCGAGCTCACTCCTCTCCCTCGGCCCTGTCGACATGCCTCGTCGGTGTGAGGCAAAGCCTTGCTAGTCCTTGGGGCCGAGTGCGGGACCGGGGCCATGGCGCACTCGGTACTGCTGGCCGAGCAGATCAGCACGCTCGCCGCCTTCGCCGAGCGGCCGCTGATCGTGCCCTTCGTCCTGGGGGGCCGCCCGAGCAGTTTCAGGCGTTTGGCATGGAGGAACGCAGCCCCGTCGGCCGCCTCGAGGAGGTGGTGACCGCGGCGCGATGCCCCAGATCCGCCATCTCTAGCCCATTACTTCGCCTCGAGCAGCTCGTCGATGAACTTGCGCCCGGCCGGCGAGTCCCAGCCGCGGGGCCCGACCACGCGCCCCACGAGATCGCCGCGGCGGTCCACGAAGTAGACGGTGGGCGGCCCGAAGACGCCGTAGACGCGACCGGTCACGTCACCACTCTCGTCGAGCAGGACGGGCGCGGTGTACCCGCGCTCCTTGACAGTTCGCCGCACCAGCTCGGGGTTCTCGCGGAAGTCGATCAGGACGACTTCCAGTCCTTTGCCCTTCAGCTCGCTCGCCAACTGGTTGACGGAAGGTAACTCCTTCCGACAGTCCGGTCACCAGGTGGCCCAGAAGAACAGCATGGCGACCTTCCCGCGCAGGTCCGAAAGATGGACCACCTTGCCGTGGAGGTCGGGCAGGCTGAAGGCGGGCGCGGGTTTTGGCGGCTCGTAGGGAATGACCTGCATCGACCCGAAATCGGGTGTCGCGAGCGCGGCCGTGGCGACGAGCGCCACGACCACGCCGAGCACAAGAGCCGACCGCGACTTCATCACGAGGCTCCGGACTCCTTGAGCGCCTTGAGTACCTCGTCGGCACTCAGCAGGTTGAGCGGGTTGTCCAGGACCTTGATGTACTTCACGGTGCCCGTCTTGTCGATGATGAAGTACGCGCGCTTGGCGTAGCGATAGACGGGGCTCTGGGCGTTCGTCTCCAGCGCACCGTATGCCGTCAGCATCTGGCGGCGGGGGAAGTCGGACAGGAGGACCTGCTTGCCACCAGCGTTGTTCTCCTTTTGCCACGCGGCGAGGGAGGGGGCCGGATCAGTGCTGACGCCCACGACCTGGGCGCTCAGAGCTTCGAACTGCGGCATGGCCGCCTCGAAGCCCAGCATCTCCTTCGTTCAGGTACCCGTGAAGGCGGCGACGAACGTGTAGAGGACGATGGGGCCCTTGGCTGTCAGATCCGAGAGCTTGACCGGTTTCCCGTCGGTACCGTTGAGCGTGAAGTCGGGGGCCTTTTGCCCGACCTCGAGCGCGCTGGCGGCACCCACGAGCAGCACGCTGGCAAGTAGCGCCAGCAATGCGGTGACGATGGTGCGTGGTGGCTTCATCGAGCGCCTCCTTCCGTGGTGTGTGGGGAGTAGCGAACAAAACCCGCCTGCAGTTTAACATCAGGCGGCGGCCGATTGTTCCCCGCTGCCGGCCATCGGCCGACAGGGCGGGGCGACGGCCCTTCCGTGGGCCTTTTCACCACGCCGTTTTCGGGGGCCCGGCATTCCCGCCGCACGGGTCGCGCCGCAGGGCTTGCCGTTAGTATCGCCTATGCGCTCGTGCGTCGCCACGGATGGCAAGTTCGAAGGCCCCGGCTACCGACGGCGGGCCGCATGAGAGCCCCCACTAACCTGGCCAGCGCCTCGACTCGCCAACACTCTTGACCGCCGCCTCGGCGGGCCCTAGACTCGCCAAAACTCCGAGTACACCCACACGTGCCGCCCTCAAGGGTGGCGGCCCCATGCCTGGATTCGACGGGAAAGGAGGTGACTGGAGAGCGGGTCGCACCGATCGCTGCATCGAACCGGAACAGTCCTTTGCCTAGGCAAGGGAGGACACATGAAGACAGCCGGTAAGATCCTCGTCCTGACGCTGATCGGAGCTGGGGTCCTTGTAAGCACGAAGTTCCTGGGGGCCCAGGACGCAGCCCCTGTCAATGACAAACCGCTCACGGAACGTTGGGCACCCAGCGAATGGGGACCAAACGACAAGGCGGGCTCCGTCAACCGCATCACGCCGCAAGTGGTGATGAAGGGCCTCAAGCTGGTGAAGCAGGGGAAGACCGCGACCCTGGGCAAGTACTACGCCTCTGATATCCCGGTCTTCGGGGCAAGGTCATGGACCCTGAGCATCCCGGGCACCCCGACCGGTGGCCCGTTCGGCAAGAACGCGCTCGTCTACCACGATGAGTTCGTGGCCACCGAGATCGGCCAGATCGGCACCCAGTTCGACGGTCCCGGCCACATCGGCGTCCACACCTCGAAGGGGAACTTCATGTACAACGGCCGGATGGCCGAGCAGGTCTACCAGCGTGGCGCGGGCGGTCGCGTGATCGGCATGGGCGACAATGGCGTAGAGCACGTAGCGGAGAAGGCATTTGTCTGCCGGGGCATAGTCCTCAACGCACCAGCCTACCGGGGGATGAAGCGGCTGCCGATTCCGAAGGACACCAAGAGCCCCGGCATCATCACGGCTGCCGATGTCCAGGCGATGGTCAAGCGGCAAGGCCTTGCCGAGGTCGGTGAAGGGGACTGCGTCTTCCTTTACACAGGCCATGGCGACCTCTGGTCGAACGCCGAGTGGAAATCGCTCTCGGCCGAAGAAAAGGCGAAGCGCCGCGCGGAGTTCACCTCGGGTGAGCCCGGGTACGGTATCAGCGCCTGCGAGTACCTGGCTTCGCGGAAGATCGCCCTCCTGGGGGGCGATACCTCGGCCAACGACGCCCAGCCCGTGGGCGAGCAAGGGGAAGACTACGCGGTGCCCTGCCACTCCGAGCTGCAAACCCGGCGCGGGATCTGGAACCTGGAAAACATGGACTTCGGTCAACTGCTCAAGGACAACGTCACGGAGTTCCTGTTTGTCTGGGCGCCCCTGAAGATCATCGGTGCGACGGGCTCGCCGGGCAACCCGGTGGCGATCTACTAGCCTCTGCTGCTTTTGTCTGGTCACCGTCTGTTCCTGCCGGGAGCCGGGTTCACACTGGCTCCCGGCTGGCTCCTTCCGTCGATGGCCCGCTATCGGCAGCCGGAGGCATGAGGTCGTGGACTGGCTCGGCCGGGCCCAGGACGGGTTGACCATTTTCCTCGGCATCCTGATCGAAGCAATCCCCTTCCTGCTGCTTGGCGTCCTGGTGTCGCAAATCCTTGGACTCGCCCTGAGGGGCGACAGGGGGCTCTTCTGGTTGCCGCGGAGCCGGCTTGCGTCGCTTGCCTCGCTCGCCGGGTTTGGCATGCTCTTCCCTGTATGCGAGTGCGGGAATGTCCCGGTCGCTCGGCGGCTCGTCGGACGCGGCGTCCCAGTCGCGGGCGCCATGGTCTTCCTTCTGGCCGCGCCCGCGCTGAACCCGGTCGTTGCGCTCTCGACCTATGCCGCTTTCCGCGACAATCCAGTGCTCGTCGCCTACCGCCTTGGCTTTACCTTCCTCGTTGCCTTCGGCGTGGGACTCGTCTTGAGTTTCCACCCTCGGCCCGACGAGCTGCTCCGGCACGGCGGGAAGGCGCGGGCCTCCCTCGACCCTCTCGGCGCGACCGGCCCCGCCTCCGCCGGCGCGCTCCGCCGGTTTGCAGGCGGCGTGCTCTCGGAGTTCAGCGAGATGGGAGCGGTGTTGATCGTCGGCGGAGCCGCGGCGGCGCTCACGCAAATGGTGGTGCCCCGCGGCGTTCTGCTTGGTCTCGGGCAAGGCCCGGTCCTGTCAGTCGTCGTGATGATGGCGTTCGCTGTGGTCCTGTCCGTGTGCTCGACTGTCGACGCGTTCGTCGCCTTGGCCTACGCCGGCACTTTCAGCGACGGCTCGCTCGCGGCCTTTCTCGTGTACGGGCCGATGATCGACATCAAGAGCATCCTGCTCATGCTCACCGTATTCAGCCCGAAGGCCGTGGTCCTGGTCACCCTGCTCGTCACCGAGGCCGCCTTCCTTATCGGGGTCGGCCTCAATTACCTCGGCCGATGAGCGTGCCGCTGGTCATGGTCGGGTTGGGTTACGGCGCGTATCTCCTGTATGCGTACGCCGCGGGCACCCTGTACTTCTACATCAATCCCACCTACGTCATCCCGACCGCGGTCACGGGCGCCGCGCTCGTCGCCCTCGGCATGATCGTGGCCGTCGCCCCGCGCGATTCACGCGGCCGCCGGGGCGGCGCCGAAGGGCCGCCGTCCCACGCTGGACACGGAGACCACGCGATTCAAGGCGGGCCCTCGTGGCTCGCGCTCGCGCTTCTCGCCTTCCCGCTCGTCCTCGGATTCGGCCTGCCGGCCAGGCCGCTTGGCATCTCGACCGCGGTGCAGCGCGGCGTGGAGGCTACACCACTCGGGCGCATCGACGAGGTGCCCGAATTTCGCGTCAACTCCCGGCCGGAGACGTACAGCATCAAGGACTGGGTGGCAGTCATGCGGGCCGACCCCGACCCGGGCAGCCTCGTCGGGAAGCCGGTCCGAGTGAGCGGCTTCGTGTACCAAGACAGCCGTGTGCCTGAAGGCTGGTTCCTCGTGGCGCGGTTCGTCGTGCAGTGCTGCGCGGTGGATGCCACACCGATCGGTCTGCCGGTCCGTACGGTCGACGGCCGCGTACCGAAGCAGGGCGCGTGGGTCGGGATCGAAGGGATCTGGGACGTCACAGAGGTTCGGGGCGCGCAGAAGGCGGTGATCAGCCCGACCTCCCTCACGCCGATCGCGCGCCCCGACCAGCCTTACCTCTATTGAGCCGGCGACCGTGGACCTCAGCGCGTCGGTTCGAGGCCCTCGCCGCCTCCGTGATCTTTGTCGTGGCGGCGGCGAGCGGCGGGGTGCTCCTCTTCGTCGAGCCCCGACCCCTCACGGTCGTCGCGACACAGCCCCGAGACGGCGCGGAGGGAGTCCCCGTCGTCGCCAAGATCCTGCTCACTTTCAGCCGTCCAGTTGACGAGGCGTCCGTGAACCGGGTCGTCACCGTCGAGCCGGCAGTGGAGGGTTTCGTGAGCGCGGCGGGCCGGAAGGTCGCCTTCGCTCCCCGGTCCGCCTTCCGCGCCGACCAAGAGTACCGGGTCATGATCGGCACCGGACTCCGTGACCGCGCCGGTCGACCCCTCAGGGAGCCGATTGCGATTCGGTTCCGCACTCGGGGCCTCGGGCTCGTCGTGCGGACAGAGGACGGCCGACTTCTCCGCGCCAGGCTCACCGGGGCAGAGGCGCGGGCGGCCACAGAAACGCTCACCGGACCGGGGGTCGGGGAGTTCGCGCTGAATGCGGCTGGTGACCTGGCTTACGTTCAGCTGACCGACGGGCGCCTCGTCATTCAGCCGTCCGGGGCCGCGGCGTCCCCGCGGCGGATCCCGCTGCCGAAGTCCAGCGCCTCGCCGCTCAACTCCTCCGAACCGGGCCCCGCCATCGAGGTACGCGAACTCGCGTGGGCGCCAGGCCGCACGCTGATCGGCTTCGTCGCCGCCCGCCGTGACGGAACGATCCTTCCCTACCTCATCGACCTCCAGCACCCTGGGGCACCGGTGGAGCCGTTTGGCTTGCCACCTGATCAGATCTCGCTCAACACGTCTCCTGTCGACGCGGCCCGCAAGAGGTCACTCCTCGAAACCGTGTACCGGCGCGAGACGTTCGCGTTCGCGCCAGACGGACGCGGGATCATCGCGCGAGACCGGAAGTTGGACTTCGTGGTGTTCGGGTTCGACGGGACGCTACGTGGCACGCTCGGTCCGTTCCTTGCCGTCGGGAACGCCTCACGGCGCGCCGAGTTCGTGGCGCTCGTGGACGTCGACCCGGCGGATGCCCGGCTCCGGCGCCAGGTCATCGCCTACGAACGGACCGGGCGCCTGCGCTCGCTGTCCGCGCCCGACCGCGACAGTCACTCACCGCGCTTTTCGGACCGGAGCGATCGCGTGGCGTATGTGACCGGCGAGGCCACCGGCCCTCTGGAGGGTCGCCGCTTCGCCCTCGAGACGTTCGACCTCTCCTCGGGCGCGCGCCGCCGCCTGACCGAGCCGCCCCCGGGGAAGAGCGACGAGGATCCGCAATGGTCCCCCGACGATAGCTGGATCACCTTCCGTCGTGTTCCCGTGGGCGATCCCAAGGGGGGCCGGGTCTGGATCGTAGGTGCTGAGGGGGGCGACGCCCGCCCGTTCTCGGTCTCCGGTGCCGCCGCCGCCCGCTGGGTACCGTGACACCTCGGGCACTGCACCTCCTTCCTGTCCGACGTGGCCAGCCTCCCTGCTGGCCTGAATTGGCCGTGATTTCTGTCACCGACTTCAAATTCGCGAGGCCTTTCTCGAACTCGCCGCCGATCATCTGGCCGTTAGCCCCCGGCCATGGCCCCCACGATGAGCAAAGGCTCGGCCCCCATCGCAACGGCGTCGGGCAGCGGGGTGTCCGGCGGCTCGTGGGAGAGGTCCTGCTCGCAGGCGAAGAACCTCACGAACGCTCGGCGCTGGTGCGTGTCGTGGTCGCGGATCGTCCCGCGCAGCATCGGATAGCAGGCTTCGAGCGCGTTGAGGACCGAGCGCTGAGTGACTTGACCCTCGACGTGAAGCTTCACCTCGCCGTCGACGTGCGCCAGCGTCCGCAGATGCGCCGGAAGTACAACCCGGATCATGACAGCGTCTGGACCTCAACGGACACCACGGACGGAAGATCTCGGACGATGGGCGCCCAGCTGTCCCCGGCGTCGGCTGACACGTACACCTGCCCGCCGGTGGTGCCGAAGTACACGCCGCACGGATCGAGCGAGTCGACGGCCATCGCATCGCGCAACACGTTGACGTAACAGTCGCGCTGCGGGAGACCCTTCGTGAGCGCCTCCCAATCGTTGCCGCCCGTCCGGCTCCGGTAGACGCGAAGCTTCCCCTCGGGCAGATAGTGTTCGGAGTCACTCTTGATCGGCACGACGTAGATGGTGTCCGGCTCGTGCGCATGGACGTCGATCGGGAACCCGAAGTCGGTCGGCAAGTTCCCGCTGACCTCCCGCCATGACTCGCCGGCGTCGTCGCTGCGCATGACGTCCCAGTGCTTCTGCATGAACAGCACGGCCGGACGCGACCGGTGCATCGCGATGCGGTGGACGCAGTGGCCGACCTCGGCCGTCGGGTTGGGGATCTGCTCGGACCTCAGGCCGCGGTTGATCGGCCGCCACGTCTTCCCGGCGTCGTCGGTCCGGAACACGCCCGCCGCCGAGATGGCGATGAACATGCGCTCAGGATGGCTCGGATCCAGAAGGATCGTGTGCAGGCACATCCCACCGGCGCCGGGCTGCCAGGAAGATGCTGACTCCTGGCCGCGCAGTCCGGGGAGCTCCTGCCACGTCTGGCCGCCGTCGATCGAGCGGAACAAGGCGGCGTCCTCGACCCCGGCGTAGACCGCGTCCGGATCGGTCAGCGACGGTTCGAGATGCCAGACTCGCGCGAACTCCCAGGGGTGGGGCGTGCCGTCGTACCACAGGTGAGTGCCGGGGACGCCGTCGTACACGAACTTGTTCCCCCCCGCCTCCCACGTCTTGCCCCCGTCGTTGGAGCGCTGGATCAGCTGCCCGAACCAGGCGGAGGACTGCGACGCATACAACCGATTCGGGTCAGCGGGTGATCCCTTGACGTGGTAGATCTCCCAGCCCCCAAAGTGGGGGCCGCTAATGTCCCACCGCTCGCGCTTGGCGTCCGCCGTCAGGACGAACGCGCCCTTGCGTGTACCAACCAGTACCCGTACTCCGCTCATCCCTTAATCCTTTCCGGGCTTCGCGCCCGTCTTCACGGACCGCCTCTTCACGACGGGTGCGGCCCGGTCGCCGCCGAGTTCGCGCCAGCCGCTCCCAGGTGCTTGCGATGCGTGCCGGGCACATAGGCCCCTCCCGACGGCATGGTCGCCAGTTCTTCCCTCACCAGATAGTCGAACGGGCGGCTCGAGATCGACAGGCCAAGGAAAAAATGTCCACCCCCGGGAGGAACTCTCCCCTTGGGACGGAGGCTGTGGTCAGGGCCAGCGCCCGTACGTTGCCGCCGCCCGAGGTCACTCGCGGCGACCGGCGCGCGGTTCGGCCAGAGGTGGTCTTCGGGCGGATTGTATCACTGTATCGAAATCGCGTCATTGACGCTATTCCGCGATCGGCATTAGCTTGCGTGCATGGTCGTGTCCGGACGCGACCCTGGAGCCACAATCGCCATGACCACCACGAAGGGAGGACATCATGTACGCATCGCTCGGAGCGCTCGTTTCGATCCTGCTGGTCGTCGGGCTGGCCTCGGCCGACGAGAAGAAGGCCCAGTCACCTCAGGCGGAGCGCATGACGGAGTGCAATGCCGAGGCACACGCCAAGAAGCTCACCGGCGACGTCCGCAAGCAGTTCATGTCCGATTGCCTCAAGGGCCATATCAAGTCCCATGAAGACGAGGGGGGCAAGACAGAGCAGGCTTCTCAGCACCGTCAGTCGACCGACGGGCAACACTCGGGACAGGGCGAGAAGATGAAGGCATGCAACCAGGAGGCGACGGCCAAGAACCTCCATGGTGACGACCGCCGGCAGTTCATGAGCCAGTGCCTCAAAGCGGAGAAGAAGCCGTAGGAATCGCTCCTGAAGAAGAGCAGTCTGGCGAGACGATCGGAGGGGATGACAGCGATGTCATCCCCTGCCGTCCAGGAACGAGGGTACTGGGCCGATTTGCTTCGCCATACCTCGTGACTCGGTCGCCAGCGACGCTGAACGTACAGAGAGTGCGCGGGGCAAAGCCAGACCTGAGTGATGGGGTGACCTTTTCAGGCCCCGGAATGGCGCCGAGACCGGGGGAAGGTCATGATCAGCGCGGTGGTGCCGCTGACCTTCGGTGGGGGCCGGCTCTTCGCCCCGCCCCCGCCGGGTTCGTCGGCGGAAGAGGCGCAGGAGATCCTCGGTTCCGAGGCCCGCGTCGTCGCCGCCTTCCACCACATCGCCGCCCACGAACTGCAGGCCGGCGATCACCCGATCGACTGCGATCTCCTGCTCTCGGGGGGCGACGCCGAGGCGAAGAAGGTGGTGACGGAGCTGGGAGCCTCGATCGGGCTCAGGGCGATCGACGTCGGCGCGCTCACCAATGCCGGCCCTCTCGAACCGATCACGGCGGTGCTCGCGACCATCAACCGGCGCTACAAGGTGAAGAACTCCGGCATCAAGATCACCGGACTCCTGTAACGCGGATTTCTGCCTATCGGTTGACTCCGACCGGCCCCATGGGTAGTGTGGCGGGGTGGCCCGGCCCGATTTCTCCAAGTCCTTGAGGGAGTTCCAGGCCCGGTTCCGGGACGACGCGGTGTGCAGGGAGTACCTGGCGGCTTGCCGGTGGCCCGACGGATTTTCGGTGTAACGCTGTGGACAGGCGGAGGCCGTCGAGTTGGCTCCTCGTGAGCTGTGGTAGTGCAAGGGGTGTGGGCGGCAGATCTCGGTGACGCGGCAGGCACGGTCCTGCATCGGACGCGGCTGCCGCTGACGGTGTGGTTGTCGGCGCCTACCTCGCGAACCCAACCAAACACACTGCCGAGCCTTTCGCCTGACGCCACGTCTGGATGGTAGCGGTGGACCGCCCACCTTTGCCACCAGCCCAGCGTGACCCAACCTGTCCCATTTGTCCTCCCCTTGTTGCCTAGGCATGCACATGCATGTAGAATGGCGGGACCGAAGGAGGCGCCCTATGCGCACGACGATCGAGATCAAGCCGGAGCACCGTGCCAAGCTCCTCGAGCTCGCCGCACGACGCGGCTTAAAAGGGTTTTCCGAGCTGGTGGCGGAGGCGCTCGAGACATACCTCCGCGCCCAAACCGATCGCGCAGCGCAGCGGAGGCGGGCGGCGCTGCTCAAGGGCGCCTTGACCGCGCGCGAGGCCCAGGAGCTCCGGAGCGCTGCGGAGGCTCTGCGGAGGGCCTGGCGATGATCGTTGCGGACACGGACGTGCTCATCGACTTCCTAGAAAACCACTCGCCGGTGGCCACACGCATCGCACTCGAGCTGGAGCAAGGAGAGCTTAGAACGACCGTCATCACGCGGTTTGAGCTGCTAGCGGGAGCGAGAACGGCTCGCCAGCGAAGGGCCGTCGGCGAGCTGATCGCAGCGCTGCCCTGTCTGCCGCTCAACGAACCCGGCGCCGACACGGCGGCCGAGATCCGGCGAGCGCTCGAGGAGCAGGGGGTGGGGATCGGCATGGCAGACAGCTTGATTGCCGGCATTGTCGTGGCCACCAAGGGCGTGCTCTTGACGCGGAACCGTCGACACTTCGGGCGCGTGCCTGGCCTGTCACTCGGAAGACTCGGCGACCTCAAGTCTGACTGATGTGAGACGCCTGAGGCCAGATCGCAGCTCTGCCTTGCGAAAGTAGGGCGAGTCCGCGTGGCACTGATTCGAGCCACATAGCGAACCGGATCACACGCGCGCTTGCACGGGTTACGCCCTCCTCGATGAGGGCCGCGTTCCAGCGGGTCCTTCAGCTTCCCCGGTCTCCGGGGCGGGAAGCCACTTCGGCGACCGGAGCGGGCCTGACCGTGCTTCGACTGCGCTGTCATCCCACCGTGCAAGCCCCCGGCGTCGTGCGCGAGATCCTCGGCCGCCTCGGACTGGTGCCGGCCCCAGTCTCCCCGGACCGACTCCCCAGCCCTATCCCGCCGCCGCCACCGGCTGACACGCGGCTGGCGGCTTCTCACGGTTCTCCGGCTTCCCCCAGCTCGGCAGCGGCCGCTGCCCCGCTCGCAGTCTGTGCCCTCCTGCGGTCCTCCTGCGGCCCTTGACGACGCCCCGGTCGCGGGAGCAGCATCCCCGAAGGACCAGGGGCAGCATCGGGCGGTGTCTGCTTGTCGGCCGGGGGGACCATGGCGCTCCCGAGGGGGCCTGCGAGCCCGCCGCGCGGGTCGCGGGTGGGGACTGGCGTCAATGTTTCCCACGCGCTGGCGGGCGATCTATTTCTCGGAGTACGGTGATCCGGAAATCTCAAGACGATCCACGGCCTGGACCGGGGTCAGACACGGAGCGTAATAGGGATCCCGGATAAACCCACACAACGAGGAGGGAGCGCCATGTGTTTCGTCCACTCGGATGTCTCGAGGAGAACGTTCATCGAGCAGATCTCTCTGGGTGCGGGAGCTGCAGCGGCTATCGCTGGTATCGGGTCACGGTTGGCCGCGGCCCACGAAGGCGTCGCCGTGTCCGGGGTCAGCAAGCCGGATCTCATCGTGGGAGCCGCCGAGGGCCCGCCGGCCGGTGGCGTCAGGACCATCGACGGCTTTTCGAAGGTCTTGCACAACCGGTTCAATCAGGACATCGCCGCCGTCGGCACGGTGCGCGAAGGCGAGGCGGTACAGTTCCTGTGCCGCGATGCTCTCGATATCGGCGCGGCGGCGAGAACGCTCACACCGGCCGGCGTGCTCACGCTCGACCTCGGGAAGGTGCATCCCCTTACCGGTCCCGTCGAGATCGAGGGCGCGGAGCCCGGCGACGTTCTGGAAGTCGAAATCGTGGATGTCGCTCCGCTCGTCGACTTCGGCTATGTCACCATCGGCCCGGCGCTGGGCCTATTCGGAGGCCTCCGACCCGACCTTCTGGCACCGCTCCACCAGTTCACCGAAGCCTCGGAGCTGAGCGACCCGACCGCAGGAAAGGTTCCGGGCGCGATCCCGGCGGACCAGCCATTCAACAGCGGCGCTCCGTTCGTCCAGATATTCACGTTCAACAAGGGACAGAGCACCGGGTTTGCGGGCTTTGTCGGGAAGGATACCGGGAAGAAAGCCCAGATTCCGATCGCGCCGTTCATGGGCGTCTATGGCGTCGCTCCGCTCAGAAAGGGCATGTACCGCACCGTCCCGCCAAACGTCAGCGGGGGGATGGGCGGCAACACGGACATCAAGCAGTTCACGAAGGGATCGAGGATTTACTATCCGGTCTACGTGAAGGGCGCGAAGTTCTCGGTCGGGGACGGCCACATGGCGCAGGGGGATGGCGAAGTTTGCGTGACTGCGATCGAGACGTTGATGGCGGTGACGTGCCGGTTCAAGGTCATCAAGAACACGATCATCGAGTCGCCCCAGGCCATTGTCCCGGCGGCGAACCCGACGGATGCTGGGCTGACCAGCGAGATGCTGGCGAAGGGCTTCTACCACACCACGGGCATCGGGCCCGATCTGATGGAGGATGCCAAGAAGGCCGTCAGGGCGATGATCGAGTGGCTGGTGCGCGATCAGGGCCTGAGTCTCCATGAGGCCTACGCCATCTGCAGCGTCGCAGGCGACCTAAAGATAAGCGAAGTGGTCGACATTCCGAACTGGGTGGTATCCATGACCGTGCCTCGCGGAATATTCGCGTAGAGGGTGGTGTCGGAGGTCTGTTACCCAATAGTCGAGTTGTCACTCGTCTTGATGATTCCCTTCTTGACAACTGGCGGGATCGCGCGGTATGTAAGGCGCGGCGTACTACGCGTGCGCGGCGAAGCATTTCGTTCCGGCTCCTGGGATGAGCAAGGAGCATGCCGAGGCGCCCAGACCGCCCAACCCTGCCGCCCCCGACTACGGTGCTGGATGTCGGAGCCATCCCCCTGCTCGGCGAGCCAGCGCTACGCGCGCCTCTGTCAGCGACTTCCGCCCGGCGACTTCCGCCGTGGCAAGTGATCGTGAGAGGCGGAAATCGGCGCAAGGGAGGGGGTCGAAGGCGACCTGGGCCCCTCCGGCCGGTCCGCACCTGCCTACCACTCGGCAACCACTGAGGAGGGCATCCGATGAGCATGCAATGGACGCGTCGACAGGTTCTGGTCCAAGCGGGGATCGCGGCCGCCATCCACACGCTCGATCCGCACGAGCTTTGCTGCGTTCTGCCCGCCGCCGCCGAGACGGCCGACAAGGAGCTCTTCGAGCTCAAGCGGGTGGCGGACGGCGTCTACGCCGCCATCGCGGCGCCGAGGTACAAGGTCAACTCGAACGCTGCGGTGATCGTCACCGACGAGGGAGTGGTGGTTGTCGATTCCCATTCGAAGCCGTCCGCGGCTCAAACCCTGTACAAGGAGATCCAGGGGATCACGAACAAGCCGGTCCGCAAGATCGTCAACACCCACTTCCACTGGGATCACTGGCAGGGCAACCAGGTGTACGCGAATGCCAATCCTGGCCTCGAGATCGTCGCCTCCCAGCGGACGCAGGAGAACTTGACCAAACCGGATGCGGGGGTCGGCGGTATCCCCTTCATCGAGAAACAGCTCGCGACCGTTCCCAAGGAGATCGATCAGCTGAAGGACGAGATCATGCGGGCCACGAGCCCCGAGACGAAGGCGCGTCTTGAGTCCAACCTCCAGCAAGCCGAAGCGTATCTTCAGGAGCTCAGGAACCTCAAGCCGGCGCTTCCCACGCGAACGGTCACCAGCACGGTCACGCTGCGCGAGCGAGGGCGCGAAATCCAGCTGCACCTATTGGGCCGCGCCCACACCGACGGTGATGTCTTTGTCTACTTGCCCAAGGAAAAGGTGGTGGTGACCGGGGACGCGGTGATCGATTGGATGCCCTTCCTCAACGATGGCTACCCGGAGGACTGGGTGCAGACCTTGACCGCCCTCGAAACGCTCGACTTCACTCACATCATCCCCGGCCATGGCGGGGTGCTCCCGAAGAGTCATCTGACATTCTTCCGCGGCTACCTCACGGACCTCATTGCCGCCGTGAAGAAGGCGGCGGCCGACGGCGCCGCGCTGGACGAGATGAAGAAGGGCATCGCAGACCAGCTCGCGCCGAAGTACGAGCGTGGCATGTCCAAGTACCCGCTCGGGCAGTATCGGGATCGCGTCGGGACGAATATCGAAATGGTCTACCGGAAGGTGGTCAAGAAAGCATGACCCCACACGCAAGAGAGATGGTCGGGCTGGGAGTGACGCTCACGCGGGCCGGGCAATCGGTCGATGACCGGAGACAGCGCCGATGATCGCGATCCTGTCCGTCATCGCGCTGGGGTTCTTTCTCGGGATGCGCCACGCCACCGATGCCGATCACATCATCGCCGTCACCACCATCGTGAGCGGCGAGCGGCGGCTCTGGAACGCAGCGATGATCGGGAGCCTCTGGGGGATCGGCCACACCGTCACCATTTTTCTGGCGGGCGGGACGATCATCCTCTTCAACGTGGTGGTCTCCAGGCGGATCGGTCTCGCGATGGAGTTCGCCGCCGCGCTGATGCTGATCCTGCTGGGCGCACTGAATCTGACCGGGGTCTTTCGTTCGGTCACCGCGACCTTCACGGCCGCGCCGGGCAGCAGCGTTCACTCCCACCCGCATGCGCATGGCGATTACATCCACAGCCACCCTCACGGCCACGGGGCCGAGACGCACGGCCACGGCGAGGGCGCGACCCCGCTGGGGTGGTTCGACCGGACATTCGGCTGCTTGGGGCTATACCAGGTGCTCCGCCCCTTGGTTGTGGGAGTGGTCCATGGTCTTGCCGGGTCGGCGGCGGTGGCCCTGCTGGTCCTGACCACGATCCAGAATCCGGTATGGAGCATCGCCTACCTGCTGGTCTTCGGGATCGGAACCATCGCGGGCATGATGCTGATCACCGTTGCCATTGCCGTGCCGTTTGCCCTCACGGCAGGCCGGTTCACGCGCGTCGACCGGCAGCTCGCGACGGCCTCTGGCCTCTTGAGTCTCGCATTCGGTCTCTTTCTCGCGTACCAAATCGGTGTCTACGGACTCTGGACGCCGGAGTGAACCGCCGAACTGATGGTTAGCCCGCCGTCGCGGGCGCCGGCACGGGAGCCGGGCGCGGCGTCCTCTGCCCGGGCTCCTCCCTTACCGAGAGCGAGGTCAGCCATGCAAGTCCTGGTCGGGGCAACCCTCATCGATGGCACGGGCGCGCCGCCCCTGCTCGACTCGGCGGTGGTCATCGACGGCGAGCGGATCACGACCGCGGGACCGCGTGGGAGCACGTCCTGGCCGGCGCGCGCCGAGGTCGTCGATCTGTCCGGCCTGACGCTGTTGCCGGGGCTCATCGACACCCACGACCACCTGGCATCCCACGGCTACGCGCTCACGAAGCGCTGGGGACTGGACGAACCGGCAAGCACGACCCACCTGCGCACGGGCGGCGTGCTCGAGCAAACCCTGGCGATGGGCTACACGACGGTTCGGGACGCCGGCGGCTTGGACGCGGGGTTCAAGCTCGCGGTGGAGGAAGGCCTGGTCAACGGGCCGCGCCTGTCGCTGGGAGTCAAGATCATCTCGCCCACGGGCGGGATCGGCGACCGCATCAGCCCGTCCGGCCACAGCTGCTGGGTGGCGCCCGATCCCACGCTGCCGGACAGTGTCGCCAATGGCATCGACCAGGTGCGCGCGGTCGTGCGGACCATGGTGCGCGCAGGGGCGGACGCCATCAAGTGCGCCACCACCGGCGGGGCCAGCTCCCGGCCGGGGCATGGGCCCAAGGACGCCGCCTTCACTCGCGACGAGATGAGGGTCCTGGTCGATGAGGCGCACGCGCTCGGCCGGAAGGTCATGTGCCACGCCCTCGGGGGGCCGGGGCTACGCCTGGCCATCGAGGCCGGAGCCGACTCGATCGAGCACGGCTGCTACCTCGCCGAGGAGCCCGAGTTGGTCGCGATGATGGCCGAGCGCGGCACCTTCTTCACGCCGACCCTGACGGTGTACGTCTACCATCGCGAGAGCTCGGCGCCCCATGTCCGGAGGCGTTCTCGCGACCTGTACGCCCGGCACCTCGAGAGCGTGGAGATGGCCCGGGCCGCAGGCGTGAAGATCGTGGCCGGGACCGACGCCGGCGGCCACGGCCATCCCGTCAATGCCCGCGAGCTCGAGTGCCTGGTGGAAGCCGGCATGTCGGCGATGCAGGCGCTCCGGGCGGCCACGGGGCTGGCTGCCGAATGCCTCGGGTGGGAGCACGAGCTGGGGACCGTCCAGGAGGGCCGGCTCGCCGATCTGGTAGCGGTCGATGGGGATCCCTTGCGGGACATCGCAATTCTTCAACAGCCCGAGCGTGTCCGCCTCGTGCTCAAGGGCGGCAGGATCTGTGTGGACCGGCGGGCCGCCTGCCGAGCCTACGTGGAAGCGTGATCCCCTTGGGGGAGGGGATCAAGAGGAGCAGCCTCTTGCGCCCCGCGGTATCCTGGAGTCAACCCATGAGGTCGGACCGCCCCGCGCGGAGGACTCGAGTACCGGCTGCCGCGGCGAAGAGCCGTCGGCCGACCGGGGCGGCTGCCGCCCTTCCGGATCTCAGCCGGTACGGTCGCCTCGCGGAGTACGACCGCAAGCGCCACTTCGGCGTGACGCCGGAGCCGCCCGGGAAGACGGTGACGCGCAAGCCCGGGCGCCCGCTCCAGTTCGTCGTCCAGAAGCACCGCGCGAGCCACCTCCACTACGACTTTCGCCTGGAGCACCGGGGCGTGATGCTGTCGTGGGCGGTCCCGAAGGGACCGTCGCTCGATCCCGCCGTGAAGCGGCTGGCCATGGAGACCGAGCCGCACCCGATGGACTACAACCAGTTCGAGGGCGTCATCCCGGAAGGAGAGTACGGCGCCGGCACCGTGATGATCTGGGACAAGGGAATCTGGGCTTCCACCGCGGAGGGCCGGCTCGGTGACGAGGACGAGACCGACCGTCAGCTCGGGAAGGGGGAGCTCAAGTTCGTGCTGCTGGGCCAGAAGCTCGCCGGCTCGTGGGTGCTGGTGCGCACGCGCGGCACCCGGCAGTGGCTCCTGATCAAGCATCGGGACGAGTACGCGAGCGAGGAAGACGTCATGATCTTGAAGCCGCTGTCGGTCGTGTCGGGCCGGACGATGGCTGAGATTGCGATGGCGGCCGGCGCCAGTCCACGGCAACTCCAGCAGGCAGCGGCCGCCGATCCCACGTCTTTGCGCCCTGGCGCGGGAGCCGAGACCGGCCGTCGCGCGGCCGTCCAGAGACCCGTCTCGGCCCCGAAAGCCGGGGGGCGCGGCGCGCCGATGGCACGGTCGCGCTCAGCGAATCCCGGCACGGCCGGCCGGTAGGCGTCGAGGACGCGCGCTGGTTCCACCGTCCTGAGAGTGTCATGGAGGACAGGTGCTTCGCGCACGCGCCGGAGATCTGGCGGGAGCTCCCCCAGCTCGTTCCCCCGGTCCTGCTGGCGGACGGGATCAGCACGGAGGTTCCGCGGACATGCGACACACTCGCAAGGAAGTTGTCGACCGGGCGCGGCGCGAGTTTGCCAGGCTCGACCGTCTCGTGGCGAGGCTGCGTCCGGTTGACTGGAGCCGGCGGGTTCCCCGTCCCCCTACGCGGGATCCGTGGACGGTGAAGGACGCCCTCGCCCACATCGTCTACTGGAAGGAGCACACGGCCCGCGTGATCCGCGGCGAGAGACGGCCGCCGGAGATGCGTGGCCTCGACGTGAACCAGATCAACGGCCTCATTTACCGGCGCTGGCGCCGTCGACCGCCGAGCGAAGTTCTCGAGTGGCATCGTCGCGTCCACGGCGATGTGCTGCGTACGCTGGCGAGGACCCCGCAAGAGTGGTTCGGCCGGCGCGAGCGTTCGGCGCAATGGCCGGCCGACCTCGACGGTCACTCGGCGGCTCACCGCGCGAGGGACATCGAGGCGGCCCTCCGGAAGCGCCTCAGGCCCTCTCGCTCCCCTGCCGGCAGATGAAGCAGGTCCTCGGACGCGGGCGCCGCCTGGCCGCTCAACCGGGCGCGAGCTTCGGGACCGCTACACGGCGTGCGCCTCGACGGCCTTGCGGAAGCCGATCTGCCCACGCTTGGCGTCCACCACGATGGTGTCTCCTTCGGAGAAAGACCCGTTCAGGAGCTGGAGCGCCAGCGGATCTTGGACCAGGCGCTGGATGGTGCGCTTGAGGGGGCGCGCGCCGTACACCGGGTCGTAGCCCTCGCGGGCCAGCAGGTCCTCCGCGGCCGGTGTCAGCTCGAGCGTGATGCGCTTGTCGGCCAGGCGTTTGACCAGGAGGCCCACCTGGATCTTCACGATGGCCTCGATTTCCTCCCGGCCAAGCGGCTTGAAGATCACGATCTCGTCGATCCGGTTCAGGAACTCGGGCCGCAAGGACTGGCGCAGGGTCTCCAGCACGAGTGAGCGGATGCGCTCGGGTTTTTCGGCCTCGCGGAACAGGTGGCTCCCGAGGTTGGAGGTCATGATGACCACGGTGTTGCGGAAGTCTACCGTCCGCCCCTGACCGTCGGTGAGCCGGCCATCGTCGAGGAGCTGGAGGAGCACGTTGAAGACGTCTCCGTGTGCCTTCTCGATCTCGTCGAAGAGGACGACGGAGTACGGGCGGCGCCTGACGGCCTCGGTGAGCTGGCCGCCCTCCTCGTAGCCGACATAGCCCGGGGGCGCGCCGATGAGCCGCGCCACGGTATGCTTCTCCATGTACTCGGACATGTCGATGCGGATCAGGGCGCGCTCGTCGTCGAAGAGGAACTCCGCCAGCGCCCGCGCGAGCTCCGTCTTCCCCACTCCGGTCGGCCCCAGGAACAGGAACGAGCCGATGGGGCGGTTCGGGTCGGAGAGTCCCGAGCGCGCGCGCCTCACGGCGTTGGACACGGCGAGGATGGCCTCCGGCTGCCCCACCACGCGCCGGGACAGGCGCTCCTCCATGTTGACGAGCTTCTGGACCTCGGCTTCCAGGAGCCGCGAGACGGGGATGCCTGTCCACTTGGCCACCGTCTCGGCCACGTCTTCCTCGTCCACCTCTTCCTTGAGCATCTTGCCCTGCTTCTGCATCTCGGCCAGGCGCGTGTTCTCCGCCTGGAGCTTCTTGTCCAGCTCCAAGAGCGTGCCGTAACGCAGCTCGGCCGCCTTCTGCAGATCGCCCCTTCGCTCGGCGTCGGCCATGGCCGCGCGGGCGGCCTCCGCCTCTTCCTTGATCTTGCCGATGGCCATGATACCGGCCTTCTCGGCCTGCCACTGGGCCTTGAGCCTCTGGGACTTCTCCTTGAGCTCGGCCAGCTCGGCGTCGAGACGCTGGAGCCGCTCCTGTGACACCGGGTCGGACTCGCGCGCCACCGAGACGCGCTCGATACCGAGCTGCATGATCCGCCGCTCGATCTCGTCGATCTCGTGCGGCATGGAGTCGATCTCGATCCGGAGCCGCGAGGCGGCCTCGTCGATCAGGTCGATGGCCTTGTCGGGCAGGAAGCGGTCCGAGATGTAACGGTGCGAGAGCACGGCGGCCGCCACCAGGGCCGAGTCCTTGATCTTCACCTTGTGGTGGACCTCGTACTTCTCCTTGAGGCCGCGGAGGATGGCGATGGTGTCCTCCACCGAGGGCTCGCGCACCATCACGGGCTGGAAGCGGCGCTCCAGCGCAGGGTCTTTCTCGACGTGCTTGCGGTACTCGTCGAGCGTGGTGGCCCCGACGCAGCGCAGCTCGCCCCGCGCGAGCGCGGGCTTGAGCATGTTGGCGGCATCCACGGCGCCCTCGGCCGCGCCCGCGCCCACCAGGGTGTGGAGCTCGTCGATGAAGCAGATGATCTCGCCCTGGCTCTCGGTGATCTCGCGGAGCACGGCCTTCAGGCGGTCCTCGAACTCGCCGCGATACTTGGAGCCGGCCACCATGGCGCCGATGTCGAGGGCAACCAGGCGCTTGCCCTTGAGCCCCTCGGGCACGTCACCGGCGATGATGCGCTGAGCCAGCCCCTCCACGATGGCGGTTTTGCCGACGCCGGGCTCGCCGATCAGCACCGGGTTGTTCTTCGTGCGTCGCGACAGGACCTGGACCACCCGGCGGATCTCGTCGTCGCGGCCGATGACGGGATCGAGCTTGCCCTTGCGCGCAAGCTCGGTGAGGTCCCGCGAGTAGCGCTGGAGGGCCTGGTACTTCTCCTCGGGGTTCACGTCCGTCACGCGCTGGGTGCCACGCACTTCCACCAGCGCCTTGTAGATGGCCTCGGCGGTGACGCCGCTCCCGGTGAGGACGCGCGCGGCCGGCGCGGCCTTCTCCTGGGCGATGGCGATCAGCAGGTGCTCGGTGGAGATGTACTCGTCCTTGAGGCGCTGGGCTTCCTCCCAGGCCCGGTTGACGAGGCCTTCGAAGCGCGACGAGGCGTACTGACGGCTGCCACCACGGACCTTGGGCAGCTTCAGGAGCTCGGCCTCGATCTGGTGGGCGATGCCCTCCGGCCGCGCGCCGAGCTTGGCGAGGAGCGGTCCCACGATGCCTTCCTGCTGCTGGAGCAGCGCCAGGAGCAGGTGCTCGGGTTCGATGGCCTGGTGGTTCCCCTGGTCGGCGAGCGACTGGGCGGCCTGCACGGCCTCTTGCGCCTTGACGGTCAGCTTGTCGAGTCTCATCCGCTGGTCTTCTCCATTCGGGGGGCAGCAGCCTCCTTCTCAGAGCGCGTTGACGGATCTCGGCGGAGAAGCATCAAAGTCGTTGGCCTCATCGGTTCGCCGACCGTAGTTCTCTGAGTTCTTGGAACAGCGTCTTCTCCCTCGGGCTGAGGCCGGTCGGAATCGTCACGATCACTTTCACGTACTGATCGCCCGCCCCCTTGCCTTTGAGGTGCGGCATGCCGTAGCCGGGCAACCTGAACAGCCGGCCGCTCGAGGTCTCCAGGGGGATCTTCATGGAGACCTGCCCCTTGAACGTCGGCACCGAAACCTCCGCTCCGAGCGCCGCGTCGGCGACCTGAACGGGGAGATCCACGTAGAGGTCGTCGCCCTTGCGTTCGAAGCGAGGGTCGGGTTTCACCGTGACCCTGAGGTAGAGATCGCCGCTCCTGCCGCCGGCGCGCGCGCCTTCCCCCGCGATACGGACGCGCGAACCCGTGTCGACGCCGGCCGGGATCTTCACCTCGAGGTGGCGCCGTCCCTTCGCCCAGCCGGTGCCATGGCACTGCCGGCACGGCTGCCGGTTGATGTGCCCGGCTCCGCCGCAGACCTTGCACGGCTCGTCCAGCTCGAGCGAGATGGTCTTGCGGGTTCCGTGGAACGCCTCCTCGAGCGTCAGCTCGATCGCGGCCTCGACATCGCTCCCCTTGCCGGTTCCGAAGCCACCGCCGCTCCACTCGGCGCCACTCAGTTCGCCGAGGTCGCCGAACTCCACTTCGCTGAATCCACCGCGTCCGCGCGCGCCGCCGATCAGGTCGCCGAAGATGCTCCGAAAGAAATCCGAGAAGCCGCCGATGTCGCCGCCCGTCTCGAACCGCACCTCCTGGCCCTCGAATGGTGAGCGGGCGCCGGTTCCGGCCCGCGCGTATCGCTCCCAGTTCGGCCCCAGGGTGTCGTAGCGCTTGCGCTTGTCGGGGTCCGAGAGCACCGTGTAGGCCTCGTTGATCTCCTTGAAGCGCTCGGCCGAGCCCTTGTTGACGTCGGGGTGGTACTTGCGCGCGAGCCGCCGGTAGGCCGCTTTGATGGCCTTGTCGTCGGCGCTCTTGGGCACCCCGAGGACCTTGTAATAGTCCTTGTATTCCATATGCTCAGAAAATAAAGCGGCGCTGGGGTCTATTCTAAGTCCGCGCCGCTTCCCCAGACGTAGTGTAGCAGACGCGCAAGGGTTCTGCGGAAGCGCCGGCTGGCTTCGGAAGGAGGAGCGAAGCCGCCCTCCGGGGTGGAGGAGCTGAGCTCGCGCGCGGTGACCGACGTCGTTCGAGCGCCGGCTTTGCCGGCGCCACCGATTCGGGGGGGAAGGGTGTCGGAAGGGGGGCGACGTCCCCCCGAGCTTTTTCAGCCCTTGGCCACCGTGAACGCCACGTAGAGGGACTGCTGGCCCCGCTGGAGCAGCACGGTGACGCGGTCGCCCTCCTTGATGTCCTTGGTCGCGCGCTCGAAGTCCTGCAGGTTCCCCACGCGCTGCCGGTTCACCTCGCGGATCACATCGCCGCGCTGGAGCCCGGCGTCTGCCGCGGGGCTCTCGTCCTCCACCGAGAAGACCAGGACGCCGTCCCCGCCGCGCAGGTTGAGCTGACGGGCGATGTCCGGGGTGATGGGCCGGACGTCGAGCCCGAGGAGCGTCTTGCTCTTGTTCGTCGACTTGAGCGCCACGGTGTCGTCGGGGGTCTCGCCGATCTTGATCTCGAGCGTCTTCTCGGCCCTGTCGCGCCAGACCTTCACGGGGACGCCCTTGCCCGGGGGCGTGAGGGCGACCACCTTCTGGAGATCTTGGGCCGTCTCCACCTTCTTCTTGTCGAACTCGGTGACGATGTCGCCCGCGGTGATGCCGGCTCGCTCGGCGGGACTGTCCTGCACCACGTCGGAGATCAGGACGCCCTTGGGCTCCTTGAGACCGAAGCCCTTGGCCAGCTCCGGCGTCAGCGGCTGGATGGAGACGCCGAGCCAGCCGCGGGTCACCTTGCCTTTGGCCGACAGCTCGGTGTAGATCCGCTTGGCCATGTTCGCCGGGATGGAGAACCCGATGCCCACATTGCCGCCCGAGCGAGACAGGATGGCGCTGTTGATCCCGACCACCTCGCCCGACATGTTCACGAGGGGGCCGCCCGAATTGCCCGGATTGATGGCCGCATCGGTCTGCAGGAAGTCATCGAAAGCCCCCTGGCCGATGGAGCGCCCCTTGGCGCTGATGATGCCTGCCGTCACCGTCTGCTGCAGCCCGAACGGCGAGCCGATGGCGAGCACCCAGTCGCCCACTTTCAGCTTGTCCGAGTCACCGAGAGTGGCGGCGGAATAGGGGCCACCGCCCTGGAGCTTCAGCACGGCCAGGTCGGTCCGCCGGTCCACGCCCACCAGCTTCGCCTTGTGCTTCTTGCCGTCGGCGGTGACGACTTCGATCTCCGAGGCCCGCTCCACCACGTGCGCATTCGTGAGCACGATGCCGGATGGGTCCACGATCACCCCCGAGCCCAGGCTCTTCTGCACCTGCTCGCGCTCCGGGATCTCGCCGAAGAAGCGTCTGAAGAACTCCTCGCCAAAGAACTCCTCGATGGGGGTGCGCCCGCCCGGCCCGCGCGTCACCGTATTGATGTTGACCACGGCCGGGGCCACGCTCTCGGCCACCTGGGAGAAGCTCCCGGAAGGCACCGGCAGCGCCGCCGGGACGATCGTCGCCTGCACTCCTGCGGCCGGCACCGGTCGCTTCGGACCGGCCAGGTCCACGGCGCCGGCGCCCCAGGTGCCCAGGCCGGCGCCGACCACGATTGCCATTAGGAGAACGAAGACCAGAGTGCTGCGCTTGAGCGAGATCATCGATTGGCCTCCACCACGTCGCCCGCGAGGAGCTGGCGGAGCCGGTCCCCTTCAAGCGTTTCCCGCAGCTTGAGTTCGGCCGCCGCGTCCATCAGGAGCTTTTTCCTGGTGCTCACCAGGTCGCGGACCCGATCATAGATCTTGTCGATGATGGCCCGCGTCTCGTTGTCGATGACGCGGGCCGTGGCTTCGCTGTATTCGCGTTCCTGCCCCAGCCCGACGCCCTTCAAGAACATCGCCTGCTGGCCCCCGCCGAAGGTCATGGGCCCGAGCTGCTCGGACATGCCGTACTGCATCACCATCAGCCGGGCCATCTCGGTGGCGCGATCGAGGTCGTTGTGGGCGCCCGTGGAGACCTCTCCGTAGACGACCTCTTCGGCCACCCGCCCCCCCAGGAGAACCGCGATCCGGTCCTCCAGCTCGCTCCGCGTGAGGAGATAGCGGTCCTCCAGCGGGAGCTGGTAGGTGGCGCCCAGGGCACTGACGCCCCGCGGGATGATAGTGACCTTGTGCACCGGGTCGGCATGGGGCAGGGAAGAGGCGACGAGCGCGTGGCCGATCTCGTGGTGGGCCACGATGTCGCGCTCCTTCTCCGAGAGGACACGGCTCTTCCGCTCGAGCCCGCCCACCACCCGGTCCACGGCCTCCTCGAGGTCGGCCATGTCCACCCCGTCCTTGCCCTTGCGCGCGGCCAGGAGCGCCGCCTCATTGATGATGTTGGCCAGGTCGGCCCCCGCCATGCCAGGCGTGCGCGCAGCGAGCACGCGCAGGTCCACGGTAGGAGCGAGCGTCACGTTGCGCACGTGGACGCGCAGGATGGCCTCGCGCCCCTTGACGTCGGGCCTGTCCACGACCACCTGCCGGTCGAAGCGCCCGGCCCGCAAGAGCGCCGGGTCCAGCACCTCGGGCCGGTTCGTCGCGGCCATGATGATCACGCCCTTGGAGGAGTCGAAGCCGTCCATCTCCGCCAGGAGTTGGTTCAGCGTCTGCTCCCGCTCGTCATGGCCCGAGAGGAACCCGGTGGTGCCGGCTCGGGTCTTGCCGATGGCGTCCAGCTCGTCGATGAAGACGATGCACGGGGCCTTTTCCTTCGCCTGCTCGAACAGGTCCCGGACCCGGGAGGCCCCGACCCCTACGAACATCTCGACGAACTCCGAGCCCGACAGGAAGAAGAAGGGGACGTCGGCCTCGCCCGCGACAGCCCGGGCCAGGAGCGTCTTGCCGGTGCCCGGCGGGCCCACCAGCAGCACTCCCTTGGGGATGCGGCCGCCCAGCCGCTGGTACTTCTTCGGGCTCTTGAGGAAATCGACCACCTCGATCAGCTCGGCCTTGGCCTCGTCCACTCCGGCGACGTCGGCGAAGGTCGTCCTCAGCTCCTTGCGGTCGTAGATCTTGGCCTTGGACCGGCCGAAGGACAGGGCCTGGGTCGGCCCACCCCCCATGCGGCGCATGAGGAAGATCCACAGGCCCGCCATGAGCCCGAGGGGGACCACCCAGCCGAAGATCAGGTCCCGCCAGAACGTGCTCTCGATCCGGCCCGAGAACTCGACCTTGGCCGCCTCCAGCTCCTTCAGGAGCGCGGAATCGTCAATAGCCGGGATGCGCGTGGCGGTGAACGTGGTGGGGCCAGGCTCGGCCCCCAACAGGTTTCTCAGCCGGTCGCCGGGGCCGGGCGTTGGCACCGGAAGGGCCCCCGGCTTGAGCGCGCCCCGGATCTCCCGCTCGGTCAGCGAGACCTTCTCGACCTTGCCCTCGCGGAGCAGGGTGAGGAACTTGCTCATCGGGATCTCGACGGGCCGGGGCGCCACCAGCCACCCCTGGATGACGAAGAGCACGGTCAACGCGATGAAGAGGTAGAAGAGGGAGAATTGGGTTTTTTGCTTGACAGGTAGTTTCATCCCAGGAGCTCGAAAATCATGCTATCGGAACCCCCAAGGACTGTCAAACCAGCGCGTTCCCCGGTCTGGGAGATGTAAGAGCGTGTCGGCGATAAGGTTCCGGGAAACTGCGTCGCGCGTTCAAGGCCGCTCTCGAGCGCCGGCCCTGCCGGGGCAAGCGTTCCGACCCGCTCGCCTCGGACGGCGGGGCCCCAGCCCCTGCCGCGTCCTGCGGCTCGCACTGCGACCGGGGGAAACGTCGGAGGGGGCCGTCGAGGGCCCCTCCGATTAGCTCAGCACTTCTGACCCTTGGCCAACACGTAGTTCTTCATCTTGAAGGTGGAGTTGAAGTTGTCTTCCCACACCTCCAGGCGGATGCGCCCAACCTGGTCCCTGCCTTCGAAGACATTGAACTTGGCGCGCTTGGTGAACTCGGAGGGCGGCAGTTGCTTGCCCAGGAAGTCCCGAAGGCTGGTCTTGTCAATGAACAGGGCGAGCGTCTCTGTCATCGGCTGCGAACTAGTATCGCTGCCCGGCTTGAGCCAGCTCAGGACCACTGAGAAGCCGTACACGTTGACGTCGGACGTGATGCCGGCGAGCTGGGTCATCCGCCGCAATAAGTCGACGCCGTAGCGTGAGAACATCGCCGAGACCCGACGCTCCAAGGGGAGCGCCGCAAACCCGCCATCGTCGGCCTGGTCGATGGAGATCCAGACCGACAGATAGCGGTCATCGGACTTCGCGCCCTTGGGCTGCCGGAAGCCGATGCCATTCTTCCAGACCCCGACCCAGGGCAGGCAGTGATAGATATGCTCGGAGAACTGCATCAACTGCGTCTGGTAGGTGGCGGCCAAGCTCTTGGCCTTGGCGGTCGTGTAGTGCTCGACCGGCGTGATCGCATCCTCAGGCAAGGCCAAGCTGGGAGCAGGGCATCCCAGCAGTGCAACGGCGAGTGCGGCCGCGCCCCACCGGCTGATACGACTAGTGTCGTGTCCCAGAAGCTTGTGGACAAAGCGCCGGGCGGGGCGGGGGACCCCTCCGCGGAACACGCTGAGTCGCAACCCGCACCGGGCACTCGTAAGGGGCCACGAGAGTGAGGCTACGGCCTCCGGCAACGCGCAGAAGCCACGGTTCCGTGGAGGGGCCCCCCGCCCCGCCCGGTGCCGCGAGTCAACAGATTTCTGGGACATCGCCACTAGTTCTGGAAGATCTGGGTGGGACTTACAGTAACCGCGTAGACCCCCCACCAGTTCTGCTGCCGGGCATCCTCGATGTCGGACCGGTAGACCTTGGGATTCGAGCCGTCCTTGTTGTTGCGCATCGAGAAGAAGCCGTGTTCCCCGGACGCGAAGTGAGTGTTGTGGGACCGCCACATGCTCCAGTCCTCGGATGTGGCGCACGCCCCGGTCAGGAACAGGACTGCAGCGATGAGTGTAGCCCTGATCATTCGAGAACGCATGGCCCAGCCTCCTATGGGGTGAACTGCGGTGCGCTGCTCGCCCGGCTAATGATACGGAACGCGCGTGGGCATCGTCAACTGCCCATTTCTCGCGGGCGGCGCACAGGCCCGCGATTCTTTTGCCCTTGCGGCGCGGGGGCGGCTGAGGCATCCTGCAGCAAAGGACGGTTTCATGCTCGCCACACCTTCTCGCGCGGTGCTCCTGGTCGAGACCTCGTGGCTCGCGGGTCACCTCAATGACCCGCGCCTCGCCGTCGTGGACGTCAGGGGATCCATCAAGCCTCCCACTGCCCCCAAGCCGCATTATGCCCCCAAGCGCGACGCGTACCTCGAGGCGCACATTCCCGGGGCCGTGTTCGTGGACTGGACGGAGGATATCATCGAGCCGACGGCCCCAGTGCACATGGCGCTGGCGGGGCCGGCGCGATTCAAGGCGCTGATGGAGCGGCTCGGCATCGGCGATGAGACCGAGGTGGTGGTGTACGACGACAGCGGCGGACTGGCACCGCGGGTCTGGTGGGCTCTCAACTACTACGGGCACAGCCGGGTCCGCCTCCTCGATGGCGGCTGGAACAAGTGGGTGGCCGAGGGCCGTCCCGTCACCACTGGCCTGCCCGCCGCCCGACCGGCCGTGTTCACGCCCCGGGTGCAGCCGGGCTGGCGGGCCGGCACGGCAGATGTCAAGGAGGCCATGATGGAGGCGCGCGTCGCCCTCGTGGACTGCCGGAGCCCCGAGGAGTGGCGCGGCGACATCGGGCGCGGCGAGCAGAAAGGGCGGATCCCGGGATCGAAGAACGTGCCGTCCACCAAGGCGCTGGAAGGCCAGTTCCGTACCTGGAAGCGGCCGGAGGAGATCCTGGGGCTCTACGCGGGCGCGGGGGTCACGCCGGATCTCCGAGTGATCACGTACTGCAATGCCGGAGTATCGGCCTCGGTCGGGCTGTTCGCCCTCAAGCTGGCGGGCTTCCCGGTGGTGTCCAACTACGCCGGCTCCTGGTACGAGTGGGAGTCGGATCCGGCCAATCCGATCCAGAAAAGTCAGGGCCCCAGCGCGTGAGCGATCATCTGACCATCTTCGAGGAGCCGGCTGGCCTCCGGCGTCCGATCCTCATCATGGCCTTCTCGGGCTGGAACGACGCGGCGGAAGCGGCCACCACGGCCGCCCGCTATCTGGCCCAGCTCTGGCCTTCGCGGGTCTTCGCGAGCATCGATCCCGAGGAGTTCTACCACTTCGGCCTGTCGCGTCCCTATGTGCGCTTCAAGCCCGGCTCCCAGCACGAGCGCGAGGTCATCTGGCCGGCCACGGAGTTCTCCATCGCCCAGCCGCCAGCCCTCGATTGCGACCTCGTCGTCGGCGTTGCCATCGAGCCGCACCTCAAGTGGCGCACGTACTGCGCGGCCGTGCTTGAGCTGGCGCGGCACTGCGAGGCTTCTCTGGTGCTGACCCTCGGCGCGCTCTTGGCCGAGGTGGCCCATAGCCAGCCCATCCGCCTGGTGGGCGGGGCCCATGACCCGGAGCTGGCCTCGCGACTCGGCATTCGCCCGACGCGTTATGAAGGACCGACCGGCATCGTCGGGGTGCTGAACACCCTCTGCCGGGAAGCGGGAATGCCGACGGCGAGCCTCTGGGCCAATGTGCCGCACTACATCTCCGGCATCGAGAATCCCAAGGCGGCCCTGGCGCTCGTCCGGCGCGTGCTCGTGCTGCTCAATGCCGGGGCGGACCTGTCCGATCTCTCCGAGGCGGCCCGTCAGTTCGAGCAGAACCTGAACGGGATCGTGGCCCAGAACGCGAAGATCGCCGAGTACGTGTCGAAGCTCGAGCGGAAGAAGCCCGAGGACGACGACAGTGGCCAGCGGGACGAGCTGCCTCCGTCCGGTGACCTCGTGGCCGAGATCGAGCAGTTCCTTCGCCAGCAGCGCCCCGAAGGCTCCTGAGCGGTTCTTCCTCGACACAGCCAGAGCTTCCCGTTGACCGCTCGCGCCGGGCCGGGGCAGGCCGGGGCGCCCTCCTCACCCCAAACTACAAATGGGGTTCGGAGGGCATCCCCGGCCTGCCCCGGCCCGGCGCGAGCCACCTGCGTAGCCTCGTCTCCCCCTCGCGTCGTTTCGGGCGCTGGCTGGCTGCGGGTAGAATTTGGTCGTGCGACGGTTGAGCCGGGTGCTGGGCGCCGCGATGCTCTTGAGCGCCGCGCCGGCGGCTGCCCTGGAGGTTCGGGTGGTGCCGCCGTCGCCGCTCCAGGGCGAGGTCGTCATGGTCTTCCTCGCCGGCGCTGGCGGCGCCCGGGAGGTGGAGGGTAACCTCCGCGGCCGACCGCTCCACTTCTTCCGGTACGGGGAGGAACACGCCGCCTTGGCCGGAATCGACCTGGACGCCAAGCCTGGCAAGGCTACCTGGCGCGTCGGGGTCGTGGACGCGCGGGGCGCCCCGCGCAAGGCCTCGGGGACCATCGCGATCAGGTCGCGCAAGTTCCCCGTCCAGCGCCTCACGCTTGCCAAGCCCATGGTGGACCTCAGTCCCGAGGCCGAGCGTCGCGCCGCGACCGAGGCCGCCCGGCTGCGCACGCTCTACGCGACAGTCGCTCCCGAACGGTTGTGGCACGGGCGGTTCGCGCGGCCGCTGGGCGGCGACAACCCCGGTGAGGCGTTCGGCTCGCGGCGGATCATCAACGGCCGGCCGCGGATGCCTCACTCGGGCGTGGACTTCGCGGCCGAGCGCGGCGCCCCCGTGGTGGCGGCGAACCGCGGCCGCGTGGCCCTGATCGGGGACTTCTTCTTCGCCGGCCGCCTCGTAGTGCTGGATCACGGCCTCGGGCTCTACACGCTCTATTTCCACCTGGACCGCGTGGATGTAGACGAGGGGACCCTGGTCGAGCGGGGCGATTCCATCGGGACCGTCGGCGCCACCGGCCGTGCCACGGGCCCTCATCTGCACTGGGGCGCCCAGCTCGGGCCGGCCCGGGTCGATCCCCTGGGGCTGCTGACGCTCGCCGCCGAGGACTAGGTACCTCGGAGGGGGGCTTCGCCCCCCTTCCGAAGCCTCCCCCCAGGAATCGTTGCGCCGGCAAAGCCGGCGCTCGACCCTGGATCACCTCGCACGAGCTTCTTCTCCGACACGCTCCTAGGTACCTCGGAGGGTCTGGAAGATGGGGACGGCGGCGGCGCTCATAATCTGATTCGCTCGTGGAGCCGCCGCGCCTGGCGGCCGAGGGCCCGTGTGGACCAGACGGTGGCCAGCGAGTGCGCCATGAGGCCGTAGACGCGGACACGAGGCACCTTCAGCGTGACGGCGGGATCGAGCCAGTTCGGGCTCCGGGCCAGCAGATCCAGGGTGCGGAGCCCGATGAGGAGCGGCCAGGCGCAGGCCAGCCGCATGCGCGTCTCACTCCTCGGGATGGCGAACGTGTACTGCCAGCCCGCCTCGTAATGGTTGAGGGCGGTGTCGAGGAGACGAACCAGGAGCGGCCTGGCGCTGGGTGCCGCGGTCGGGTCCAGCAGATCCCGGGGCGAGAGGGCCAGCGCGGCCAGCTCCTGGCGCGGTAGATAGCAGCGCCCGTGCCGGAGGTCGCGCGGCACATCGCGCAGCACATTGGTCAGCTGGAGCGCCTTGCCGAAGCGGATGCCGAGCTGCCGCATCTCGGGCAGATCCCAACCCCGGAGCCGCGGGCGGTGGGCAACGTGCACCTCCGTCCAGAACTCCCCCACGCAGCCCGCGACCAGATACGTGTAGCGGTCCAAGTCCTGGGAGGTCTCGAGCGCCGCGAGCTTGCCCTCGTCCTCACCCGGGAACAAGCGCAGGTCCTGGGTCATGCCCTCGATGATCGTCTCGATGACCTTGCGCACGCGATCCCGGTCCTCGGGTGGGAGCGCCCGATAGGCCGCGAGACAGTCGGGCAGCCGCGCGATCAGCTTGTGCTCGGCCGGCAACGACTGAGAGCCGGCGGCGGCGAGGATGCCGGCGAGCCGGCGCGGCTCGGGTCCGCTCAACTCCGCCCGGAGCGCCTCCAAGTGGGTGATCCGGGCGCGGCGCTCGACGAGGCGGGTGTCGGCGATGGTGTCGGCGGCGCGCGCGAGGAGATAGGCCAGCCCGATGGTGGGACGGACGGCCGAGGGCAGGACGGCCAGCGAGAGGTAGAAGGAGCGGCTGACTCGTTTCAGCAGCGCTGAGGGGAGATCGGCTACGGCCACCGGCCCTAAGTACTACTTAGTCGAGCTCCATCGGGTTGATGGGCTTGCCCGGCTGGTCCTTGGCCTTCTTGAGCCCCTCCTGGAACTTCCGGTCCAGGACCTTGCCCTTGGACTGCTCGGCCTTGAGCTGCTCCTTGAAGAGCTGCTCCCGTTTCGCCGCTTGGCCCCCGAGCGAGGAGAGCGCCTGGTCCAGACCCAGCCCTGACCGGTGCCGGGGGGGCGGCTCGTGGGCGATCACGGCTTCCAGCGTGGGGTCGATCGTGAGCCGGCCATTACAGCAGGGGCACGTGATGATGAAAGTCGCCATGGCCCTACGCTACCAGAAAACCCGGCTCCCCGCAGAATCCTCAGCCCGGCTCCCTCGCCTATGATCTCGATGAGCCGAGTGAGCACAAGCTGCAGCGTGCGATCCGTGTCGAGGTCGGTGCGCGATCGCCCGGTGACCATGCTCGCGGCCTCGCGGGCATAGTCCAGCATGTGCCGCACGGCACCGTGTCATCGCGCCTGGACATACAGATCCTCGGCCTCGGCTAGCACCTCGTCGCCGAAGTACTTGCTCAGCGAGTTAGGGGTATTCAGGTCAACGCGGCGCTGCAGGATCGTGGACAGCTCGTCCTGCATCCGGAAGAAGGCGAACCCCGGCGTCTTGCCCGGTTCGAACTCAACGAGCACATCCACGTCGCTCTCGGGCGTGAAGTCGTCGCGCAGGACCGACCCGAAGAAGGCCAGGCGACGGATGTGATGGCGGCGGCAGAAGTCGGCGATCCGCTCGGGTGAAACCTCGATGCGGGCATGGCTGGGCGTCATGGCGCGAACACGGCCTTGATGTGGTTGCGGGGGACATGTCGAATGCCTTCCCCGTGGAGCGCGTCAACCGGACTCCTCCGAGAGGGCCGAGCACCTCCGCTCCAAGCGCGAGCATCTCGTGCGTTGGAAGCCGATCGTCATCCTCCGACATAGAGCGCCTCGGCTTGGCTCAACACCTTGTCCCGAATGAATGGATGCAGGGTCTTCGGCACGTGGAGATCCACCTTGCGCCCCAGGAGGCTGGCGAGCTCCTCCTCGATCTGCGCCAGGGTGAAGTACGTATATCGGTGCTCGGGCTCGAA